>SMEK01000681.1_pt1 | contig 11505 bp, 13 predicted proteins | sample 2456371 | NCBI WGS metagenome assembly SMEK01 (sample SAMN10132590, study PRJNA489261) | soil metagenome | isolation source: day1 antibiotic-loamy sand soil ammended with composted manure from dairy... | place: USA | collected 2015-04-01
GGCTGCCGGAGAGCATGCGCCAGCGGCTTCAATTAAACGCCAACTCGCTCTATCCATATTGTCACCAAACCAGAAGGGCTTAAAATTGGCAGGCGAGAACCTACATGTCGTTCGCACGAGGATTCGATAAGGGCAGCACTTTCGTGAATACCGGTCGGCAAACCGTGAAGGGCGCGGCACGTATGCAGGAAGGCGACCAGAATGGAGCGGGTCGCGGTACGGCGGTCATCACGCGTACGAAAACCAGGACCAAAAAGCCTAGCCTGTACCGCGTTCTCATACTCAATGACGACTACACGCCCATGGAATTCGTTGTCCATGTGCTGGAGCGTTTCTTCCAGAAGGACCGTGAAGCAGCCACCCGCATCATGCTTCACGTTCATAACCACGGTGTGGGCGAATGCGGCGTCTATACATACGAAGTGGCCGAGACCAAGGTGTCCCAGGTCATGGATTTCGCGAGACAGAATCAACATCCGCTGCAATGCGTGATGGAAAAAAAGTGAGGTATTATGCCGGCATTCTCGCAAGGGCTCGAAAAGGCGCTGCACCAGGCGCTTACATATGCCAATGAGCGGCATCATGAATATGCGACCCTGGAGCATCTGCTGCTGGCGTTGATCGACGACGCGGAAGCGGCGGCCGTCATGCGCGCCTGCAACGTCGATCTGGAAGAGCTCCGTCAGACGGTACTCAACTATATCGACACCGAACTGGACAATTTGGTCACCGGCTACGACGAAGATTCCAAGCCGACTGCCGGCTTCCAGCGGGTCATTCAGCGCGCCGTCATCCACGTTCAGTCTTCCGGCCGGGAAGAAGTGTCCGGGGCCAATGTGCTCGTTGCAATATTCGCAGAGCGCGAGAGCCACGCTGCTTATTTCCTGCAGGAACAGCAGATGACCCGCTATGACGCGGTCAACTACATCTCCCACGGCATTGCGAAGCGCCCGGGCGCCTCCGAGAGCCGGACGCCGCGCGGCGTGGAGGACGAGCAGAGCGCCGCTGAACAACAGGAGGATGGCGGCAAGAAGAAGCAGCAGGATGCACTGACCGCCTATTGCGTAAACCTGAATGACAAGGCGAGAGCGGGGCGCATCGACCCCTTGATCGGGCGCGCGCCCGAGATCAATCGAACCATCCAGGTTCTATGCCGGCGCTCGAAGAACAATCCGCTTTACGTCGGTGATCCGGGTGTGGGCAAGACGGCCATTGCCGAGGGCCTGGCCAAGCGCATTGTCGACGGCGAGGTTCCGGAAGTCCTGGCTGACGCCACCATCTTTGCGCTCGACATGGGCACGCTCCTTGCCGGAACGCGCTATCGCGGCGACTTCGAGGAGCGGCTCAAGCAGGTCGTCAAGGAGCTTGAGGATTATCCCGGCGCGATCCTGTTCATCGACGAGATCCATACCGTGATTGGCGCGGGTGCGACCTCCGGCGGCGCCATGGATGCCTCGAACCTGCTCAAGCCGGCTCTGTCTTCCGGCGCGATTCGCTGCATCGGTTCAACGACCTACAAGGAGTTCCGGCAGTTCTTCGAGAAGGATCGGGCTTTGGTTCGTCGGTTCCAGAAAATCGACGTCAACGAGCCGACCATCGAGGACGCCATCGAAATCATGAAGGGGCTCAAGCCCTATTTCGAGGAATTTCACAAGGTCAAATATACCGCTGATGCGATCAAGGGCGCGGTGGAGCTTTCGGCTCGCTACATCAGCGATCGAAAATTGCCTGACAAGGCGATTGATGTGATCGACGAGACCGGCGCTTCGCAGATGCTTCTGCCGGAGCCCAAGCGCAAGAAGACCATAGGCATCAAGGAGATCGAGGCAACTATCGCCACCATGGCGCGCATACCGCCAAAGACGGTTTCCGCGGATGACGAAAAGGTGCTCGCCAATCTGGAGAACGAGCTCAAGCGCGTCGTCTACGGCCAGGATACGGCAATCACCGCCCTTACGTCCGCGATCAAGCTGGCACGCGCCGGCCTGCGCGAGCCGGAAAAGCCGATCGGTTGCTACCTGTTTTCCGGCCCGACCGGCGTCGGCAAGACCGAAGTGGCCAAGCAGCTTGCAGCCTCGCTCGGCGTGGAGTTGCTGCGTTTCGACATGTCCGAATATATGGAGCGCCACACCGTTTCGCGGCTGATTGGTGCGCCTCCCGGCTATGTCGGCTTTGACCAGGGCGGCCTCCTGACCGACGGGGTGGACCAGCACCCGCATTGCGTGCTTCTGCTGGACGAGGTTGAAAAGGCGCATCCGGATCTGTTCAACATCCTGTTGCAGGTCATGGATCACGGCAAATTGACCGATCACAACGGCAAGACGATCGATTTCCGCAACGTGATCCTGATCATGACAACCAATGCGGGCGCGGCAGACATGCAGCGCGCGGCCATAGGCTTCGGTTCGACCAAACGCGAGGGCGACGACGTGGAGGCGATCAACCGCCTGTTCACGCCCGAGTTCCGCAACAGGCTGGATGCGATCATTCCCTTCGGCTCGCTGCCGGTGCCGGTGATCCATCAGGTGGTGCAGAAATTCGTGATGCAACTGGAGGCCCAGCTCGCCGACCGTGGCGTCACCTTCGAGCTGTCACCGGAAGCCGTTACGTGGCTGGCGGACAAGGGTTACGACGAGCGTATGGGCGCTCGCCCGCTTGCCCGCGTCATCCAGGAGCATATCAAGAAGCCGCTTGCCGAGGAGGTTCTGTTCGGCAAGCTGAAGAAGGGCGGCACGGTTCGTGTAACCGTGGAGCAGAAGGAGTCGGGCGAAGCCGGCCTGAAGCTTGAGACGCTGCCGGACGAAACGCCGGTGAAGCCGAAAAAGGAGCCGGAGGAAAGGGCCAAGCCCCGCCGTGCGGCGGCGAAGAAGCCTGCCGCGAAGAAGGTCGCGCCCCGCAAGGCAGAACCGAAGGGGCGGGAAGGGGGCAAGCGCAGCCTCGTGCCTCAACTTCCAAGGAAGAGCTGATGTTCAAGGGAAAAGCCCCGGTCCGGGGCTTTTCTTTTGAGGATGCGACGTGCCGGGAACGTACTCGCCGACCCGGCCGGAATGCGATCGAACATGACGGGCGCTTCGGAAGCCGATATCGACGCGCAATGCGCAGGCCCCGCGAAGTGTCAGTCATCGGCGTGGCCGCCCTGGTTCGGGCGGTGCTTTAATGAGGACGGATACAGGCCGACGTTCCATCCAACGGCGCCGCGCATGGTTTCTGCGCGGCATGCGTATGGCATTTTCGTTGCCCGGTTTCATTTTGGTCAGTTCGTTCGTGGGCTTCGCCGCCCTCGCCAAGGATGCAGGGGTGACAGCGGCGCAAGCGACCTTCATGACCGGCATTGTCTGGGCGCTGCCTTCCAAGGTCGTCCTGGTCGGAGCGATACTTTCCGGCGCGACGCTACCTGCGGTGGCTTTGGCCGTGGCGTTGTCGGCAATCCGACTCATGCCGATGGTGATGGCCCTGGTGCCCGAGATTCGCGATCGGCAAACGCCCCGCTGGGTGCTCTATGTTCTGGCGCATTGCGTTGCGGTGACATCCTGGGTGCTTGCCATGGAGCGCGTGAAGCTTGTCCCGCGTCCAATGCGCACAAGCTGGTATGCCGGGCTGGGCTTCACGCTTATCGTGGTGAACATGCTGGTCGTGTTGGCCGTGTATGCGGTAGCCGACACTCTGCCGTCAGCGGTCTCGGCGGCATTGCTGATGTTGACACCGATGTACTTTCTTACATCGCTTTGGGGGTCTGCGCGCGAGAAGGCGGGCTACGCCGCATTGATTCTCGGCATGGTGCTGGGTCCGCTGTTTCACATGCTGACGCCAGAGTTTGATCTTCTGGCTGCGGGCCTGACCGGAGGGCTTCTCGCCTATGTCTGGCATCGTCTGCAAAGACGGGCGGCATCGGTATGACCTATCTTTCCTCCGACCTCTGGTGGTGGCCATACCTGTTCATTCTGATTGCCGGGTGGCTGTCGACGGATGTCTGGCGCTTTCTGGGCGTCGCGCTGGGCGGGCGCATGGCCGAGGGCGCGGATCTTCTCGTGCTGGTGCGCGCCGTGGCAACGGCTCTCGTCGCCGCCGTCATCGGCAAGCTGGTGATATTTCCTACCGGTGCACTAGGGACCACCCCACTCGTCCTGCGCGTCGGCGCGGTTGCGATTGGTTTTGCCGGCTACCTGATCTCGGGGAAGCGGATGATCGTAGGCATTGGCCTGGCGGAAGCAGTACTTTGCGGGGGCTTACTGCTGGGGTTCTAGCACGGAAGAGCTCGAGGCCAGCGCCTGACGGATCTTTTCGGCATTGGCCGCCAGCACTTCCTGCTGCTCCACCTGGCCGGTATGCGGCTTCAGCGGCACGCCTTCGAAACGGGGAATGACGTGCACGTGCAGGTGGTAGACGGACTGGCCCGCTGCTGCCTCGTTGAACTGCATGATCACAACGCCGTCTGCCTTGAAGGCCTGCTTCACCGCCCTGGCGATCTTCTGCGTCGCGGCGAACAGGGCGCCGAATGTGCCAGGATCGGCATCCAGAAGATTGCGTGACGGAGCCTTGGGCACCACGAGCGTATGGCCGGTTCCTTGCGGCATCAGGTCCATGAAGGCGATCACTGCCTCGTCCTCGTAAACCTTGTGGCAGGGAATCTCGCCGCGCAGGATCTTGGCAAAAATGTTGTCTGGGTCGTAGGTCATCATTGTTCTCACTTGGTGATCTGGCGCATCTTCGCCTCGCGAGCAGCGGCGAATCAAGGGGCGGTGTCATGTTCTGGAACTATGTTTATCTGACAATTGCCGTCGTCTTCGAGGTGATCGCCACCACGGCTCTGAAAGAGACGCAGGGCTTCACGCGCCTGGGGCCGTCGCTGGTGACCATGGTCGGCTATGGCCTGGCCTTTTATTTCCTCTCGCTGCCGTTGCGACTCATGCCGGTAGGCATTGTCTATGCGCTCTGGTGCGGCGCGGGAATAATACTTGTGACGGCCATTGGCTGGGTCTGGTTCAGGCAGGCGTTGGATCTTCCGGCGCTCATAGGCATGGTCCTGATCATGGCCGGTGTTGCCGTCATCAATCTGTTTTCGAAGACCCTGGTGCATTGATTGCCCCGCCGGTTTTCCGGAACGGCGTGTGCTCTTCGAGATACTCGCTGATATGGGCGACTTCCCGCCTCTCGCGCTGCAAATAGTCGGCAATCGCGCGCCGCAGGCCGGGATGGGCGATGTAATGTAGCGAATGCATGGTTACGGGCCGGTAGCCCCGGGCCAGCTTGTGCTCACCCTGGGCCCCGGCCTCGACAACTTCGAGGCCACGCTGAATGGCGAAGTCTATCGCCTGATGATAACAGACCTCGAAGTGCAGGAACGGGTGGTCCTCGATACAGCCCCAGTTGCGGCCATAGAGTGCGTTCGAACCGATGAAGTTGATGGCGCCTGCGATGTAGCGGCCGTTGCGCCTGGCCATGACCAGCAGAATATCCTCCGCCATGCTCTGGCCGATGAGCGAAAAGAACTTCCGGTTGAGATAGGGCCGCCCCCATTTGCGGCTACCTGTATCCATGTAGAAGGCAAAGAAATCGTCCCAGACCCGTTCGGTAATATCGCTGCCTGTCAGCCAGTCGATGGTGATTCCGGCGGAAAGCGCTTCGCGCCGCTCCCTTTTCAGCGCCTTGCGCTTGCGTGAAGCAAGCGTGGCGAGGAAATCTTCATAGTTTTCAAATCCTTCGTTGAAGAAGTGGAACTGCTTGTCGGTGCGATGCAGGAAGCCTGCAGCCTCCAGGACCGGCACGTCCGCCTCCGGCAGAAAGGTGATATGGGCGGAGGAGACACCAAACCTGTCAGTCACCACCTTCAGGGCTTCACCGAGGCCCGCCTTGACCGTTGCAGCATCCTCGCCTTTCGCCACCAACAGCCGCGGCCCCGTGACCGGTGTGAAGGGCACGGAACATTGCAGTTTCGGGTAGTAGCTTCCGCCGGCGCGCTCGAAGGCGTCGGCCCAGCCATGGTCGAAGACATACTCTCCCTGGCTGTGAGATTTCGCATAGCAGGGGAGGACGCCGAGCAACCGTCCGTCCGGCGCTTCCAGCCGCAGGTGGTGGCTCTGCCATCCCGTCCGGGCGGTGGCGCAGCCCGACTCCTCCAGCGCATTCAGAAACGCGAAGGAAAGGAACGGATTATAGCCGATCGCTGAATCGCGTGTCGTGCCTTCCAGACTTTCCCATTCCGCCTGGGTGAACGAACCCATCGCGGAAGCGATGCGGACGGCAAACTCGGCGCCCACTTGCTTCGCATCCTCGCGACCCTGATCCATGGGCCTTACTTAAGTGCCCCGTTTGTTCGAACAAGAGCCGCCATCACCCGTCAGTCAGGCGATCTGCATGTTGGCGGGGTCGAACCCCTCGAAGGTCATCTGGTCGGCATGTTGAAAGGTGAGGTCGATGCCCTTCTGGTCCCTGATGGTCCACGTTATCACCGGCATATTCAGCCTTTGGCGCACAAAGGACACGAAGGGGTTCGGCAGGTCGCCGGCGGCATAGGAAGTAAAGGCAATTCCATGCGCCAGCATAGAGAAATGCGCCTCGACCAACTGATTGTCCGTGCCATAAGCGGTCAGCCCTCCCGGAATTCCGGGCGCATGCCGTGGAAAGTCGCGAATGAGCCAATGGTCAAACGACATGATCGCCGCGTCGCCCTTGTAGGCCTTGAGCATGGCGCCAACGCTTTCCACCAGCCCCTCGTCGTGCCCCGGGGTCCCCTTCAGTTCTATAACGATCGGCACCCTGCCAGCGACCAGGTCGAGTGCTTGCTGCAATGTCGGGAAATGGTCGGTGGTGCCGCCAACCTTTATTTCGCCCAGTTCCGCAGCCGTCCGCTGCCAGACGAAGCCGTCCCGGCCTGCGAGTCGTTTGAGGTCCCCGTCATGGATCACGACGGGCACCCGGTCTGACGAAAGATGCACGTCACATTCGACCGCAAAGCCGCGCTCGACGGCGGCCTCAAATGCGGAAAGCGTGTTTTCCCAGCGCTCCTGATTGAGATCGTGGTAGCCGCGATGCGCGATTGGTTGGGCAGTCAGCCACGAAAGATCGCTCATGCGCCTACTCGACCTCGATGACGGATTCGATCTCAACGGCAGCGTTGAGTGGCAAGGCGGCCATGCCGACGGCAACACGCGCATGCTTGCCACGCTCTCCCAGTACCTGGGCGAAAAAGTCGGAAGCACCGTTGCCCACCAGATGCTGGTCGGTAAAGGTAGGGCTCGAGGCGACATAGACGCTGATCTTCACCAGTCGGCGGATCTTTTCGAGATCGCCAAGCGCTGCCTTGGCCTGAGCAAGCACATTGATGGCGCACAAACGTGCGGCTTCCTGCCCCGCTGCCGTATCGAGATCGCGCCCCAACAGGCCTGTAACGGCTATCTTTCCGTCCTTCATCGGTAGCTGGCCGGAAGGGAAGAGCAGGTTTCCGCTACGGACCCAAGGCACATAGTTGGCCGCCGGTGGAGCCGCGACAGGAAGCGTAATCCCGAGTTCGGCCAGCCGCTTTTCGATTGTTTCGCTCATGCTAATTCCCTATTCCTTGGTGAAGCCGCGTCGGCGGGGTCGAAATTGCTATTTTTGCCTCGCTTCCGCCATGACTTTTTTTAAGTTGGTCCATCATTCCCCACGGCCTGTCATCAGCCATCAAGACCGGAGCCCTTCCATGCACGCAGCGCGCTTCCTTGTACCCCTGGCGCTGTCCGCGGCGACTTTCGCTGCCCATCCGGCCGCTGCCCTGCCGTTCCTGCAACCGCATCGAGCGGTCTACGATCTGTCATTGGAAAAGGCCACAGACCGTTCCGGCATTACGGGCATTACCGGCCGTATGGTCTACGAGTTCAACGGATCGGCCTGCGATGGCTACACGGTGAAGTTCCGGTTCGTCACGCAAATCAGCACCAGCGACAATGCGAGGATGACCGACCAGCAGACGACGACCTTCGAGGACGGAAAGGGCAAAACCTTTTCCTTTGTGACGAAGTCTTTCATCGACCAGCAACTCGACCGCGAGGTCAAGGGCACGGCGACGAAGGAAGCGAACGGTGTCAGGGTCGAACTCGATCTTCCGCAAAAGAACACCATCCAGCTTCCGTCGACCCAGTTTCCTACCCAGCACCTGGAGGAACTGATTGCCAAGGCGCAGAAGGGCGAGACCTTCTACCAGACCAACCTGTTCGATGGATCGGAGGATGCCGACCGCCTGATGACAACGACGGTCGTGGTCGGCAAGCGGGCGGAACCTGCCAACGACGATCCGGAACTGCCGGCGCTCAAGAGGCTGGCCAAGGAAGGATATTGGCCCGTCGATATTGCCTATTTCGATGAGTCGAAGCCGGGCGAGGGGGAGGAGCTGCCGGACTACCGCATTTCCTTCAAGCTGCACGCGAACGGCCTGACGCGCGACCTGACCATGGACTATGGCGACTTTTCCATACGGGGCAAGCTGGTCAATCTGGCGCTGTTCGACACCGCTCCGCAAAAGGCCTGCAACCAGTAGGCAGACCGTTCGGCATGGCCGTCTATGTCGATGCTTCCATCTGGCACCATGCCGGCCGCCGCTGGTGCCACCTTCTGGCCGACGACGAGGCGGAGTTGCATCGGTTTACGCTGCTTTTGGGGATCAAGCCTTCATCCTACCAGGGGCCACCCAGGACATCTGCGCCACACTATGACATTACCGCTTTCGAGCGCGACCGGGCCGTTCGGATGGGCGCGCTTGAATGCGGGCGTGAGGAGATCGTGGCGGTCTATCGAAGGGTGAGGGTCGAGCGGTGGAGGCCGCAGCCGTCGTGCTCCGTCACGCCAGTATCGGACGCCGGGCCGATGAATGCGCAGCCTGCCCAGCTGGTGGCTTGTCCTGGCTGACACTTCAACTGACTGCAGGCGCCCAGCGCGACTTGAACGAGAGCGATTGCCAGTTCAACCGTCGGTCGGGTTGCAATTCTTCCGCTTCCCCTCTATATGCGCGGCCATTCCACACACGGGCTTTGGTTTCCGGCCGGGAGAAATCCGGCGGCGACCGCCGGTGGCGCATGGGGTTCCCGAGCGTCGTTGCCCGTGGAGGCCAACCGGAAAGGAAAAGCAATGGCTCTGCCAGATTTCACCATGCGTCAGCTCCTGGAAGCTGGCGTTCATTTCGGCCACCAGACGCACCGCTGGAATCCGAAGATGGCGCCTTACATCTATGGCGCCCGCAACAATATCCATATCATCGACCTGTCGCAGACGGTCCCGCTTCTGCATCAGGCGCTGAAGCAGATTTCCGATGTCGTCGCCCGCGGCGGCCGTGTCCTGTTCGTCGGCACCAAGCGCCAGGCGTCGGATATCGTCGCTGACGCGGCGCAGCGTTCGGCGCAGTACTATGTCAATTCGCGCTGGCTGGGCGGAATGCTGACCAACTGGAAGACGATCTCCAATTCCATCCAGCGTCTGCGCCGGCTCGACGAGTTGCTTGCCAGCGGCGAAGCCCAGGCCTTCACCAAGAAGGAGCGCCTCAACCTCGACCGCGAGCGCGAGAAGCTGGATAAGGCCCTTGGCGGCATTAAAGACATGGGCTCGACGCCGGATCTGATGTTCGTCATCGACACGAACAAGGAGGCCATTGCCATCCTCGAGGCCAAGCGCCTCGGCATTCCGGTTGTGGCCATCGTCGATTCCAATTGCGATCCGGACAAGGTCGATTTCCCGATCCCCGGTAACGATGACGCTGCACGCGCCATCCAGCTTTACTGCGATCTGGTCGCCAAGGCCGCCATTGATGGCATTGCCCGTCAGCAGGGCGCCTTGGGCATAGATATTGGCGCTTCGGCCGAGACTCCTGTGGAGCCGGCGCTGGAGGAAGCTCCAGCCGCGGAAACGGCAGACGACGCTTCTGCAGCGGGCGCGCCGGAAGCCTGAGCGAAGGCCGGCTGACGGTCTTCAGTCTTTTGAAAACCGGGCGATCAGTGCCCGACCGGCGCATCATCGACCAATCGGTGGTGCGCCAACGCATTCCAGACGGATGCATTGCGAGACAAAGAGGCAAAGATGAGCATTTCAGCAGCACAGGTCAAAGAACTGCGCGACCTGACCGGCGCCGGCATGATGGACTGCAAGGCGGCCCTTGCGGAAACCAACGGCGACATGGAGGCGGCCGTTGACTGGCTGCGCAAGAAGGGCATTGCCAAGGCCGACAAGAAGGCGGGCCGGACGGCCGCCGAGGGCCTGATCGGCGTCGAGCCGGGCCTGCGTGAGGCCGCCATCGTGGAAGTGAATTCCGAAACGGACTTCGTTGCGCGCAACGATGCGTTCCAGCAAATTGTCACCAATGTCGCGAAGGTTGCGCTGGCCCATGACAATACCGAGGCGGTGACCAACGCGAAATATCCGGGCTCGGATAAGACGGTTGCGGACGCGATCAAGGACGCGATCGGAACGATTGGCGAGAACATGGCATTCCGCCGATCGCAGAAGCTGTCGGTCGAGCAGGGCGTTGTCGCCACTTATGTCCACAATTCGGTGGCCGACAATCTCGGCAAGCTCGGCGTGCTGGTGGCTATCGAGACGACGGGCGACGCGACCAAGGCTGCTGCCTTCGGCCGGCAGGTAGCCATGCACGTCGCAGCCACCAACCCGCTGGCGCTCAGCGTCGAAGAGCTCGACCCTGCCGCAGTCGAGCGCGAGAAGGCAATTTTCTCGGAGCAGGCGCGCGCCTCCGGCAAGCCGGAAAACGTCATCGAGAAGATGATCGAGGGCAGGCTGCGCAAGTTCTATGAGGAGGTGGTGCTTCTCAAGCAGGCTTTCGTGATCAATCCGGACCTGACCGTGGAAGCAGCTCTGAAGGCGGCCGAGAAGGAGATTGGCGCGCCGGCGAAAATCACCGCCTACGTCCGCTTTGCGCTGGGCGAGGGCATTGAGAAGGAAGAGGCGGATTTCGCGGCGGAAGTTGCCGCGGCTGTCAAAAAGTAACCGCTTTGCCCTATTGGATGTTGCAGGGCGTCGCGTGACATCGCGACGCCCTTCGTGTATCGGGGGCACGACGGGGGGCGGTTCGCCTCCAATCTGCCTGTAGCCTTGATTTGAGGACCTTATGAAGCCGCTATACCGACGTGTTCTGCTCAAAGCGTCGGGCGAAGCCCTGATGGGCAAACAGCATTTCGGCATAGACGTTTCGGTCGTCGACCGAATCGCGGCCGACATTGCCGAGGCGCGCACGCTCGGCGTCGAAGTTGGTGTCGTCATTGGCGGGGGGAACATCTTTCGCGGCGTGGCCGTGGCGTCCAAGGGCGGGGACCGGGTGACCGGCGACCACATGGGCATGCTGGCCACCGTCATCAACTCCCTGGCTTTGCGCACCTCCCTGGTGAAGATCGGCGTCGACGCTGTGGTGCTCTCGGCCATCGCCATGCCTGAGCTTTGCGAAAGTTTCTCGCAGCGCCAGGCGACGGCCTACATGAATGAGGGCAAGGTGGTGATCTTTGCCGGAGGCACCGGAAACCCCTTCTTCACCAC
>SMEK01000682.1_pt1 | contig 11494 bp, 9 predicted proteins | sample 2456371 | NCBI WGS metagenome assembly SMEK01 (sample SAMN10132590, study PRJNA489261) | soil metagenome | isolation source: day1 antibiotic-loamy sand soil ammended with composted manure from dairy... | place: USA | collected 2015-04-01
ATATCACCATTATTGGTGGTCTTAAACGATGCTAGATTTTATAAGTATATTTTTCCACTCGTTTTTATTGCCGGATTGTTTACCTACAAATTTGGATATTATTCGAATACCTGGGATTCATTTCTTTACTTCCTCCCTATATACTTATTTGGAATGTTCTCAAGTTATTATAAAGATGACATCATCGCGCATAGCAAATGGCTCTTGTACGCTTGTGCCACAACCTATCTCATAGTCACAACGTTAGAGTTGACTGGTTACTTGGAGATTCATAAATTAATAGGATTTGAGCCTACTACCCAGCCAGATTATCTTTTTAACTTTACAAAGTTTAAAGTGTCACTACTTTGCATTGCCTTGTTGCTTATATTTTTTAAACTGAGGAATAGAAAGATGACTTTGCTAAAGGTACTAGGGGATTATAGCTTTGGGATATATTTTATTCACCTTTATTTTATAGTATTAACCCAAATGGTGGTCAATGCGAAAATTGATTCCTTTCAAATGACAGCTTCTGTATTTCTGGTGTATACATTTATAATTACAGCTGCATGCGTAGTGAGTATATATTTCTTGAAGAAAGTACTGGGCAATAAGAGCAGGTATCTGATTGGAAGTTAGTGAAAATAGCGAAAATGAGGATGTGTAGCGAGTGCTAAAATATCCTTATCACCATTACTATCACCATAGACATAGATTTCAGTATACTCTTGTAAATCCAAATAAGCCTCTAAACGATTTTTTTTCTCTTCCCCATAGCAATTAGCCCCTTTTATTTTCCCTGTAATCCTTTTATCTATTACTTCCAATTGTGTACCTATCAACTCCAACCCATGTTCTTCACACCAATACGCTAGCCAATGTTCAGAGGAGGCTGACACCACCACTATCCTATCTCCATTCGACTGATGTTTTTGAATGGCCTGTAAGGCGCTGGATTTTACTAGGGATGGAAGTATGTTCTCTGCAAACATTTTACATTTATGAGAAAAAATCTCATCTTTCTCATTTCTGAAAAAGTAGCTCAACACGATCTCCTTTGCACGCCAATTTGGGATTATTTTAACCACATATAGCAATAAAATAGGCGAAAGTAGCACTAACCCACAATAAAACCCGTATCTACCCCTATAAAATTTTATAAACTCAAGTAAAGAATCCTTCCTTGTGATGGTACCATCAAAATCAAAAACTGCTAGCCTTTTCAAATGAATATCATGAATGATTTTATAAACCTCTTCTTATTAAAATTTGTGCAAATATATAATCATATAGAACATTATGATCCATCCAATCAATGTTATGATCAAAAATCTATCTGTATATAACACTCTTGTCGGAGAGGCACTATTATTCTCTACCAATGTAATCTGCAAGTAACGCATAATTCCAGCTAATACAAATATACTCGTCCAGTATACATACTGGGACTGAAATTTTTGAATCACCTCGTCTGATATGGTATACATCAAATACGCCACACATATGATCGCAGAAAGCATGGTAAGACAAGCATTGGTAAAATCCAGGTTATAATGTTGAGAAGCTTTTCTCATGATGGTTCCAGATTCATTAAACCTCAATATATCATCCCTTCTTTTGGCTAAGCCTAAAAATACTGCCAATAGAAAGACCATAATAACAAGCCACTCTGAAACGGAGACGGAAGCAATAACCCCCCCTCCCATCACTCTAAGTAAAAATCCAAAAGCAACAATAAAAATATCCAATATAGAAATGTGCTTTAGTCCTAATGAATAGGCTACGTTTAATAAAAAATAGGTCAAAACAATTAACAAGAACCATACGTTTAGCAGCAAAGCAATCCCAAAACCAAAAACTAATAGTAAAACCATTATGAGATACCCCTGCTTTATCGAGACAGCACCTGAAGCTAATGGCCTTTCTTTCTTTACAGGATGTTTTCTGTCAGCCTCTATATCATTGTAGTCATTGATAACATATACTGCACTTGCTATAAAACTATATGAAAAGAAACCTAGAACAAGGCTAATATAGTGTCCATACACAAACAGTTCCCCTGCAAAGAACACTGGGATAAACAGAAATAGATTCTTAACCCAATGATTAATACGTAATAGTTTTAGAAAAATCATTTTAAATAATTTAAATGATCAACATAATAATAGCAAATATTATAAAAAAAATTATATTTGAGGAATGATAGGTAATAAAAAACATCTGACTATAATCATCAGGCTCATTGTTATATCCTTGGGATTTTTTATGATGAGTGGTTTTTTATTTAAAAGCGCTTTAAATAACCCTACAACATTATCAAAGGAAATCTTGTCACCTGCTGAGTCGCTGTTTGAATACAATATTTCTTCAATGGAGCCCTTCAAGTACAGATTGTTGTTTTCATCTTTAATAGACATCACTTATTCTATTTTTTCAGAAATTGAGGATAATCGGAAATTTTATATAATATACATATTTTGGAGTGGTTTTTTTTATATCAGCGCAGTATTATCCTTTTATTTTCTCTTAAATACATTGGGGTTTAATAAACGGTATACTTTGTTAGGAACCGCGCTGTTTTTGTTAAGCCCAGCAGTAATTTTTGCATTTTCCTTACCTGTGCATACGAGAGAAGATATGATGGCCTATACTTTACTCAATCTTGGATTGATCTGTATCATAAGAGAAAAAAATATGGGAGTGCTGGTGTGCTCTATTCTGGGAGTACTTTGTAGAGAGACATTACTCATTCTCCCTTTAACTTATTTTCTCTACAGCAATAAAAATATATGGAATAGAATAGGAGTTTTCGTCTTCAGTATCCTTACATTCTTTGCTATACGCATAGTGCTAGGACGAGAAGGGTATGATTTCATTGGTCTAGGGTTAAGGTACAACCTTGACAATATTGAAGACTCCATAGGCTTCTTTTTTTTAGTATTTAGTTTTATGTGGCCTGTATTTTTTTATGACATGTACATCACGAACACCACCACTGATCAGATCACAACGAATAAGCCTATGGACCTTTTGAGACGGTCTTCCTTATTGATATTCATATTGGTACTGGTCACAACCATTATTGGCGGCAGAATAAATGAAATACGCTTGCTTTTTATTCTTTTCCCATGGGTCATCCCTGCATTTTTATTTCATTTAAATCATTGTTTGAAATTTTATGCTAAGAGTATAATGACGAAAGAGTTTAAATTATATGCTGTTTTAACAGGAGGCGCTTGTCTATTACTTTATCTAATTGTTTATCATAATATTGATCTTATAAAGGGAGGTGTACATGATGTCCCATACATTCAATGGGTTACAATCACATGCATATGCTTATATATCTTCTTCCTTTCAATACCATTTTATATTGCTTTAATAAGAAACACCCCCCTATCACAAAAGTCATTAACTCATTAAATACATACTCGAAATATGAAGGACGGAATTTTAAAGAGTAAAACAAGTCCATTCTCTACACTTCTGGTGTTGGAACTTATTGCTATTGTGGTCTTTGCTGTAATTCCTTTATTGGTCGATTTGCCTTATAGAATAAACATTTTCTTGGCCTGGGAAGGAGCGTATAGATTATATTTAGGGCAAATTCCATTCAAAGACTTTGGGTTGCCTCTCGGCTACGGCTTCTGGCTTATTCCAGCCTTATTTTTTAAAATTTTCGGACCATATTTTTTTACACTCATTAAAGCACAAGTCTTTATTAATATTCTTAATGGTATTGTATTTAGCTCCCTCTTAAAAATATTAGGGGTTAAGCCTTCCCATAAGTTCATTGCTGTCCTGCTATTTGTGATTTCTTATTCTTTTATAAACTTCTGGCCATGGTACAACCACACGGTTTTCTTTTACCAATTGCTAAGTATGTATTTTTTGGTGCTGGTATTATTTCGTTACAATAAGGGTTTCAGGTATTATGCCTTTATCCTCTTAAGCGCTCTGTTCTTGTTTTTATCTTTATTCACCAAGCAGGATGGTGGTGCATTTGCATTTTGCATAACCTTTTTCATACTTGTATACCATAGTATAATCCAGAAGAACATCAAAGTCTCCCTCACCTATTGGGTCGCAGTTGGACTCGTGGCAGCCATTATTATTGTGCCTCTAATAAAATATGACTTTGGATATTGGTTCAATTATGGGCAACCTCCCCATACCTCAAGATTGTTTTTAGCTGACATCCTACATGATATATTCAGAGGATCTCATTGGATAAAATTTTATATCTTAGTTATTGTAATTCTTGTCATGCTTCGGTATAAAACCCTTCTAGATTTTGTCAAGGATAAACAAAAGTTCACATTCTTTCTCATTACCTTAGGTATCCTTGTCCAAGCAATGTTGGTACAGGTAACTAGTTATATTCCTCATAATGTTAATATATATTTCCACAGTTTTGCGATTGCCTTTATCATAAGCAACCTGGATGTAGAAGGCATCCTTGAGAAAAAACTCAATCTAACCTTAATTATAATACTCCTAACATTTTGGTGGTCGGCTGATTTCTGGGTATATGGGCAAAGGATACTGAACAAAATTGCTCCAGGCATTATGCATGCCGACAGAGACGGCGTAGTATCAAAACATACGTGGATGGTTCAAGAAGATACAGTGAAGGTATCGAGACATGATTGGGTAGCCATAGAGGGAATGCCGGCATTTAAAAACATTCTAATGCCGCCTTCAACGGCAGAAGGGATTAAGAGACTTTCAAATATCCCAAACATCAATTATGAAGAGGCAAAAGTTCTAAATATGAGTGAACTCACCCCATTATCCTATGAACTGGGATTTACCCCTGAGACTGGGACGGATATACCGCTATGGTATCACAAGGACGTTGCTTTATTTGAACGAGAGATAGAGATGTATATAGACAAGATTGAAAGAAACTATTACGACCTTGTATTATTCGAGTCAATAGACTACTTAAATGGTTTTTACCCCCAAGAAATCAAAGATGCTTTAGACAGTCATGAAAGCTATGAATTAATCGATACTTTTTTGGCCCCGCGTCAAATTCAAAACTCCCATATCTATGTTTATATGAAAAAATAGCAAGCCTTAAAAAAACAATGCGTGCTGAAGTATAACTTCAACACGCATTACTCTGTAATCGTAAAGATTATGTATTAACAAGAGAGCTATTGTACTTCGGACAGTTTAATGCCTATCAACTGCTCGAGATCTATCCTTGCTATATTCAATCTGTTTTCAGCTTGAATTCGAAGGACTTGCTCACCGTTATACTTTTGTAGATGAATATTATACTCCTCCAACGTAATCGTTCCATTCTTGAATCGTTGCTCGGCTAATGAAAACGAGGCGAATGCATCTTCAAAATTCTTAATTTGTGTTTCTAAAAGGCTCTCATACATTAAATAATCTTGGTAACGCCTCAATACTTCTGCTCGTAGATCCAGTTTTTGTTGATCTAATTGTGCTTTCGCAATGCTCAGCTCTTCTCGCTTTTTCTTTACCTCCGCAGGAATAGTAGCAAACATCCCAACAGTAAGTCTTGCTGAAAAGTTATATCTAGGATAAAAAAGTGCCCGTTCATGTTCTCCGGGATTCATCGTAAATTCATTCAGGTTTCCTTGTGCACTTATATTCTCAAACCATGACCATTTTGCCTGTTTAAGTTCTTTCTCTGAAATAATAACTGTCCGTTGAGCGATTTCATTGGTGGGATAATTTTTCCATGCTAATCTCACTAGCTTTTCACTGAAATCTTCGGTGTATACATTGTCTGGAATAATGATTTTATCATAATCCACGCTTTGAGAGTATGCATTGAAAAATCCCATTAAGAATAATGTAAAACAAATGGTTCGCATAAAGTTAATTTTTAGTTTAAATACAAATAAATCAATTTTTTATTAATTAAACAACAATTAAACATTAACAGTATTGTCGTGTAGCTTTTTATCTATTTCATACAATCGAAACATAAGGATAAAAGAAGTATAGACGATAAGGCCAATAGGCTTTTGTGAAAGCGCACTCTGAGCATAATTCGCTACAGTCAAAGCAAACAAAGAGGCGATGTAGGCACTGTACAAATTTTTCAAAACTGGATCTCTTGTTCTGAAAAAATTCTTAACACCAATTATTAAAACTGTCGCCAAAAAACTCATTTCCAGAATTAATCCGATCCACCCTGTCTCTAACGCTGTTTCAAGGTATCCACTATCAGGAGGAAATCCAGCAAGTGGATGACCAGGGGAGTATTCTCTGCCAGCAGGCCCAGTAGTAATTAGTCCACCTCCCATTGGATGAGATTGTATATAGGGCTGAATTCGATCCCTATTCATATTGCGGACATTCATAGAGGGGTCTTCATCAGCGTTAACCAAAGATCGGAGTCTACTAAAGTTTCCCCCATAAAAAGGTCCGAATATAAGGAGTCCCACAATCGCTGCTCCTGCAACTCCAAAAAATATTGTTTTGGGATTATTCATTGTCATTATAAAATATAATGACAATCCTGCTGGGACCATGGCATAGGCAGTTCTTGTACCAGAAAAGGTCATGCCCATCAATGCCAGAATAGCGGAAACTATCAGAACGATCTTAATATGCGTCTTGTACGGCCCTAGAGCAAGAATAAGACAGAAGATGCTGGTAAAGGCCATTAAAAGTCCGAATGCATTCACATCTGAAAGGAATGACCATTTTCTAAACCTGCCCCAAATGAAAATCAGTTTATATCTTCCTTCTTCGGCAAAAACCCAAGCCCTTTCAAAGTCAAAGAAACCAAGGTATTCTTGCTTAAGGCTATACAGAGCTGCTAGAACAGCTAAAGCCAGCCAATACTTGGTAAAGTTTTTGACAAATTTTTCAGTTCTAACTACTTGTAACGCCACTAGTAGCACACAGAATTTGGTTGCTAGTCCACGCATCCCATAAGCATAAGCGCCAATTGAGACCGCATTGGGGTTGAATACTTGCAGTATCAAATAAGCCGACCAAATATAAAGAAGAATGAAAATGGGGTTTCGCAAATCTGACCAGTCGGACTTTCTGTGCACCACTTCCTTCACTAAAATCCCAAAAATCAATAAATAAAAAATAAAATCATAAAAAACCCCAAAGGGAATATTAGGAATAAACCTATACAATATAAACATAAAAAAAGCGTAGGTTAATGCTAAAAAATACCCAAAAGTGGAGTTTATAATACAGGCTATGGCGATTGGAATGCCAACTACTAATGCTAAGCTAACTATTCCAGCTTTTTCACCAAAAGTCTTCAAAACAAGGACAAAAAATAGTGAGATGGTAATCAAAATTAAATAGCCTAAAGGGCTATTCATCTTTTTTCCGATTATCTCATCTTTTAAAAAGGAAATGGAGAATACATTTCTCATTTTTATTAATTAATAGTTTAAAAAAACATTATTTTTAAAAAAATAACGACATATACAAAAACAATAAATGCTATCGTAAGCCTTTCTAAAATGACTTTATTATTATCTTTTTTCAATTTTTGAAATTATTTAATATTACCATCATTCTTATGCTTACGAACTATTTCCCAAAAGTCTTCAACCCGAGAAGTCCAAGAATTTCCGTTAGCATATTCAACCCGCTTTTGGGCTAATGCATCGTTATTCTCTTTTAATGCCCGATCAATCAATGTTATAAATTCATTATGATCATGGGCAATATATACCACTTCCCTAAAACTCCTTATATCTTCAGAAAAATTAGTAGTGACGACTGGTTTTCCACCTGCTAAGTATTCGTTTAGCTTTAAAGGATAAATACTTCTGGTAAGCTTGTTGCACCGGAAAGGAATAATAGCACAATCAATATTTTGAAGATATGCGGGAAGCTGTTCAATATTTTTACCGCCAGTGAAAACTATATTTTCTATTTTATCCAATCCCTCTTTTTTATATTCATTGCTGCTTGTTGGTCCAATCAAATATAAAAGTTTATCTGGGTGTAGATGTGCTATCTTCTTGACCAAATCATAATCCATCCTCTGTTCAATATTTCCTATATACCCTATTACCTTCTTTGTAACCCCTTCAAACTCTCTGGGCTTATCTAGCTTTTTAAAAAATGCTTGGTTGAATAAAAAAGGGTCAACTGCATTAGGCAAGCAATAAGTGAATGGCGCATATTTACTCTTGATTCTTGTTAACTCTTTAGAAGTAGTCAATGTTAGGTCATACTCCCCCATCATCTTTTTTTCCAATGTGCCCCCATGCTTTTTAGTGTAAGCAACCTCTTCTATATCATCTACACATTGGTATATTTTTAAATATGGCTTAATGTCATCGGGAAAGCTCAAGGCAAAAAACGGATCATATGTATTAATAAAAATAAATTCATTTACTTTTTCACTTTTAATAAGCTTTCTCAGGGAACTAAATAAAACTTTGTCATTCAATTTTTGTAAACCACTATACCATCTTCCTTTAGGCAGGAAGTTGATGGGTAAGGTAACAGGTGGAGTTACCATTGTTACACTTGAATTTTCACCAGTTTTAAAATTTTCTTTATTATTAACGCCAAAAAACAGCGCTGGCAATCGTTTAAATATGCTATGCGATTTAAAAGATGTAACGACATCTTTTAAAGAATAAGGATGGTTGATGTAAAATACCCTATGATTTTTCGAAAACTCTTTGGCCATAGAAATGGAAATAGAAGAGTAAGGTCCATCATATCTAGTTAGTGCTAAGATGATAATGTCAATGTCTTTCATAGATCAGGCAATTTCAGATATTATTGAAATTTCTTTTTTAAGAACCCCAATGAAAAATATAGCCCATCTTTATAAAAAGAGATTATATGCATTGGGATATTCCCTAGGCTCATTTTCACTTTCTTTTGCAAATAAGCAGTGTCTAAAAGAAACCCGATAAAAAAACTGCATAAGGTTCCCCAAGCAGCTCCTATGACGCCAAAATGGGTAATAAAGAAATAATTACAAACCACATTAATGATTACTTTCATGATGACAAAATAGAAACTTACTTTTGGCAAGCCCATGCCATCAACTATAACACCAAACTGTCTTCCAAAGGGAATGAAAATACTGTAGAGTATTGTGACTTGCAGTATGGGAATAGAATCCGCATAAGCTTCCCCTGCAATAAAATAGATCACGAAATCCGGGAATATCAAAATAAACAATAGCATGGGCAACAAAATAGCCAAAATTAAGCCTACGGATTTTTCATACAGGTATTTCGCTGCTTTTTCGCCTTCTTCTTTTACTCGGTAAGCTACTTTTGGAAAAACTATAGAAGCTACGGACATACTAGGTACATCTACTAAATGAGCGATACGAATAGCAGGATTATAGGTCGCCACTGCAACAGGAGAAATCATGCTACTTAACATCCATTGATCCACGTTTCCCATAATCATACTACTTAGATTTGTTCCAAATGTATATTTACCAAAAGAAAACATCTTCTTTACCCAGGCTTTTTCAAGAGAGATTCCAAATGAAAGATACTTTCTACAGTAGAAAAAGGATTGTATTGATGTTAAAAATATAGTAGATAATTGGGCTATGGCTAAATTAAATAAAGAGAGTTGATTGTCGGAATAAACAAACCACAATATATATAGAAGAAACAATCCATGTCTAACAAAATATATATAGAATTTTTTATTAAAATCGAGCTTTGCCTCTAATAAGTATTCAAATTGAGAGAAAAAGGTTAAAACTATAGTGGTGAGGGCATATAGCAACAATAATGTGTCTAAACCTTGGGCATTCCATACAATTGCGAGTGTTTTACTAAAGGCTATAATAAAAACGATTAAAAGCAATGAAGTACAAATATTTAGAAGAAAGGAAGCTGCAAATATTTTGTTATGTTCCTTATCATCACTCGCATTTAAATATGTAATCAGAGGATTTCTAATAAAACCATGTCGCAATACTTCTGTTAAAGTAGTAAAAGACATAAAGAGCATCCAAATGCCGTATTCCTCTTTCCCAAAAAGTCTGATTAAAATAAAAAAACCTGTAAACCCAAAAAGGACAACAACTATTCTTTGAAGAATCGAAAAAAAACCTGACCGTAACCAATACGAGTCTTTAAATGACTTCATATGAAAGAATTAAATTTTTATATTTTAAGTTATCAGGAATCCTTCTTTATAGATTTTGTAAAGTGTCTTTTTTCAATTTTAACATATCAAACCATTTATCGTAGTATAATTCTGTTTGCTTTTTGATTCCCACAGGGCTATTTTTCACTACAATTCCCATTAAAATTAACGTAGGTTTTAGTAGATATGACATGAAGTGTTTTCTCCCATTTTTAACCCATTGTACTCTACAATTATTCAAATGTCGGATACTTGATAACCCATAAAAAGAACATAGGAGGTTGCTCTGAAAATGCCAGCAACAAATATAAAATAAATATTATTATTTATAACAATATTTATTTTATATTTGAACCTTTTGTTCGAATCCAGATGAAATAATCCCTTGGGATCTTACATTTATAATTAAAGATCTCCGTCTTTACTCGACAGAGAAATACTTCTAACTTATCATTAGATTTAAAATTATTCTAACACCAATTAATTGAAATGGATAGCATTAATAAAATACTTCCTGATTTCCTGATCATAGGTGCCGGAAAATCTGGTACAACTTCAATTGACAATTATCTCAAACAACACCCAAGCATATTCATAAGCCCTAAGAAGGAACCCAACTTCTTTGCTTATGAACTTACAGATATTGAATCATTGAAAGAATATCCAGGTGAACTAAAGCATTATCAGGAATCAATTACAAACTTTAATGACTACTTAAGGTTATTTGAGGCAGCTAAATCAGACCAAATAAAAGGAGAAACCTCCAACACTTATATGTATGGAAAGGATGCCCCGTACAGAATAAAGCACCATATACCAAACGTAAAGTTGATTGCGATCCTAAGGCAACCCGCTGAAAGATTATATTCAAGGTATTTACATCTATATAGAGACAACCGTCTCCCAACCCCACACTTTTCTGATTGTAAGGACAAGAGCACGATCTGGTGGCAAAGAAATGATTTGATCAACGAAGGGTTTTACTTCAAGCACTTGAGCAGATATTATGAGCTATTCCCCAAAGAAAACATCAAAGTGTTTCTATATGAAGACATTAAAGATGACATAAGGGGAATGCTAAAGCACATATTTACATTTCTTAATGTCGATAATACCTTTGAGTGCAATTTTTCTATTCGATATAATGAGTCTGGTATCATCAAAAACAAGGTTCTTAATAAGTTGATTGGAGGTAACGGAGTTGTTCAAAACTCAATAAAATCTTTAGCCCCAAGTTTATACTCTGGTGTTAAAAACAATCTCACAGCACAAAAACTTATCAATAAGGTAAGATCTAAAAATATGGATAAACCCAAAATAGATCCAGAAATCAAACACTTTCTTACTCATGAAGTATATAAAGAAGATATTCTTCAACTTCAAGCATTAATCAATAAAGATCTTAGCTCTT
>SMEK01000683.1_pt1 | contig 11484 bp, 14 predicted proteins | sample 2456371 | NCBI WGS metagenome assembly SMEK01 (sample SAMN10132590, study PRJNA489261) | soil metagenome | isolation source: day1 antibiotic-loamy sand soil ammended with composted manure from dairy... | place: USA | collected 2015-04-01
TTTTTTCATTGTTTCTGATTTTTAAAATGATTAATAACTATTTCCTTTTTCCCGTCTTTGTTGGGCAATGCGTTTTATCGCCAGTTCCACATTGCCATCCAGTTCGGAAGCCAGTTGCATGACCTCCATTTTTTCGGTTTCCTCCGTGGTGTATGCGAGGTATTCTTCGAGCGATACCTCTGTGGCATACACGGCGGAATGCGTACCGCCAAGCCCAATCCATACCTCTTTGTAAAGCCTTGACGGGTCGTTGTTCATGTTGATGGAAAGGATTTGGGATTTTTCCTTTTCCGTCAGTCCGAGCATCGCTTGGATGTCATCGAATTTGTTCATGTACTTGCGTTGGTCTAAGAGGATTTTACAGTCGGAATTGTTGATGATACTTTCCTTGACCACGGGTGACTGGATGATGTCGTCCACTTCCTGTGTGACCACGATGGCTTCACCAAAAAATTTGCGGACGGTCTTAAAAAGGTACTTGATGTACTCCGCCATTCCCTCTTTGGCGATGGCTTTCCACGCTTCCTCAATCAGTATCAGTTTACGCACACCTTTGAGCCTGCGCATCTTGTTAATGAAGACTTCCATAATGATGATGGTCACTATGGGAAAGAGGATTTTGTGGTGTAGGCTAAGCACCCAGCGCCTTATCGTATTGCTACGGTAGGTTTCCAGATGCTCGCCCCCGAACCGTACGTACACCTTCCAGCGTATACGGCTCTCCACTAATATTTTCAGTCTAACTGCCATGGTGAACTTTCATGTGACAATTATGGCATAGTGCCATAGTTTTGCGTTTCCTTGCCATCATGTGGATTTCCCAAGGGGCTTTCCCTTTTTGGATGTCCTTGAGTTTTCTCACATGGTGCATTTCAAGTTCGCTCGTCTCCCCACACAGTTCACAGCTTCTTGCTTTCAGCCTGTCGATAAGGCTTGTCCGCATCTTGGCGTAATAGTAGTTGGGGAGCTTGTCAAAGAAAGCCTCCTTGGCTTCAATCTTCCGTCCGAAGCCACCTTTATAAAAAGTCCTGAACCTTACTTCACGTTTCTTGTTCGTGTAGGTAACGGTAAACACACCGTGTTTCATGTACTTTCTACAGATTTTGGGTACAGTAGTCCTGTACTTCGCCGCGAAGGTCTTGTACATACTGTATTCCATGATGTAGCTCATATTGTTGATAGTACCGCTGTTCAGGGCAATCGAATAGTAATTGTAGAAACCTATTAGTTCAGCATTGTATTTGCTTAGGATTTCAAGGTCATCGTTGAATATCAGTCCAGTCCTCGGTCTCGGTTTCCATTGCTCTTTACCGTTGTGGAGTTTTATCTCCAACGCTTCGTAGTCGAGCAGTTTCTTCCTGATTGTTCCCGAAGGTATCTTGATAACGATTTTCTTGTGGTAAGCCCTAACCATTTTTCCGCTGGCGTTCCGTTTGGTCAGATTGGATTTTCTTACGGCCACATCGAACGAAAGGAACATAGCAGGTTTCTCCGCATGGGTAATCAGTGTTTTCTCTTCGGATAGCACCAGTTTCAGTTTGTCGTTCAAGAACTGTGCGACATCCTGTTTTATCTGTTTACAGTCTTCAAGGCTTCCGATTACTCCGATAAGAAAGTCATCTGCGTACCTGACGTATTTCAGTTTTCTATAATCCTTATCCATTTCATCACAACTTGGAACCAAGGCTCTTTTTCTATCAATTTCCCTGGTGCGCTTACCGAGCAGTTTTCTGTCGGCTGCATCATCTTCGGCTTTCAGCATTGCCATTGCAATTCTCTTTTCGTACTCGTATTCTTGGCGCAACCTGCTTCTTTTGCGTTCTTCCCCTTTGTCGAATGACCTGATGTATTCTTTCATGAACTTATCCAGCTTGTCGAGGTAGATATTCGCCAGTATCGGGCTGACGATACCCCCCTGCGGTGTACCGCTGTAGGTCTTGTGGAATATCCAGTCTTCGACATACCCTGCGTTCAGGAACTTTCGGACGAGCCTTAGGAAGCGTTCATCGGCGATGCGTTCTTTCAGTATCCCAATAAGCACATCGTGGTCGATGTTATCAAAGAACCCCTGAATGTCCCCCTCGATAAACCATTTGGTTCCGTTAAAGGACTTGCTTATCTGCATCATTGCCGTGTGACAGCTCCTGTGCGGTCTGAAACCATGCGAGGTATGTTCAAAACTGCCCTCGTAAATGGCTTCAAGTATCATCCTGATTACCTCCTGCACCAGTTTGTCATCGAATGACGGTATGCCCAGTGGACGCCTTTTCCCGTTTTTCTTTGGGATATAGGTCCGCCTTGATGGGCGGGGCTGGTAGCTTTCATTTCTGATAGCTCCGATTAACTTGTCGATGCGTTTCAGGCTCATTTCGTCTATGGTCAGCCCGTCAGACCCTTGGGTCATGTTGCCGGGCTTGGCATAGATGCGTTGGTAAGCCTCGTAATACATCTCCTCGTTGAACAGAATGCGGTAGAGCCTTTCGTACTTATAGTCCAAAAGTTTGCTGTGCTCTGCCAGACTGTTTAATACGCTTTCTGGATTTCTCATAATGTCTCTCACATTTTCCGTTAATTGTATTAAATAATATTAGCTGTCTCCCTTCGCCATGTACAAGGCTTTCCCTTGCTCGGACTACTACGGAGACTCCGTTGCCATATCGGATATTCAGGGGTCTGCACCCCATAGCCACGCCAGTGGCTTTCCGACTTAGGCAATCCACGTTTAGCTGCGTAACAACAATGGCGTTACAGATTGTCGGATATGACTTCCGTCCTTTAATGCATATTGCACTTGCGCCGTAGCCTGTTCATGCTTCCCCTCCTCAAAGACTGGAAAGGAAGTGCTACGGTATGACGAGTTCAGTTGTCTTACGTCACAGATACAACCGGGAGCCGCTTGGACTATCATTCAATCAGTATGGATTTTATCCTCATATCTGTTATTCATCCTGCTATTCAGTCGTGGCCTGACAACTGGCCAACTCATAGCTTTTGCCGACATGCTACACTCCCCGATATTTGGTTTCCCTCACGGATAAGTCGGCGGATGATGGGTAATTCAAAGAACACTAACCCAGTACTCTGCCATGAGTACATTTGTTATGCAGCCTCTACGTGCGCACCTTTAATCGCATCAATTTCAAACACGATAAAGCGTTTGGAAAGCAGGTCGAGTTGCTTGTCTGAATTGAGCAGGTAATCGTACTCACCTCCACGATAGTAAGGCTCTAATACATTTAGAAAACCTGCAACGTCAAAGTCTTTTTCCCTTACCTGTTTTTCTTCCAGTATCTTTTTGTAGTCACCTATTACGTACTCGTAAAATCCATTGAAAGATGGGTATTCATCGCTTTGCTTGATACGGTCTATATAACCGCTCACGGCGTTGGACAACGCCACTTCCTCCGAACGGGTCGGCGGTTCGTCATCACGCTTCCATAAAGTCAGTATCAAAGTCTTGATACTTTCCCTTTTCTCGATGTCGAAAATGCCATCGTCCGTGTAGAACGGATTGAATGCAATTGGGTTGTCTTCCGTGTAAGTGAAGTAAACCCCATCCTCACCTTTGGTCTTGCCCTTAATCAACTCGCACAATCCTTGATAGGAATTTCCGGTGTCCACGAGCAGGACGTGTGCGCCCTGTTCGTAGTATTGCCGTACCATGTGATTGGTGAAAAAGGATTTTCCCGAACCTGACGGACCAAGTATGAACTTGTTCCGGTTCGTGATAATGCCTTTTTTCATGGGCAGGTCGGAAATGTCCAAATGGATAGGCTTGCCCGTGAGCCTGTCCGCCATCTTGATACCGAAAGGTGATGGCGAACTTTGGTAATTGGTTTCCTCGGTGAAGAAGCACAGTGCAGGTTCGATGAACGTGTAAAAACTTTCCTCTGCCGGAAAGTCACCTGCATTGCCTGCCATGCCTGCCCAATACAGTGTGGCAACATCCACCGTGTTATGCCTCGGTCTGCATTCCATCAATGCCAATGCACTGCCCGTATCGTTCTTTAGCTGTTTTAGCTCGTTCGGGTCATCCGACCACGCCATCACATTGAAGTGCGCACGGACGGAGGAAAGCCCGAAGCTGTGCGCTTCGTTCAGATACCTTTCAATCCACTCTTTGTTAATCTGATTGGCACGGCTATACCTTGCCAGTGAGTGCATATTACGGGCTGACTTTTCAAACTTGCGCAGGTTCTCATCGCTGTTATCCAAAAACAGATATTGATTGTAGATGTGGTTACAGCTAAGGAGCAAGCCGACCGGAGAAGCAAAGGACAACAGGCAATCGCTCCTGTCCGTGGACAGCTTTTCATACCTCGTATTTGCCGATACCGTGCCCGGCAAATCGTCCGTATCGGACAGGGTGTGCAGGCACAGCCTTTTGTTGCCGATACGCACATCCTCACTGCCCAAAACTATATCTTGCATGGGCGTTCCGGCTTCCCTCGACAGGGTAAGGTACTGTTCGAGCAAACCCTGTGTGCCGTCTGTGCCGATGATGTCATCCTCGGACAAGCGTTCCAGTTTCACAAAACCGCTGTCATTGATAATGCGCTCAAACTGTGCGACCGCTTCCATAAACCTGCGGATGGTTTCTTTATCCCTTATTTCTTTCGGGATAAGGACACCTTTGCAAAGCGAACTAAAGTTGCTCTGCATCCGCATGCGCTCTTTAGTCGTTTTGGTCAAAAAGAGATAGCAGTAATGGTTTAAAAAAGGACGTTCGTTGAAATGTTGCTGATAGGACTTTGCAAGGAAACTCAACCCGTGCTGTGCCATATCCGGCGCATAACTTTCCTTGATGTACCAGTCCTGTTTATGGACAATGGTATAGTCCGGCAAGGTCTTGATGGCCTTGTGCCAAGCCGAATGAATGGCATCATACTCCGCCGATGCCACCGTGAAAAGTTCCGGCAGGTGTACCCGAAAGCAAGCCGTGATGTCTGCATCCTTTGATATGATGCAGTTGTGTTCCACCGCCAGTAATGGAAACTTGCTCTCCAACGTTGTGGCTTTTCCTGTATTTCTCATAAATGACTGGATTTTGATTTTGAAGTGAATTTTAAATAGCGGTGTACGGCTCTGCGACAGATGATGTATCTTGGATGCCTTTTCCTTGCGCCGACTTTCATTAATCCGTGTTCGCCGTATTTGCCGTTCAATGCGAATGTTTGCCAAACGATGAGCGATGCACCGCCTGCCCCGATAAACAGGCACACGTAGGAGTTTACGCCTGCCATGTACATGACCATGACGAGAATAAGCACGCCGAGCAGACCACCTGCGAAAATGAACAGGTATTGCGCTTTCAGTCCTCTGAACTCGACCGTCCTGCCGATACCTTTATTGATATTGTAATTGCTCATAATACGCCAGTTTAAAGGAAGAATGAGCGGAGAATGGTCGCCGCTACGATTAAGAAGATACAAGCCCCGAACCAAGACGCTGCCGTCTTGCTTGTATCGGGGTCGCCGCTACTAAATTTGTTGTACACCTTTACACCTCCGATTAGCCCAACCACTGCCCCAATCGCATAGATGAGTTGGGTTGCAGGGTCGAAGTAACTCGTTACCATCTGCGTGGCTTCTTGGATGCCTGCCGAGCCGTCGCCCTGTGCGAACACACCGAATGCTGACAGTAACGCAACGCCTGTCAGCAACACTTTTTTACTTTGTTTTTCCATGATTTAACTGAATTAAATTGTTACTACTTGCCCACCTCGTGCGGGCTTTCGCAACAAAAGTCTTATGGAAATCGAAGCGTTATGGGAAACTGGAAATCAGCGGAATGAATTGGCATTGAGTGGCATTACAAGAATGTTTTTTTTAATTTAGCATTAGAAAAAATGGGATATTATTGTCCACGTTTCAAGAACTCAGTCGTCATTAGATTGAACAATAAAATTTTAGAAAGATGAAAGAATTTGCGTTAATCTTTAGATTAAAAGACATTGCCGATTTTAAACCCACGCCTGAACAAATGCAGGAAAGAATGAATTGGTTGGCAGGTATCGCTTCCCAAAACAAATTAGTGGATAAAGGCAATACGCTTTTACCAAGTGCAGAGAGTGCCAAAACGGTAAAGCCTAACAACGTGGTAACGGACGGAGCTTATACCGAAATCAAAGAATTTATCAGCGGTTACATCGTGGTAAAAGCAGATACTATTGATGAAGCGGTAGAAATGGCAAAAGCCAATCCGATTTTTGACCAAGTAGGCGGTAGTATCGAAGTGAGAGAAGTTTTAAAACGTGATTAAGTCAAAATCACATACCGAACTTTTACCACACTTATTCCGGCAGGAATATGCTAAAATGACGGCTGTCCTGTGCCGTCATTTTGGTTTAAATCATATTGAAATTGCCGAGGACATCGCAAGCGATACATTTTTGAGAGCATCCGAACATTGGGCAATCAATGGAATACCCAAAAATCCTACTGCATGGCTCTATACTGTTGCCAAAAACAAAACCAAAGATTATTTTAAGCATGTTTCCGTATTTGAAACGCAAATCAAAGAAGCTATCAAACCCAACGAAACCGAAGCAGAAATAGATTTTGAGTTTAGTGAACAACATATCTTTGATAGTCAGTTAGCAATGATTTTTGCGGTTTGCAATCCGGCAAATTCAATCGAAGCTCAAATTTGTTTGGCACTTCAAATCCTTTGTGGTTTTAGTATGGAAGAAATTGCAAACGCATTTCTGACCAAAACGGAAACAATAAAAAAACGCCTGCACAGAGCAAGAGCTAATCTTAGGAACGATAATTTTCAAATCAAAATTTTAAGCGAAACAGAAATAAAATCAAGATTAGATACTGTTTTAAAAACTTTGTATTTACTGTTTAACGAGGGGTATTTTTCCAAAACAAACAATCACCTCATCAGAAAAGACCTTTGCTCGGAAGCTATACGGCTCACATTATTGTTAACAGAAAACCCATTGACAAACCAACCGCAAACAAATGCCTTGCTTGCAGTAATGTGCTTTCAAAGCTCACGTTTGGAAGCAAGAACGGACGATAAGGGGGAAGTTGTTCTGTTTGATGAACAGGATAAAAAGTTGTGGGATAAATCGCTTATTGAAAGAGGAAATTACTATTTGGTAAATGCTTTTATCGGAAATGAAGTTTCAAAATATCATTTGGAAGCGGGCATTGCCTATTGGCACACCACACCAACAGACAAAAATAAATGGCAACATATTTTACAGCTTTACAATCAACTTATTTTAATTGAATACTCGCCAATAACAGCACTAAACAGAACCTTTGCATTTGCCAAAGTTTACGGAAATAAAAAGGCAATTATTGAAGCCGAAAAATTAAATTTGACAGGTAGTGATTATTATCATGAATTGTTAGGTTATCTTTATTCGGAAACCAATATTGCGAAAGCGATTGAGCATTATGAACAAGCTATTAGGCGAACCAAATCTAAAACAGAAAAACAGACCCTTACTAAAGAAATAGAAAGATTAAAGAAAGTTAGCCAGACTTAATTACTATAAAATTCTACGCTTTTAAAAAACAAAGGGAAGCTGTCTTTTCAGACAAACTCCCCAATGTCGAAGTCCTCTAAATCACTTTTCCGCAAATCGGGAGAACTGAAATCCATTCCGGCGGAGAGGCTCTTGTCCAACAACTCTGCAATCTTCCGTGAAGCCCCATCCATTGAGTTTTCGAGCAGACTTAACAATTCCGTTCCCTGTAATCGCTGAACTATATCCACCGCTTTCTGTTGCTGGGCAGGTTCAAGCACATCTTGCTCCAACCATGCCCCCACGGTCGTCAGTTCATCAAAGGTAACCCCTGTAGCAAACTCATTGTCGCTGTCCTCAAACCCGTACTCATCCCATTCGTCTTCCTCATTTTCAAAATCGGACATACTCCCGAAAACTTCATCCGGCTCTCCCTCAATCTGCGGATTTTCCAATCCCAAACCTATCCCGTAGGTTTCTGTTCCAAAATTATCAGCTATCCCGTCACGTTCGCCCGATTGTCTCTTTGTGGCATTCGGTGGCAAGGTGTGGCGTTCCACAGGCTTGGGAAGCCCCATAATATCCGGCAGGTCGGGGCTTTTCTTTTCCGGCTTTATTTCCCTGCGGACGTTCTTATGGATGACCACCTTATCTTTCAGCAAAAGGATAATGACGATGATAAGGCATATTACAATCAACGTTTCCATAGCTATAAGATTGGCTTTTGCTTGTCGGCATAGATAATCTTTATTTCGTCTCCGAACTCCTCAAAGTGGTGTTTCAGTACACTGTGCAGGTAATCGGTAAGTGTAATTTCTCCCTCTCCGAGCAGAAAGACGATACGGGATAATTTCTTATGGAAATCTGGGCTTATGTAGACCGATTTTCCGCACCTTGCCACGACCCCTGTCGGTCTTAAAAATGCCGATTTGTAATGCGCTTTGCGCAATACCTTTTCCGGTTGTTTTTGCTGTTTCTTGTTCATATCGAATGCTTTAAAAAATGGGTTTAAACTTATTGTTGAAATCATCGGTGATGGCTTTCTCGAACTGTTCAAAATGATGTTCGAGAATATTGTCCAAATAGGCGTACAGAGGTATTTTATCCTCGCCGATAACCTGCACGATACGGGAAAGCCGTTCGTGGTATTCCTGCCGGATGTAGATGCTCTTATCGCCACGGCGTGTCATGCTGTGGCTGTTGAGAAAACGCTCGCCATAGCCCGTGTCGGAAGCCCTCTTTTGTCGGGTACGTTCTTTGGCTACGGGCTTTTCCGTTGGCGTTTCCTTTGTCGGCTCTGCGTTCGGCTCTTGCGGTGCTACCGCCTGTTGAGGCTTCTTTGTTTCGCCTGCCATGATGGACATGAGATACGCCTCGTCAATCGGGGCACTCGGCCTTTTCTTATTTTCATTTTCCATAGCGGTTACAGTTTGACGGTTCTTAAAAACTCACTGATGAACAAGTCCAAGCCGGAGGCTTTCATCAATCTTTTGTCGGGGGGCAATAGCGTGGAACGGAAGACAGCTTTTGCCGTTGCCTCGCTTTCCTTCCGGAAGCGTTTGCTATCGGCAATGCGTGTTTCCATTGCTTGCAGTCCGACCTCGTTAATGACATTGCCGTAGATTTCGTACAATTGGGATTTTTCCCTGCCATCGACCATGTTCCAAAACAGCCGTATGGTTTCGATAGAGGTTTGCCCTTGTTTCATAAGGACGTTGGTCAACACATCGGTAAAGCTCAATGTGCTTTCCATGACCACACGGTCTGCCGTGATGGGCGAAAAGATGTGGTGCATTCCTGCCAGTGTGTTCAGCAAGCCCGAAGTGTTCACAGTTCCGGTCATATCAAAGAAAACCACATCCACGGGAACGTTAGAGGACTGTACGAATGCTTCCGCATCCGTTAGGGCATTGTCAGCCTTGCTTTGCAGTACCGGATAGGCTTTCTTGTTGATGGTGGAAAATTGGCGGTGCGCCAGTTTTTTCAGCACCTCGTTCTGCATGACCGCTTTCAAATCCCGTTCCCTCATTTGGCTGATGCTGTGCTGCGGATAGTCGCAGTCAAAGACGGCTACATTATACCCCATTTGGTAGTGGAGTATGCTTGCCGTAATCGTTGTAAACGTACTTTTTCCAACGCCTCCCTTTTGGCTTGAAAAAGCAATGAATTTTGTCCTGTTTGTTGCTTCCATTTCTATTCTATTTTTAAGTTTCTATTTCCGTGGACTGACTGCCATCCGGCGTGGAGCAGGGCTGTCATCCCTGCACACTCTCCGGCAGTCTTGATACAATCCCGTCTGTCGGGCTTGCCGTCATTCGTTCAGTCAGCCGTGCCGTCACTCCGGCTTTCACACAGGCAAGACCGATGGCTTGTCTGTCGTCCTGCCCGATGGAATGGCTATCGGATAGCTTTCATGCCGTCCGGCATTTCTGCGCTCCGTCTTTCACAACTGCCATCGGGAGCGGATGCCTGCAAACAGGCTTGCGTGACTGATAGCGCAAAGAAGCAGGTTATTCCGATGCACTCTTTTAATGCGGTAGTTTGGGGCATTTGTTGGCAATTTTTGGTCGTGGCGGATGGGGCAATGCTTTGAGAAAGCTACCCTTACTTTGTAAGGGCTTAAATGCAAGGGGTGAATGGAGAAATCATTGGAGAATGGAAGTTATGGGCGGAACGGCGCAAAGCCGTTTTTTTCCGCTTTACCCAATCCGCATCCGCCGATAGGCGGACGGATTTTCTGTTCACCAGAACAGAGCAAGTTATGTTTTGAGATGCTCGAAATAAATTCCGCATCTCAAAACCACTTGCTCCGCCAGTTGGCGGAGAGCTTTTAAAACACCCTCCGAAGTCGGGGTTTATGTTAATTATTAATGGATTTAGATATGGAAGACAACAGAAGAAATCGAACAAACAAAGTTGGTCGCAAGCCTAAGAAAGACCCTGCCATCCACCGTTATTCGATTAGTCTCAACGACATGGAAAATGCACAGTTCCTTACGTTGTTCGAGCAATCGGGAATGAAAGTAATGGCACATTTTATTACAGCCTGCATCTTTCAGAAGCCAGTCAAGACCGTAAAAATTGATATGGATGCAGTCGATTTTCATACGAGGCTGACCAATTTTTACAGCCAGTTCAGAGCGGTTGGCGTGAATTACAACCAAATCGTGAAGATACTTTACCGCAATTTTTCGGAGAAAAAGGCATCGGCTTACCTCTTTAAACTGGAAAAGCAGACAGCAGAAATGGCGGACTTGTGCCGGAAAGTGATTGAGCTAACACAGGAATTTGAAAAAGAACACCTGCAAAAACACAGATAAGATGATAGCAAAGATTGGCAAGGGTGAGAATTTATACGGTGCTATTTCCTACAACCAAAAGAAGATTGACAGTGAAAACGGGCAGGTTTTGCTATTGAACAGAATACCCGAAACGTTGGATAATACCTATTCGACCGCTTACCTGCACCAGTGTTTTGAGCCGTATCTGTCCGCAAATATCAGAACAGAAAAGCCTGTGCGCCACATATCGCTGAACCCTGATCCTGCGGATAGGGTCAGCGATGGGCAGTTCGTAAAAATGGCGCAGGAATATATGGAGCGCATGGGTTATGGCAACCAACCTTATATAGTTTTCAAGCATACCGATATTGAACGCACCCATATCCACATCGTAACGGTCTGTGTGGGTTTGGACGGCAAGAAGCTACCGGACAGTTACGACCATCCACGTTCGATGGCAATCTGTCGGGATTTGGAACAAACGTACAATCTTATACCTGCCACGGAAAAACAGCGAACGGGAAACGAGCAGGTATTCCGTCCGGTGGATTACAGAGCCGGAGACGTTAAGAGCCAAATCGCATCGGTGGTGCGACACCTGCCGAAGTATTACGGGTACGCAAGCCTCGGTGCGTACAATGCCTTGCTTTCGCTTTTCAATATTACGGCAGAGGAAGTCAAAGGGGAATTGTACGGACAGCCTAAAAACGGTCTTGTCTA
>SMEK01000714.1_pt1 | contig 11479 bp, 15 predicted proteins | sample 2456371 | NCBI WGS metagenome assembly SMEK01 (sample SAMN10132590, study PRJNA489261) | soil metagenome | isolation source: day1 antibiotic-loamy sand soil ammended with composted manure from dairy... | place: USA | collected 2015-04-01
GTCTTGGCCAGCGTAATAAAATCTTTAAGCTTGTTTCTTATTTCCCTGTACTCAGGCAGGATACGTCCTGCTTGACGCATGAGCCATACGGGAGTCCTTTCGGTAGCCTCTCCCCTCGCTGCTCTCAGAATGAGGTCATTTTTTATTTGCATGCCGCAAAGATAGGAGGAAAAAGGCGATGTAGCAATTAACAGCCATATCCAAGGCCTTTACTTCAAAGTATTATTCCTTTTTTTTCAGGTCGCCATCTTTGATCGATTTAATGAACTTGGCCCAATTGAAAGGATTGAGGAGCGGATTGTTATACCTGGGGTCAGAGAAGCGATTATGCATTTGGAAAAACTGCTGATCCATAAAGTATCGGTGGTTGGAGCTTCCGTCCATGGGCATGTCTCGCAGCATCCATAAGGAAAAATCTCTACCAATGGCAACATCGTAGTGTCTTCTTCCAAGCGAATGCCTATTGTTACGCTTTCTCCTCTATCTCCGGGTATGATGTAGTATTGCCTATGATGGCCAATGGCACTGATAATTACACTATCCCCCACAAGTGCCGGCATTGAAAAGTATCCATATTGATTAGTAGTAGTGCCACGACCGGCCACCGGAACATATATGTGAACCCCAGGTATGCCTAAAGTATCTTCACCTGTAACTACCCCTGAAAACTGAACAACGGATTTGCTCTCTTGAGCCCAAGCGTCATAAGCGGAAAATAGATTTAACGCAACGAATGAAAGAACAATTATAATTGTAGAAAGCCTCAAAGCTTATGATTTAAATTTATTGCAATATACTTTTTCAGCAAAACAGAATAAGTCTTGCTACGAATATATTAACTCCTTTTCAATAATAATAATTCTCTATCTATTTAAATTGATCAAAAAGGTGACCGTATTAGGCTGCTAATTTGTAAAACCACAATGACGTGTTTATTTTCACCAAAGTTAAAATGATGTAAATTGGCATTACCATTTATCCCCATGAGAATGCGATTGAAGAATTTTAACATACAATTTGGGAGCCAAATCTTTAAGGCACTTGCCGATGAGGCCCGGATAAGAATCTTACACCTTATCTATCAAAACAAGGAAATGTGCATTTCTGACCTAGAACACATCTTGGAATTTACCCAAACCAAAACATCCCGACATATCACATATCTTAAAAATGCTGGCCTTATCACTCCTCGGAAAGTGGACCAATGGATATTTTATAGCCTAAAAGAAGAGACAGAAGATTTTATCAATCAAATATTCACATACCTCGACAAAGATCCAATGCTATTAAAAGATATGGAGATTTATAAGATCCTTCATTCAAACAGAGAGTTGGCTGAAAACAAAATCAAATTAAGAGCTGCAGGTTGGTCAATGTCGTCACGACACTAAACTATCAAGAACAGGCTTGTTCCAACCAAATAACAGCATGCGGTGTCTTTAAGTAAACCTGTTTATCATGAAGCACATAGTTTCTATTTCTTCCACCTTAATAGTTTTGCTTTTTAGCCAATGTACAAAAGAGCACGTTGCCCTAGACAATACGCCTAAGCTTAAAGACCTTTCTCTAACCGAACAGGAGCTCATTCACACATCCAATGTATTTGCGGTAAATCTTTTCCAAGCCATTCATCAAGTAAAAGGCGACGAGAACATCTTCATTTCCCCATTAAGTGTAGGATTTGCTTTGAATATGACGACAAACGGGGCTACCGGTGAAACCAAAGAGGAGATGAAACAGGTTTTGGACATTGAATCGCTAAGCGATACTGAGGCCAATGCAGCAGTGCAGAAGCTCACGGAGATGTTGCTCAGTATGGATAAGAAGACAAGGCTCTCTATCGCTAATGCTATATGGCACCACGATGATCTCACGTTGGAGGCAAACCTACATAAAGTCATAGAAGACCAGTACATGGGCAAAATAGAGGGATTGAACTTCGCTGACCCGTCCACCAAAGAAGTCATCAATGGGTGGGTAGAGAATGAAACGCAGGGAAAGATCAAAAACCTGATCGAAGAAATCTCCCCCCTTCACCGAATGTTTCTAGTCAACGCCATATATTTCAAAGGAGATTGGCAATATAAGTTCGATAAAGAGCGCACCAGTGAGGGGGTATTCACGCTGGCAAGTGGTCAGAAAGTACCTGTTCAAATGATGTATTCCAATGAAGTCAAACTGAGGACATATCAGAATAAGACTTTTCAACTCGTAGAACTTCCCTATGGCAACGGCCAGTTCAGTATGGTGATCTTATTGCCCCACATTGGGAAAACAACAGATGAAGTGATGTCGTTGTTGGCAGCCGAAGACATACAATCATGGATTAATCAAGCCGACACTCTAATGCCCCATCTCTACCTTCCGAAATTTACCTCTGAGTTCAAAATGGACTTGGTAGAACCACTCATAAGCATGGGGATGAGCAAGGCTTTTTCCAATGCTGCTGAGTTTTCAGGCTTTTTTAACGAAATTAAAAGTCTCGCTATCGGAGAAGTGATCCATCAAGCCTATATAGAAGTAAATGAGGAAGGCACTGAAGCTGCCGCCGCTACATCAGTAGGCATTGTGCTCACCTCTATAGGCAATACTCCCACTATACGCATAGATCGGCCATTTGTATATTTTATTCGGGAAAAACATACGGAAGCCATTCTGTTTGCAGGAAAAATGACCAACCCATCCAATTAGTGGGTATGCAACCATATCTTTTGAGAATGCTGATTCCCTGTTTGGTCCATTACAAGTAAGACTTCTGCACACCGCCGAGCCCAAGGCCAAAGAGCTGCTGTTTCATCGCTTCTTTGCAAAACAGTCCTCAAAAAAATGTATTTTTGATGAAGCCAAGAATTTAATGCGAGATGGATAAAAAATACAATCATATTTTTTTTGACTTGGACCATACATTATGGGACTTTGAAAAAAACTCTACAGAAGTACTATCTCACTTATATGATCTTCACAACCTTATGGACCTGGCCGACTTTACAAAGGAGGATTTCTGTGCGAAATTCAGGGAGGTGAACCTGAACCTCTGGCAATCCTATAATGAGAAGCGGCTAGACAGAGCAAGCCTAAGAGAAAACCGTTTTAGTTTTGTCATGGAAGCATTGGGTGCTAAAGGGGAGCAAATCTCCAAAAAGCTAGCCGAAGATTATCTTAAAAGATGTCCTACCATGCACCATGTTTTCCCTTTTACCATCGAAATTTTGCAATATCTGAAAAACCAGCGAGGATACTCCCTCCATGTCATTACCAATGGGTTTGAAGACGTTCAGCATATCAAAATAAAAAGCGCTGGGCTTACAGATTTCTTTGACGAAGTCATTACAGCAGATGCTGCTGGATACCAAAAGCCTGATAAAGAAATTTTTGGATATGCTTTGTCAAAAATAAAATGTCAAGAAGACGAATGCATCATGGTGGGTGATAACTTGGAGGCGGATGTCGTGGGCGCCAAGAATGCCCAAATAGACCAAGTATATTTCAACCCCTCTAAGCTCCCGCACAAAGAAACAATCACCTATGAAATTAGTTGCCTCAGTGAGCTGCAACAAATTTTATAATGAAATATTAGGCGAAAGAACTTCATTCAAGTTGTTGCATATATACAAAAGTCCTACTCAAATTACTCGAGACATGCCAAAAGGAATATACGAAGTACCCCTCCCCGAAAACGAACCCGTCTTCGATTATGCACCAGGATCAAAAGAACGGGAATCTTTAAAAGAAGCCCTCAAAGCGGCACGAGCTAGGCAAGAGGACATCCCCATGTATATCGGTAGCGAAGAAGTCCGTACTGACAAAAAGCATCCGCTTTCCCCACCGCACGATCACCAGCACATTCTCGGGCATTTCTATGAAGGCGATAAAGGGCATGTCGAAATGGCCATCAACGCCGCTTTGGGCGCCAAAAGAGCTTGGGAAGAACTCCCTTGGGAACAACGGGCAAGCATTTTCCTTAAAGCTGCCGACCTCGTGGCTGGGCCATACAGGGCTGAGATCAACGCTGCCACTATGCTAGGTCAATCCAAAAATGCCTATCAAGCAGAAATAGATTCGGCATGTGAGCTGATCGACTTCCTCCGGTTCAATGCCTACTACATGACCCAAATCTATGCCCAACAACCAGCATCTTCACCAGGCGTATGGAATCGTCTGGAGCATCGCCCTCTAGAAGGGTTCGTTTTTGCGCTCACGCCATTCAATTTCACGGCAATAGCCGCCAACTTACCTGCCTCCGCAGCACTTATGGGCAACACTGTCGTTTGGAAACCTGCCTATACTCAGATATATGCTGCCAATGTCATCATGAAAATCTTCAGGCAAGCGGGTCTCCCTGACGGTGTCATCAACCTCATCTACGTCGATGGCCCCTCGGCGGGAGAGGTCATCTTTAGCCATACAGATTTCGCTGGTATTCACTTTACTGGAAGCACCAAAGTATTTCAAAGCATCTGGAAGACCATCGGCGAAAACATCCATAAGTACAAATCTTATCCACGCATAGTAGGCGAAACGGGTGGCAAGGATTTTATCATAGCACATAAGTCTGCCGACGCCAAAGCACTGGCCACTGCACTGGTAAGAGGAGCTTTCGAGTATCAGGGGCAGAAGTGCTCTGCTGCATCACGTGCCTACATCCCTTCCAATCTTTGGGAAGAGGTGAAAACTTATGCTTTAGAAGATCTTAAGTCAATAAAAATGGGTGGCGTCGAAGATTTCAGCAATTTTATCAATGCAGTGATCGACGAGAAGTCTTTCGACAAGATTGTGCAGTATATCGAAGATGCCCGTAGCAGCGACCTGGTCGAAATCATTGCAGGAGGCACCTACGACAAGTCAAAGGGCTACTTTATTGCCCCTACCATCCTGTTGAGCCACGATCCTTCTTACGTCACACTTTGTGAGGAGATTTTTGGGCCTGTCCTCACGATTTACGTCTATCAGGCCGAGCGCTTCGAGGAGACTTTGGAGCTTGTAGACGCCACTTCACCCTACGCCCTCACCGGTTCCATATTTTCGAACGACCGGTATGCCATCACGCTTGCGACAAAAAAGCTCGTGAATGCAGCAGGAAATTTCTATATCAACGACAAACCTACTGGTGCGGTCGTAGGACAGCAACCTTTTGGGGGCGCACGGGCTTCCGGCACCAACGACAAGGCAGGATCGATGCTCAATCTGCTGAGATGGGTATCGCCACGCACCATCAAAGAATCTTGGACACCAGCAACCGATTATCGCTATCCGTTCTTAGAAAATGACTGATTTTGAAAAAGAAGATTTAGGCGGTGGCCGGGCTATCGCTTCAAGTCCGGCCACCCGCAACGCCATCGCACTGCGGGCTTTTCGCTCTATCCCTACCGCTCACTGCTATCAGCAAGCCCTTGAAGTACCATTAAACGGTTCGAAGCTCGAGTGAGGTAATTATTTGCTCCAACCAAGCAGAGCATTTAGAATGGGCAACACAACTTGATGCTTCCTAGAAATAGGAAACTATCCATAAAGAAGGTTTGGCAAATAAAGCTAGAGGCATTGATTACTTTTTATCCTCATCCTTAATACTTGCACTTTCTTCTATCTCGTTTTTGATTTCTTTGGTGGCATCCTTAAACTCCCTGATCCCTCTGCCTAGCCCTCTTGCAAGCTCAGGTATTTTCTTTGGTCCAAAGAAAATGAGCACTACGGCGAGGATAAGCAATACCTCTGTTCCACCAAGACCGCCTATAAATAACAAAAGATCCATTTTATTTAACTAAATGTTCGATATACATGCTAACATACAAAATTACGGGTTAAGTTTTGTAATTACCTTGTATTATGAGAATTTTATTGCACATGGGCCTATAGTGCCCACAAAGGGCCATTGACGCACTCAAAATTTTGCCCTTATTGAATAGTAATTATCTTTGTTCCCGTTATGGTGAAAACAACCGACTTATCGCACGATTATAAGAGCAATAAAGTCCTGGCGATCGTTATTAAAAAGTAAAACTGATTTTTAATATTTATGAAAAGAGTAGTTGTGACAGGAATGGGCGCACTTACGCCTATAGGCAATGATGTACAAGCATTTTGGGAAGGGCTAATTGCCGGCAAAAGTGGCGCTGCACCCATAACCAGGTTTGATGCATCCAAGTTCAGGACCAAGTTTGCTTGCGAACTAAAGGATTTTGACCCTGCCGATTTCCTAGAAAAAAGCGACATCAGACGTTGCGATCCATTTACCCAGTATGCGCTTATCGTTGCCGAGCAGGCTTTGAAAGATGCGGGACTAGACATAGAGAAAATGAACCCTTTCGACCTTGGCGTAATCTGGGGAAGCGGACAGGGAGGGATGTTTACCTTCGAAGACCAGGTAAAAGAATATGCTTTGGGAGACGGCACCCCAAGATTTAACCCATTCTTCGTGCCCAAAATAATCGCCAACATGGCCTCTGGAATGATTTCTATGCGCTACCGATTGATGGGCATCAACTATACTACCGTATCGGCCTGTGCTACATCCAACACCTCCATTATGGATGCCTTCAATTATATCAGGATTGGCAAAGCGAAAGTAATGGTGACTGGAGGTTCCGAATGCCCCATCACGGAGGCTTCTATGGGAGGATTCTCTGCCATGAAGGCACTATCGCCACGCAATGACGATCCTACCACAGCTTCTAGGCCATTTGATGTTGCTAGGGATGGCTTCGTAATGGGCGAAGGTGCAGGAGCGCTTATTTTGGAAGAGTATGAGCATGCCAAAGCCAGAGGAGCCAAAATATATGCAGAGGTAGCAGGTGCCTCTATGACAGCCGATGCATGGCATATGACAGCCACCCACCCCGAGGGCGAAGGAGCATTCATGGCCATGAAACTAGCGCTTGAAGATGGCAACTTGGCCCCTGAGGACGTTGACTACCTCAATACCCATGCTACCTCTACGCCTGTAGGAGACATTAGCGAAATGAAGGCTGTCAATAGATTCTTTGAAAAGAATCGAGGTCTTCACATCAGCGCCACAAAGTCCATGACAGGGCATTTGCTGGGGGCAGCAGGTGCGATCGAGTCTATAGCCTGCATCAAGGCCATAAATGAAAGCATCATACCACCTACGATCAATACCGAAAACATTGATCCTGAAATCCCAGATTCATTGCAAATAGTCCTGAAAGAACCTCTTAAAAAAGAAGTGAATGTGACCATGAGCAACACGTTTGGATTTGGTGGGCACAATGGTATAGTGGTTTTCAAGAAAATCTGATAAGATATTAGGCATGTTCCGGCAAATACAAATGCCGGAACATGCAATGTCGAGATATTTAAAGAAAACAATTAGTCGTGTGGGGACATATAACTCGCAATCAAATTTCGATAAGGTCATCTAAGTCGAATTTAAGTTCTTCTATTCGATTTTCCATCGCCTTTTTTGCATCATTAACTCCTTTGTTATAGAGTTTCCCCCCCACCGACTGAAGAAAGAAGTTTATGATTTTTTCCGCAGCTATTACCCCGATCTTCTCATCACGCTCATTTTCAAAGAATAGAATCAACTCTTCCTTAGCCGAGCTTTTTTCTTCATCTGTTAATTTTTCCCAAGTGCGTTTGGTCCTGCTCATTTCTGTTTCAACTTATTATTAATTGGAATATAGAAATCAACGATAGCCTTCTTTTCTGGATGTTCGTTGAAATTGTTATGGTAAATTTCAAAGGACTCGCCTTCAGCTCTTTCATACTCATTTTCGTCCATCCATGCGTAAAGACCTGTCCATGCTTTTTCAAAATCATCCAAAACAATCTCGAATCTTCCTACAACATATTTGCCCGATGGAATTGAAGCAGATTCAAACCCACTCTCAACGTTGTTATTTATTTGAAAGCATGCCCTAAATCTAGCTTTTCCTTCTTCAGTGACTTTAAGACTATCTTGATATACAGTCATTAATTTAGCTTCTTTGGTCATCATGCCATTTGAATTTGCCCAACCCATTAGTTTTTGAAATGCTGTCGGTAATTCATGTGGACCAATACACGTTAAATAGACATATTTTTGTTCGGACATTTGTTTAACTTCAATGTTTGCATTCATCATAATCCATTTTTTTAGGTTATTAATGATGCAAACATATTCGTCTATATCAGGATAGTCTTGTCCAATCTTGCTATTCAGTTGTCTAATTTTAGAGAACTTGTTGGGGTTTTCACTTTTAAATGCTGTCGGACTGATTCCGTAATACTTTCTAAAAGCTTTTGAGTAGGAAGAGATGTCACTAAATCCATAGATATGCGATATTTCCGAAATACTGAGCTCTTTGTGCAAGATGTCCAAGACTGATTTTTCAATTCTCCGTCTGGTTATGAATCCATTTAAAGTTTCTCCGGTTAAAAGCTTAAATATTCTATGGAAATGGTAAGGAGAGAAGCATGCTTCTTTTGAAACAGCAATTAATGACAATTTTGTGTCGAGATGGTCATCAATAAATTGAAAAACCCTGCTGAGTCGAATTCGATAATCCTCTTGTATTTCTTTTTCAATATTTGTCATTCGTCAATTCCCCCAGCGGGAAGCTATGTGAGGCAGTGCATTCAGAAGTACTGTTGTATCCACCGAGGCAAAGTAAAGGCAATGAAATTATTATACTTAATTCAATCGGGCATATCCCAATGTTTCCAAATCTTCAATACTTCTCGTTAAATAAGTTTTCTCGTTGTTAATCACATACAAATCATCACATATATCAATAATATGTTGGTACATATGGTCCGTTATTATTATTCCTTTATTTTCTTTTTCTCGAAGAATTAGCTTTTTGATTGAATCTATATGAATCGGCATAACTTGAGAAAAAGGTTCATCCAACATGCTAAATTTAGTTTGAGACACCAATATTGTATAAATCTCAATAATTCGCCTTTCTCCTCCTGATAAGTTAATCAACTTTGACTTATAGAATTTCTCTAATTCAGGAAAGTTATATATCAGGTCTGCAAAATCCAGTTTGAAGTCATTAAAAATCCTTTCAATTGTTAGAGAGTTAGGAACAAATCTTTTTTGCGGTAAATATCTAAGGTCTTTAGGAGAACGATTTGACGTAATTAGTGCTTTACCATTTATTCGAATTGATTTATCACTGGGAATGAGTTCTCCAAACAAAATTTTCATCAAGCATGATTTGCCAGTTCCATTCCTCCCTAACACTCCTGTCACTTTCCCTGTCTCACTTTTTAAATATACATCCTTCAATATACGCTTCGAACCAAATTCCAGCAAAACACTATCAATTTCAAGTATATTTATCATTGAGCCTTTAAGGTTAAAAGGGATAATATTAGAAATAGGACAAAGTCAAAAGTAAGGGTTGAAATCCACAAATGTTTTTTCGCCAATCCTAGATTTTTATAGTAATAGAACTCATCCCTCTTGTAGTTTTGGATATAATAAAAAATCATACCAAGAGTACCAATTTTGAACCAAATCAGCGCTTGAACTATATAGATTGCCTTTTCTGCATACAAGATAATCAGATATAAACAAGAAAGCGTTATCAAATTACTTGCGAAAGCAAACGACTTATAAAATGTAATTATTAACCGTATTGTCATTCTCATTTTAATGTTAGTAACGGACAAGGCTTTTGCAAAGATGACGGATAGAAAATACTTCATTGATCCCAGCGCAATACTTAGTTCCAGCCATGGCTTCTTATGCCCGGATAAGGGCCGTGGCTGGAAAGTCAGCAAGGAGCCAACGCCAGGTTGTAATTATTTTTGTTTTTTATCTGTTAGTAATAGATTATGCGGCTCATAACGGCTAACCTCATCAAGTCTTTGCGACGTTTCCGACACGTCTTCAAGTAAAATGCTTCTCATTTGCACGGTCTCACCCCCAAGACTTGAAGGCCAGCTAGCGCCGCCTGAAATCATTACAATCCCCATGCCAGCTGAAAAACCTGTAGGATACAAAAAAGCTTGCACAATTCAATATAACGGTTTGGCTTTGCTTAGTGCGGGATTAGAAAGTACTTTACTTTCCGCCTACCGATATGTTTGTTAATATTCATTTTCTTTCAATTTGGCACCAAAACCCGCATTAAGTATAGCCTTTGTTAGCGGGTCGTTTTTATTTTATTCTGTAATTCGTTTTCAATATAATTCTCAAAGCTGTCTTTTATGAATAAGGAATTCTGAGATATACTCTTATAGTTGCTTTCAATCTTGTCATTCAGATATGGGTCAACAACTTCGATTTCTGTTCCGTCCAAAATGTTCTTTTTAAAGAGGGCTTTTATATGAACATCCGCTTCAGGAAATGAATATCCAACAAAGACAATTTTTTTCGTTTTGCGAATCTCGATAGCTGCTTCGTCAAAAAGTTTTGAGATTGCAGGGTGGTTTAAATCCTTTATATGAGAAGGGGGCACGATAAAAGTGTCAAAAGGCGTCTCATCATTTGGACATTTTAAATCAAAGACGATTTCTTCTGGATTTTCGCAACTTGCACCTATTCGTCCTTTGAATCCTTGTGTCTTTAGGTCGATATTGGTGTCCCATGGTGTCAGCAATACTTGGTTGCAACAATTACAATACTTCCAATTCAATGAACCATGAATCTTGATTATTTTGATTGGTGTTGGTTTTTTATCATCCCAAATAGTAACAGGTTGTCTAGGGTTAACCCACCAATTAAAAGCATCAATCTTGTCATACTCTTCATAGTTCATAAAGTTGATGCAGTAATCAATTAGTGCTTTTGAAGGATAGAGGAAGTCAAAGGACTCATCAAGTAATGTGTCATAGTTCATTGTGATGATAGACACGTTCTTGTTATGGCTATCGATGCATTCAAGGAATTTCCTATAAACTCCCTTTTGCGTCTTTGAAACGCTAATTCTGTGATGAATTAATCGAATCAGTGATTCTTTTATATTTATGAGTTGTATTGTTGTGTAACCACCTTTAAGACTCTCTTTCTTGGAAATAAAATAGTCCAAATAGCCAAATACTGATTCTAAGGAAGGAACATTATTGTTTTCTGTGTCAAAATTTTCTCGAATGAATTTTTTAGCGAGTTCAGCTATTTCTGAGTCGGAATAATCTTCATTTAAAATTTCAGGTAATAAGTTCTTTTGAAGTGGTCCGCCATCTGCAATGGAAGCTCCTGCTCCAAAAACAAAAAGAACATCTCTCTTTGGTTGATATCTAATGAATTGTTCTTTCATTTTTTAAATGCCCGCTAACGTTAGGGTATCTGCTTTTTGCACAAGACAATATACCTACTACCGGGGCTTGTTCAAAATAGAATGATACCCAATGTTATATTGAGTTTTCATTGCGCCCTTGAAGATCATTTTTACTGTCCGGCCCTGCAAGTCCTGGCAAATAAAACGTAGTTGGGCAAGCTTTGTCATCATGCCATCCCTATCAGGTTTTTAGTTCCAGCTATGGCTTTTTATACCTGAATAAAAGCTGTAGCTGGAAAGTCAGCAAGGAG
>SMEK01000684.1_pt1 | contig 11475 bp, 8 predicted proteins | sample 2456371 | NCBI WGS metagenome assembly SMEK01 (sample SAMN10132590, study PRJNA489261) | soil metagenome | isolation source: day1 antibiotic-loamy sand soil ammended with composted manure from dairy... | place: USA | collected 2015-04-01
GCGCGGGCCAGCACCGGCACGAATTCGCGCTGGCCGCCGGAGCTGGCGCCCTGCCCGCCCGGCAACTGCACCGAATGGGTCGCGTCGAACACCACCGGGCAGCCGGTTTCGCGCATCACGCTGAGCGAGCGCATGTCCGATACCAGGTTGTTGTAGCCGAAGCTGGCGCCGCGCTCGCACACCATGATGTCGTTGTTGCCCACGGCCTTGGCCTTGGCCACCACGTGTTTCATGTCCCACGGCGCCAGGAACTGGCCTTTCTTGATGTTCACCGGCTTGCCGGCGCGCGCCACTTTCTGGATGAAGTCGGTCTGCCGGCACAGGAACGCCGGCGTCTGCAGCACGTCGACCACCGAGGCCACCTCATCCATCGGGGTGTACTCGTGCACATCGGTGAGCACTGGCACACCAACCTGGCGCTTTACCTCGCCAAGGATGCGCAGGCCTTCCTCCAGGCCCGGCCCGCGGAAACTTTCGCCGGAGGAACGGTTGGCCTTGTCGAAGCTGGACTTGAAGATGAAGTGGATGCCGAGCCGCCCGGTAATTTCCTTCAGGGTGCCGGCGGTATCCACCTGCAATTGTTCCGACTCGATCACGCAGGGACCGGCGATCATGAACAGTGGCTGGTCGAGCCCGACGTCGAATCCGCAAAGCTTCATGATTTTTCCCCGTTCAAAACGCAAGCCCCACGACCGTCATTCCCGCGAACACGGGAATCCACCTTGCAATGATGCCCGGAAGCACCATGGATTCCCGCTTTCGCGGGAATGACGGCCTTGGGTGTGTCACGCCGGCATGCGGTCATGCCGTTGCCTGCGCCGAAGCCAGCTTTTCGCCATCGCGCACGGTCTTGAATTCGCGCGCGGCGCGCACGAAGCCGGTGAACAGTGGGTGGCCGTCGCGCGGCGTGGAGGTGAATTCCGGATGGGCCTGGCAGGCCAGGAACCACGGATGTTGCTGCTGCGGCAGCTCGACCATCTCCACCAGCAGGTCATCCATCGACTTGCCGGAGATCACCAGGCCCAGATCCTCGAACGACTGGCGATAGCGGTTGTTGAACTCGTAACGATGGCGATGGCGCTCGCGCACCACGTCCTGACCGTACAGTTCGCGCGCCAGCGTGCCGGCTTTCAGGCGGCATTCCTGCGAACCCAGTCGCATCGTGCCGCCCAGGTCGGAGCGGTCGCTGCGCTGTTCGACTTCACCGCTGGCGGTGGTCCACTCGGTGATCAGGCCGATCACCGGGTTGGCCGTGTTGCGATCATTCTCGCTGGAGTCGGCATCGGCCAGGCCCGCCACGTGGCGGGCGAAATCGACCACGGCGGCATGCATGCCGTAGCAGATGCCGAAGTACGGCACGCCATGTTCGCGAGCGTATTTGGCGGACAACACCTTGCCTTCGAAGCCGCGCTTGCCGAAGCCACCCGGCACCAGGATCGCGTCGACCTTGCCCAGCACCTTGGCCGCGCCCTCGGCCTCGACCTGCTCGGAATCGATCCAGTCCAGGTTCACCCGGGTCTGCTGCTTGATGCCGCCGTGGCGCAACGCTTCGCCCAGCGACTTGTAGGCGTCCTTGTGCTCGACGTACTTGCCGACGATGGCAACGGTGATCTCGTCTTTCGGGTGCTCCACCGCATCGACCGTGCGCTGCCAGGCGGACAGATCCGCCGGCTTCGCATCGAGGCCGAGCTTCTTCACCACGATGTCGTCCAGGCCTTGCTGGTGCAGCCATAACGGCTGTTTGTAGATCACGTCGACGTCGGCGGCACTGATCACCGCGGCCTCCGGCACGTTGGTGAACAGCGCGATCTTGCGGCGCTCACCCTCGGGCAGCGGCTCCTCGCAGCGGCACAGCAGGATGTCCGGCTGGATACCGATCGAACGCAGCTCCTTCACCGAATGCTGGGTGGGTTTGGTCTTGATCTCGCCGGCGGCCTTGATATACGGCACCAGGGTGAGGTGCATGAACACCACCTTTTCCGGGCCATGTTCGATGCGCAACTGGCGGATCGCCTCCAGGAACGGCAACGATTCGATGTCGCCGACGGTGCCGCCGATCTCCACCAACGCCACGTCGAAGCCGCGGGTGGCCTCGTGGATGCAGTGCTTGATCTCGTCGGTGATGTGCGGGATCACCTGCACGGTGGCGCCGAGGTAATCACCGCGGCGCTCCTTGCGGATCACGCTTTCGTAGATCTTGCCGGTGGTGATCGAGTTCTTGCCGGTCAGGCGGGTATGCACGAAGCGCTCGTAGTGACCAAGGTCGAGGTCGGTCTCCGCGCCGTCGTCGGTCACGTAGACCTCGCCGTGCTGGAAGGGACTCATCGTGCCCGGATCCACATTGATATAGGGATCGAGCTTCATCATGGTGACCGAGAGGCCCCGCGCTTCGAGAATGGAAGCGAGCGACGCCGCAGCAATGCCCTTGCCAAGCGAGGACACGACACCGCCGGTGACGAAAATCAGGGGGGTCATGGAAAGCAGCCGTGCGGAAATTAGGCATTTTAGCTGCAGAAGCGCTCCACCGCGAGATGGCAATCGGGAATTTGTCGAGATCGATTCATTTCCGGCCGCTTTTTCACGGATGAAACGGCCGCCCATCGCCTGCTAGCATGACTGGATGAACAACCCCATTCCCCCTCGTCTGGCTGCCCTGCGCGCGGCCATGCAGCAACACGACGTTGCCGCCGTGCTCATCCCCAGCGCCGATCCGCACCTGTCCGAATACCTGCCCGCGCACTGGTCCGCGCGCGAGTGGCTGTCCGGTTTCGACGGCTCGGCTGGCACCCTGGTGGTCACGCGCGAGCAAGCCGGGCTGTGGACCGACTCGCGCTATTTCTCTCAAGCCGGGCAACAACTGGCCGGCAGCGGCGTCAGCCTGATGAAACTGCGCGTGCCGCATACACCCGAACATCTGGAATGGTTGCAGCAGCACCTGCACGAAGGCGACGTGCTGGCGGTGGCGGGCGACAGCCTGGCGTTGACCACGCAACGGCAGATCGAACGCGCGCTGGCCGAGAATGGCGCCAGCCTGCGCACCGACCTCGACCTGCCTGGCCTGGTCTGGAACGATCGCCCAGCCCTGCCGGTGGCACCGGTGGTGGAGCACGACCTCGACTACGCGAGCATCACGCGCGCCGACAAATTCGCCCGGCTGCGCAAGGCGATGCACCAGCACGGAGCCACCCATCATCTGCTGTCCAGCCTGGACGACATCGCCTGGCTGACCAACTTGCGCGGCAGCGACGTCGAGTGCAATCCGGTGTTCCTGGCCCATTTGCTGGTGCAGGCCGACGCGCGCGCCACGCTTTTCATCAGCCGACCCAAACTCGACGACGCCCTGGTCGCCAAGCTGGCCGCCGACGGCATCGGCATCGCCGACTACGCATCGGTCACCTCGGCCCTGCAGGAACTGGACGTCGACGATCGCTTGTTGCTGGACGGCGGCAGGGTGGTCAGCTCGATCGCCGCCGCCATCGCACCGGCCGTTACCCGCATCGAAGCGGCCAACCCGAGCACGGCGTTCAAGGCGGTCAAGAGTGCCGCCGAACTCGAACACGTCCGCGACGTCATGCGCGGCGACGGCGCGGCGCTGGTGCGTGGCTTCCGCCGCCTGGAACAACGCCTCGCCGCCGGCATGACCGTGACCGAGCTGGACGTGGACACCCTGCTGCACGAAGAGCGCTCAACCCAGCCCGGCTGGGTCGGCGAAAGCTTCGCCACCATCGCCGGCTACCAGGCGAACGGCGCCCTGCCACACTATCGGGCCACCGCAGAATCACACAGCATGCTGCAGGCGAAAGGCCTGCTGCTGATCGACTCGGGCGGCCAGTACCTGGGGGGTACCACCGATATCACCCGCGTGCTGGCACTGGGCGAAACCACGGCCGAACAACGCCGCGACGCGACGCTGGTGATGAAGGGCATGATCGGATTGTCGCGCGCACGCTTCCCCAAAGGGGCCAGTGGCCCGCAACTGGATGCGCTGGCGCGCGCACCACTGTGGGCCGCGGGCATGGATTACGGTCACGGTACCGGGCACGGCGTGGGCTACTTCCTCAACGTGCACGAAGGCCCGCAATCGATCCGTCCGCCTGTGCCCGGCGGCGCACTGGTGGCGTTGGAGCCGGGCATGATCAGCTCGATCGAGCCGGGCCTGTACAAACCCGGGCGGCACGGCATCCGCCACGAGAACCTGGCCGTGGTGATCGAGGCCGACCAGACCGAGTTCGGTGAGTTTCTCGCCTTCGAGACACTGACGATGTGCCCGTTCGATCGCCGTGTGCTGGAACCGAACCTGCTCAACCCAGACGAGCGCGCCTGGCTCGACGATTATCACGCCAGCGTGCGCGCCGCGCTGAGCCCGTTGCTCGAAGGCGCCGACCTGGAGTGGCTTAACCGCCACTGCGCGCCACTGTAAGTAAGCCCCCGCTCGAAACGTAGGACGGGCACTGCCCGCCGCTTTTGCCAAGCCGTAAACAGCCGGCGGGCTGTCCGCCGCTTTCCCTTCGTCGTGACAAACAACCGGCGGATAGTGCCCGCCTACGCTGCACGCTCAGCGAAAGTGGCTGGCGCCGATTTCGCCGGGAGCTGCCTGCATGAAGTATTCGTGCAGGTATTTTTCGCCTTCGTCGCAGAACGCGGTCACCACCGTCTTGAGTTCGGGGAAGTTCTGCCGGATCCGTTTGGCCGCCAGCAGGTGTGCACCCGAACTCGGCCCGCAGAACAATCCGTAAGCGCGTGCGAGCCGTTTCATTTCGGCCACGGCATCGGTGCTCGACACGCTGAGCACGTCGTTCACCAGGCTGGAATGGCGCTGGAAGATGCCCGGCACGAAACCATCGGAAATGCCTTCGATGGTATGGGTGGCGATTTCGCCGCACAGGATCGTGCACGATTCGGAAGGCTCCATCGCGAACAGCCGCACCTTCGGGTTGACCGCGCGAAACGCCTGGCCCACGCCAACCAGGGTGCCGCCAGTACCTACGCCCAGTACCAGGGCATCCGGCAACTGGCCCGGCGGCAGTTGGGAAAGGATCTCCGGCCCCAGCACCAGGCGGTTCTCCTCCACGTTCCATTCCGACTCGAACTGCGCCGGCGCGAAATACCCCGGCTGCTGGCCGAGTTCACGGGCGCGGTCGAGCGCTTCATTGACATGGAAGTTGCCGCAAAACAGCACCTGCGCACCGAACGCCCGCGAAATCGCCACGCGCTCGCTGGACAAGCCTTCGGGCATCACCACCAGCATCCGGTAACCCTTTACGGCCGCCACCATCGACAATGCGTTGCCGGTGTTGCCGCTGGTCGCCTCGACGATGGTGTCGCCGGGCTTGAGCAGGCCCTCCTGCTCGGCCCGTTCGATCATGTACTTGGCGATGCGCGCCTTGATCGAGCCCGACGGATTGACGAATTCGACCTTGGCGTAGACACCCTCGATTTCCAGCAGCGGGGTGTCACCCACGGCGTCGAGGATGTTGTCGGATACCGTCGTGAAGCGTGCTGCCATGTCAGTCCTCTCCATGCGTGTGCGACATCACGCCCAGAGCCAGCGTGGAATGCGCGTAAGCGCCGCCGGCGCGCATCTCGGCAGCCACCCAGATCGCCTCCATGATCTGCTGTTCAGTGGCGCCCTGCTTCAGCGCCTCGGCCGTGTGTCCCTTGATGCAGTACGGGCATTGGGTCACGTGCGCCACCGCCACCGCGATCAATTGCTTGGTGACGTTGGGCAATGCGCCGTCGGCGAATACCGCGGCGCTGAACGCCTTGAATGCCTTCAGCGGTTCCGGCGCCAGCTCGCGCCGCTTGCGAGCGGTTTCCGCCGAGGACGGTGGGTACATCGATGGTTCCATGACATGCTCCCTGAATCAGCGGCCGGGCCGCGGTGTGACGTGGCGGCGCGCCTCACGGATGCGGCACGGCCGTGCCCTGCACCCAGCTCGGCGGATCACTGGCCGGAAAGCTCTGTGCAAGTTCTTCATCGATGAGCCGCTCTCGCTCTTGCACGAATTCGCCGGAGAGCTGCGTCCCGGCCATCCTGTTCGCGGGGATCCCGTCGGCTGCGGCGTGGCCGTGACCTTGGGTAAGGGAGGGGTGTGGTGCATGCATCGACATGGCGTGACTCCATCTCAACGGTGAAGCAATCCGCCGTGCGATCTGCCGCACGGCAGCCTGACGCGCCGGGCACACGCTGACTCACAATCCCAGGTTGTTGTGCTCCAGCACGCGCTCGGCGCGATAACTCGAACGTACCAGCGGCCCGGCGACGGCTTCGAGGAAGCCCTTCCCCAGCGCCAGTTCGCGGTAGCGATGAAATTCATCCGGGGTGACGAATCGTTGCACCGGCAGATGATGCGGACTCGGCCGCATGTACTGGCCCAGCGTAACCACATCGACGTCGGCGCGACGTATATCGTCCAGCGTGCGCTCGATTTCCTCATCGGTTTCACCCAGGCCCAGCATCAGGCTGGTCTTGGTCAGCGTCCCGGGCGCGTGCTGCTTGGCAAACGCCAGTACACCCAGTGTCTGGGCGTAGCCGGCACGCGGATCGCGTACCGGGTGCGTCAGCCGCTCGACGGTTTCGATGTTCTGCGCATAGGTGACCAGACCGGCATCGAGCACGGCGGCCACGGCAGCGTGGCTGCCGGCGAAGTCGGGCGTCAGCGCTTCCACCGCGGTCTGCGGCGAACGCTGGTGGATGGCCTGCACGCAAGCGGCATAGTGCGCCGCGCCGCCATCGGCAAGGTCATCGCGATCGACCGAGGTCAGCACGACGTACTTCAACCCCATCAACGCCACCGCGTCGGCAACCTTCAACGGCTCCAGCGGATCGAGCCAGCCCTGCGGGTTGCCGGTACTGACCGAGCAGAATCGGCAGGCGCGCGTACACACCGAGCCCATCAGCATCAAGGTAGCCGTGCCACGACCCCAGCATTCGGCAATGTTCGGGCACTTCGATTCGGCGCACACCGTATTCAGCTGGTGGCTACGCACGATCTCGTGTACTTCCTCGTAACGCGCCCCGCTCGGCAGTTTGACGCGAAGCCATGGCGGTTTGCGCTGCACGTCCGGCATCGCGCTGGCGGTGTTGGGGCGAATGCCGCCCTTGACCGCGCGCGTGCCTTGCGGGCTGACGAATTTGCTGCCATCGGGAATGCGTTCAGTGCTGGACATGGAAAGGCGCGACCTGGAGAACTTTCCTGCAGTCTCCACCGTCACCCGCGCGGATGCCCTGATGCACATCAAGACATCCCTTGCGTGGCGCGATCCCTCAGCTGCGTTTGGGGGGCACCAGCCTCAGTCGCTTGTGCGCGGAGGGCTGGTTCGGGCATAGCAAATGCCGTATTTCATCCGGTAACAACGGATAGGAATACAGGTAGCCCTGCCCTTCGACGCAACCATGGCGCAGCAGGAAGTCATGCTGCGGTTCGGTCTCGATGCCCTCGGCGATGGTGATCAGCCCGAGACTCTTGGCCATGGCCAGCATGGCTTCGGTAATCGCCGCGTCATTGACGTCGCCTGGCAGGCCGGTAATGAACGAGCGGTCGATCTTCAGGTAGGTCACTGCGGGCAGCTTGAGATAGGCCATCGAGGAATAGCCTGTGCCGAAATCGTCAATCGCCACTTCGATACCCAGTTTGTACAGGGTCTGCATGGTGCGTTCGATATCGTCACCCAGGCGAAGCATGGCGCTCTCGGTGATCTCCAGCAGCAAGCGGCTCGCCGACAATTGCCGCGAATGCAGTGTTCGACTGACGCCATCGACGAAAGCCGGGTGGCCGAACCAGCGTGCCGAGATATTCACCGCGACGCGGATCGGCGGCACGCCGGCCAGATCCCAGGCCTGGATCTGCGCGCAAGTGGCCTGCATCACCCACTCGTCGATGCGGCGAATCAATCCCAGCGCTTCGGCCACCGGAATGAACTCGCTGGGCAGCACCTCGCCCCGCTCCGGGTGTTGCCAGCGCACCAACGCCTCCACCGCGACGATACGACCGGTACGCAGTTCGACACTGGGCTGGAACACCAGGCGGAACTCGTTGCGCGCCAGCGCCTGCCGCAATTCGGTGGCCAGTTGCAGGCGGCGGCGGGTGTCGGCGTGCATCAGCGGGGTATAGAAACGGAACGCGTTGCGCTCCTCGGTCTTGGCCGCATACATCGCTGCATCGGCATTGGCGATCAGCGCCGCCGCGTTGTCGCCATCCAGCGGGTAGCCGGCCACGCCGATGCTCGCGCTCAGCACGATCTCGTAATCGTCCACCCGCAACGGTTCGGACAGGGACTCCAGCAGGCGATTGACGATCGCACGCGCGTCCTCGCGCAGGGCAAGGCGGGGCATCAGCACGGTGAACTCGTCGCCACCGATGCGCCCGGCCACGTCGCCCTCGGACAGTTGCCGGCAAATCCGTTCCGCCACCTTGATCAGCAGGCGATCGCCGATCGCGTGACTGTAGCTGTCGTTGACGGTCTTGAATGCATCCAGGTCGATGAACAGCACCACCACGGCCAGCCGCTCATGCTCGGCCACCACGATCGATTCGGCACAGTGGCGCTCGAATTCCGCCCGGTTGACCAGGCCGGTCAGCGGATCGTGCCGCGCCATGTGCTCCAACCGGTACTGGTTTGCCTTCGCTTCGTGGATGTCGGTAAACACGGCCACGTAGTGCACCACGCCACCATCGGCGTCGCGGATCGCGCTGATGCTCAAGTGCTCGGGGTAGCTGCTGCCGTCACTGCGGGTACTTGCCACTTCGCCCGACCAGTTGTGACCCGCGGCGACGCTCTCCCAGATCGACATGGGCAGCGGTTTGCCGTCGGGCAGGCGGCGGTTGTCATCCAGTCGCCGCCCCTGCAGTGCCAGCGCGGAAAAGCCGGTGAGTTCGGTGTGCGCCGAGTTGGCCGAAATGATCCGTCGCTCGGCGTCGGCGATGATCACGCCCTCGGCGATGCTGGCCAGTGCCTCGGAGGCGACCCGGCGCTGTTGTTCCAGCGCCACGCGTTCGGAAATGTCGCGAATGAACGCCTGGCGCACCAGCCGGTTGCCCCAGTTGGCCAGGCTGGTCTGGGTTTCGACCGGTCGCCTCGCACCGCCGGTGCCAAGCAGTGCATTGGTGGCGACGCGGCCAGCCTGCTGTCCGCCCAGCGGTTGCCCGAACAGATGCACGAAACGGTCGCCGATCAACTCGTTGGCGCTGCGTCCGGTCCATGCCTCGGCGGTGCGATTGATGTCCAGGATGCGTCCGCTGCCCTCGTCGATCATCACGATCGCATCGGCGGCACTGTCGAACAGCAGTCGGTATCGCTCCTCGCTGCCACGGACGTCGGCGAGGATGCGACGCGCCATGCTCAGCCACATCAGCAGGGCAATGCATGCGGCAGCGAGCACCCCCACGAACAGCAGCGTGCCGATCCACGCGGCTCCACGGGCGATCTCCACCGAGAAGATATTGGTTTGCGGCTCGATGTTCCGGTTCAACGTCTGTATGCGATGGCGTTGCCCGGCGAGTTCGTCCGGTGTGAGACCACCGCGGGCATGGCTGCGTTGAAGCTCCCCAGCGATGGTGCCGAATTCGGTAATGGCATTGTCGGTCGAATACCAGGCCTGGAGGGCCGGCCGCATGTGCGGGGCGGCGGAAAAATGATCAAGGATGAAGATCATCCCTGGCACGGCCTCGGGTATCACGCTGCCGCGGGCAAAGGCCGCGGCCACCTTCTCGCGGTCGAAACTACCGGAGGCAATCGCGTCGCGAGCCCAGCGATCCGATTCGAGCACGACGTAGTGTCGCCGGAAATCGGCGAGATCCGCAGGATCGCCACTGGTGGCATAGGCCTCCAGGTCGACCACCGATTGTTTCTGTGCCTTGGACCAGAGACTCTCGCCGTTGAGAAAACCGGCGAGAGTCACCTGAACCTGCAGGGCTCCCCAGGTCAGCGCCAGGATGAACCCCACAATTCCCACAAGCGCGTAAGCCAACGGCATCAAGCGTCGTGACAACGGTCGCTGCAAGGTGGTTTGTGCGTTGCGCATCATTCCCCTTTTCTACCACGACCGACAGTCACCGGCCATTTGCCGTGACCCCTCAGGCTGCCGTTCCGCTTCTCAGCTCACGTTCGCGGCGTGCGTCCATGCAGTGATCCATGCTGATTCGCATGCTGGTGTAGCTGCGCCTGATGCAATCGCCAATGTGCGTCACTTCATCGGCAACCGGGCTCGTGCCCATCAACGTGCAGACGATCTCCAGCGCTTCCCACGGATGGGTATCGTCATAAGCAGCATGCAACTGCAGCCAGCGCAAACTGCCCGCGCGATCCTTCGCCGCGAAACTTTCCGCATAGGTTGTACTCTCGTAAACACGCTGTGACCATTCTCCAGTGGCGCCTTCGACGGCATAGTTGGTGGCCGCGATGCTTGCGGCCAGGCTGCCGCCAGTGCAGATCTCCTCGCACCAGTCAGCCAGCGTCCCGGTACCGTGGGGCGCGCGTCCGTGCAGCACCTCATCCCGCGATACCCCCTCACCCTCGGCCCAGTTGAGCCAGTACTCGGCATGGTTCTGCTCCACCCGGATATTGCGCACCAGCCAGCGTCGCGCCAGATTGTCGCCGGGACTGCGCCCGTACTGCGTCTTCAACAGGCTCAACGACATGTAGGCCGGGAAACGCTCGATCACCGGCCAGATACCCACCATGAAACGCGTGGTGGCCTGTTGGCTCAACGAGGCTTCCCGCATCAGGTCCCACATCTCGTGGTTCACGACGCCCTGCTTGGCCTCCTCGCAATCGGCCACCATGTCCTGGGCCCACTGCGGATAGCTGCTCAATTCGGTCAACGAACCAGTACGCTCGAAACGATTGCTCATGACATTCTCCTCAAGTTGCTGCGATATGGCCGCACGCACAACGCGGACGGCCGCGACCCGGCAGCCGTCAGGCGCCGGAAACTGGATATGGAGATAGTGCCCGGCACCGCAGCCACAGGCTTCATCGACTGCAGCGCAACCCGCCTTCAAGACGTTCCCGACGCGGGCCCGGCCCGCGTGGCACCTCGCGCGGGAAACACGTGCGTGCCGTCCATGGATGGCATGACCACCATCATGCTCGTTTGGAAGACCCGGGCCGCGCAGCGGAATCCGTCACGAGATGGGCGGCCCGAGCGGACGTGGCCGATACCCCAGACGCTGCGCGTTCCGGCGGTAGATCCGGCCTGGAATACTGTGTGGAACGAAGCGCCCCATCCGACACGCCTGGCTGTCGCATCCGCGATGCGTTGCCGCAATCGTGCAAGGGTATCCGGCGCACCGCCCCGTGTGCCGCATGATGCGCGCGCGCCGTCCCCGGCGCAGCTCTACCTGGGTGCGAAGGCAGGCCGGACAATCCGCCGGGTCAGCGGGTCCAACGATGTGGGGGCACGGCGGGGGGGAACCGGCATCGGGCGGCGCTCGATTGCCCGACGCCACTCGTGGCCCCATCGAGCCGGTCGCG
>SMEK01000685.1_pt1 | contig 11468 bp, 11 predicted proteins | sample 2456371 | NCBI WGS metagenome assembly SMEK01 (sample SAMN10132590, study PRJNA489261) | soil metagenome | isolation source: day1 antibiotic-loamy sand soil ammended with composted manure from dairy... | place: USA | collected 2015-04-01
CAACCAAAGAGGGGTCTTTTGAGGGTCAGGGAAAAATCCCCCTAAACATCAAATAGAACAAGTTATTTGGATAATTTTAATTTTAGTCGGATGACAGTAGAAGATAATCAAAATCTATAAGCTCCGAAATTACCTGAGCATCATTGACAGGCTTACTCTTTAAAAAGAGATTAAAATCCATTTCCAAATATGAAAGAAACATTAAAGCAGCTCTATCATTTTCAAAACATCTTAATCTTGTATTTTCATCTTGTATAAATAACGTACCATTACTAATTGTCAGGTACTTGTTTTCGTAAATTATTGCCATAATACTTTTAGACCTGTCATTGTTTCCAAGTAACTTTTTAACTCTTCTTTAACACCGGGTATCCTATCGTAATTTTCATAAAAATGACCTGATAAGTTCTGTAATAGTGTAACACGCAAAATTAGCATCAGACTGGGTTCTCAGATATCCCCGCAGATTTTATCATTGGTACAGGCGCGGGGAAAAGCTTCCCCTTTATAGACCGCTTTTCTCCCGATGTATCCAAAATACACCCACACAAATCACACGTCAACAACAACACTTCATCTTCAGCTTCCCTCATCACTCGCAAATTATCATCTCCGCAACAAGGACAACGTTCATCAGATTTAAATACTAATAGATCCCATAACACATCCCTAACTTTTATAATAGTTCTATCATATGTTATAGGTGGCCGGTTAAGTAATTCAATATCAATTATCTCCTTTAGAGAATACCAAGGAGTAACCTTAGCATCGATTGATGAATAATCCTCAAAATATTCAAGGTAGGTATTATATAGTTCCTGAACCCTCTTGTCTTTTATCTTCTTTACTTCTAGACTCCATTGCTGCAATATTTTAAATAGAGTATCTCTATTCAAGTTTGAGCGATGAACTTTTAGTTGTTCCTCTAATTCGCTCCATTTTTTCATCAGAATATGACTCATGGTTTAGCTATTGGGTAGACTGTAATTAAATTCCCTTTAACATCTGTAAAAACTTTTATCCAAGTTGTATCATCACCGCCTTGATTAATACTAGCTCTACCTACTACCGTTTTTACATCTACTATTCGAACAAATTGCCCTCCTTCTAGGGCCTCTAAAGATGCCTTTATTACTGTGTGAGATTGTAATATTTCTCTTAGTTCTTCCTGAGTTATATCAAAAATAGATCGATTATTAGCAAGTGGCCTATTGAAATGCCCTTCGATAACATGATCCCAACCAGCAGAGACAGGTTGTCCAGTTGAAGATCGCAAAGGGGTAAAACGAGTAGGCCCTTTAGATAAATTAATTCTGGTAGCGTCTGCTACGGGCTTTAAACCAATTCGACCTGCATTTTCAACAATTTCAACACTTCCCTCTAGAGTTCCATCGTTCACAATATATTTAATCCCAGCCAGCTTAGCAAGGACTTTATCGCCTCCGTAGACCCAATAAATATCTTGAAGGACCCCATTTAAGAATCTTCCGATCTCTTTAGTGCCTTTTGCGCTATAAAGGATAATTTCATTCGTCGATTTTACGACTAACTTGAGGCCAGCCGACTTACTTGCCAAAATGAAATTACGAGTGGCGGTTGTGACTTTTGTTAAGTCAAAAACCTTGTCGCCGATCTTTATCACCAGTGCCGTAACCCCTGCTTTTGCTAACGCTTCACCAGGAATTACATCCACAATTCCTAAAATATGCTCCCACCAAACCAGTTCCTGACCCGTACGCCAATGCTCTCCTGTAATCCAACCTTGTACCGCTCCGGCCGGAGCATTGACAACATCGGCAGTAAAATTTGCATAAGCTACAGCCCAACCTTCCTTGCGGGCTATCTTGGCATCCTGTATGCGCAACCAGTTCACTACACGGTCCCAACCTTTTAGTTCTGCATCATATGCTTCCCAATAGGGGACTTTGTACGTCAGCACAAGAAGTTCAAACAACTCGTCTTCCGGCACATTTGTCAAGTCAATTTCCTGCCCAATACTTAAACCATCAAGGCTTCCACAAATCAAGGCAGGCCTAGAATTGTATGGATATTTCGTGTCTTCGTAAGGAGCTGCTCCACCTGCCCAATCGACCTCGTTTGCAACGAGGTCGCGTGAGAATTGCGATTTAATCGCAAATAAACCTATATGACTGTCACCTTTACCAAACCCTTTCCCCCATATAGTCCCTGCCACTACTGTTTTTAGCACAAAAGTTACTTCTCCCCCCACAAAAACCCCATTTAAACTATTTTTAATACTTTTTAAATTTTATACTGGACAATTGCTTAGCCAGAGGTAGCAGCGGTAGGGATAGAGCGGAAAGCCCGCAGTGCGAAGGGGTTGCGGGTGGCCGGACTTGTAGCGATAGCCCGGCCACCGCCCTCATTATTCTAGAAACTTGAGGACTTGTAGATCAAGAGGGGGTAGTCTACAAAGTAGGACATGCGCTTGCTCAAGCTTTGGGTAAACAGTTTTTCGAAGAATGTGCGCTCTTGGGTGAGCAGCACGAGGAGTTCGGCGCCGTGGTCGATCATGTAGCGGTCTATGCCGAGGTTGATTTCTTCTTCGTACACCTCGACCGTGAAAGTGAGCTTGTGGTAGTTGACGTAACTTTTGAGCTCTCGCTTAAAATCTTCATAGATGGCCTGGTCGAAAAGGCGGTTGCGGTGGGTGACGTGCAGCACATTGACTTCTGCATCAAACGGGGCGACAAAGTCGAGAAGCTGGGCGATGGCCCTCCTGTCCTCCTCTTGGTAATCGGTGGCGTAAACTACTTTTTTGATTTTTTTGTAGGAGGCCTTTTCAGGGACACACAATACGGGGCAGGTGGTTTTCTGGATGACCTGTACGGTGTTGCTCCCCACATAGGCTTCGGTAATGTCGCTGACGCCTGTGGTGCCCATGACGATAAGATGTGCGCCAGATTCGGCTACGGCTTCTTTTATGCCCTTTACCAGATCGCCTTGTTTCAATATGAAGCGGCAGTCTCTCAACCCCTTTTTAAGGCTGGTGGCTTTTACTTCGTCGATGAGGTGTTGGAGTTTTTCTTCGGTTTTGAGCCGCCATTCTTCAAAAGAGACATCTTTCTTATTGGCTAGCAAAACCCTGTGCTCCTCTTCGGTGAAAATGTACAACAGGGTCAAGGTGGCATGGTGCTTTTCGCCAATGCGTGCAGCAAACTCCAGTGCGTTCAGTGACGTCTTGGAGAAGTCGATAGGACAAAGTATTTTTTGCATAGGTTCTTGGTCAAATACTTACCCAAAGTACGAAAAATAATGACAAACTAATACCCTTTGCTGAGGTCGACCGCGTTTTGCAATGCTTCTCCTCTTGCGGCAGCATGGTAATTTTGGACGACTTGTGGGATGGCGGCCTGGGGGTTGGTGATGCTGGCAATATGGGGCGTCATCATAATGTTGGGGTGCTTCCAAAAAGGATGGTCCTGTGGGAGGGGCTCTTCTTGGTAGACGTCCAGAAAGGCTCCTGCCAAATAGCCCTCTTCTAAGGCACGAAGCAAATCCTGCTCTACTAAATGCCCTCCCCTCGCCACGTTGATGAGGTAGGACCCTTGCTGCATCTTCTGGAAAAGGTCGATATTTAAGATATTTCTCGTTTGCTGGGTAAGAGGCAGCAGGCATATGAGCATGTTGATGGACTTGATGAATGGTTCGAACCCTTGCGTGCCATGGAAGCTCTTAATGCCTTCTATTTGTTTGGGGGAATTGCTATAGCCACAGACCTGAAAACCTAGCGCCTTCAGCTTTTTGGCTGCATCTGTGCCTAAAACGCCCATCCCTAACATGCCTATAGAAAGTGGCACTTCCGGAGAAGCTTCTTGATCCCAGAGGGCATTCCACTTGTCAGCCGTATATTTATCGAGCCGTCTATGGAAATAGGTTACAGCCGCTATGATGTATTGCGTCATGGCACGGGTAAGGTCTTCGTCTACGATCCTTACTATAGGTACAGACGGCAAGGTTTTATCTTTGAGTACATGGTCTACCCCTGCTCCCATAGAGCTTATAAATTTTAAGTTGGGATAATCCCCCAAGCTACCTGCGGGATGGTTCCAAACCACCGCACCAATGACTTCATGCCTATCTTTTACATCGGGCCATACTTCTACTGTGATGTTTTTGTCTAAGGCTGCTATGCCTTCTACCCACTCTGAAGCATCTCTATCCGGTGCTATGATTACTAATGACATTTGTTTACTTTTTACGCTTTTTGATATTGCTTACCCATTCGTTGTCTTTGATATAAAATCGCCAGGGAAGAAGGGCATCTTCCCCTGCATATTCTACCCCTATCCTCTTGCCTGACACTATTTCAGTTTCTGGGATAGTCACGTTCCTGTCTTCTATCCATACTACGTTTCCCAAAAGCGACTCTCCATACTGCTCTCTGGAAATGCCCAATGCTTGGCTTACCACACCAGGCCCGGCCGTCAAGCGCGGTGCGACGGCCGCCATCTTCCTTCTCTGCTGCATTACCTCTAATCCTACGGTGGGCTCAATTGCCCTTATAAGTATGGCATCCGCTTTATCGGCTCTATTGGTGGTAACATTAAACAAGTAATGAATTCCATAACATAGATATACGTAGGCCTTGCCTCCCGGTTCATACATGATGGCAGTTCTCTTGGTCCTTTTGTTGTTAAATGCATGGCATGCTTTGTCGCAGCGCCCATTATAGGCCTCGGTTTCTACGATCATGCCCCCGCTGAGCACCCCTCCTATACGGGTAAATAAATATTTGCCCAAAAGGTTTTTACTTATCTCAACAACATCATCATGCTCATAGAACTGCTGGTCCAGCTTGGGGTAAATCATACTCTTTTTACTTTATAAATGGCCCTTCCCTCAGCAATCAGCTCCTGGGCATGGGCGTGAAAGGCTTTCATTTGGGTAAAGATAATGTTCTTACCGTCCTTTACGATCTTTCCTTCCACTATGATATCTTCTGGCTTTCCAGGATATAGGTAATCTACACGGATATCGATAGTGGATAATTGATCCCGTGGGTCGGTCAGTGTAGTAATGGCTGCCGCTCCACCTGCTGCATCCATGGCCGTAGCAATTACCCCTCCATGTATCCTGTCCGTTCGCGGATCGCCGACGAGCGTAGGTCGGAAAGGAATCATAATCTGGGCCTTACCGCTTTCTATGAAGACCAATTGAAGGCCCAGCACTTTATGGAAAGGGATGACTTCCTCTATGATGTGCTTATAGTTTTGAATATCGAACATACCTATCACTTTGTAGAAATGAATGCCACACTGCTTGTGTAACGTCCAAATAGGTGTTCCAGTTAAATTTAATACTTAAATATAGGCGTCGTTGGCAAAATATTTGTAGATGAGCATGATTTTAAGTAATCTCGAAACCTATAAATTGTTACAACGCAACTAAAACTAAATCATCTAATTTTTATGAAAAACCTATTCTTATCAATTATTCTCATTGGGGCCATATATTGCGCACCATTGACAGCCTCGGCACAAATCAGAACACCAGCAGCTAGCCCTACGGCCACCCTTACGCAACAAGTAGGACTGACCGATGTTATAATCACTTATTCTCGACCTAGCGTAAAGGGAAGGGCCATATTTGGTGGACTTGTACCCTACGGTGAATTATGGCGGACTGGGGCCAATGCTTCTACCAAAATCTCTTTTAGCGATCCGGTGAAGGTCGAAGGGAATAGTATCCCAGCGGGTGAATACGCTATCTATACCATTCCGGAACAAGAACAATGGACAGTGATTCTACACAAAAATACGGGGTATTGGGGAACAGGGGGCCCTGGCTATAATAAGGAAGAGGAAGCAGTGAGGTTTGTTGTAAAGCCACGTCAACTTACTGAAACAGTTAACTCTTTTACTATTGAACTGACAGACATGACCCTTAATACTGCGAATGTAGAGATAGCATGGGAAAAAACCGCTGTAAAATTCCAGATTGAAGCAGACGTTGACGCTAAAGTAATGGCCGATATCGATCGCCAAATCATCAACAGGGATGCCAATAGCGCAGGGATGTATCACCAAGCCGCCACCTACTACTTCGAAACAGGCAAAGACCTCAACCAAGCACTAGAGTGGGCGACTAAAGCTTCAGAAGCAAGCGGCGGGGCATTTTATATGACACACTTGAAAGCTAAGATATTGGCCGCACAGAACAAGAAAAAAGAAGCCATTGCAGCAGCCGAGGAATCTATCAAGGCATCAAAAGCTGTTAATAACATGGACTATGTAAGGCTCAATGAAGAACTTATCAAAGAAGTAAAAAAGCAAAAGTAAGAAAGAGCTGAATAAATAGCCCTTATATTTGTAAAGCATAAGGCACTAGATAGGGATGGGGAAGTCTATCGTGTAGACTTCCCCATTTTTTTTGCCACTTCCAGATGATTTTTTTGTAAAATTTCGATTTTTATAAGTCGATGTATTAAAAAAGGCACATTAAGTTGTTTTAGTAACAAAAGGCCATATAATTTTAAGGTTAGCATATCTAATTTTATTTATGGTCCGTGTTGCTTTGATCCTTTCAGCTTTTGCTGTCTTCTTCTTCAATATTGCCCTAGGTCAAGAGCCATTAACTTTCCGACACATCACCAGCAATAATGGCCTTTCCCAAAACCATGGCTACTGCATAATGAAAGACTACAGAGGATTTATGTGGTTTGGCACTATGAACGGGCTGAACAAATATGATGGATACGATATCACTATATACAAAAGCAACCCTTCGGATGTATCGAGCATTAGCGGCAATGAAATAAGAACTATTATAGAGGATAAAAGCCAAACCCTATGGATTGGCACCAATGGTGGCCTGAACCTGTACAATAGGGACAACAACAACTTTATCCGGTTGAAACATGACCCAAAGAAGCCTGGAACGATCAGTAGTGACCATATAAATGTGGCATATGAAGATAGCAAAGGCAACGTTTGGATTGGGACGGGAGATGGGTTGAATTTGTTCCATAGGGAAGATTCAACTTTTACCCATTTTTTTTCGACCGGGAACATCAACTTCATCGGCCCATCTTTTATACAGTCCATCTTTGAAGACAGTGAGGGGATTTTATGGATTGGGACTGCCAGAGGTTTAATACGCTTTGATAATGAATCCTACACACATGAGACCATACCATTTGATTATAGGATATATGCCATCATCGAAGAGAACGGTCAACTATGGCTAGGCACAAGAGGTGGGGGCCTAGTTATCTATGACAAAAAAACAAACAATTTCGTCAAAGCGTACCAGCACGATTTTAGTGATCCATATTCTCTCGGCAACAATATCATCTTTGTTCTTTATAAAGACAGCCAAGAACGATTATGGGTAGGCACAGAAAATGGAGGGCTCAACCTTTATAATCCTGATCAGGATAATTTTTTTCGATATATACACGACAGTAGCGACAAAGAAAGCCTGAGCAACAACTCGGTATCGGCTATTTATGAAGATGCGGACGGGACTTTATGGGTGGGGGTGCATAGGGGAGGAATTAATTATTACAACCCCAAGACTAGGAAGTTTCAGATCTACCGGCATAAGGCCTATGTCAGCAGCATCAGTCACAATAACGTTAATGCTTTTGCTGAGGACGACAAAGGTAATATTTGGATAGGCACAGACGGCGGCGGACTCAATTATTTTGATAGGGCAAACAATCATTTTACAGATTTCCGACACAACCCTAATAACCCCCAAAGCATTCCAAGTGATGTTGTCCTTTCTATTCTAGCCACTAAAAATGGAGATGTCCTCGTAAGCACCTACCCACGGGGTCTAAGTGTTTTCAACCCATCCTCACAAACTTTCTCTCCGTACGAACCTTATAGGGAAATGGGTTCTATTTATATCACAGGCATCATCTGGGACATGTGTCAAGATGAAGAAGACAATATATGGTTAGCCACTATGTTGGGTCTAAGGATGATAAACGACTCCACCTTAGTGAGTTATGAACATGACCCTCTTAATCCGAATAGCCTGAGTCATAATGTTGTAAATAAATTATATAAGGGTCGACAGGGTGACCTCTGGATAGGTACTAATAACGGGCTAAACCTGCTTCGAAAAGGCAGCCAGAAATTTGTCCGATTCTTTTATGATAAAAAAAACACTGGCGCCAGTGAGAATAGTATCCTTTCAATATATGAGGACGATAATGGCAATATATGGGCTGGCTCAAGCAACGGCTTGCATTTCCTAAGCAAAGACAGAAAATACCAGAGGACATATGATATACCAGACGGGCTTCCGAACAACGTGATTGCAGGAATAGTGCCTGATGAGGCAGGCAATCTATGGATAAGCACCTTTATGGGACTATCGAAGTTCAACATAGCAGACGAATCCTTTACGAATTACACCGAAATGGACGGACTCCAAGGAAATGAGTTTACAAGAAGGGCCTACATGCTAGCCAGCACAGGGGAGATCTTTTTGGGTGGCACAGGAGGGTTCAATGTAATTTCTCCTAAAGACATCCATATTAATACCAATATCCCCCCTGTAGTAATTACAGACTTGAAGATATTCAACGAATCCATTCATAATACCGATAATAAAGATATCTTAGAAAAACACATTACAGAAGCTAGTGTAGTTAACCTATCATATAAGGCATCCGTGTTTTCCTTTGAGTTTTCCGCATTAAACTTCACTTTACCAGAAAAAAATCAATATGCCTATAGGCTTGAAGGCTTCGACAAACAGTGGAATTACGTAAACAATCAAAGGAAAGCTACCTACACCAATCTTGATCCGGGAGAGTATGTATTTCGGGTAAAAGCCTCTAATAATGATGGGATATGGAATGAGGATGGAGTGGCCCTAAAAGTCATCATCACACCACCCTATTGGCAAACTTGGTGGTTTAAAACACTACTAGGTATAGTCTTTGGAGGCACCATTGTAGCCCTATATACCTACCGGATTAAAAGTATTGAAGAGAAGAAAAAAATATTAGAAGAACAGGTATACCAACGCACAGCAGCCTTACAGGAAGCCAACCGTCAGGTAATCAAGCAAAAGGAGTATTTGCAAGAACAGGCGGAAGAGCTTCAGTCTATGAATGAGGAGCTGGAAGAACAAAAAGAAGAGATATTATCAGGTCGGGAAGAAGCCGAGAAGGCCAAACGCGAAGCGGAAAAGGCCAATCAAGCAAAAAGTACTTTTTTGGCCACCATGAGTCATGAAATAAGGACTCCTATGAATGGCGTAATAGGTATGACCGCCCTCCTAGGAGAGACAGCCTTAACAGAAGAGCAGAAGCAGTACGTTCATATTATCCGGACAAGTGGGGATAGCTTGCTCACTATCATCAATGACATTCTAGATTTTTCAAAGATAGAATCGGGGATGTTCGAGCTTGAGGAAAGTGACTTCGACCTGAGAAAGTGCATAGAGGATGTGATGGACCTGTTTTCTGGTAAGGCTGGGCAAAAAGAAATTGACCTGATCTATCAAATCGACTATCGCGTGCCCATGCAAATTGTGGGCGACAGTCATAGGCTGAAACAAGTATTAATCAATCTAATAGGCAATGCGTTTAAGTTTACCGATCACGGAGAAGTGTTTCTGGACATAAAAATGGTAAGAGCATACGATCAGGATATTGAACTTTCATTTGAAATCAAAGATACCGGCATTGGCATTCCTCAAGAAAAGATTCCACTTTTATTCCAGGCTTTTTCACAAGTCGACTCTTCTACAACCCGAAAATATGGTGGCACTGGCTTAGGACTTGTAATCTCCAAAAGACTAGTGGAATTGATGGGAGGAAAGATAAGTGTAGAAAGTCAAATAGGTGTAGGTTCTACATTTAGTTTTACGATAAAATGCAGGACGAGTAAAAAGCCTTCATTACAGTATGTTGTACAAAGCGATGGCGATGTAACAGGGAAAAAGATCCTAGTGGTCGATGACAATCCTACCAACCTGACCATTCTGAAAAATCAGCTGAATTATTGGAACTTTGCCCCCATTTTGGCCAATTCTGCTAAACAAGCATTGGAAATATTGAGCTATACTAGAGATTTTGACCTAGTAATCAGCGATATGCAAATGCCTGAAATGGACGGCTTGGAGCTGGCACAAGCAATAAAGCGTATGATGCCTCAGCTACCTTTATTCCTACTAAGCTCTATAGGTGATGAGAATAATAAAAAATATCGCGAACTCTTCTCTACGATCCTTGCCAAACCAGTAAAGCCAGAGCTGTTATATCAATCAATTCAATCTCAGTTTAAGCACCAAAAAACTCCCATAGAGCATGACGATAAAAAGCTCATGACAGAAGACTTTGCCAAAGGTAATCCTTTGAAGATATTGGTAGCAGAAGATAACCTGATCAATCAAAAGCTCATAACTATTCTTCTTAAGAAACTGGGATATGCCTCGACTGTAGCCTATAATGGCCATGAAGTACTGGAGCTGCTTAAGGAAGGGGATTTTGATACTATCCTAATGGATGTGCAAATGCCTGATATTGACGGGCTAGAAGCCACAAGGCTTATCAGGGCAGGCTCAGGGCATCAACCTTATATTATTGCCCTTACTGCTAATGCCATGCAAGAAGACAAAGAAGAGTGCCTACGAGCAGGAATGAATGATTATTTAAGCAAGCCTGTGAAGCCAGAATTTTTGATGAAAGCATTAGAAAAAGCGGCAGAACAGCACAAAAGAATAGGGTAATCTCACTATCTCGAAGTAATGTCGGGCGGGGCACAAACCATGCTCTCTGAAACCGATCCTTTACAATGTTCTTTGAAATCCTATCTTTGCATATAAGCATAGATTAATACAAAGGGCTCCAAGCCATAATTTCACTTTATGATTACCATTATTTCCGGCACCAACCGTGCAGATTCTATCTCTTCATTAGTTTCAAACTACTATCATCAACGCTTTGAACAAAAAGGCATTCCAAGTCAAATATTGGACTTAAGCACTTTGCCTATAGATTTCGTCTATTCTGCATTGTACGAAAACACAGGCAAAAACGCTGCTTTCAATGCGTTTCAAGATATGATTGACTCATCTGAAAAGTTTGTGTTTGTAGTGCCAGAATACAATAGTTCCTTTCCTGGTGTGCTTAAGGCATTTCTAGACGGACTGCGCTACCCCAGCAATTTTGCTGGAAAAAAAGGAGCTTTAACAGGTATTTCTTCTGGCAATCAAGGAGGGGGATTGGCCCTCAGCCACTTAACCGACGTACTTCATTATTTGGGTATGATTGTTATGCCTATCAAACCCAAACTTTCTAGAATAGAGAAAAATATCGAAGGCGATAAAATTGCCAATAGCTTCTACTTGGAGCTCATAGAAAATCAAGTCGACCAACTTATTTCGGCATGATATAAGTTGGTCGATGTCAAATATTGTAAAAAGATATTTATTTAGTGCCTGCTGAAAAACGCATCAAAAAGGCTTGTTGACCTTAAATT
>SMEK01000689.1_pt1 | contig 11407 bp, 11 predicted proteins | sample 2456371 | NCBI WGS metagenome assembly SMEK01 (sample SAMN10132590, study PRJNA489261) | soil metagenome | isolation source: day1 antibiotic-loamy sand soil ammended with composted manure from dairy... | place: USA | collected 2015-04-01
TCTGGACATTGCAGATGGTTGCGCTGACTATCTGATCCTTTCCTCGCACAAGATAGGCGGCCCGAAGGGTGTCGGCGCCGTAGTGGCCGCGGCTGACCTGATGATGCCGAAGCCGCTGCTGACCGGCGGCGGCCAGGAGAAGGGCCATCGGGCCGGCACCGAGAACCTGCCGGCAATCGTGGGTTTCGGGGCGGCAGCGCAGGAAGCCCTGGCCGGGCTTGATCGGATCGCCGAACTGCGTCAGAAGCGCGATGCGATCGAAGCCATTGTCCGGGCGCAGGTTCCGGATGCGGTTTTCTTCGGGGCAGACGCGCCTCGACTGGCCAACACCACTTTCTTTGCCATTCCGGGCATGAAGGCGGAGACGGCGCAGATTGCCTTCGACTTGGCGGGTATCGCCCTGTCGGCCGGGTCGGCCTGCTCCTCCGGAAAGGTCGGTCCCAGCCACGTGCTGAAAGCCATGGGGTTCGGCGGCAGCTTTGGCGCGTTGCGCGTGTCGATCGGTCCTTCGACGGGCGAAGCAGAGATCGAACTGTTCAGCAAGGCGCTTGGCGTTATCGCGGCGCGCCGCGCGGGCAGCGATAAAGCGGCGTAAAGCCGCACGGCGCGGCTTTCTGGCCGTCGCCGGGAAAGAAAAGCCAGGTTTTTTTCCTGGCAGAGCGGTGCGGTTCGCATTGGATGGATGAATTTCCAGTGCGGAAGCACTATATCGAACTTACTCCTCCGCTTTGCGGTGGTGCCATAGTTCAAAAACGGCCGGACCTTGAACCCGGCATGGATGGAGAACGCCGATGCCTGCTGTGCAGGAGACGATCGATCAGGTCCGAGAGATCGACGTCGATCAATACAAGTACGGATTCGAGACTATCATTGAGACCGAAAAGGCGCCCAAGGGCCTTTCGGAAGACATCATCCGTTTCATTTCGGAAAAGAAGGGTGAGCCCGAGTGGATGCTCGAATGGCGCCTGCAGGCATACCGCCGGTGGCTGACCATGGAAGAGCCGACCTGGGCCCGTGTGGAATATCCCAAGATCGACTTCCAGGATATTCATTACTACGCGGCGCCGAAAAACATGACCGGCCCGAAGTCGCTCGACGAAGTCGACCCCGAATTGCTCCGGACCTACGAGAAGCTGGGGATTCCGCTGCAGGAGCAGGAGATTCTTGCCGGTGTGAGGAAGGGCGCCCCTGGTGACGGCGCCGATGGCGATGCAGACAACGACAATGTCTACAAGTCCGGCCGCGTCGCAGTCGATGCCGTGTTCGATTCCGTTTCGGTTGTCACCACCTTCAAGAAGGAACTTGCCAAGGCGGGCGTGATTTTCTGCTCTATTTCGGAAGCGATCCGGGAGCACCCCGAACTGGTAAAGAAATATCTTGGGTCGGTGGTGCCGATCACGGACAATTTCTACGCCACGCTCAATTCTGCCGTGTTCACGGACGGCTCCTTCGTCTTCGTGCCGAAGGGCGTGCGTTGCCCGATGGAGCTTTCCACCTACTTCCGCATCAACGAAAGGAACACGGGCCAGTTCGAGCGCACCCTCATCATCGCAGAGGAGGGGGCTTACGTGTCCTACCTGGAAGGCTGCACCGCGCCGCAGCGCGACGAAAACCAGTTGCACGCGGCAGTGGTCGAGCTGATCGCGCTGGATGACGCCGAGATCAAGTACTCGACCGTCCAGAACTGGTATCCGGGCGATTCCCAGGGGAAGGGTGGCGTCTATAACTTCGTCACCAAGCGCGGCGATTGCCGTGGCGATCGCTCCAAGATTTCGTGGACCCAGGTCGAGACCGGTTCGGCCATCACCTGGAAATATCCGTCCTGCATCTTGCGGGGCGACGACTCCCGCGGCGAGTTTTACTCGATTGCGGTGTCCAACGGATACCAGCAGGTCGACTCCGGCACCAAGATGATCCATCTCGGCAAGAACACGTCGAGCCGGATCATTTCCAAGGGTATCGCGGCGGGGTTCAGCCAGAACACCTATCGCGGCCAGGTTTCGGCGCACCGCAAGGCGACGAATGCCCGAAACTTCACCAACTGCGACTCGCTTCTGATAGGCGACCAGTGCGGCGCGCATACCGTGCCTTACATGGAGGCCAAGAACGCCACCGCCCAGTTCGAGCACGAGGCGACGACGTCGAAGATTTCCGAAGACCAGAAGTTCTACGTCATGCAGCGTGGCATTCCGGAAGAGGAGGCCATCGCGCTCATAGTCAACGGCTTCGTCAAGGACGTCATCCAGGAGCTGCCGATGGAGTTTGCCGTCGAGGCACAGAAGCTGATCGGCATCTCGCTCGAAGGCTCCGTCGGCTGATCCACGCGAATTCTCAGGAAAGAAAAAATGCTTGAAATCAAGAACCTGCACGCCCGCATTGCCGAGGATGGCACCGAGATCATCCGCGGCCTGAACCTGACGGTGAACGCCGGCGAGGTTGCGGCCATAATGGGCCCCAACGGGTCGGGCAAATCGACGCTCTCCTACATCCTCGCCGGTCGCGAGGACTATGAGGTGACCGAAGGGGACATCCTGTTCAACGGCGAATCCATCCTGGAGATGGACCCGGCCGAGCGCGCGTCAAGCGGCATCTTCCTCGCCTTCCAGTACCCGATGGAGATACCGGGCGTTGCCACCATGGAGTTCCTCAAGGTGGCGATGAATGCCCAGCGCAAGGCGCGTGGCGAGGAGCCGCTCACGGTGCCGGAATTCCTGAAGCGCGTGAAGGACGTGTCCGCCACGCTGCAGATGGACATGAACATGCTCAAGCGGCCGCTCAATGTGGGCTTCTCCGGCGGTGAGAAGAAGCGCGCGGAAATCCTGCAGATGAAATTGCTGCAACCCAAGCTGTGCGTGATGGACGAAACGGACTCCGGGCTCGACATCGACGCGCTGAAGATCGTTGCTGACGGCGTCAATGCGCTGCGTTCGCCCGATCGCGCCATCGTCGTCATCACCCACTACCAGCGGCTTCTGGAACACATCGTGCCGGATACGGTTCACGTTCTCTACAGGGGCCAGATCATCAAGTCCGGCGACAAGGATTTGGCTGCGGACCTGGAGACCAACGGTTATGCCGGCGTGATCGGCGAGGCGGCGTGAAACCATGGATGTTCGGACGCAAACACAGAATACGCCGGCGGAACTTGCGCTGATCGGAGCCTTTGACGAGCGGCTGTCGGAGCTGCCGGGCGACGGCAACGTGATGCTCAAACGCGATGCGGCCATCGAGGCGATCAAGGCCGGCCTGCCGACCCGGCGGGTCGAGGCCTGGCATTACACGGACCTTCGCCGTTTGTTGGCGAAGGTGCCGGCCTATGACGACAATGTCAGGGCCGAACCCCTGAAGCCGTTGCTCGAAGGTGCTTCCGTGCTGGCGGTGCTTAATGGCGTTGCCGGCAAGACACCCGCGCTGGAAGGCGTTTCGTTGCAGCCCATAGCGGAGAAGCTGATCGACGGCAGCTATGCGCCGGCGCTGGAGCCGCAGGGGAATGACGATGCCATTGGCGCGCTGAATGCGGCGCTGGTGAGCGATGGCTGGTTCCTCGATATTCCAGATGGTGTGTCCCCCGACAGGCCGATCGAACTGCAGAACGTGCAGGCCGGTGGACAGGTGCATACCCGCTTCGCAGTCAAGATTGGAACGGGCGTCACCGCCACGATCATCGAACGACAGGCGGGCAGCGCGGAAGCGCTTGTTTCCTCGGTTGACAATGTCGTGGTGGGCGACGATGCCGATGTCACCTGGGTGATCCTGCAGGAACAGCCGGAGACGGTGACACATCTCGGCCAGTTCAACGCATGGCTTGGCAAGAATGCCAGGCTCACGCTTTTCGTGATGAACGCTGGCGGGAAGCTGGTGCGCCAGGAGGTAAGGGTCGTCACCAAGGGACAGGGCGCCCATTTTGACCTGCGCGGCGTCAATCTTCTGGCCGGCGACACACATACGGACGTGACGATGGTGCTCGACCATGCCGTGCCGCACACCGGTTCGCGCGAACTGGTGCGCAATGTCGTCACCGGAAAGGCGGCCGGCGTCTTCCAGGGCCGCATTAACGTGCACCAGCCGGCACAGAAAACCGATGCCAAGATGGCCTGCAACACGCTGCTTCTGTCCGACGAGGGCGAATTCTCGACCAAGCCGGAACTGGAGATTTTTGCAGACGATGTGGTTTGCGGCCACGGCGCAACCGTGACCGAGATCGACCACGACCATCTTTTCTACCTGATGGCCCGCGGCATCGACGAGAAGACGGCGCGCGGCTTGCTGGTCAAGGCGTTCGTGGCCGAGGTGATTGAGGGGCTGGAGCAGGAGCCGCTGATCGAAGCGCTTGAAGAGAAGCTCGATCACTGGTTCGCGACCCACGGGTGAGGGCTCGACCGGCGCTCCGGCCGAGTCATGTTCTGGCTCGGCTCGGAACGGCCCTCATCATGGTGGAGGAAGTGAAAGCCCGGCCGCTGCTGCATTTGAAAGGCAGACGATGGACCAGAAGATCGTAACCGCGCCCTACGACGTCGAGGCAATTCGTCGCGATTTTCCAATCCTGTCGCGCGAAATCTACGGCAAGCCGCTGGTCTATCTGGACAATGGCGCGTCGGCGCAGAAGCCGCAGGCAGTGCTGGATGCCGTAGCGCACGCCTATAGCCAGGAATATGCGAATGTCCATCGCGGCCTCCACTTCCTCTCCAATGCGGCTACAGATGCTTATGAAAGGGCACGCGAATCCGTCCGTCGCTTCCTGAATGCGCCGAGCATGGAGAATATCGTGTTCACCTCCAACACCACCTCGGCGATCAACACGGTGGCGTATGGCTGGGGCATGCCCAATATAGGTGAGGGCGACGAGATCGTCCTTTCCATCATGGAACACCATTCCAATATCGTACCCTGGCATTTCATCCGTGAGCGGCAGGGTGCAAGGCTGGTCTGGGCACCTGTCGATGATGCAGGCGTCTTCCATCTCGAAGATTTCGAGAAATGCCTAAGCGACCGCACGAAGCTGGTCGCCATTACGCATATGTCCAACGTGCTGGGGACGGTGACTCCGATCAAGGAGATCGTCCGCATCGCGCACGCACGCGGCATCCCGGTTCTGGTGGACGGTAGCCAGAGCGCCGTGCACATGCCGGTCGATGTGCAGGACCTCGACTGCGACTGGTTCGTCTTTACCGGACACAAGGTTTACGGGCCTTCGGGCATTGGCGTGCTCTACGGCAAGAAGGAGCGGCTTCAGTCCATGCGTCCGTTCATGGGTGGTGGTGAGATGATCGAGGAGGTGAGCGAGGACATCGTCACCTACAATGACCCGCCGCATCGGTTCGAGGCAGGCACCCCGCCGATCGTGCAGGCTATCGGACTGGGTGCGGCGCTCGACTATATGGAAAGCATCGGCCGGGAGCGGATCGCCGCGCATGAGGCCGACCTCAGGGATTACGCCCATGAAAGGCTAGGCGCCATCAACTCGCTGCGGATTTTCGGGGACGCGCCCGGCAAGGGCGCCATCGTGTCGTTTGAACTGCAAGGCATTCACGCGCATGATGTGTCGATGGTGATCGACCGGCAGGGCGTCGCGGTGCGTGCCGGCACGCATTGCGCCCAGCCGCTGTTGAAACGCTTCGGCGTCACCTCTACCTGCAGGGCATCCTTTGCCATGTACAATAGCCGGGCCGAGGTGGACGCCCTGGCGGAAGCGCTGGAAAAGGCGCGCAAATTCTTCGGATGACGACGATGATGGAAGACGCAACTGTGGAGCAAGGCGCCGAGGCGCCGGAAAAGCCGGCCAACGGTCCCGGGACTACGTCCGCCATTCCCGCCGATGAGTTGGCGCGCCTGACCGACGACATAGTTTCGGCGCTGAAAACGGTCTACGATCCGGAAATCCCCGCCGACATCTACGAACTGGGTCTCATCTACAAGATCGACATCGAGGACGACCGCACCGTCAAGATCGACATGACGCTGACCGCGCCCGGCTGTCCGGTCGCGGGTGAAATGCCTGGCTGGGTCGAAAATGCCGTGGGCGCGGTGGAAGGCGTTTCCGGAGTGGAGGTCAACATGGTGTTCGACCCGCCCTGGACACCGGATCGCATGTCGGAAGAGGCGCAGATCGCGGTGGGGTGGTACTGAGGCCGGAACTTGCGACGTGCCAGAAACTTCCCCATCTTAAGCGGGGAATCATCCGCCAGGGCTTGAGCCCGCATCGAACGGAGTTAGGACCATGGGACGCTTCGCCGTCATCACCATGACCGATAGGGCCGCCGAGCGCGTGCGCGAGATCGTGGCCAGCCGCGAAAATGCGCATGGCATACGCTTGGGCGTGAAAAAGGGCGGTTGCGCGGGGATGGAATACACCATCGATCTTGTGACCGAACCGAACCCCAAGGACGATCACGTCGAAAGAGACGGCGCGCATGTCTACATTGCGCCGGAGGCTGCGCTTTTCCTGCTTGGCACCGAGATGGATTTCGAGGCCACGACGCTGAGGACGGGCTTCACCTTCCGCAATCCCAACCAGAGCTCGGCGTGCGGCTGCGGTGAGTCGGTGGAGCTGAAGCCTGCCGACCTCAAGGCGCTTGCAGAAGCCCGCGCCGCCGGCGCGGCGTGACTTCGCGATCCGCTCTCAGATCTTGTGAGCTGAGACCTTCCTGAGGGTGCGTGCCGGCGCCTCGGGCTCCGTTGTCGCCATCCTAATCCACCCACATGCCGGTCCTTTTATGCCAATCGGCAATGGATTCCGCGGGATAGATGTCAAACGCCCTGTCCTGCGGGGCGATGTCGGGCTCGACCCAACCGGACCTGTACTTCAGCATAAGATGGGTGTGCTCCAGCGGAACAGGCAGGTCGCTGTCTATGGCCGATGCGAAGGGGTGGATCAATTCCGGCCATTTCGGGTCGTAGAGCCAGAGTGCCGAGCCGCATTGACGGCAGAAATTGCGTTCGCCGGAAGAGGTTTCGCCCGTAGCGTGTTCGTCGTCGTGGATCCGGGCCCGGTAGACGCCAAGATTCTCCTGGCCTTCGACGTTTAACGTGGCGTGAATGGCGGCGAGATTGATGGCATATCCGCCACCGCCCTGCTGCTTTCGGCAAATTGAGCAATAGCAGAGCTGGTAAGGGGCGGGAGTGTGACTTTCGACCTCGAACCGGACTGCGCCGCAGTGGCAGGAGCCTTTCAGAAGGATCGGCATGTCAGGAAACTCCTCTGATGTTGGTGGCAACCAGCATACCCTTTCAATCCGCCAGCGGTCTCCTGCCGCCATGACAGGGCGAAGGCTGCGTGACATGATGGCGCGATGGATGACGAGCGCATACGCGAACTGTTCGACGGGCTTGGACCCGTCACCATTCGCCGCATGTTCGGCGGCAAGGGCATCTACCACAACGGTGTGATCTTCGCGCTGATCCTGAGAGGCGAGCTGATGCTGAAAGGCGATGAGACGATCGCTTCCGAGTATGAGGCGGCGGGCAGCCGGCGCTGGACCTACCGGAACAAGCGGCGGGGAACGGAAGTCGCCATGCCCTACTGGACGGCGCCTGACAGCGCCCTTGACGATCCGGACGAGATGTCAGCGTGGGCGCGCAAAGCCTATGAGGCCGGTCTGCGCAGCGAAACGTAAAGGTTTATAGCGCCCTGGCGATTTGCGCGGCCAGGCGCGCATTGTTTTCCACCAGGGCAATGTTCGTTTTCAGGCTCCTGCCGCCGGTAAGTTCCAGTATCTTTGAAAGCAGGAAGGGCGTGACCGCCTTGCCGACTATACGCTGGGCTTCCGCAGCTTTCTGCGCTGCCTCTATGTAGCCGGCCATTTCCTCGGCCGGGATTTCGTCCACCTCTGGCACGGGGTTCGCCACCAGCATGCCCCCGCTCAATCCGAGAGCCTGGCGGGTGGCGTAGAGGCGGGCGATCTTTTCCGGCGAGTCGAGCACCATGGGCGCCGGGAATGGAGACCGGCGGGACCAGAAGGCCGGCATCACCTCGCAGCCATTGCCGATGACGGGAACGCCGCGCGTCTCCAGAACTTCCAGCGTCTTTTCAATGTCCAGGATTGCCTTGGCTCCGGCGGATACGACGATGACAGGCGTGCGGGCCAGCTCGTCCAGATCGGCCGAGACGTCGAAACTGGTTTCCGCGCCCTTGTGCACGCCGCCGATGCCTCCTGTGGCGAAGACCCTGATTCCGACCAGCGCCGCACAGATCATGGTGGCAGCGACTGTGGTGCCGCCCGTGCGCCCTTCCGCCACGGCAAAGGCGAGATCCGCTCGCGAGAGCTTCATCGCATGTTCAGTGAGCGCAAGCGACTCCCGCTCGCCGTCCGACAGGCCGATCTTGATGCGGCCGTCCACCACCGCGATGGTGGCAGGTACTGCGCCTTCATCGGCTATGATTTTCTCGACCTGCGCTGCCATCGCGCCGTTTTGCGGATAGGGCATGCCATGTGTGATGATGGTCGATTCCAGGGCCACCACCGGCCGTCGCGCCGCCAGCGCTTCCGCCACCGGAGCATGCAGGTCGATGAAAGGACGGGCACTTTCCGGTGTCATGGTCGCATCTCCAGACCGAATATGAAATTCATGGCACTTCGGCGGCTTGGGGCACAAGACCCAGCGCGGCAGCAAAATCCTTCGCGGTGAAATCCGGCGCTGAAGCGGCACTCTCAATGGCCAGCAGGGCGGCGGCAGCACCTTCGCGCAGGGCCGCGCGCAGCGGAAGCCCATTGAGCATTGCCGCGACGGTCGCGCCGGCCAGCGCATCGCCAGCCCCGGTAACATCGACGATATGGCGCGGAGAAGGCGGGCTGAGCGTAAAAATGCCGTCGCCGTCATATGCAAGAAGGGCTTCGCTACCGGCCGTCACCACCGCGCTGCGCAGGCCTTTCGCGCGCAGAGCCGCCACGACCTGCTCGGCTTGCGCACCGTACGTTAACCCGGTCAGCGCATGAACCTCGCGCCTGTTAAGGAAGGTAAGGCTCAGTCGGCCGGCGACCGTGCTCAGCCGCATCGCTTTGGCCGGGGAAATGGCAATGGCGAAAACAGGCTTTTCGGGAACCAGCGCCGTCAGCCTTTCCAGCGCAGATGCGGGCAAATTGGCATCCACCAGCAGGGCATCGGCCATTTTCGCAGCGTCGCGCAGGCTCGAGCGGCGTACCTGTTTCGGAAAAGCCATGTCATAAAGTGCCATGTCGGCAAGTCCGACCACGAGCTCGCCTGCACCGTCGAGGATTGCCGTGTAACTCGGCGTCGACCTGTCCAGGAAAATCGCGGACAGGTCGGTAATTCCAGCCTGGCGGATCGCCCCCGCCACCGCTTCGCCGGCCGAATCGCCACCCCGCACGGACATTAGTGACGCGGCCACGCTTCGCCGCGCCGCAGTGCGTAGCGCGTTGAACGCTCCGCCGCCCACGTCTTCGCGCATGATGCCGGGGTTGGACGCAGCCGGCACATAGGCTCCGCTGACCCTGCCACGCCGGTCGATATGTGCTCCGCCAACGCCGAGAAGCAGGGGGCTTGCTTTCATGTCGTCACCTTTGCCGGCAGCCTCGCGATTCGACCGGCTGCAGACGGATCGAGTCTGGAGGCCAGGCGGCCGGCATCCACATAGCCGAAAAAACAAAAAAAGAACAAATATCGATTTTCAATTTGAATCAACTATATACCTCCTCTTGCCAAATGAGAACAAAAGAGGTACAGATTTTAAATCGGCACCGGAAAGTCCGGCCCCATTGACGACCAACAGGTGATGTATCATGGCTCAGAATACGTTGCGGCTTGTAGAGGATAATTCGGTGGACAAATCAAAAGCCCTGGACGCCGCGCTTTCGCAGATTGAGCGTGCTTTCGGCAAAGGCTCGATCATGCGGCTGGGCGCTAACGAGCAGGTGGTCGAGATTGAAACGGTGCCGACGGGATCGTTGGGGCTGGACATCGCGCTCGGCGTCGGTGGCCTGCCGCGCGGCCGCATCATCGAGATTTACGGGCCGGAAAGTTCCGGCAAGACGACGCTCGCGCTGCATACCGTGGCCGAAGCGCAGAAGAAGGGCGGCATTTGCGCCTTTGTCGATGCCGAACATGCGCTGGATCCCGTCTATGCCCGCAAACTTGGCGTCAATCTCGAAGATCTGCTGATTTCGCAGCCGGACACAGGCGAGCAGGCGCTGGAAATCTGCGATACGCTGGTGCGTTCCGGCGCCATCGACGTGTTGGTGGTGGACTCGGTGGCCGCGCTGACACCGCGCGCTGAAATCGAGGGTGAAATGGGCGATTCGCTGCCCGGCCTGCAGGCACGGCTCATGAGCCAGGCTTTGAGAAAGCTCACGGCCTCCATCTCACGCTCGAACACCATGGTGATCTTCATCAACCAGATCCGCATGAAAATCGGCGTGATGTTCGGTTCACCCGAGACGACGACGGGCGGCAATGCGTTGAAGTTCTACGCCTCGGTTCGTCTCGACATACGCCGCATCGGCTCGGTCAAAGACCGGGATGAGGTGGTGGGCAACCAGACCCGCGTCAAGGTGGTGAAGAACAAGCTTGCGCCGCCCTTCAAGGTGGTCGAGTTCGACATCATGTATGGCGAAGGCGTGTCCAAGACCGGCGAGCTGATCGATCTTGGCGTCAAGGCCGGAGTCATCGAGAAATCCGGTGCATGGTTCTCCTATAATTCGCAGCGCCTCGGCCAGGGGCGCGAGAATGCCAAGCAGTTCCTCCGCGACAACCCCGAGCTCGCCCGCGAGGTGGAGCAGGCACTGCGCCAGAATGCCGGGCTGATTGCAGAGCAGTTTCTGGAAAACGGCGGTGAGGGGGATTTGCCGGACGAGGCATCCGGCATGTGACGTCGGCTTTCTCGCTCTCCGCGACGAGTTGCGGCAGTCGGTTCGGAAGGCTCCGTCAGACTCGCGGAGGGAGAGTGCCGGCAGACGTGGATGAAGGTCCGGCCGTTGAGAAGAGGAAGGGACGGACCGGAGGCAAGACAAGGGATGGGATGCGCCGCATCGGCAATCAGAACCGCCGTCTCCCGGACGGCGGTTCTGCTTTGTCGAGAAGATGCCGTCTTTCTGGACAGCACCATGGCTGGCCGTTAAAAGGCAGGGTCGTTTCGCCGGGCTTGCCGGCGATTTTTGTTGGGCAAAGGCGGTTCCATGAGTGGCGTCAACGAGATCCGGTCGACCTTCCTCGACTATTTCCGGAAAAACGGACACGAGATCGTGGCCTCGAGCCCGCTCGTGCCACGCAACGACCCGACCCTGATGTTCACCAATGCCGGCATGGTGCAGTTCAAGAACGTCTTCACCGGCCTGGAGAAACGTCCTTATTCAACTGCGGCCACTGCACAGAAATGCGTGCGCGCGGGTGGCAAGCACAACGACCTGGACAATGTCGGTTATACGGCCCGCCATCTCACCTATTTCGAGATGCT
>SMEK01000692.1_pt1 | contig 11392 bp, 10 predicted proteins | sample 2456371 | NCBI WGS metagenome assembly SMEK01 (sample SAMN10132590, study PRJNA489261) | soil metagenome | isolation source: day1 antibiotic-loamy sand soil ammended with composted manure from dairy... | place: USA | collected 2015-04-01
AGTCGCCGGGCGAGCCGGGTCGCCGCGGCCAGCGCTCGCCTCGCCACGCCGTGGCCTCGGGCGTGCGGGGAAAGCCAGAAGCCGACTTCCGCCTCGTGTTCTGTGACGTCGAACAGCACCAGGCTGCCGAAGAACGCCTCGGTCGTCGCGTCGAGGATGCTCAGGACCGCGAGACGTCCACTTTCCAGTCCTTTTCGGACTTCGCCGCGCGCGAGGTCGCGCACGGTCTCGGGCGTGTACTCGGGCAGGGGCAGATGGGCGTAGCGCCGCACGGTGGGGTCCTTCGTTCCGGCCGCGTAGGCCTCGGCGTCGATTTCGGCCAGCGGGCGCAACAGCACTCCGTCGTGGGTGACGGGCAGGGAGTCGGTGATTCCCACGGCAGCTCCTAAGCGAACGATGTTCGTTTAACTAGGATGGTGCCATGTCCTACTGGCTGGCGGAACCGAGGGGACGGGTGCGCAGGCGCGTGCTCACCGGCACGGCGCTCGCCGACGCGGCCGTCGAGATCCTCGACGGTGAGGGGCCCGAGGCGTTGTCCATGCGGCGCGTCGCCGAACTGCTCGGTGTGGCACAGTCCAGCCTCTACGGCCACGTGAGGGGACGCGACGATCTCCGCGACCTGGCGCTCGACCGCGTGCTGGGGCGAGAGCTGGACGGCCTGCTCGCCGACGCCGGTGACGATGTCGTGGCCCTGGCGGTGAACTGGTTCGATCACCTCGTCCGTCATCCGTGGGCGGCCCCCCTCGTGTTGGAGCGCACCCCCTTGGGGCCGTCGTATCTGGCCCTGGCCGACGAACTGTGCCGTCTTCTGGCCGAAGCCGGGGTTCCCGCCCATGAGGTGCTCGGACGGTCCTACTCGATCACCGCGTTGGTGGCCGGACACGCGATCGCCCACGAGAACGCCCGCAGGGCACGCCGTGCCGGTCTCGGTTACGAGGCGGTGGAGTTGTCCTCGTCACCCCACCTCGCCTCGGCCGTGAGCGGGTTCGCGGGGGGCTGGCCGGACGTGGTGCGTCGCGGTGTGGAGGCCCTGTCTCGGTGTGCCGTGGGTCCAAAGCAAGTCGATTGACGATGGCGACGCGGGTGGATCAACACGAACACCTTGTGCTCTAGATCACTTTCCCGTGGTCGTCTCTGGCGGTCGCCTCTCTGGTCGGATTCGACGGGCGGCGCTGACGTCTCGCCGAAAACGGGGACTGGCGTAACTCGCCTGGCGTGCAGGTTGCCCCGACCGTTCGGAGGCTCATCGGGCCGGAGTCGGGCAAAAGAGGAGACTCGCATGATCGTTCTGGGGTACAACGGTTTCACCCGAACAATGACGAGTACAAGGTGATGGGGTTGTCGGCCCACTGTCAGACACCCACGGGTCGCGACATCATCGACCGGTTGATCACTTTGTGGGAAGACGGTCGTGTGGAATTCGCTGTCACCACCGACGGTCAGCGGCACGCCGTGCGGCAACGCGAAGTGTGTTCCGCCGTACCCCCGTTTGTGATCATCACGTCGACTTTCGGAAGCAGGTGTGTGTACGGGAAGAACTCCGCCACACGAGCGTCGGCGGGAATGCGGGGCGGCGCAGGGGTTCGACCGGTCGTCGACCCGGTGATGACGTCGATGCCGGCGAGCGCGCGTAGCGTCGGCGTGATCAGTCAAGACAAGTCGTTGTTGTCGACAGTCCCTTGCGTGGCCAGCACGACCGGCTTGTCGGAGTCCGGATCGGACCATCAGAAGGACGGGCCCAACGTCTCGGGCGGAGTGGGGATGGCGGAACCGATGAGACTGACCACTCCCGGCGGGAGGTCACTGGACGCCACGGTTCCCTGGTCGCGGCCGCTGCGGTGACGCCCGCCGTGGTGGCGGTCGGCGTGCTGGTGTTCGACCTGGGGCTCGGGGCAGCGTTGTCGGTGGCGGGGTTGGTTCTGCTCGCCACACACGACTGGGCCCAGTCCGCCATCGTCCGTGGCTTCGGTGCGATCGACCAAGCCGCTGTCGAATCGGCAAGCCGGGTGGTGGAGTTCGCCCAGCGCCAGCCTGTGTTGCGAGCCTTTGGCCGCACGGGTGAGAGCAACCGGTCGCTGGACGACGCGTTGCTCGGTCAACGTCGAGCGTACGGCGAGATGAATCGCAACGCGGTGACGGCGGGGAACACGGCATCGAAGGCGTCCCATGCGGTGCGGTCTTGCGAGAGCCGTCCGATGACCCGGGAGCTGAGGTGCTGGATCGATCCCCGTCCACGCACGGTCATGAAATTCTCGGCAGCGAGCGATTCTGCTACGCAGACACGCCCGAGATCCTCCAAAGCGGATTTGACCGAGATTGCGTGCTCGTAGATCTCTTTGGGTTCGCGGAGCAGGTTCTCTCGCAACAGTGCGTTGTGCGCGTCGTTGTCAGCGAGTGCGCGGGTTCCCGCGAGCACGTGGATCGCCGTCCATCCGTTCGCGGTCGTATTCAGCACGGTGTCCGGGCTGAATCCGGTCGCCTCGATCCCACCGAGTCGTAGCAGGAACGCCCTCGCCGGTGTGTTTCCACGGTGGCCGGCGAGGGCGTTCCTGCGAGTTCGATATCGGTGTGGAGTGGAATTCTTCGGGAGGGGATGACCTTTTCCGGGGGACCACTTTCCATTCTTTGGACCGCGTGTTCCATCATTCGACGGTATTGTCCTTCGCCCTGCTCACGTACGCGAACCGGCTCTCTAGGGGCGCCGAGGTGTTTGCCGTGGTCGAGTAACGCCGACTCCGCCATTTCGATCTCGTCGGGATCACCCGAGGCGATCTGGGCATACCCGTCGCGTAGTCGGACCCGAGTCCGGGGAATGGTCGGGTGGAGTACGCGCTGATCGTGACTCAGGGTTCCGGATACCGCCGCGGGCGGTTACGTCGCCGATGTCATGTCTTCCTGGAAGAGCGGTCCGGCGAACCGACGTAGTGCGTCGACGAGTTCTTCGGTGGGATGCGCCAGATCGCTGAGCAGTACGACGGGAATCCCCACGGCATCACCCCGTCGTATCGCGTTGTCGTCCGGGAGTCCGGGGATCGGTCCACGCGGCCAGACGACGAGGTAGGGCCCATCGTCCGGCGCGTCCGGTGTGGGTTCGATGGTGACGGCGCTGAACGCCTGCCACGGCACCGGGGTCGACAGGTTCACCCGTGTCCGCTTGTTGCGGACACGGATGCCGTACCGGTCGACGTACACGCTGAGCGGGGTGAGTGTGGCGATCAGTCCGATGAGACCGATGAGGAACACCAACGGGGAGAGGATGAGAATCACGATGTGGCGGCGTCCGGCGTCGCTGAACAACCATCCGCCGAACAGAATCGTGCCGAGCGCACCGGCGACCATCAAAGCCACGGAAAACCAGGTCAGTGTGTACGATCTCCGGAATTTCACGCATCCCCCAGTCGTGCGTTTTCCTGTCAGAACGGCGTGAGTCACGGAGGATTCTAGAGGCTTTTTTCGAAAAAGTCGGTGCTTTGACGTGATCGTGCCGGTTCGCTCGTCCACGGCCGTTCGAGTTCGCCGATCGAAGGCGATGCCGATTCGCACTGGTCCGAGCCGCTCACCCGCCGCGATGCGAGGAAGGAGAACGCCTCCCTCGGTGGGGGGGAGGCGTTCTGTCGGCGTCGCTGTCGCCGAAGGCGTCGGGCGGGATCGTGGAAACCGGAGCCGACACCGAGGGCCCCGAGTATTCCGGTGCCGGCTCCGAGCCACCGACTTCACTGCGAGCGCAGGCTCCGGTGACCCCTTCACCCGTGATCCCGACTGGGTCCTGTGTCCTCAGTAGACTCAGTGGGTCGGCCGAGCGGTCCCCTGCGCGCCGTGAGTGCGTCGCCCGATCCCCACCGTGCCGGTGGGAACGTCGTGTCGGGTCCTTTCGGCTACCCCTTGTGCATCTTGTCCTGCGCGACGCCGGCCATCTTCTCCATGGTGTTGGGCAGCTCCGTGGTGCCGTAGAGCCGCGAGTCGGGATGCGTGATGGGAGGGAACGGGGCGCTGGTGGTGGGGCCGTCGTGGTAGGTGAACTCGCCCTTGCCGTCCGGTGTGGGACCGGATGCCCAGCGCCCCTCGGAGGCGCGTTGCCCGTCACTGAAGTTGAGGTACTGGTACGACACCTCGGTGTGTTCCTTGCTCTGCGGGAAGTTGCTCGGCGTCGGCAGTTTCTCGGCGCCTTCCTCGCGCAGCTCCTCGATGGCGGCGAGCCATTGGTTCTGGTGCATGGTGTCGCGGGCCAACAGGAAGGCCAGCATGTCCCGCACGCCGTGGTCGTCGGTCATGTGGTACAGCCGGGAGACCTGGACCCGTCCCTGCATCTCGGCGTTGGCGTTCGAGGTGAAGTCGGCCAGGAGGTTCCCGCTGGCGGTGACGTACGACCCTTGCCAGGGGTTTCCCATGCTGTCGACCGGCCGGGCACCGGCACCCGACACGATCGCGTGCTGCAGGTCGGTCCCCCCGATGACGGCCGCCACCGCGGGGTCCGACTGCACCGCCTCCTCCGTCACGCCGATCGGCGACTTCTCCAACAGCTGGGCGATCATGGTGGCCAGCATCTCGACGTGACCGAACTCCTCCGCGCCGATACCGAACACGAGGTCGCGGTACTTGCCGGGAATGTGCATGTTCCACCCCTGGAACATGTACTGCATGGCGACGGTGATCTCGCCGTACTGGCCGCCGAGCACCTCCTGCAGCTTGCGGGCGTAGACCGCGTCGGGCTTGTCCGGGGTCGCCTTGTACTGCACTTCCTGCCGGTGAAAGAACATCGAGAAACTCCCTTGAGGTCCGCTGCGTGTCATTCGCGACGCGGACACCGGCTTCCCGGGGGAGGGGCGTTCAAACGGGCCGTTGGTCCCGGCCGGGCGGCGACACAGCGCGATTCCACCGTTGGGGGACGGGCGCGTGGGTGGCGGGGTTGTCAGTCCTTTTCGCGCACTCGCAACCCGTCGAACGCCACGGCGACGACGGTGTCGGCCAACGCGTCGGCCCCGACCCCACCACGCGGCCGGTACCACTCGACCAGAGAGTTGACCATGCCGAACAACAACCGAGCGGCGGTCGCCGGATCGACGTCGGGGCGCAGGTCACCGTCCGCGGCGGCCTTGCTGACCAATTCGGAGACGATCCGGTCGAACTCCCGGCGCCGGGCCAGCGCGTCCCGCTCCACCTTCGTGTTGCCCCGCACCCGTAGCAGCAACGTCACGAACGGCAACTGCTCGACCAACACCCTCACGCTCGCGCGCACGAGGTACTCGAGTTTGTCGATCGCGTGTCCCTCGACCTCGTCGAGCTTGTCGACCTCGGCGAACAGGCCGTCCAAGCCCCGGTTGACGGCCAACCGCAGCAGCTCCTGCTTGCTCGGCACGTGGTGGTAGATGGCCGACTTGGTGATGCCGAGCTTGCGGGAGAGGTCCTCCATGCTCGTGCCGTCGTAGCCGCGCTCGTTGAAGAGCTTGACCGCCACCCCGAGCACCGTCTCCAGGTCGTAGCCCGGCCTGCCCCGTTTGGCGGGTCGGTTCGGAGGTGTACCGGTCATGGGGCCATTATCCCAAGTCGGTTCAGTCACTCGGACGTCGGTCGATCACCCGACGGAACTTGCCGACCGAGCGTTCGACGGTCTCGGGGTCGACGACCTCGACGTCGACGGTGACGCCGATGCCGTCCTTGATCCGGGTGGCGACCTCGGTGGCGGCCACGGCACGGCGATCCGCCGAGGCGTCGGCGCGTGCCTCCACGACCACCGTCAACTGGTCCCTGCGGTCCTTTCTGCTCAACCTGAGCTGGAAATGGGGGGAGAGCCCGGCGGTGTCGAGCACGATCTTTTCGATCTGGGTGGGGAACACGTTCACCCCGCGCAGGATGATCAGATCGTCGCTGCGGCCGGTGATCTTGTCCATCCGCCGATAGGCGGGGCGTGCGGTGCCCGGGCGCAGCGCGGTGAGGTCGCGGGTGCGGTACCGGATGATCGGCAGCGCTTCCTTGGTGAGGGAGGTGAGCAGCAGTTCACCGGTCTCACCGTCGGGCAGCACGGTCCCCTCGACCGGGTCGATGACCTCGGGGTAGAAGTGGTCCTCCCAGACGTGCAGTCCGTCCTTGGTCTCGACGCATTCCTGGGCCACGCCGGGCCCCATCACCTCGGACAGCCCGTAGATGTCGACCGCGTCGAGGTCCAGACGCTCCTCGATCTCGGCGCGCATCCGTTCGGTCCACGGCTCGGCGCCGAGGATGCCGACCCGCAGTGACGTGCTCCGGGGGTCGATCCCCTGACGTTCGAACTCGTCGATCAACGTGAGCAGATACGACGGGGTGACCATGATGATCTCGGGTTGCAGATCGTTGATGAGCTGCACCTGGCGGGCGGTCATGCCGCCGGAGGCGGGGATGACGGTGCAGCCGAGTTTCTCGGCTCCGTAGTGCGCGCCGAGGCCGCCGGTGAACAGGCCGTAGCCGTAGGCGATGTGGACCTTGTGCCCCGGCCGGCCACCCGCGGCGAAGATGGACCGGGCGATCAGCGTCGCCCACGTGTCGATGTCGGCCTCGGTGTAGCCGACGACGGTCGGTTTACCCGTGGTGCCGCTGGAGGCATGGATACGGCGCACCCGTTCCCGGGGGACGGCGAACATGCCGAACGGATAGGTCTTTCGCAGGTCGTCCTTGGTGGTGACGGGGAACTTCGCCAGGTCCGCGAGGTCGGTGCAGTCGTCGGGATGGACTCCGGCCTCGTCGAACTTCCGGCGGTACAGCGGCACGTTCTCGTACGCATGACGCAGGGTCCAGCGGAGCCGCTCCAGCTGGTGGGCGCGCAGTTCGTCCACGCTGAGCCGTTCGGCGGGGGACAGCTCGGCCGGGCTCGGTGCGGTTCCCAGTCTCGTGGCGCTCGGCACGTCGTTGTGCGGGATGGCCATGCGGTGACTCCTCGGTTATTGAACTTGTCCGACGGTGCGGCTGCGTCCCCGGAATTCCGCGATGACCTCCCGGCCTGTGGGGGTTTCGCGGTGCACGGTGACGTCGTAGATGCCGTTGCGGCCGTAGCGGGTGCGCTCGGAGGCCGTGGCGACCAGCTCGTCGCCGAGTCGGGCGCTGGTGATGAAGGAGATCTCGGCCCCGGCGGCCACCGTCACCGGTCCGTGGCTGTTGCAGGCGCAGGCGAAGGTCGTGTCCGCCAGCAGGAACAGGAATCCGCCGTGGGCGATGCCGTGTCCGTTCACCATCCGTTCGGTCACGCGCATCCGTGCGACCGCGTGTCCGTCCCGGGCTTTCACGACGTCGATGCCGAGGGAGGCCGAGGCGGTATCGGCGTCGAGCATGGTCCGCGTCGCCTCCGCGATGTCGGGATCGGAGTGTGACACGGCAGCCCACCGCCTTGCTTACTGACCGAATGGACGGTTACTAATGGGCCTCAGTAAAACGAGCGCGTCGCGCGGGTGTCAAGGGGTGGACGGATCGGCGGGATCCGGCCCGGAAACGGAGGAAGCGGTGGCTGCGATGGGAGTGCCCGGCTCGGTCGGGGTGATCGGCGGTGGGCGCATGGGCGCCGGCATCGCCCAGGTGTTCGCGACCCACGGGGCAGCGGTATCCGTTGTGGAGAGTGATGAGTCGGCGGCTGTCGCGGCGCGGGAGCGGATCGCCGAGGGACTGGCCAAGGCGGCCGAGCGCGGCAAGCTGTCCCGGCAGCCCGACGTGATCCTGGAGCGGGTGACGGTCCTCGGTGATCTGACACGGCTTCCCGCGGAGGCCGAACTCGTCGTCGAAGCGGTGCCGGAACGTGTCGAGCTCAAGATCGACGTACTGACCCGCGCCGAGTCCGTCGTGTCCGACCACGCGGTCCTGGCCAGCAACACCAGCTCGTTGTCCATCACCGAACTCGGTGCCGCCCTGCGCGAGCCGAGGCGTTTCCTCGGAATGCACTTCTTCAACCCGGTGCCGCCGTCGAAGCTGGTCGAGGTGGTGACCGCGCCGCAGACCGACGAGACGGTGACCCGCCGGGTGCGGGACTGGGTGCGGGCACTCGGCAAGACCGATGTCGTCGTCCGCGACTCGCCGGGATTTGCCACCAGTCGACTCGGGGTCCTGTTGGGACTGGAGGCGATCCGGATGCTCGAGGAGGGGGTCGCCGACGCCGAGGCCATCGACAACGCGATGGAGCTCGGTTATCGCCACCCGATGGGACCGTTGCGCTCCACCGACCTGGTGGGTCTCGACGTGCGATTGGCGATCGCCGAGTACCTGCATTCCACCCTGGGGGAACGCTTCGCGCCGCCGCGGTTGCTGCGCGACAAGGTCGCGGCGGGCGAGTTGGGTCGTAAGACGGGACGCGGTTTCTTCGAGTGGCGGTGATCGGACGGCGCGAGAGGTTCGAAAAACGTCCGTGAGCACTCGGAAAGCGTCCGAGAGGCGTTGTCGGCGCTTCCTTCCCGCGGGACGGCGCGTTATCCTAACTTCCTGAACGTTCGGTTGGTAATTCGAGGGAGGCGTGATGGAGCGCGCGACACCGTTGTTGCGAAGCTACATAGGCGGTGGCTGGCGCACCGCCGAGGACGAGGGCACGCCGTTGCGCGACGCCGTGACCGGTGACCAGGTCGCGCGCATCTCCTCGAAGGGCATCGACCGCGCCGCCGCCCTGGACTACGGCCGTCGCGTGGGCGGTCCGGCGCTGCGGGAGCTGACCTTCCACCAACGGGCCGCGCTGCTGAAGGCCCTGGCCTCCCACTTGCGGGAGCACCGCGACGAGCTGTACGCGTTGTCGGCGCGAACCGGTGCCACCCAAGGGGATTCGAAATTCGACGTCGACGGCGGCATCGGCGTGCTGTTCTCCTACGCCAGCAAGGGCAGGCGCGAACTGCCCAACGACACCGTCTACCTCGACGGTGCGGTGGAACCGCTGGGCAAGGGCGGCACGTTCGTCGGCCAGCACGTGTGCACCCCGCTGCGAGGCGTGGCCGTGCAGATCAACGCGTTCAACTTCCCCGTATGGGGGCCGCTGGAGAAGTTCGCGCCCGCGTTCCTGGCCGGCGTGCCGAGTCTGATCAAACCCGCGAGCCAGACCGCCTACCTCACCGAGAAACTCGTGGAATTGATGATCGACTCGGGACTGTTGCCCGACGGCTCCCTGCAATTGCTGTGCGGTGACGCGGGTGACCTGCTCGACCACGTGACCAGCCAGGATCTGGTGTCGTTCACCGGTTCGGCGGCCACGGCGCAGCGGCTGCGCGCGCATCCGACGATCGTGCGCAACGCGGTGCGGTTCAACGCCGAGGCGGATTCGCTCAACTGCTCGATCCTCGGTCCGGACGCCACGCCGGGCACGCCGGAATTCGACCTCTACGTCTCCCAGCTGGTCACCGAGATGACGGTGAAGGCCGGGCAGAAGTGCACCGCGATCCGGCGAGCGTTCGTGCCCGCCGAACTGCTGGACGACGTCGCCCAGGCCGTGAGCGAGCGGTTGGCGAAGGTCACGGTGGGAAACCCGGCCGACCCCGAGGTCCGGATGGGGGCGCTGGCCAGCCTCGAACAACGCGAGGAGGTGCGCCGTTCGCTGAAGGCGCTGCAGGACGCGGGACGCATCGTGTTCGGCGACCCCGACCATGTCGACGTCGTCGACGCCGACCCGCAGCGCGGCGCGTTCCTGTCCCCGGTACTGCTGCGGGCCGACGACCCCGAGCGGGCCGAACCGCATGAGGTGGAGGCTTTCGGTCCGGTGTCGACCCTGCTGCCCTACACCTCGGTCGAGCAGGTCGTGGAACTGGCGGCACGAGGCCAGGGCAGCCTGGCCGGTTCGGTCGTCACCGGCGACGCCGACTTCGCGCGGGAGGTGGTGCTCGGCGCGGCTCCGTGGCACGGCAGGTTGCTGGTGCTCGACACCGACAACGCCAGGGAGTCCACAGGGCACGGTTCGCCGCTGCCGATGCTGGTCCACGGTGGTCCCGGCCGGGCGGGCGGCGGTGAGGAGATGGGCGGTATCCGTGGGGTGCTGCACCACATGCAACGCACGGCCGTGCAGGCCAGCCCCGCGGTGTTGACCGCGGTCGGCGGCCGGTGGGTGGCCGGCGCGCCGAGGTCGGAGGGTGTCCACCCGTTCCGCAAGTCGTTGGCGGAGTTGCGGATCGGCGACTCGGTGGTCGCGGGTCCTCGCACCGTCACCGCCGACGACGTCGCGCACTTCGCGGAGTTCACCGGCGACACCTTCTACGCCCACACCGACCAGGTCGCCGCGGAGGCCAACCCGCTGTTCGGTGGCATCGTGGCGCACGGCTACCTGGTGGTGTCGTTCGCGGCGGGACTGTTCGTGTCGCCGGAACCGGGCCCGGTGCTGGCCAACTACGGGTTGGAGAACCTGCGGTTTTTGACACCGGTCAAACCGGGTGACGAGTTGACCGTGACGTTGACCGCCAAGCAGATCACCCCGCGTGAGAACGCCGACTACGGCGAGGTGCGCTGGGACACCGACGTCACCAACCAGCGCGGGGAGTCGGTGGCGAAGTACGACGTGCTGACGCTCGTCGCGAAGGAGAATCCGCGATGACACTCGAAGCGCAGTTCGAACGCACCCTGGCCAAGGATCAGCGCATCGAGCCGAGGGACTGGATGCCCGACGCCTATCGCGCCACGCTGATCCGCATGATCGCGCAACACGCGCACTCGGAGATCATCGGCATGCAGCCGGAGGGCAACTGGATCACCCGGGCGCCGTCGTTGCGGCGTAAGGCGATCCTGCTCGCCAAGGTGCAGGACGAGGCGGGACACGGGCTGTACCTGTACTCGGCGGCCGAGACCCTCGGCGCGGACCGGTCGGAACTGACGGAGAAACTGATCTCCGGCAAACAGAAGTACTCGTCGATCTTCAACTATCCGACGTTGACCTTCGCCGATGTGGGAGTCATCGGCTGGTTGGTGGACGGCGCGGCCATCTGCAACCAGGTGCCGCTGTGCCGCAGCAGCTACGGCCCGTACGCGCGGGCGATGATCCGCATCTGCAAGGAGGAGTCGTTCCACCAGCGGCAGGGCTACGAACTGCTGATGACGATGATGCGGGGCACCGAGGAACAACGACGCATGGTGCAGGACGCCACCGATCGCTGGTGGTGGCCGTCGCTGATGATGTTCGGCCCACCCGACGCCGAGTCGCCGCACACCGCGCAGTCGATGGCGTGGAAGATCAAACGCCACACCAACGACGAACTCCGACAGAGGTTCGTCGACATGACGGTGCCGCAGGCCGAGGCGCTGGGCGTGACCCTGCCCGACCCGCAGTTGAAGTGGAACCCCGAACGGGGGCACTACGACTTCGGTGAGATCGACTGGGCCGAGTTCAAACGCGTTCTCGCGGGACAGGGGCCGTGTAACGCGCAGCGGCTCGCGCGGCGACGCGCGGCCCACGAGGACGGTGCGTGGGTCCGGGAGG
>SMEK01001374.1_pt1 | contig 11380 bp, 8 predicted proteins | sample 2456371 | NCBI WGS metagenome assembly SMEK01 (sample SAMN10132590, study PRJNA489261) | soil metagenome | isolation source: day1 antibiotic-loamy sand soil ammended with composted manure from dairy... | place: USA | collected 2015-04-01
CGGACTAGGGTTTGAAAGGCTGATGCTGTTCGTCACCGGCATGAGCAACATCCGAGATGTGATTCCTTTCCCTCGTACCCCAGACAATGCGGAGTTTTAGAGCTATTAAGATGCAAGATTATAAATAGAGCAGGCAGTTACAATTAGCAGTTGGCAAGGACTGTCTACTGCTAATTGTCACTTATGTTAGTACTAGCAGTTGTTAGTGACTTTTAAGAGACTGTTACAATTTGCCCTCCCCAAAAAGCTGAAAATCTCGCAATCACAGTGAAATCGATCATAACTGCATCTTCCTAAGGTCGTCATTGCTAACGAGGTACATTATACCTGACAAAGCCTGAGAAAGCCCCGACCAACAATCAACCTGAAAATAGCAGTATAACCAAAAGTGAAGCAATCTCCTCGCTATTTTCAACGCTCGTACAATTAGCGTATTATCTATAGGAATGTGGCTTTAGCCCATTCTCCCGATTGTTCCCTTGTGATAGGCTTTAGCCGAATAACCATAAAAGATTTCCACATTTTTTTCATCCCCATAATGCTGAAAAACTCGCAACGACGGAGAAAATTAAGATGGGCAAAAATTAATTGAAGAAGAAACAGACAGGTCTATAAAAGCGAAGCCGCCTCATCTCCGAGCGGATCTGGGCGGCTTCTTTTTCAACCAGCTATGGAAATACAAATATCAGCGATTTTCCAATATCCCGCAAGCGTTTTTAAAGGTTTATTTTTAAAATATTTTCCTTTAAATGCGCTCAGGCTTATATGCATCAGGTTATCAACCTCTTATACACTTAATGATTTTTACGCCATTTTGTAATTCCAACAAAGCGTTTGCTCAAATACTATTATGACCTTACTTCTTCAACTTTTGGAGATGTCAAATTGCGACTTCCACCCTTCTTCTCCCACAATTCTTCCATATCCTCCAAAGTTCTTCCTTTTGTCTCTGGGATCATCTTCCATACAAAAAGGAACGAAAGCACACTCATGACTCCGTAGAAGCTGTATGTGAATGCTCCACTGAACTCCATCATGGCAGGATAGGTGGAAGAAATGAAATAGTTAGATGCCCATTGAGCGGCAACGGCTATGGCTAATGCTTGGCCCCTTATCTTGTTAGGGAATATCTCTGATAACAACACCCAGCATATAGGTCCCCATGACATCATAAAAGATGCTGTATAGATTACAATAAATACAAGGGTGCTGATTCCGATAATTTCAAAATAAGATAGTGCGCCGATAGCAAACATGCCTATTGCCATACCTATCGATCCTGTCATAAGCAATGGCTTTCTTCCCCATTTGTCAACGGTGAGGATGGCGATTACCGTAAATACGACATTCACTAATCCCATGACAATAGTCTGAAGCATCGAGGCATCTTTAGCAGCTCCCATGCTTTCAAAGATTCGAGGTGCGTAGTATAGCGCCACATTGATTCCGACAAATTGTTGGAAAACGGATAAAAGGATCCCTATAACAATGACTGTCTTCCCATAAGAGAATAATTTAGCAGAATGATTATGTTGCAAAGTGCCTTTTATATCTTCCAGTATCTTCTTTGCTTTAATGTGACCGTTTACTTTAGCCAAGATACTCAACGCCTCTTGGTCTCTATTGACAAGCGTAAGGTATCTTGGTGTTTCAGGCACAAAAAACAACAAAACTCCAAATAGCGCAGCCGGAATAGCTTCAGAAATAAACATCCATCTCCAGCCTATATCGTTGATCCATTCAAGTGTTTGCCCACTAGCGATTTCGTAATTCACGAAGTAAACCACCAACATACCAAAGATGATGGCAAACTGATTGAGGGATACAAGTCTTCCTCGGATATTAGCAGGTGCTATCTCCCCAATGTACATGGGACAAACTGCAGATGCCAGGCCCACACCTATTCCTCCAATAACCCTATAAAAGTTAAACATCAGCAACAACCCAACTGTGGGCTCTCCTTCATTAAAGAATAGGAATTCAGGGTAACCTGACCCTAATGCTGAAATAAAAAACAACACAGAAGCAATTATCAATGCTTTCTTACGTCCAATAGATGAAGATATCAATCCAGAAATTGCGCCTCCAATAATACAGCCGATCAATGCACTCGAGATGGTAGCACCATGAATCCATGTGCTAAGCCCCAGACTATCGATCAGGTAATTCTGAACAGATTTCTCAGCTCCTGAGATTACTGCCGTGTCATAACCAAACAAAAGACCTCCCAGTGTAGCGACAAGTGTGACTCCTACAATGAATGGGATATTTTGTCCTGTTGATTCATTAAGTTCATTTTCCATAATTACAAATTGGTAACGTTTGCTGTACTTATGATCATAAGTACCATTATAAAAATTGCCCCAAAAGCAAAACTCTTGGGGCAATGTGTATTAGATGTATCTGTTAATAAGGTTCTCCAAATACTCCTGCTTTCCGCTTATTTTTGCAGGTTCGCCATTTTCTACAGCGTAAGCTTTCAAGTCTTCAAGAGAAAGTTTCCCTTCTTCAAAGGCCTTGCCCTGTCCGCTGTCGAACGAAGCGTAGCGCTCCTTGCGAATCTTTCTGTACTCTGAGTTTTGCAAAATATTATCTGCGATAATCAACGCTCTCGCAAAAGTATCAGCACCACCGATGTGCGCATAGAATAAATCCTCTGGATCTGTAGAGTTCCTTCTGATTTTAGCATCGAAGTTAACTCCACCACCTTGCAACCCAGGCCCATCTAGTATTACTAGCATGGCCTCGGTTAATTCATTGATGTTATTAGGGAACTGGTCAGTATCCCATCCGTTTTGGTAGTCTCCACGGTTAGCATCGATAGAACCAAGCATGCCAGCATCAGAAGCTACTTGCAGTTCATGTTGGAAAGTATGGCCAGCAAGGGTTGCATGGTTTACCTCAATGTTGATTTTAAAGTCATCCAGCAAATCGTATTGCCTCAAGAAACCGATTACTGTAGCAGAATCGAAGTCGTACTGGTGCTTAGTCGGCTCTGCAGGCTTAGGCTCAATGAAGAATGTACCTTTAAAGCCTTGCTTTCTGGCATAGTCCTTTGCAGCGTGCAAGAAACGAGCAAAATGCTCCTGCTCACGTTTCATGTCTGTGTTCAACAGGCTCATATATCCTTCTCTTCCTCCCCAGAACACATAGTTCTCGCCATTTAAGGCAATTGTTGCATCCAAAGCGTCCTTTACCTGTGCGGCACCATGTGCCAACACGTGGAAGTCGGGGTTAGTAGCAGCGCCATTCATGTAGCGTGGGTGAGAGAAAAGGTTGGCAGTTCCCCAAAGCAACTTCACACCACTTTCTTTCTGCTTTTGCTGAGCATATTCTACCAAAGTCTTAAGCCTTCTTTCATTCTCTTTCAGGTCATTGCCATAGTCTACAACGTCCACATCGTGAAAGCAATAAAAAGGCATGTTCAATTTTGTAATGAACTCAAATGCTGCGTCCATTTTGTCTTTTGCTCTTTCCACAGGATCTGATTTCTCATCCCAAGGAAAGATATGGGTAGGAGCGCCAAAAGGATCTGCGCCGTTTCCACAGAATGAATGCCAATAAGCTACGGCAAATCGCAAATGCTCTTTTAGCGTTTTGCCAGCCACCACTCTATTCTCGTCGTACCATCTGTACGCCAAAGGATTGTCTGTTTCGGGACCCTCATACTTAATTTGTCCTATCCCTTTAAAGTACTCTTTGTCTCCCAATAAGATGTTTGCCATAATTAATAATAATTTGAATTGTTACTGTTATTACACTTTTGAATTGATTACAATCGTTTGAGTTTCAACCTAAGTCTCTGACCACAATTGAGTCCTGATGCCAAGTTAAGAAAGGCTTTGCATTTTCCCTATCTATAGTATTTATATGTTAGAAATAAATTTTAACGCATATCCATACGCCCAAAAGCACTCTTGATATATAAGATAGTTTCAGAATCCAAGATAGCACCTTTAAAATCGGCTTTCTACAACTTTTTAATACAAAACATAAACTATTTTAATATATTTGATTGGTGAAAACTTTAATCGAAAAACTCCCTCTTTCAGAAAACACCTCCTATGTGGCCAGAACCTTCAAAACTCCCTATTTTGAAGTACCTTGGCACCAGCATATCGAGTACGAGCTCATTCTTTTTCTAGAAGGAGAAGGGCTGAGCTTTATAGGCAACTATGCTGGCGAGTTCAAGCCTGGAGATGTTTTTTTTATCGGGAAAAACGTCCCCCATACCTTCCAAAAAAGGGAGAAAAATATGGTGACCAGTGCAGTCGTCGTACAGTTCAGAGAAGACTTCTGGGGCGAAGACTTTTTGAACATCCCTGAACTAAGAGAAATCAGGGACATGTTTCAAGATTCCATGCAAGGCCTACAAGTTATAGGCGATACCAAAATAGCTTTGCAGAGCATGGTGAGGCAACTGGAACATCAGAAAGGCCTTATGCGCATCCTCAAATTGCTTAAGTGCCTACAAACGATCTGCGAAAGCAAAGAATATCTGCCGCTTTCAACCCAAGAAGTAAAAGTGGGTAACGCGCGCGATATGGAAAGGATCGACAAGGTGTTCCGCTATACGATGGACAACTTCAAAGAACGCATCGCATTAGAAGATATAGCCGCCATAGCTGGCTTGAGCATACCAGCGTTTTGCAACTACTTCAAGAAAAGCACAAAAAAAACATACGTTGATTTCCTCAACGAAATCAGGATTGGCTATGCCTGCAAGCTACTCATATCCACAGACGCAAGCATTGTAGACATTTGCTATGAAAGCGGCTTCAATACCCTGGCCAATTTCAACAAGCAATTCCTGAAAATAAAGCAAGAAACCCCCTCCAAGTACCGAAAGCTATTTGCCGCCAGCAGCACCCGTCAGCAAAACTATCTGAGACAATAAAAATATTGCCTAAAAGCATATGTACTTGATGCCATTAAAAAATATTTGGGGTGGTGGCCAGGCTATCGCTCCAAACAGTGGATATTTATCCCAATGAAATTAAGTATCTCTCCTAATATGTTGATTAGTGACTACAAATTGACCAGATAACAAATCACTATTCCTCCAATTAGTCCTTGCAACGAAGATTGACGAGCAATGCGATTTCAACTACTATTTGATATAAACGCACAATACTTTATTTTTATCCAAATTTTACCCAAAATCAACCAAAAGCTATTGGAGATGAAAAATGAAGTTGCTTCCGATCATGGCGTAGGAAAAACTCCTGTTCTTTTTGCCAGTATCATTCCTCTTCCTGCCAATTTACGGAACGTATGACCTGTTTTACAATCATTCGTGGTCATTATTTGTATCGCTTGGCTTGGTAATGTTATTCTCAATTTGGTGGTTTCATAAACAAAAAGCATATATGGAGCGGCAAGTCGTTTTAAGACATTACTTGTCAAAAGACTGCTCAACAGTGATTGATTATCATAAACAAAAACTCGTTGAATCCCTCGGAGCACTTAACACCCAAGGGAATCGCTCATCATGGAAAACTTATTTTGAAAATAAAATAGCAGGCCAGAAACATATTGCTTGGATTGCAGCGTGTACAGGAGGTTTTTTCTATTATTCATTTATTTCAGCACCTTTTATACAGGAGTATCTTGCGATTTTTTATATGCTTGGAATTGGTCTTTTGGCTTTAATCATGACTGCGGTTTTTGCCATACCAGCTTTTACAGATCTCAAATTTAAAACAGCAATAGCCTATCAAGCATATAATCTTATCTTGGAATTAGAAAAAGACGCATGAATTGCTATTGGCTATGGCCCAAAACCCAACGTATCGATCCTTTACCTATCCTGCATTTTGCGCATCTCGCATAAATAAACCAGAGGCAGCAACCTCAAAAATGGCAACATGCAGTAGGGCAAACGCATTTAACTTTTTTAACCCTGAACTGGAACAAGTCAAGGCGTCTGACGGCTACAGAAGATAATATTTGGGCAAACAAACATTGAATACACAAGCCGTACTGACGCCATTTCTGCTGCTGAATTTTTTAAATGCGTTTGCCCTGCAACATGCAGGGAAGTTTTGTATATTGATAATTATTTAATCGACACTGTCACAAAAACTGAAAATTACTAAAATGGAAGAGAACAAGCCAAAACTCACACGCCAGACTGGAGCACCTGTTCCTGACAATCAGAATGTGCAAACTGCTGGCCCTAGAGGCCCAATGTTGATGCAGGACTTTTGGTTCCTAGAAAAAATGGCCAACTTCGACAGGGAGGTGATCCCTGAAAGAAGAATGCACGCTAAAGGTTCGGGCGCTTTCGGCACCTTTACCGTCACCCACGACATTACGCAATATTCCAAAGCCAATATTTTCAGCCAGATCGGAAAGAAAACAGAAATGTTTGCCAGATTTTCGACAGTCGCTGGCGAGCGGGGTGCTGCGGATGCAGAAAGGGACATTCGGGGTTTTGCCCTGAAATTTTATACCGATGAAGGAATCTGGGACCTGGTCGGAAACAACACACCTGTTTTTTTCTTTCGCGACCCGCTGAAGTTCCCAGACTTGAACCATGCTGTGAAACGCGACCCGAAAACCAATTTGAGGAGTGCCAATAACAACTGGGATTTCTGGACGCTCCTTCCCGAATCGCTGCATCAGGTGACGATCGTCATGAGTGACCGTGGCATTCCACGAGGTTATCGGCACATGCACGGATTTGGAAGTCACACCTACAGCTTTATCAACCACGACAATGTGAGGCATTGGGTCAAATTCCACTTTGTGACGCAGCAAGGAATAGAAAATCTTTCAGATGAGGAAGCTGCCAAGATTATTGGCACGGACCGAGAGTCATCTCAAAGGGACCTTTTTGATGCCATCGAAAGGGGCGATTTCCCAAAATGGAAAATGTACATCCAGGCCATGACCGAGGAACAGGCAAAAACTTACCGCTTCCATCCGTTTGATCTGACTAAAGTTTGGTCTAAGAAGGATTTTCCACTCATTCCAGTAGGAGAGTTTGAGTTGAACAAGAATCCTGAGAACTACTTTCAGGATGTGGAGCAGGCAGCATTTAACCCTACGAATATTGTTCCCGGGATTGGCTTTTCTCCCGATAAAATGCTTCAAGGAAGGCTGTTCTCATACGGAGATGCGCAGCGGTACAGATTAGGCGTGAATCATTACCAAATCCCTGTAAATAAACCCAGATGCCCCTACCATGCATTCCATCGGGATGGTGCTATGCGGGTAGATGGGAATTATGGCGACGCCAAGCACTACAACCCGAACAGCTATGGAGAGTGGCAGGAGCAGCCACACACACAAGAACCACCGCTGGAACTAGAAGGCACAGCTTATGCGCACAATTTTAGAGATGACGATGAGGACTATTATACACAACCAGGCAACTTGTTTAGAATTATTAAAGCAGATGGCAAGGCAGATGCATTATTCAATAATACTGCAACACAGTTGGGCGGTGCGGAGAAGTTTATTCAAGTCCGTCATATAAGGAACTGTTATAAAGCGGATCCGGAATATGGTGAAGGGGTAGCAAAAGCGCTTGGCATGACCATGGAAGAAGTGTATAGCTTCGATATGACACCCTACGATAAGTGGGCACCAAAGCCTACGAATAAGTAAAAGCAGAACAAAGAAATGTTTGAACGGGATTTGTGCAGTTGAATGCTTGCGCAAATCCCGTTTTTGTAAACTGCTACAATTATCTCTTCAAGCCACATGCATAAAAATTGGGAAGCTTCAAGAAACCTAGTTCACCTACCAGGGTCTGAGATGCCTGCGGTAGGGACAGCAGTGGAAAGCCCACAGCGAGGTACGAGCGAGGACTTGTAACGGATGGCCCGGCTACCGCCCAAATTTTTATCTTCTTGATTTTGAATGCTTCTCGCTACTAATTCACAAAGTTCTTTTCTAACAAGGCTGAGTATTCTTGGCCATAGAGATAGGGTATGTACACGGAAAATTTCGTGCCTTCATTCAGCTTGCTTGTCAACTGTATGCTGCCATTCAGTTTCTCGACCGCATTTTTAACAATATACAGTCCTAGACCAGAGCCCTTTGATTTCTCTGTTCCCCTGAAAAACATATTAAATACTTTGCTTTGTATTCTCGGATCAATCCCTCTCCCATTGTCGCTCACCTCTATTTTCAATACATTCTCCTGATAGCTAACGTGGATCTTCACGAATGCATTGCTTTCGGGGGTAGCATAGATAATCGAGTTCTCCACAAGGTTTTTGATGATCGTCTTGAACTTTTTACTGTCTACAAATACCCTAAAGTCAAAATCTACTACGACATCAAAATGGATGCGATGATAATCGGGAAGGTTTTTCATGGTATTCATGCAGCTTCCTATCAGCTCCCTTATGTCTACCTGTGTCAATTTTGTTTCTGACTCCTTGATCTTGGTAAGGTCGATAAGGTTTTGCAACACTGTGTGCAGGCGCATCACGCTGCTGTTGTAATGCTCAAAATAGGCGATGGCGTTTTTGTCGTGGGCAAATTCGACTTTTACGATATTGTACAGCCCCATCAAGGACGCTACCGGTCCCCGTAGGTCATGAGATGCACGGTAAACAAAAGTATCCAGTTCGCTTTTTTTATACAGCAGCTCTTGCTCTGCTGTCTTGCGAAGTGTAATGTCCTGTGCTACGGATATGATATGCTTTGGCTTTCCCTGTAGGTTCTTTACTACAGAAGCTGTAAAATAGACCCATACGATCCTTCCTGATTTGGTTACATATCGCTTCTCGTGAGAATAATGATCCGCTTTTCCGTTGATGAGGTCTTCTGTGAACTGTAGGGTCTTTTCTTTGTCTTCTGGGTGGGTGATCCCAATATGTTGTATTTCTTCAAACTCTTCTTTGGTATACTCGATTAGGTCGTAGAACCGCTTATTGGCCTGAATGACTTCGTCTTTGAGGGTGGAAATGAGCACTCCTACGGCAACCTGCGTAAAAATGGATTTGAAATTGTTTTCGAGTTCCTTAAGTTTTTCTTCTGCAAGCTTTCTGTCTGTAATATCCTCCGCACAAAGAACGACATGGTTGATATTGGCATGCTCATCTTCTACTGGAAACAGGTTCACCTCAAACCAACGCCTATATTTATTAGGAAAGTGCATTTCTCGGGTTAGGTGTACAGATCGTCCACCTAACACCTCTTGAAATATCTCCGACAAACCTTTTGCATCTTCACTCTCTAAAAATTCCAGAACACTTTGACCTACTTTTGGTCTTTGATCTCTATGCTTCACTACCACGGCCTCGGCCAGCTTATTGAGTGCCATGATCTCCATTTGCTTGTCTAGGAGAAAAAGGATTTGTTTGCTACTGTTGATGAGCGTCTTGAGGTGTCCTTCTGTGCTAGATTGTCCTTTGTTCTCGTCTGCAGGCTCAGGGCACTCCTTTTGTTTCTCTTGGCTAAAGATCAACCACTTTACAGCTCGTCCATTTCCACTGTATTCTAGTGATCCAGACAATGCGACCTCGATGTCGTGTCCCATTTTGTTCACCATCTTACAGGAAGCAAGTTTTGCGCTTCCTGAAGCTAAAACTTCGGGAATCAGGACCGACTTGATGTGGTCTCTGGAAACCACATCAAAATATTCGAAAACCTTACGCCCAAGGACTTCTTCTCTATTGTAGCCTAATAAAGTTGCCCACGTCGCATTGACCTCTGTAATAACAGTGTCGGTACAAGTCGTGCTCATGATAGCCGGCGCATCTGCCATAGTCGGGCAATCTTGAGGAGTTATAGCGACATTCCCATCTTTTTGCTGATCAACTAAAGGACTTGCTAAAGTAGTACGGTCAGCATGATGGCTCGTTCTGAAAAGTCCATCATCAATCTTCTTTCCTACTAAGTAAATATGACTGCCTTTCTGAATGGCTTTGAATAGAAAAGAAATGGGCGAGCCCGTACAATGCAACAGTGGGGTGCTAAAGGTCAATGAGGTGTAGCCTGCGTTTAATTTATAAAGAAACTCGCGGCCTTTTTTTTTCTCTAACAGAGGGATGAGATCAACAAAATTCAGGCCTATTAGTTCATTGTTTAAATACTGGAGCGTTTGTGTAGCAGATTGGTTTACAGCCTGGATCATCCCCGAGGAATCCAAATGAAAGTAAAGCTCAGAAGTTAGGTTGAAGACTTCTGTCAGAGGATCCACCATATCTTCTATAAGTACAGAATCCTTGGCGGCATCCATCACATCACCGAGGTTCTGCTGTAAAACTTCCAGTTGCAGTAATAATTGCGCTCTCTTAGATGACCTTTGACTCATTTAATATACAGGCTAGACCAAAGCTACAAGAAAAGTCGCCGCAATGGCTAAGATTTTATCTATCAACTTTTTATGTAATTTGCTTTTCTAAAGGCAGTAAATCTTGGAAAAATTAAATTAAAATAATAATAAAATCAACTTTATTTTGACCTCTTTTTATTAAAAACACGAATCAACGCCTAAAAGGCACACATGCAATATAAACAAATTATTTGATGGGAAATATTTATATTGCAAAACAACGTTTTAGTATTTTACCTATTTGTAACCTAAAGTTACTTTTTCAATATGGAAAAGCTTTATCTTAAATCATGTTTGCTTCTCACTTTTTATGTTTTCTCGCTCAATCTGGGTTACGGCCAGGAAGCAAGTAAAGCGGATTCCATTATTAAAATCCAAGGACGGGTTTACGACATACAAACCACAGAGCCTGTGGCCGCTACTATCATCTATAAAATGGTACCCTTTCACAACAATGTTGGCATAGCCAGAGCCAATCAAGAAACAGGGGAGTACTATCTTTATATGATGAAAGGAAAGGACTATGACATCGAGATAGGAATGGAAGGCTATCTGACTCTGATGGAGTCGGTGACCGTGAACGATTTGAATAATGATGGCACCATTGTTAGAGACTTTGAGCTCATGCCGATTACCGTAGGTAGAGTAATGGCACTTAATAGATTGTTCTTTGTCCAAAGCAAAGCGGAAATTACCGAGGACTCCTATCCACAACTCGATATTCTGGTGAGAATGTTGGAAGAATACCCATCAATGGTCATACAACTAGAAGGGCATACCGACTATAGAGGGAGTGCCAAACTCAACCTGGAGCTCTCTAAAGACAGGGTAGATGCCATAAAGAAATACCTAGTAAAAAATGGCATAAGAAAAAGCAGGATTAAGACCAAAGCATATGGTGGTTCAAGACCTATTACTAATGAAGCTACTGAAGAATCTCAAAGCAGAAATAGAAGAGTTGAAGTAAGAATTCTCAAAAATTAATATATTGCGAAGTATTTAGTACTTTTATGGCAATAAATATGACAATCGTATTTTCTTAGTTGCCAGTTAGACTTTACCTCAAATCACCTTGAATAAAAC
>SMEK01000852.1_pt1 | contig 11366 bp, 9 predicted proteins | sample 2456371 | NCBI WGS metagenome assembly SMEK01 (sample SAMN10132590, study PRJNA489261) | soil metagenome | isolation source: day1 antibiotic-loamy sand soil ammended with composted manure from dairy... | place: USA | collected 2015-04-01
GGGCGATCAGCCAGGCCAGTGCCACCTGCGCCGGCGTGGCGCGATGGGCCGCGGCCACATCGTCCAGCGCGGCGAGCACCTGCAGGCCATGCGGATTGAGGAAGGCCTTGGCGGCACCGCCGCGCGCCGCGCTCTTGGCCAGATCCGCCTCGCTGCGGTACTTGCCGCTGAGGAAGCCGCTGGCCAGCGAGTAGTAGCTGATCACACCGATGTTCTCGGCACGGATCAACGGCTCCAGTTCCTTTTCATAGCCGGCGCGGCTGACCAGGTTGTACTCCGGTTGCAGCGTTTCATAGCGCGGCAACCCGTGCTGCCTCGATACTGCCAGCGCGTCGGCAAAGCGGGCGGCGCTGAAATTGGAGGCGCCGATCACGCGTACCTTGCCCGCTTCGATCAAGCGCGCGAATTCGCCCAGCGTGTCGGCCATCAGCACGCTGGCGTCGTCCTCGTGTGCCTGGTACAGGTCGATCACGTCGGTTTGCAGGCGTCGCAGCGAACCGTCCACCGCCTCGCGAATGTTCACCGGCGACAGGCCGGGGTGTTCGGCCCACTTGGCCACCTTGGTCGAGATCACCACGCGGTCACGCTTGCCGCTCTGTTTCAGCCATTTGCCGATGATGCTTTCCGATTCGCCGCCCTGGTTGCCCGGTACCCACGCCGGATAGACGTCCGCCGTGTCGATCAGGTTGCCGCCGGCATCGACGAAGGCGTCAAGCAGCTCGAACGAGCGCTTTTCGTCGGCGCTCCAGCCGAACACGTTGCCGCCGAAGGCGAGCGGGGTGATGGACAGGGGCGAATTGCCGAGTTGGCGCTGTTGCATGGAACACCTCGGATGGACGGGTTATCTCATCCGAGGTGGTTGCTGCCGCCGCCGGAATCAAGCGCATGCGGCGGCGCAATCATCCGGCGGTGTGGTGGCTGCTGGCCGGGGAGCTTGGGCGGTATTGTCCGTGGCCTGGCTCGGCGCTTGATCGGTGCGCCATTCCAGGTCCCGCTGGTGCAGAAGATGGCCGTGCAGGAACAACAGGTCTTTCCAGAGCGAATTCATGGCGAACTCCTGGGATGCGTCGTGTGACTTGGGGTGAGCTCAAGGTACGCGCGTGGGAGAGGGCCAAAAAGCGATATATTCACAAGCCAGACTTGAGGAAAATTCAAGATGGGAAGACTGCCGCTCGGCCTGTTGCAACAGTTCGTGCTGGTCGCCCGACAGGGCAACCTGTCGCGCGCTGCGGCACAGGCGCACCTCACCGTCAGCGCGCTCAGCCACCAGATGAAGCAACTGGAGGGGCGACTGGAGCGGCGCCTGTTCGAACGCGGCCCGCGCGGCGTGACGCTGACGGTCGAGGGTTGCAGCCTGCTGGAAGCGGTCGGCGAGCATTTCGACGGCATCGAGCACGCACTGGCGGCGTATCGCACGCGCCGCCACGACGCACTCACGCTGACCGCCAGTTCCGGCATCATGTCGAGCTGGCTGGTGCCGCGGCTGCCACGGCTGGTGGCCGCGCATCCGGAACTGGAACTCACGCTGCAATCGAGTTCGACCATGGTCAATTTCGAGCGCGAACCGGTGGATGCCGGCTTGCGCTACGGTGGCGGCGACTGGGCCGGCCTGCACAGCGAACGCTTGTTCGGCGAGTGGATCGCGCCGGTGGCAGCGCCCGAGTTGATCGCGCGGATGGAGGGTGTCGATCCGCGCGACCTTTCGCGCTGGCCGTTGCTGGGCGAACCGACACCCTCGACGCGCTGGAACGACTGGTTCACCCGCTACGGCGGTGCACGGCCGCAGCGCTACGTGGCCCAGTTCGACAGCCTCGATGCGCTGCGCCATGCCGCGCTGGGAGGGCTTGGCGTGGCGCTGGGGCGAATGGTGAGCTCGAAGTCGCTGATCGATGCCGGCCGGCTGCAGGTTCTCGGCGACAGCTACCTGCCGGTGGCCGAAGCCCACTGGCTGGTCTATCCACCGCGATCGCTGGAACACCGGGGTTTGCAGGTGTTCCGCCAATGGCTGCTGGCCGAAGCCGAGGACTATCGCGGGCAGCTGCCGGGCATGGCCATGCGCGGGGCGGACGAAGCTCGCGGCGATGAGCGGTAACATGAGCCGTTCAACGCAACCGTTTTGCATCGAGGAAGTCGCATCATGAAGTCACGTGCCGCCGTCGCCTGGGAAGCAGGCAAACCGTTGTCGATCGAACAAGTCGACGTCGCCGGGCCTAAGGCCGGCGAGGTGCTGGTGCGCATCGTCGCCACCGGCGTCTGCCACACCGACGCCTTCACGCTGTCCGGCGCCGATCCGGAAGGCATGTTCCCGGTGATCCTCGGCCACGAAGGCGGCGGTATCGTCGAGGAAGTGGGCGAGGGCGTCACCTCGCTGAAGGTCGGCGACCACGTGATTCCGCTGTACACGCCCGAATGCGGCGAGTGCAAATTCTGCCTGTCCGGCAAGACCAACCTGTGCCAGAAGATCCGCGTCACGCAGGGCCAGGGCCTGATGCCGGACGGCACTTCGCGTTTCTCGTTGAACGGCAAGCCGCTGCTGCATTACATGGGCACCAGCACGTTCAGCGAATACACCGTGCTGCCGGAAATCTCGCTGGCGAAGATCAACCAGGCGGCGCCGCTGGAGAAGGTCTGCCTGCTCGGCTGCGGCATCACCACCGGTATCGGCGCGGTGCTGAACACGGCCAAGGTCGAGCCGGGCGCTTCCGTGGCGGTATTCGGCATGGGCGGCATCGGTCTGTCGGTGGTGCAGGGCGCGGTAATGGCGAAGGCCGGGCGCATCGTGGTGGTCGACACCAATCCGGCCAAGTTCGAGATGGCCAAACTGCTCGGCGCCACCGATTTCATCAATCCGAAGGATTACCCGGACACGCCGATCCAGCAGGTCATCGTGGAGCTCACCGATGGCGGCGTGGACTATTCGTTCGAGTGCATCGGCAACGTCCACGTGATGCGTTCGGCGCTGGAGTGCTGTCACAAGGGCTGGGGCGAATCGATCATCATCGGCGTGGCCGGTGCGGGCCAGGAGATCAGCACGCGACCGTTCCAGCTGGTCACCGGCCGGGTCTGGCGTGGTTCGGCGTTCGGCGGCGTGAAAGGCCGTTCGCAGTTGCCGGGTTATGTCGATCGCTACATGGCCGGCGAGATCAGGATCGACGAGATGATCACCGAAGTGCTGCCGCTGGAACGCATCAACGAGGCGTTCGACCTGATGCACGAAGGCAAGGTGATCCGCTCGGTGATCCACTACTGAGCAGTCGCGATGTCGCGGGGCGCGCACGGCCGCTCGAAGCGGAAAACGGCGGGCAGTGCGCCTACGCGAGCGGCGCGGTGATCCGGGCTTCGGCTTGGCCGCCAAGCGCGTCACGGCCCACCCGCGGGGGCGGTGCCGCGCTACTGCTGAAGCTTTAGAATGTGCACGTGCCGCCGGTCCCGTGCCGTTGTCGGCGTTCCCTCCTTCTGTTCCAGGCTGCTCATCCACAAGGTTGTCCCATGAACCGTACCGCCATCCTCGTCGACGGTGCCTTCTTTCTTGCCCGCTACCGCAAGGTGTATGGCGAGCGCGACGCCGGCGATGCACGCGCGGTGGCGAAAACGTTGTTCGGCATGGCGCTGGAACACCTCAAGGCGGTCGATCGTCCACGCGAGCAGCTTTACCGCCTCTTTTTCTACGATTGCCCGCCGCTGGAGAAGAGTTTCGTCAAACCCGTCAGTGGCGACAGCATCGACTTTGGTCGCACCGGCGCGGCCGCCTTTCGCCGCGAGCTGCACGACCAACTGCGCCGCCAGCGCAAGATGGCGCTGCGGCTGGGCCGGTTGTCCGAGCGCGGCGAATGGCAACTGAAGCGCCACGCCTTTCAACAATTGCGCGAGGGCAGCCTGCGCTGGGAGGCGCTCGGCGATGAACACTTCGAGCCGGACATGCGCCAGACCCAGGTGGACATGAAGATCGGCATCGACATCGCCGCGCTGACCTACAAGAAGCTGGTCGACCAGATCATCCTGGTCGCCGGCGATGCAGATTTCATTCCCGCCGCGAAGCTCGCCCGCTACGAAGGTATCGATTTCATTCTCGATCCGATGTGGCAAGGTATTGCCCCGGACCTGCATGAACACATCGACGGCCTGCAATCGGTCTGTCCGCGACCGTTCTGAGGCATCATCCACCATGTCTGCACGCAGGTACTGCCACAGTGCGACCAATCTTTTTGCCGGGGAATCACCGATGAATCGCGGGACAGGAACAGCACGGAAAGGAACAGGCCGGTTCGGCATGGTGTTGTGGTTTGCCGTCCTTGCCGGCGGTCCGGTGGCGGCCCTGGCCCAGGCAGCGTCGGCAACGATCGAGCCGGACCAGCCGGCCGACATGCTGGTTCCGCCCACCAGCGCCAGCGACTTCACCGCATCGCAGCTCGACAGCGTGCTTGCCGGGGGCTGGCGCAGCGAGGCCAACCGGACTCGCGACGTGTATCGGCACCCCAAGGAAACCTTGCAGTTCTTCGGCATCCGGCCGGACCGCAGCGTGATCGAAATCACCCCAGGCGGCGGCTGGTACAGCGAGATCCTGGCGCCGCTGCTGCGCGACAACGGACGCTACGTCGCGGCCATCCGGAAGCCTGCGCCCGATAGCGGCGAGAACGCACTGCGGCGCAAGTTCGCCGGTGACGCGGAGCACTACGGCCATGCCCAGTTCGTCGAGTTCGACCCGAAGGCGCCGGTATTCGGTGCACGCGGGTCGGCCGACATGGTGCTGACCTTCCGCAACGTGCACAACTGGGTGATGGCCGATACCGCGTCGGCGATGTTCCAGGCGTTTTTTGCCGTGCTGAAGCCAGGTGGCGTGCTGGGCGTGGTCGATCACCGTGCTGCCGACGGCGACGCGCTGGAATCAGTGAAGTCGAGTGGCTATCTGCCCGTTGCCTACGTGGTGAAGCTGGCCACCGATGCCGGCTTCACGCTGGACGAAAGCAGCGAGATCAACGCGAACCCGAACGACAGCCGGCATCACCCGAAAGGGGTCTGGACATTGCCACCCACGCTCACGCTGGGCGACAGCGATCGAGCGAAATATCTGGCGATCGGCGAATCCGACCGCATGACCTTGCGCTTCGTCAAACCGTTGACATCGGTTCCGGCGGCTTCCGTGCCACCGTCTTCCGCGGCATCCGCGCCGGCGCCCGCTGCATCCAGTCACTGACGGTCGCAACGTGTTGCTTGCGCTGAACAAGCCGTATGGCGTGTTGTGCCAGTTCACCGATCCCGATGGTCGCCCCACGCTGGCTGAATTCGTCCATCAGAAGGACGTCTATGCGGCTGGACGGCTGGACCAGGACAGCGAGGGCCTGCTGCTCCTGACCGACGACGGCGGGCTGGCCCACAGGCTGACGGACCCGCGCCACAAGCAGGAAAAAACCTATCTCGCACAAGTCGACGGCGAGCTCGACGAGGCCGCGTTGCAGGCGTTGCGCGAGGGCGTGTCATTGAAGGATGGTCCCACCCTGCCGGCGAAAGCCGCGTTTGCCACCGAGCCGGACTGGCTGTGGCCACGCGATCCGCCGGTGCGCTTTCGCAAGAGCATCCCCACCAGCTGGTTGAGCCTCACCCTGCGCGAGGGCCGCAACCGCCAGGTACGCCGGATGACCGCCGCCGTCGGATTTCCCACCCTGCGACTGATCCGTGTACGTATCGGCGGGTACACCCTGGACGGGCTCGCGCCGGGCGAGACACGCATCGTCACGTTGTAGGAGCGCACCCTGTGCGCGATGCTTTTTTGCGAATCCCGAATCCCGAATCCCGAATCCCGAATCCCGTCTAAAAGCATCGCGCACAGGGTGCGCTCCTACGAAGGCAGCGCGAAGAACGCCGTGGCCGTGGCGGTGCTGTTCGCCGCGGTGACCTCGGGGCTCTCGCCGCGATCACGGGCGATCTCCTCGCAGATGTGTTTCAGGTACATCGGTTCGTTGCGCCGGTGTGCCGGTGCCGGTCGCACCGTGCGTGGCAGCAGGTAGGGCGCGTCGGTTTCGATCATCAGCCGATTGGCCGGGATCTCGCGCACCAGATCGCGCAGGTGGGTGCCGCGGCGTTCGTCGCAGATCCAGCCGGTGATGCCGATGTGGCAGTCCAGCGCCAGGTAATCGCGCAAGGCCTGGCCGTTGTCGGTGAAGCAGTGCACCACCGCCGCCGGCACCTTGTCGCGATAGCGGCGCAGCATGGCGACGAAGTCATCATGCGCATCACGCTGGTGCAGGAACAGCGGCAACTGCAGATCCACCGCGATCTGCAGTTGCCGTTCGAACACCTGCAGTTGCACGTCGCGTGGCGAATAGTTCCGGTTGTAGTCCAGTCCGGTTTCGCCGACCGCGCGTACCGTGGGGTCCCGGGCAAGCTCGCGCAGCAACGCATCGGTGGCATCGTCGTAGTCGATCGCGTGATGCGGATGCACGCCGGCGGTGGCGAACAACGTGCCGGGATGGGCCTGCGCCAACGCCAGGGCTTGCCTGCTGCCGTCGTGCGAGGCGCCGGTGACGATCATCCGGCCGATTCCATGCGCCTGCGCACGTTGCAGCACGGCATCCAGATCGTGCTGGAACGACTCGTGCGTCAGGTTGGCTCCGATATCAAGCAACGGCATGGCGTGATGTCCGGGAAAGGGGGTGATTGTGGCAGATGCGGAGATGGTGACGGGGTCCGAAACGTCTCGCGCCGCATCAAATTTTTTGCCCTCTCCGGGCGTGAGAATTTGCGTTGACGTTCACGACAAATTGCTGATAGCTTCCATGACGGGGCCCACAGTTTTGAAGTTCCAGAGAGCTTGGGTGGCCATCGGGCACGAATGATGCAGCAAACGCAGGCCTTGACTGCGAAACCTGTCGCTCGTTTTGCCCGTATGGCTGGGGATAAGGAGTTCAAGTACGTCGAGGTGCGGAGGGAGACAAGGCCGTCAAGGCCTTGGGGTCGGAGGATGAGGTGGTTTTGTCGATGCCAACGTGGCGCACCTGTCAGGTAGCCGCCTAGCCGTCGTCCAACGGGTGTCCGTACGTCCCGAGAACAAAATTTTGTGCGCAATCCGGCGCGCGTGTGGGAGCGCGCGCCTCGATTTTTCTTCGGCGTCGTATACGACGCTGTCTCAACGGGAGGAGTTTTTCATGCAGAAGAAAGTACTGGTCCAGGCGGCAGCCCTGGTCCTGACGGGACTGGTTGCCGGCGCGGCAGTCGCCATGGACAACAAGACGGACAAAGAGCAGGTACAGCCGGTAGCGATGGCCTCTGGCGCTTCGTTGCAGGTGGCCTTCATCGATCCGGTCACCAAGAAGCTGCGCGCCGCCACGCCTGAAGAAGCCGCGCGCTTCGCGAAGTCGCTCGAAGCCAGCCGCGCGCTGCAGGCGCGGTTGCCCAACACCAGCGGTCGCCCGCGTACTGAAGCCGAGTCGCAGAGGACCGCCCGCACGGTACGCATCAAGGGCCATTCCATGGTCGTCGTCGATACTCCCGAAACCGAATTCAACCATCTGGTCGGCATGGTCGATGCCAAGGGCCACCTGGTCGGTGCGCACTCCACCGAAGATGCCGCCAACGCGGAGGTGACGAAATGATCCGTCGCAACAAGCTTTTCGCTGCCCTGATGGTTGCCGGCGCGCTCGGCCTGGCCGGTAATGCCGCCGCCGCCACACTCACCGTGATCAACAAGGATGCCGCGGGCCAGGGCCTGAATGACCCCACCCCCGCCACCCCGGCCGGTGGTAATGCCGGTACCACCCGTGGCGAACAGGCGCGCATCGTGTTCGAGTTTGCCGCCAACATGTGGGGCGCCGTGCTGAAGAGCGATGGTCCGATCGACATCGACGCCCGATTCTCCGCGCTGCAGTGCAATGACGCAGGCATCGTGTTGGGTTCCACCGGTACCAATGGCTATGCCCGCTTCACCAATCCGGCCGACGCACCAGCGGGCGCTCAGGTAAATATCTGGTATCCCGGCTCGCTGATCAACGCGTTCATTGGCGAGGACGCCTCATCCGGCGTATCTGAAATGTCCATGTCGTTCAACGGTGCGCTGGGCACGCCGGCCTGCCTTCCCGATGGTGGCTGGTACTTCGGCCTGGACGGCAACACCCCGATTGGCCAGAACAACCTGTTGAACGTGATGCTGCATGAGATGGGTCATGGCCTGGGCTTCGCGGGGCGCACCAGTCTGACCACCGGCGCGCTGAGCGGCGGCTACAACGACATCTACTCGTCGTTCGTCTACGACAACTCCAATGCCAAGGCTTGGGCGGACCTGACCAACGCCGAGCGCGTGGCGTCGGCGAAGAAGGACGGCATGCTGGTGTTCCGTGGCTCGAACGTGGTGGCCGAGGCGCCGTTGGCGCTGGGCGCACCGATGGTGCTGAACATCACGGCACCGGCATCGGTGGCCGGAAGCTACAACTATGGCGCGGTCTCGCCGCCGGCGACCGCCACTGTCGACAACTTCGGCGGTTCGATCGTCGCCGCTCTCACCAATCCCACCGATCCTGCCACCGAAGGTACGCCCACGGCTGGCTGCCTCCCGTTCATCAATGCAGCCGAAGTGGCCGGCAACATCGCGATGATCGATCGTGGCGTGTGCTCGTTCGACATCAAGGTCGGCAACGCCCTGTCCGCGGGCGCCAGCGGCGTCATCCTGGTCAACAACGTCCCGGGCCCGCTTTCGCCGGCCGTCTCCGTGGCGCTGCCGACCATCACCCTCACCGACGTTGACGGTGCCACGTTGCGCACCGGCCTTCAGGGTCTGACCGGCGGCCTCGGTTATGGCCAGGGCCTGTCCGGCACCGATGCCGTCGGCAATGTGCAGATCTACGCGCCGACCGTCCTTGCCCAGGGTTCTTCCTTCTCGCATTACGACACCCGCCTGACGCCGAACGCGTTGATGGAATATGCGGAAAGCTCGGACCTGCAAGGTCACATCAACCTCGACCTGACGCCTGCCCTGTACAAGGACGAAGGTTGGCAGTTGAACGAGACCGGCCAGATGCTGATGAGCTGCAACACGGGCGTCCCGACCTGGATCCCGGGTGGCATCGTGATCGGCGCCAACATCTACGCGTCGGCGAAGAACATCGCCGCTTCGGCGGGGTACTTCGGTGAGTACAAGACCGGCATGCTGGCCTACGCCGCCGACCTGGCGTCGAAGGAGCTGATCACTTCGGATCAGGCCACCAGCCTCAACGCCTGCCTAAGTGACGCTGAACTGCACAACCAGTTCAACGAGTGGGGCAATGGCCTGGATGAGCCGACCGATCCGGGTGAAGGCGACGACGCTTTCGAGCTCACCAACGGCGTCGCCCTGAGCGGTCTGTCTGGCGCAACGGATGAGGAGCAGTTGTACAAGCTGGTGGTTCCGCAGGGTGCGCGCACCCTGTCGGTGCGCACCACTGGCGGTACCGGCGACGTATCGCTGTTCGTGAAGCTGGATGCCGAGCCGACCGCCAGCGATTACGACTACAAGTCGGTGCACACCGGCAACAGCGAGTCGATTCCGGCGAATCGTCCGGCAGCGGGTACCTACTTCATCAAGGTAGTCGGTGTGCGGGCCTTCTCGGGCGTCCGGATCCAGGCGAGCTACACCGCGGCGACGCCGCTATAGCCGTCATCTGATGGCGTGACGCTGGTGGGCTGTTACCTGCCAGTTGCGCCACAAATGACAAAAGGTGGAAAGACGGCGGGAGCGGATTCAGCTGAATCCGCTCCCGCCAACCGGTGAGTGTATGGGTCTGCGGCAAGCGCCGCGACGAGAACACCGGTACCGATGGGATGCCCTGAAAGACGCGGGCTTTCCATCGCGATCTGAAGCCGGGATGAGGTTTTTTGCATCAACAACCATCGAGCACCGCATCAGCGGTGTTCATCAAATACATGCGGCTACGCCATGGCATGAATCGTGCTCCGATCCATGCGTTGGGTCGGAAAGGGGCGCTTTCGATCGGGCGTGGCGCGGCGACGGATGGCGATCCGGCGCCAGAAAAAAAATCAGATACCACCACATAGGGGTTGTCATGAACAAGATCTACAGCAAGGTTTGGAACAAGTCGCTGGGCATGCTGGTAGTGGCCTCGGAACTGGCTCACGCGAACGGCAAGGGCAGCAGCGCCAAGCGCGCACGCGCCGCCGCCGCGACCCTGGCCGTCGGTTTGGCAATGACGACCGGTTCGGCCTATGCCGGCACTGCTTGCGACGTGCTTTATGGCGGCCCTGGTGGTACGGGTGCGCCGACCGCCATTGGCGCGGACGCCCTGTCCTGCGGTTACAACGCCAAGGCGGATGGTTTCAACAGCGTCGCCTTCGGACTGAGGTCGCACGCGATTGGCAGCAAGGCTGTCGCCATCGGTCCCGATGCTTCGGCGGGCGGTGACTACGGCATTGCCATCGGCAATCGTGCGCAGACGATCGGTGCATATGGCGGCACGGCCATTGGTGGTGGCAGCATCGACGGCGATGCCACCGCGGGCAACATCGCCGGCCAGTTCGGCACGGCGATCGGTTACGGATCCCAAGCCAAGGGCGTGGGCGACACGGCGTTGGGCGTCAAGGCCAATACCGGTGATGCCAATCCTGCGGGTGTCAACGACGACACCGCCAATGCGTACCGCACGGCCGTAGGTTACGGGTCGTCGACCACCGGCACGGCCGCGGTGGCCATTGGTGCGTTCAACCATGCGGACGGACTTGGCAGCGTGGCTGTGGGCTACGGTGCCAACGCCAGTGTCGACGCCAGCGTGGCCCTGGGAGCGGGCTCACTGGCTGATCGCGCAAATACGATTTCAGTGGGTGCTGCCGGCGCCGAGCGCCAGATCACCAACGTCGCGGCCGGCTCGGCCGGCACCGATGCGGTGAACAAGAACCAGCTTGATGTGGTGAGTGCGACTGCCGATGCGACTGCAGCCCTCTTCAAGGCGTCCGCAAACGTGAACGGCGATGCCGTCATCGCCGGGACCAACGCCGTGGCCGCAGGTGCGGGCAGCATTGCCAACAACACCAGCACGGTGGCGTTCGGTGGACTTGCCAAGGCGACCCTGGCCAACGCCAGCGCGATTGGCGCCAATGCCACGGCAAGCGGGGCCGCCGGTTCCGCCATCGGATCGAACAGCCGCGCGACAAACGCCCGGGCAACTGCGCTCGGATACTCAGCCAACGCGTCGGGTGTAGACAGTGTGGCGCTGGGTTCCAATTCCATCGCCGATGAGGCCAACACGATCTCGGTGGGCAGTGCAAGCAACCAGCGTCAGATCACCAACGTGGCGGCCGGCGACCTGACGGACGACAGCACCGATGCGGTGAACGGCAGCCAGCTGTTCGAGACCAACGAAGACGTGGCGCAGAACACCGCGGATATC
>SMEK01000695.1_pt1 | contig 11350 bp, 7 predicted proteins | sample 2456371 | NCBI WGS metagenome assembly SMEK01 (sample SAMN10132590, study PRJNA489261) | soil metagenome | isolation source: day1 antibiotic-loamy sand soil ammended with composted manure from dairy... | place: USA | collected 2015-04-01
GGCGGCGATCTGGACACTGGCCAAGCTGGTCAAGCCGGTGATCGGCGGGCTCGCCGCGGCGATGGCCTCGTCGCGGGCGCGCAAGTCCGGCCAGGGCGCGAGCCTGCCGCGTACCGAGCTGGACATGCCAATTGGCATCGTCGGCCTGGTCAGCCTGTTGTGCCTGTTGCCGATTGCCTGGCTGCTGGGTGATTTCGCCCGCGATACCGGCCTGGGGGACCACCTGGGCCTGCTGCTGGTTGGCGGTCTGGTGTTCGTGGTGGTGATGGGTTTCCTGGTCTCGGCGGTGTGCGGTTACATGGCCGGCCTGATCGGTTCGTCCAACAGCCCATTGTCGGGCGTGGGCATTCTGGTGGTGATCGTGGCGGCGCTGTTGCTGGTGGCCGGCCTGCAGTCGCAGTTGCCGGTCAGCGCGGGCAAGGGGCTGGTGGCGTTTGCGCTGTTCGCCACGTCGATCGTGTTCTCGGTGGCGACCATCGCCAACAACAACCTGCAGGATCTGAAGACCGGCCAGCTGGTGGATGCCACACCGTGGAAACAGCAGTTGGCGCTGGTCGCCGGTGTGCTGGTGGGCGCGGCGGTGATCCCGCCCGTGCTGGACCTGGTCAACCAGGCTTATGGCTTCGCCGGCATGCCCGGCGTCGATCCCGCGCGGGCCTTGCCGGCACCGCAGGCCGGGCTGATCTCGGCGCTGGCGCAGGGCGTCATCGAGGGCAACATCGACTGGAGCCTGATCATCCTGGGCGGCGCCATCGGCGTGGTATTGATCATCATCGACGCGGTGCTCGGACGCAGCAGCAAATCCGCTTCGCTGCCGCCGCTGGCGGTGGGCCTGGGCATCTACCTGCCGACCTCGACCACGCTGATGGTGGTGGTCGGCGCGATCGTCGGCTGGTACTTCGACAAGCGCGCCGACCGCGCGCGCGACCCGGAGCCGACCAAGCAACTGGGCGTGCTGCTGGCCTCGGGCATGATCGTGGGCGAGAGCATCATCGGCGTGGTGATCGCCGCGATCGTGGTGTTCTCCGGCAAGGAGTCGCCGCTGGCGCTGGTCGGCCCCGGCTTCGGCACGGCGGCGATCTGGATCGGCGGGATCGCTTTCGTCGCGGTCAACGTGGCGCTGTATCGCTGGGTGGCGAGGCTGGGACGTACAGCGGCCTGATCGGAAGGTGTTGCGCAGCAGTCGGTATCGTGTTCAACCCCACGTACAATGCCGCGATCTTTTTTGATGATGGAATGACGTGACTGCTGCCGGCTTTTTGGCGGCCGCGCCCGATACGGCGCTGGCCGCGCTGTTCGTGCCGTTCGAGACCGGCGAGTTGCGCCTGCCGGCTGATGGCCGCGTGTTGTTCCTGCGTGCGCGTGCCGGCGTGCGACTGCGCGAGATGGCGCAACCCGGCTGGTTGTGCGAGCAAGGCTTCCTGCCGTTTGCCGATGAACTGGCGCGCAACGGTCTGCGGATGGGCGAGCCGGCGACGGACGAAAAATTTCCGCTGGTGATGTTGTTGCCGCCGCGCCAGCGCGACGAGGCACGTGCCTTGTTCGCCCGCGCGCTGCAACACGTGGCGCCGGGTGGCACGGTGCTGGCGGCGATGCCGAATGCCGAGGGCGCGAAGTCGGGCGAGGCGGACCTGGCGAAACTGACCGGTGCCGTGCAGCACCAGTCCAAGCACAAGTGCCGGGTGTTCTGGAGTACGCCGTCTGTCGACACCGTGGATCGGACCTTGCTGGCCGAATGGCTGGCGCTGGACGCGCCCCGCGAGATCATGGACGGCTACATCAGCCGCCCGGGCCTGTTCGCCTGGGATCGCATCGATCGCGCTTCGGCACTGCTGGCCGCGCATCTGCCGGCCGATCTGCACGGCAGCGTGGCCGATCTCGGCGGCGGCTACGGTTATCTTTCCGCGCAGCTCATCGCGCGCTGCCCGCGGTTGCAGGCGATTGATCTGTACGAAGCCGAAGCGCGCGCGCTGGAGCCGGCGCGACTCAACCTTGCCCGGGCGAAACGCGAAGCCGGCAGGGAACTCGCGGTGGCGGTGCACTGGCAGGACGTCACCCGCGGATTGGCGCAGCGCTACGACGCCATCGTCAGCAACCCGCCGTTCCACCAGGGTCGCGCCGACCTGCCCGAACTGGGCCGCGCATTCATCGTCAGCGCGGCCGAAGCGCTGCAGCCGGACGGTCGCCTGCTGCTGGTGGCCAATCGCCACCTGCCTTACGAGGCCGTGCTGGCCTCGCGTTTTCATGACGTGCGCACGCTGGTCGTGCAGGAAGGATTCAAGGTGATCGAAGCGGCGGGAGTGCGGGGATGAAACTGGTCAAGCTGATCGCCAACCTCGGCTATGGCAGCCGCAAGGACGTCACGGCGCTGTTCCGTTCCGGCCGTATCACCGATGCCGATGGCGAGGTGCTGTACGCCGACGACGTGGTGCCGTACGAGACCATTCGCGTCGATGACGAGCCGCTGGACCCGCCGCCCGGGTTGGTGCTGATGATGAACAAGCCGCTCGGCGTCACCTGCTCGCGCAAGGATCCGGGCCGGGTGGTTTACGACCTGCTGCCGCCGCGCTACAGCGTGCGCTCGCCGGCGCTGTCCAGCGTGGGCCGGCTGGATCGCGACACCTCCGGTCTGCTGTTGTTCACCGACGATGGCGCGTTGCTGCATCGGATCATTTCGCCGAAAGCGCAGGTGAGCAAAGTCTACGAGGCCACGCTGGCGCAGGATTTGCGCGGCGACGAGGGTGCGCTGTTCGCCAGCGGCACATTGATGCTGGAGAGCGAAAAGGAACCGCTGGCGCCAGCCATCCTCGACGTGCTGGGGCCGCGCCATGCGCGCCTCACTGTGACCGAAGGACGCTATCACCAGGTGCGACGCATGTTCGCCGCCACGGGTAACCACGTGGAAACGCTGCAGCGGATTTCGGTGGGTGGCCTCGCGTTGGGCGACCTGCCGCTGGGCGAGTGGCGTGCGCTCGGCGCCGAGGAAACGGCGCTGATCTTCGCGCCCCAGGAGTGTGGGCGGTAGAAACACAAGCGGCTGCGGCTGCGTGGTTTTGGCCGGCTTTTCCGCTCCTTTCGTTGAATAGCTACGGCTATTCGCCTCAAACGATCGAAAAATCCGACTCAAAACCACGTTGCCTCACGCACTAGGTTTCTTCCGCCTACGCTCCTGGGAGTCGCTTTGGGGACCGCGCTCGTCGATGCGGGCCTGCAGTGCCATCGCGGCTGCGGGGTTGCGGTGCTTGGCCGCGCTGATGAAGAACATGAACACGTCGCGCGGAGGCTTTGCTGTCTGCAGCGGACCGACATGGGGCAGCGCGCGGATGTCCTTGCCGGCAGCCCAGTCGCGGGCGTGCGCGGCCCAGCGATCCAGCGCATCGGGCGCGTAACCGGTCGGCAATTTGTCGGCGCTGCACATCAATCGTGCGTAGATGAAGTCGCCGGTGATGTCGGCCAGCGAGGGGTATTTGTCCGAGTCGGTGAACACGGTCGGCACGCGGTGCGCGCGTACCAGTTCCACGTACGGTTTGCACTGGAAACTCGTGTGGCGAACCTCCAGCACATGACGCAGCGGCTGGCCGTTCAATTCCCGCGGCAGGGCGTCCAGGAAGGTGGCCAGATCGTCGGCGTCGAATGACCGCGATGGCGGCAGTTGCCACAGGATCGGTCCCAGCCGGTCGCCCATTTCGGCCAGCCCGCCTTCGATGAAACCACGGGCGCTTTTGACCGCGGTGGCCAGTTTGCCGCCAACGGTGACGTAGCGCGGAGCCTTCAACGAAAAGACGAACCCGGATGGCGTTTCGGCGGCCCATTTCGCATAGGTGGCCGGCTTTTGTGCACCGTAATAGGTGCCGTTGATCTCGATCGCGCGCAGATGCCGGCTGGCATATTCCAGCTCGCGTCGCTGTACCAGCTTGGCCGGGTAGAAATTGTCGCGCCACGGCGCATAAGTCCAGCCGCCGATACCCGCACGAACATGCGCGCTGCCGTGGTTGGTGGGGGAAAACAGGTCGGTCATGGGGCAGGATCCGTGGTTGTGTCTCGCGCGTCGGGCCCGCGCAGGTATTCCGCTGCGCCGATGCACAGCACCAGCCACGCTGCGCCAGCGGCGTAGCCCGCCATCACGTCGCTGAAATAGTGCACATACAACAGGATGCGACTGATGCCGATCATCCCGGTAAGCAGTACTGCGATGGCGATGATGGCGCGATGAAAACGTGCCGGCAGCAACCGCAACGACACGTAGGCCAGAATGCCGTAGAACACGATCGCGCCGAATGCATGGCCACTGGGGAAGCTCCAGCCCGGTTCGACGATGAATCCGTGTTCGTGCAGCGGGCGTACCCGCTGGAACAATGCCTTGAGCCCCTCATTGACCGGCACGATACCGGCCAGCGCCACTACCCACAGACCGGCCAACTGCCACTGCCGGCGCCATGCCAGCCACAACCCGGTCAGGCCCGCCATCGCGGCCACCCACCACAGGTCGCCGAGATGGGTGATGACGGCAATGCTGCGCAATGTCGATGGCGGCACGAGCGCCCGCAAGCTGTCGGACAGCCCGGCATCGAAGCGTGCCAGTGGACCGGGCTGCTTGGCGACCACCGCGAACGCGATGGCGGCGAACAACAGCGCGAGGGCCAGCAGCAGGATCAGTCCCACGTGTCGACGCAATACCGCCGGCGGGCGTCCATCGGCGATCGCGCGGCGATGCCAGCGCGCGTTGTATTGCCAGGCGAGGTCGCCGGCCAGTACTCCCAGCAACAGCAAGGCCGGCCACAGCAACAAGGCGTGGCTGGCGATCCAGTCCGACAGGGGGGGCATGGCGTTCCTCGGGTTCGATGATGCGGCGATGATCGACGCTGGCGCGGGCCGCGTCGAGCACCCGCCGCCACCCGTGACTTCCAGCGCTGGCCTTGCACCGCTTTTGCCGCGATAGTTGGACGATTGCCACTGTGCGGAGCCACCGATGTCCCAGCGACCCCTTTCCCTGCGCCTGGCGCTCTGTTGCGCGCTGCTTGTTTCCGCCGGTGGCGTATCGGCGCAGACATCCGACGCGAAAACGCCGCCGCCGGTGTCGACCGGTGACATGGCGCGGCCGATGCTGCCCGACCAGTTGCAGGATTTCGGCGCATACGTCGAAAGCGTGCGCACGACCTTCGACGTGCCGGGCATCGCCGTGGCGATCGTCAAGGACGGCAAGGTGGTGATGGAGCAGGGTTTCGGCCTGCGCGAGATCGGCAAGCCGGACAAGGTCGATGCGCGCACGTTGTTCGCGATCGCCTCCAACACCAAGGCCTTCACCGCCGCCGCGCTGCAGCAGCTGGCGGGCGAGGGCAAGCTGAAGATGGACGACAGGGTGATCGACCACCTGCCGTGGTTCCGCATGTCCGATGCCTACGTGACACATGAAATGCGCATCCGCGACCTGCTCGCGCATCGCAGCGGGCTGAGCCTCGGCGCGGGCGACCTGCTGTACTGGCCGCCGACCTCGTACAGCACCAAGGAAGTGGTCCAGCGGCTGGCGCACGTACCGATCAAGAACAGTTTCCGCGCCGGCTATGCCTACGACAACATCCTGTTCGCGGTGGCCACCCTGGTGATCGAGGAAGCCTCCGGCCAGAGCTATGCCGACTACGTGCGCGAGCACCTGTTCAAGCCGGTCGGCATGGACGAGTCGCTGATCGACATGACCGGGCTCAAACCGGGCATGGATGTGGCCACCGGCCACGCCAAGGCCGACTTCAAGGATCTGCAGCCGGTGCCGCCGATGGCTTGGCTGAATGATCCGGGCGCCGGCGGCATCTATTCCAGCGTGCACGACATGGCCAAGTGGATGAACGTGCAACTGGCCGGTGGCGAGCTGCCGGCCAAGGGCAGCGACGGCAAGCCGCAGCGACTGTTCTCGGAGAACAGCCACCGGGAAATGTGGAGCATGCTGACGCCGATCAAGATCGGCAAACCGCCGGTTTCCGAGCTGGCGCCATTGACGCCGAATTTCTCCGGTTATGGCGAAAGCTGGTTCCTGTCCGATTACCGCGGCCAGAAGCTGGTCTGGCACACCGGCGGCTGGCCGGGCATGGTCTCGCGGGTGACCATGGTTCCCGGGCAGAACCTGGGCGTGGTGGTGCTGACCAATGCCGAGTCCGGCGCGGCGTTCAACGCGGTCACCTATCGCGTGCTCGACGCGTGGCTGAATCCGACGCAGAAGACCGATTGGGTTGCCGCCTACGACAAGGCAGTGAAGAAATCCGCCGACCGCGCCGACGAGAGCCTGGCCAAGCACGAGGCTGCCCGCGACAAGAGCAGCAAGCCCTCGCTGGCGCTGGCGAAGTACGCCGACACCTACCGTGATCCGTGGTACGGCGATGTCATCGTCAGCAAGCAGAACGGCAAGCTGCGCATGCGCTTCAGCAAGACCGCGCAACTGGTCGGCACGATGACGCCGTGGCAGCACGACACCTTCGTGGTGCGCTGGGACGACCGCACGCTCAACGCCGACGCGTTCGTCAATTTCGACCTCGACGTCGACGGCCATATCACCGGGATGCGCATGCAGCCGATCTCGCCGCTGACCGATTTCAGCTTCGACTTCCAGGATCTGCGCATGGTGCCGGTCGACGAAAAGTCGGACGCCGACTGAGGATGATTCGCAGCCGGGGCATTCGCGCCCCGGCTGACGCTTGCCAACCAGGGGGACAGGGACATGCGTGATTTGCGTGGTGTTGCGGCGATCGTATTGGGCTGCGGCCTGTTTGCCAGCGTGGCGGTGGCACGCACCGAAACACCGGTGGCGCACAGCCAGTTCCATGTCCAGCTGGGCAAAACACTGACCCAGCCCACTTCGGGGCGCTTGCTGTTGTTTGCGGTGGATGCAAAGGCGGCTGTCGCGGCGGCCAAGGACGGCAAGGTCGACCGAGTCGACGCCAACCCGTTCGGCGCCACCCAGGCTTCGGTGGCCGCGCGCGAGGTCAGCCGGCTGGTGCCGGGGCAGGGCGTGGACATCGACGCGGACGCACTGGCTTTTCCGGCTGGCTGGTCGCAGCTGCCGCCGGGTGATTACCTGGTCCAGGCCGTGCTGGACGTGAACCACGACTACAACTACGGCGGACGCGGCGCCGGCGACCTGGTCAGTGACGTGGTGCGCATGCATCTTCCGGCCAGCGCCACGCCGGCCCTGCATCTGACCCGCGCGCTGCCGGCGGACGCGCCATGGACGCTGTCGCCGTCCACGCCCGAAGAGGTACGCAAGGCGCTGCCCGACGCGCGCAGCCACTCGCGCTCGATCGATGTCGTCAGCCCTTCGTTGAGCGCGTTCTGGGGGCGGCCGATCCACATGCGCGGCTGGGTGGTGCTGCCGCCCGGCTACGACAAGAACACCGCATCGCGTTATCCGGTGGTCTACAGCACGCACGGTTTCGGCGGCAATGCCGACCTTTTCAGCGGCAGCATCGTCCGCGTGTGGCAGGGCATGAGCAGTGGACAGATGCCGCCGATGATCTGGGTGTTCCTGGACGAGTCCAGCGCCACCGGCACCCACGAGTTTGCCGACTCGGTGAACAACGGCCCGTGGGGACAGGCGCTGACCACCGAGCTGATTCCGCAGCTGGAGTCCCTCTACCGGATGGACGGCAAGGCGAACGGCCGTTTCCTCAACGGCCACTCCTCCGGCGGCTGGGCCACGTTGTGGCTGCAGACCCGCTACCCGAAGGTTTTTGGCGGCACCTGGTCGACCTCGCCGGACTCCAGTGATTTCCATGATTTCACTGGCGTGGACCTTTATGCGCCCGCTGCCAACGTCTACCGCCGCGCCGACGGCACCGCGTATCCGCTGGTGCGCGACAAGGGCAAGGTGCTGGCCAGCTTCGAGGACTTCGCCAAGCTCGAACGCGTGCTGGGCGAATACGGCGGCCAGATGGCCTCGTTCGACTGGGTGTTCTCGCCGCGCGGAGCCGATGGCCGGCCCGTGCCGATGTTCGATCGCGACACCGGCGTGGTCGATCCGGCGGTGGTGGCCTACTGGCGCGACCACTACGACATTGCCCACCTTGTCCAACGCAACTGGCCGCAGCTGAAAGCCGACCTCGATGGCAAGATCCACCTCTACGTGGGCACCGCCGACACATTCTACCTGGACGGCGCCGCGCACCGGTTGAAGGCGGTGCTGGACGGTTTGCAGGCGAAGTCGGACTTCCATTTCCTGCCCGACCGCACCCACTTCGACCTGTACGTCGTGGGCAAGGACCGCATGGGACTGCTCAAGCAGATCAGCTGGGAAATGTACGCAGTCGCCCGGCCGAATTCGAAACTGAAGCCCGTCGCCGCGCCCTGATCCGTCGTCGTGCTGCGGGCGGGCGCTGCCTGCCCGGCAACGCGAATCGCGGATCGATGCAAACCTGCAGGAGCGCACCCTGTGCGCGATGCCTTGCGTCACGTGACGGAGAGCATCGCGCACAGGGTGCGCTCCTACAAAAAGCAGGGTGGCGAGCGGTTTTCGCTCTATGCGCATGCGTGGCTCAGGTGGCCTGCCACGGATCGTAGCCGCCGGAAAACCACAGGTGGCCCTCGTGGTGCTGCGGGCTGGCGCTGCGTGCCCGGCATCGCAGATCGATGCAAACCTGCAGGAGCGCACCTTGTGCGCGATGCCTTGCGCCACGTGACGGAGAGCATCGCGCACAGGGTGCGCTCCTACAAAAGTAGGGTGGCGAGCAGTTTTCGCTCTATGCGCCTGCGTGGCTCAGGTGGCCTGCCACGGATCGCAGCCGCCGGAAAACCACAGGTGGCCCTCGTGGTGCTGCGGGCTGGCGCTGCGTGCCCGGCATCGCAGGTCGATGCAAACCTGTAGGAGCGCACCTTGTGCGCGATGCATTTCGTCACGTAACGCAAGGCATCGCGCACAGGGTGCGCTCCTACAAAAAACGGGGTGGCGAGCGGCTTCGCGCTATGCGCATGCGTGGCTCATTCGGGCTGCCACGGGTCGTAACTGCCGAAATACCAGAGGTGGCCCTCCGGATCGTGGCAGCTGTAGCCGGCGCCGCCGTATTCCTTCTCGGCGTAATCGTCGACGATCACCGCGCCGGCGGCTTTCGCCTGCCGGTAGTGCGATTTGCAGTTGACCACGGTGATGCAGGGACCAGGACTGGCGGCGACTTTTTCTAGCGCGGTTGCGCTGGTCTTGCCCTTCGACTCCGCTGCTTCACGCTACGCGCCAGACGTGCTGCGCAGGCGTCATTCCTGCGCGTCAGCTTCCCCGGGCGAAGGCAAGGTGCGTATCAGCATGCTCCTCGGACTCGACATCGGCAGTTTGGCGGCGCGCAGGCGATCGATGATCTTGAACAGCAGGTCGCTCTTCACACCGCCGACCTGACGCGGGCTGCTGACGTAGGCGGTGCAGTTGAACTGCATCGCACCGTTGTCCAGGTTGTCCAGTTGCACGGATGGCGCCGGCGTGTCGAGCGTGGCCGGATGGGCGCTCAACACGTCCAGTATCAGGTCGCGGATCTGGCCGGCATCGCTGTCCAGCGGCATCGGCAGTTTGATCAGCACGCGACCCTGCGCGTTGGCCAGGGTCACGTTGCGTACGTTCTGGGTGATCAGCTGCGAGTTGGGCACGATCACGGTGGAACGGTCGCCCATCTGGATCTCGGTGGCCCGCACGTTGATGCGACGGATGTCGCCTTCGACATCGGCGCTGAGGCTGACCCAGTCGCCGACCTTCACCGGTCGCTCCACCAGCAGGATCAGGCCGGAGATGAAGTTCTGCACGATCGCCTGCAGGCCGAAGCCGATACCCACTGACAGTGCGCTGAGGATCCACGTGATGCTTTTCAGATCCACGTGCAGCATGCTGAGGGTCAGCATCAGCACCAGTGCGCCGCCGAGATAGCCGACCAGGGTGGTGAGGGATTCGCGCATGCCCGGCTGCATGTCGGATTTGGGCAGCAGTTCGTCGTGCAGCCAGCGCTTCAGGATGCGCACCACGGAAAAGCCGACGAACAGCATCAACGCCGCGTTGAACAGGCTGCGCGCGTTGATCGGGAAGTTGCCGATCTTCAGGCTGCCGAAGGTCTGCCTCGCGCCGGTCAGCAAGTCCGCAGGACCGGTGCCGAACTGCCGCAGCAGCAAGGCCATTGCGATCAGGATCAGGACCACCCGGATCACGCCGTTGAGCAGCACAGTTACCTGTTCGAGCGTCTGTGTGGTCAGGCCGAACGTGGCCAGCAACCGCTGGCCGCGACGCCCGCGCGGTGTCAGCAACGCGCTGACGACATCGGTCAGCAAGTGCGTGAGCAGGTAGAGGCTGGCGACGATCACGCCGATCCACATCATCTGCACGGCAACGAAGAACGCCAGCGCGATGAAACCGGTTGCCACCGCCAGCCAGCAGAGCACGATGCCGAGGATCATCGCCCCCAACAGGAGGCCGAGCCACAATGGCCGCGGTTGTATGTCCTGCGGTTTGCTGCTGGTCGCGGCCTTGCGCCGCGTGCGCTGCAGGCGCAACAACGCCAGGCCGATCAGGCCACTGATCACCAGCGCCATCAATCCGCGCACGGCCACCGTGGCTGCCAGGCTGGTGCCGACCACGCGGCTGGTCCGTTCGAACAACCCCAGTACCAGGGCGGCGGCAGCGAGCCACCAGGGGAACGGGCGCAGCCGCTGTGCGGCGAGATTGGACAACGGGAGCAATCGCCACGAAGGTCGCCGTGTCGACAGCATGGCGCGCCCGAGGCCGGTGAGGTAGGCGGCAAAACAGATCAGGCCGACCGCCGCGGAGAGCAGTACATCGAGGTTCTTGTCCAGGATGCCGTTCCAGTTCAGGCCCGCCTGCACCAGCCTGGCTGCCAACCCGGTGGTGAGCACGGCCGCCAACGCCACCGTGGCGGCCATGGCGCTGCGGCGCAGGTGTCCGTCCGGCATGTGATGACAGGTCAGCTTGAACAGCCAGCGTTCCAGCAGCCAGCGCCCGACGCCGACCAGCAGCACCGCGGCAATCAGGCACAAGAGCAAGGGAGTGCGGTTCGGCGGTTGCCATGCCTCGCCCACGGCATCGGCATAGCGTGAGCCGAGCCGTTTCAGTCGATCCAGGTCATTGGGCAATGCGCGCGCCGGATCCGTCCAGTACGCGCGGCTGAACGGGGACGGCGTGCGCGAGGTCATGCTGGTCAGAAACTGGTCGTTGCGCACACCGGTGATCCGGGCGGCCAGTTGCATGGCGTTCTGGCCGATCAGTTGCGCCTGCTTGATCTGGGCATCCAGCCGCGCCTGGGCCCGGCCAAGTCGGCGCCGCTGGTTGGCGACTTCCGCCGCTTCGGCCACCGCGTCGGCCGCAGGTGCCGGACCCAGCACG
>SMEK01000698.1_pt1 | contig 11304 bp, 8 predicted proteins | sample 2456371 | NCBI WGS metagenome assembly SMEK01 (sample SAMN10132590, study PRJNA489261) | soil metagenome | isolation source: day1 antibiotic-loamy sand soil ammended with composted manure from dairy... | place: USA | collected 2015-04-01
GGCGATGACCCCTACGGCGACAGCGACGAGCGACCCAACGCCCGATCCGGCGAAACGACCATCCACGATGTCGGCCACGGCCCACGCCTGGGCGATCAGCACGCCCGCGACGAGCGCACCCAACGCGACCGCCGAGACCAGATGCCGACGCACCGCGGCCGAGCGGCGCACCAGTTCGGGATCGAGGGGCCTCATGTCACGCCGCCGGGAGGTGGTGGACGCCAAAGGTCTCGTGGTCGCGCCGGGGGCTCTCGACCAAGCGCTGCGGGTGGCCGCGGAACCGCCGCAGGGGGTCGTGATCAGCGGCCTGGAGCTCAAGACCGACCAACGGTGGCGCGAGCAGTTGGCCGCCGGTGTCGAGCTGGCCCAGGACGCGCCGTATTCGGTGCACGTGGAGCTGTCCGGCGACGCGGTGGCCGAAGGTGGTGTCAAGGAGTTGGCAGGCACCGCCGCGCGGTTGAAATACCGCACCGGTGGGCTTGAGGCGACGCTCTTCCCCTCCGTCGCCCAACTGGCCTCGGTGATCGACGCGGCCGCTCAGGCGGAGGTTCCGTTCAAGCTCACCGCCGGCCTGCACCAAGCCGTCCGCCACACCGGCCCGAAGACCGGTTTTCAGCACCACGGCTTTTTGAACATCGCGCTCGCCACGGCGGCCGCCCGGTCCGGCGCCGACTTCGACCGGGTTCAGCGGCTTCTGGCCGAGCGCGACCACGACGCCGTCCGGGCGGCCTACGCCGAGACCTCGGCGTCCTGGAGGACGCTTTTCGAATCCTTCGGCACCTGCAGTATCTCCGAGCCCATCGAGTCGCTGATCGCACTCGATCTGCTCGATCCCGCCCTGTTGTCCACCACGTAGAGGTCAAGCATGAACACTCCAGCACCCGGTAGTGCCGCTGCGCGACTCGGCAGCACAGGCAACGACATCGAGCACCTGCCGTACGGGTCGTACACCCACGGCGACAACGGGCCCCGACTCGGGGTCCGGCTCGGCGACCACGTCCTCGAGGTCAGCGCCGTACTGGCGTTGCTGCCCTCGGGTGAGCTCAGCGACGCGGCCCGTACCGCTGTCGACGCACCGTCCCTGGACGCCCTGCTCGCCCAGAACCGCACGGTGTGGGACGAGGTCCGGGCCGGGTTGCAGAAGGTGCTCGGCGACCCCACGCACGGTGAGGCCGTCGCGGCGGCGGCGATCCCCTTGGCCGACGTGACGATGGGCATGCCGTTCACGGTCGCGGACTACGTCGACTTCTACGGCAACGAGTTCCACGCCCGCAACGTGGGCAGGATCTTCCGCCCGACGCAGGAGCCGTTGACCCCGAACTGGAAGCACCTGCCGATCGGCTACCACGGCCGGGCCGGGACCATCGTCCCCAGTGGAACCGACTTCCCGCGGCCGCAGGGCATCCGGCTCGACCCCGACGGTGTACCGACGTTCGGGCCGAGCCGGCGTCTTGACATCGAGGCCGAGGTCGGTTTCGTCCTCGGCTCCCCCGTTCCCAGCGGACGGGTGCCCTTGACCGAGGCCGACAACCACATCTTCGGCCTCACCCTGACCAACGACTGGTCGGCCCGGGACATCCAGAGCTTCGAGTACGTGCCGCTGGGCCCGAACCTGGGCAAGTCGTTCTGCACCACGATCTCGCCCTGGATCACCCCGCTCGCCGCTCTTTCCGAGGCACGGGTGGCGCCACCGGAGCGGGACACCCCGCTGTCGGACTATCTCGACGACACCAACGCCGCGCCCTGGTCCTTCGACCTGCAGATCGAGATCCTGCTCAACGGCGAGGTCGTCTCCGTGGCACCGTTCGCCGAGACGTATTGGACCGCCGCCCAGATGCTCGCCCACATGACCATCAACGGCGCCGGGCTGCGGGCCGGGGACTTCTTCGCCGGCGGCACCATCTCCGGTCGCGAACGCTTCCAGCGCGGGTCCTTCCTCGAGATCTGTTGGGGCGGCTCGGAGCCGATGACGCTCAAGGACGGCAGCGAGTTCACCTTCCTCCGGGACGGTGACGAGGTCTGCATGCGGGCCACCGCCCCCGGGCCCAACGGCAGCACCATCGCCCTCGGCGAGTGCACGGGTCGGGTGCTTCCCGCGGTCTGACCGTTGACACGAGGTTCTGCTCGCGGCGCATCCGGTGTCGCGAGCAGGACCTCGCCGTCCCATCCTCGACGATCACTTCCGAGGGGTGGGCTCTCCGGACGAGTCCGTCGACCGACCTCTCGCCCCGCGTCGTCTCAGCGACCGTTTTCGACATCGACGTTCGAGACGGGGCCGTAACCGACGTCGCCTCCGCGTCGAGTCCTCAGGAGAACACCACCGTGCTGTCGCCGTTGAGCAGCACTCTGCGCTCGCAGTGCCAACGCACCGCCCGGTACAGCGCGAGTGCCTCGGCATCCCGGCCGGCGATCTGCAATGCACGCGGATCATAGGTGTGGTCGATCCGGATGACCTCCTGCTCGATGATCGGTCCTTCGTCCAACTCGGGCGTGACGTAGTGGGCGGTGGCGCCCACGAGTTTGACTCCCCGCTGGTACGCCTGGTGATAGGGCTTGGCGCCTTTGAACCCGGGCAGGAACGAATGATGGATGTTGATGACGCGTCCGTGTAGTGCCTTGCAGGTCTTCTCGGACAGGATCTGCATGTAGCGGGCCAGGACGACCAGCTCGACCTCGTAGTCGTCCACGAGCCGGAGCAACCGCGCCTCGGCGGTCTCCTTCTTCTTCGGGGTGACCGGGATGTGGAAGAACGGTAGACCGGCCGATTCGGCCATGGGGCGTAGGTCCTCGTGATTGGACACCACGGCCACGATGTCGGCGTTCAGGCTCCCCTCCCGCCACCGGAAGATCAGGTCGTTGAGGCAGTGCCCCAGTTTCGAGACCATGATCAGAATCCGCGCCTTGCGGTCGGAGTTGAACTCGTACGTCATCCGGAATTCGGTGGCGACCGGGGCGAAGTCGGCGGAGAGTCGTTCGATGTCCGTCCCGCCGGGCGCGCTGACCTGGGTGCGCATGAACACCCGGTCCCGCGCGGCGTCGTCGAACTGCCGATGTTCGACGATGTCACAGCCCTGTTCGAACAGGTAGCCGCTGACCGCTCGGACGATACCGGTGCGATTGGGACAGCTCAGGGTGAGGATGACGGTGTCGCTCACGGTTCCTCCTCAGCATTCGACGATGTTGAGAGCCAACCCGCCGCGGGCGGTCTCCTTGTACTTGTCCTTCATGTCCGCGCCGGTTTCCCGCATGGTCTTGATCGCTTTGTCCAGCGACACGTGGTGGACGCCGTCACCACGGACCGCCATGCGGGCCGCCGTGATGGCTTTGATCGCCGCTATCGCGTTGCGCTCGATGCAGGGGATCTGCACGAGTCCGCCGACCGGGTCGCAGGTCAGTCCCAGGTTGTGTTCGAGGCCGATCTCGGCGGCGTTCTCCACCTGTTCGGGAGTCCCTCCGAGGAGCTCGGCGAGTCCCCCCGCGGCCATGGAACAGGCCGAGCCCACCTCACCCTGACAACCGACCTCGGCACCGGAGATGGAGGCGTTCCGCTTGAACAGCAGGCCGATCGCGCCTGCGGTGAGGAGGAACCGGACGACGTGGTCGTCGCCGAAGCGGGGCAGGAAACGGGCGCAGTAGTGCAACACGGCGGGCACGATCCCGGCGGCGCCGTTGGTCGGCGCGGTGACCACCCGCCCGCCCGCCGCGTTCTCCTCGTTCACCGCGAGTGCGTACAAGGTGACCCATTCCATGGCCCGCAAGGGGTCTGCATCATCCACATCAGACTCAAGCCGGCGTCGCAGGGCGGCCGCCCGACGTCGGACCCTGAGCCCCCCGGGAAGCGTCCCCTCGGTGCGCGTGCCACGCTCGACGCATTCGCGCATCACCGACCAGATGTGCAGCAGCCCGGCCCTGATCTCCGTCTCCCCGCGCCAGGCCGTCTCGTTGGCGAGCATGATGTCGCTGACCCGCAGTCCGGTGTCCTGAGTCAGCCTCAACAGCTCCTCACCGGTGGTGAACGGATAGCGGACAGGGGTGGGGTCCTCCACCGAGACGGGATGCCCGGCTTCGTCCTCGTCCACGACGAAACCCCCGCCCACCGAGTAGTACTCGCGACGGTCGACTTCGCTCCCCTCGGCGTCGTAGGCGGTGAAGACCATGCCGTTGCTGTGGAAATCGAGCCGTTTTCGCCGATGCAGGATCACATCGTCGTCGACGTGGAAATCGATCTCGTGTTTTCCGCCGAGACTGATCCGTCGCGCTGCCCGCACCGTGGCCACCGTCGGATCGGCCGCCACCGGATCGACCAGGTGGGGCTGTTCCCCGCACAACCCGAGCACCACGGCTTTGACACTGCCGTGACCGTGTCCGGTCGCCCCCAATGAGCCGAACAGCTCGCACCGGAGCCGTGCCGTGCGACCGAGCCTTCCGGAGCCGTTCAGTCGATTGACGAACATGTACGCGGCCCGCATCGGGCCGACGGTGTGTGAACTTGAAGGCCCTATTCCCACCTTGAACAGGTCGAACACGGAGATGGTCATTCGACACCCCTGGTCACGTCATTGTGCCGCGGAGACCGCGTTTGATATGTCAATGTGAGTCACGTTGAATTCCAAAAGGCGGTTTTGTCTGACGCCTTCGTATTTCACGCCTTAGGATGAGCGCGTGACCGTCGCCTCTCGTCAGCTCGAACAAGCGTCCGTCTCGCTGGCCGACCGTGCCTACGCCGCGCTCCAGGACAAACTGATCATGCTCGACATCCCACCCATGGCCCCGATCGACGACGTCGCGGTGGCCGAGTCCCTCGGCGTGGGTCGCACACCGGTCCGGGAAGCACTCAAACGCCTCGAAGTCGACCGGTTGGTGATCTCCTATCCCCGTCGCGGCACCTTCGCCACCGCCGTGGACATCACCGACCTGGCCTACATCTCCGAGATCCGCGTGCAGTTGGAACCCCTCGCGGCCCGTCGCGCCGCCGAGAACTCGAACGAAAAGATCCGCGCGGAACTGGCCGACCTCGCCGACAAGCTCCAGCACAACGACATCCGCAGTCTGGGGCGCAACGAGCTGATGCACTGGGACCTGCGTGTGCACCGCGCGATCTATCGCGCCGCGGGGAACCCACACCTCGAGGACACTCTGGTGCGCTACAACAACCTCGCCACCAGGATCTTCTGCCTGTTCCTGGACCGGATCACCCACTTCGACCGGCACATCGGTGAGCACATCGGCCTGCTGCGGGCGATCGCGAAAGGCGAAAGCACCGAAGCCGAACGTATCGCCCGTGACCACGTCACCGGTTTCGAGGCGGCGATCCGGGCGATCGTCTGAACGCCCGGATCGCCTGCCGGGTCGCAAGCACATCGCACGCGTTCTCGGCCTGGACAGGTGCGACCACGCCCGCGAACGGCGCCTCGTACCTGCCCCGGCGATGTGCTTGCGCATGGTGGAGAACCCCCTCATCACCCGTTCACCGGCGGATGCGGGTCATGTCCGGATCGACCAGCGGCTCGGCGGTGACGGTGGCGCGTACCCTGCGCTCGAAGTACTGGATCTCCACCGACGTGCCCTCCACCGCCGACGACGGCAGCCAGGCGTAGGCGATCGGTTTGCCGATCGTGTATCCGAACGCGGCCGAGGTGACATAGCCGACCGCGTCCCCGTCCAGGAACACCGGTTCACTGCCCATGACCACGCTTCGCCCGTCGTCCACGGTGAGACAGGTCAACCGCCGCGCCGGGGTCTCGTTCTCCAATCCCGCGATCGCCTCGTAGCCGACGTATCCCGTCTTCTTCTTGTTCACCGCGAAACCGAGACCGGCTTCATAGGGGTTGTGCTCGGTGGTCATGTCGTTGCCCCACGACCGGTACCCCTTCTCCAGTCGCAGGCTGTTGAAGGCCGCCCGCCCGGCGGCGATGGCCCCGAGTGGCCGTCCGGCCTCCCACAGCACGTCCCACAGTCGCATTCCGTACTCGGCGCTGGTGTAGATCTCCCAGCCGAGTTCACCCACATAGGACAGTCGCATCGCGATCACCGGGATACCGCCGATGTGGGCCCGACGTAACCGGAAGTACTTCAGCGCCTCGTTGGAGAAATCGTCACCGCTCAGCGGCTGCACCAGATCCCGGGCCAGCGGACCCCACACACCGATGCAGCAGGTGCCGCCGGTGATGTCGCGGACCTGCACACCGGGCTCGTCACGTGCCTGCCGCAACAGGTAGTCCAGATCCAGGTTCCCGTTGGCGCCGACCTGGAACAGCTCCTCACCGAGCCGGGCCACGGTCACATCCGAACGGATCCCACCCGCCTCGTCGAGCATCAGGGTGTAGGTCACCGAACCGACGGACCTGTCCATCCTGCCGGTGGTCAGTCGCTGCAGCAGTCCCAACGCCCCGGGCCCGGAGACCTCGATCCGCTTGAGCGGCGTCATGTCGTACAGCGCGACCGCGGTGCGGGTCTTCCACGCCTCCACCGCGGCGATCGGTGAGTGGAACATCGCCGACCACGCGTCCCGGGACGGTGGTTGCCATTCCAGCGGTAGGTCCTTGACCAGGTGGGCGTTGACCTCGTACCAGTGCGGCCGCTCCCACGCCTGCGCCTCCAGGAAGTACGCGCCCAGCTCCCGCTGCCGCGCATAGAACGGGCTGACCCGCAACTGACGGGGGGACAACTTGGGCTGCAACGGGTGCAGCACGTCGTAGATCTCCACGAAGTTACGTTGCGCGGTCTCCTCCACGTAGGCGTCGCTCGTCTGGACCTCCTCGAAGCGGTGGACGTCGCAGCCGTGCAGGCTGATCTCGCTGTGGCCGTCGACGAGCAGTTGCGCGACCGATTTCGCCACCCCGGCGGAGTGGGTGACCCACACGGCCTCGGCGATCCAGAATCCGGCCACGTCGGGGGACTCCCCGATCAGTGGGCCGCCGTCGGGGGTGAACGAGAAGACCCCGTTGAAGCCGGTGTCGACCTTGGCGTCCCGCAGTGCGGGCAACAACCTCTTGCTGTGTTCCCACGAGGGCGCGAAGTCCTCCTCGGTGAACGGCAGCATCGAGGGCATGGTCCGTTCGTCGACCTCGGGCAGGTCCGCCAGCCGGGCCGGCATCGGCCGGTGGGCATAGGTACCGATGCCGAGGCGATCGTTGTGCTCGCGGTAGTACAGGTCGTGGTCCTGATGCCGCAGGATCGGCAGCCGTGCCTCGATGAACTCGTCGTTGCGACCGGTGAGCTCGGTCAACGGTGTGGTGCGGACGTATTGGTGCGCCAACGGCAACAGTGGCACGGACATGCCGACCAGCTCGCCGAGCTCCCGTCCCCAGAATCCGGCGCAGGACACCACGATGTCGGCGGGGATGTCCTCACCGTCGGCGGTACGCACCCCGGTCACCCGACCACCGTGCTGCAGCACCTCGGTGACACGGGTGCGACCGCGGAACACCGCGCCTCGCGACTCGGCGCGACGTGTCAGCGCCACCACCGCGCGGGCCGCCTTGGCCAGGCCGTCCGTGGGTGTGTGCAGCCCACCGAGCACCCTCTCCTTGTCGAGCAGGGGATACAACTCGACACACCTGTCGGGGTCGACCACTTCGGCCGGCACGCCCCAGGATAAGGCCCAGCCCTGTTTGCGGTACAGGTCGGCCAGTCGCTCCGGGGTCGTCGCGATCTCCAGGCCACCCACCTGGTTGAAGCACCAGGCACCGTCGACGTCGAGGCTGAGCAGTTTGTCCACGGTGTAGCTGGCGAATTCGGTCATCGCTTTCGAGGCGTTCGTCTGGAAGACGAGCCCGGGGGCGTGCGAGGTGGAACCACCGGTGAGCGGCAACGGTCCCTGGTCGACGACGGTGACCCGGTCCCAACCACGTTCGGTGAGTTCGTCGGCCAGGTTCGTGCCGACGATCCCGGCTCCGATGATGACAACGCGGGGAGTCGTGCTCATGATCTCTCCTCACTGACGATTCGCGGAGATCTGGGCGGGGGCACGGAATTCCTCGGCGGCGTCGAGCAACCAGTCGGCGAGGTACTCCGCGAAGGACTGGCGGACGAACAGGCGGAAGTCGTCCGCACCGAGCGCGATGAGCAACACTCCGGCCTGCCCGATTCGTGTCTGGGCGCACGATCCCGGTGGGAACGCGGAGGGGCGGAGGTCCAACGAACAGCCCAACGACAGCAGTTCACGAGCCAGACTTCCGTGCAAGCGGATGCTCGTCCGTTGCGCGGAGACGTCGACGGCGGCGCCGTCGAAGGCCGAGACGATCCGTCCGAGTTCCTTTTCGAATTCGGACGGTCGGGTGTCGATCCTGGTGTCGGTGACCAACCATTCGTCGGGGCCGAGCCAGACGAGTTGGCCGTCGGTGGTGTGGGTCCAGGTGTTGGGTTCCGTCGGCAGGGCCGTGCCGAGTGCACGACCGAGCTCTTCAGCTCCCGGGCCGGTCGGGTCGATCCGCAGGTTCACGGCGGCGACCGCCTCCTCCGCGAACACGGTCAACCCGTCGACTTGGTCGGAGAGTTCGGCCAGGGCCTGCCGTCGGCTTGCCAACGGATGGGTACGGTACAGCGGCTCAGCCATCGCGACGCGCTCCTTCCGGGTCGACCAGCACGGTTTCGCCGATCTGGGCTCGCACGAGGGTGCCGTTGTACGGCACGTGCACCACCTCACCGATCCGGGCACGACCGTTCTTCACCAACGCCAGCGCGAACGGTCGGCCCAGTTCGGCGCTGAAGTAGCTGGAGGTGACGTGTCCGAGCATCGGCACCGGCGGTTCGGGAAGCCTGTCGTCCTCGCACAGTTCGACGATCTGGGAGCCCTCCGGCAATCTCGTCCGACCGTCGACGGGCAGCAGCGAGACGAGTTGTTTGCGCTGTGGGTTGTTGTTCTCCGGCCGGGCGAAGGAGCGTTTGCCGATGAAGTCGTCCTTCTTCTTCGACACCACCCAGCTCATGCCCAGGTCCTGGGGGGTGACCGTGCCGTCGGTGTCCTGCCCGATGATCGGATAGCCCTTCTCCGCGCGCAGCACGTGCATCGTCTCGGTGCCGTACGGTGTGATCCCGTACTTCTCGCCCGCGGCGAGCAGGCGTTGCCACAGCGCCGGCGCGTACCAGGAATTGACGTTGACCTCGTAGGCCAGTTCACCGGAGAACGAGATCCGGGCGATGCGGACCGGGATGTCGTCGAGCGTCGTGTCCCGCCACGTCATGAAGGGGAACGCCTCGTTGCTGACGTCGAGGTCCGGGAACACCGCGCCGATCACGTCGCGCGAACGCGGGCCGACCACCGGGAACACCGACCATTGCTCGGTGACCGACGTCAGGTGCACCCGCAATTCCGGCCACTCCGTCTGGAGCCACTCCTCCATCCAGTCCAACACCGTGGCGGCACCGCCGGTGGTCGTGGTGATGAGATAGCGGTTCTCGTCGAGCCGCAGCACGGTTCCGTCATCGAGCACCATGCCGTCGTTGCCGCACATGACCCCGTAACGGACCCGACCGACCCGCAACGTGCTCATCATGTTGGTGTAGAGCCGGTCGAGCAGTACTCCGGAGTCCGGGCCCTGCACGTCGATCTTGCCCAATGTGGACCCGTCGAGGATGCCGACACCCGATCGGACGGCCGCGCATTCGCGGAGTACGGCGGCGTCCATGTCCTCACCGGGCCGCGGATAGTAGCGAGGGCGTTTCCACTGTCCGACGTCCTCGAACACCGCGCCCGCCTCGACGTGCCAGTCGTGCAACATCGTGGTTCGCACGGGGTCGAACAGGCGCCCTCGCGCGCGACCGGCCAGGGCGGCGAAGGCGACCGGGGTGTACGGCGGGCGGAACGTGGTGGTGCCCAACTTCTCGATCGGCACGCCCAGCAGCTCCGCGGTGATGCCCGAGGCGACCACCCCGGAGGTTTTGCCCTGGTCGTGCGCGGTACCGATCGTGGTGTAGCGCTTGACGTGTTCCATCGACCGCAGCCCGGCACCCACCGCACGACTGATGTCGGTCACCGTGGCATCGCGTTGGAGGTCGACGAACTGTCGGTCCGGATCGCCTTCGGTTCGCCACATGACCCGGGTCGGCGTGCGGCGCGTCCCGGCCACCGCCCTCGCGCAGCACCTCGGTCAGCTCCAGCGTCCCACCCGCCGCGCCGATCACGGTGACACCGGGCAGTGACCCGCAAGGGCGGAACGAACCGAGCGACGCATCGTAGGTCAGTGTTCCCCGGATGTGGCTGAACAGGTGCGTGACCGGGTTCCAGCCACCGGAGACCAGCAGCAGGTTCGCGGGGAACCGCACGCTGCCGTCGGCGGTTCGGGCGAGCACCGTCCGTACCCGTTGTTCGCCTTCGGTTCCGGTGACCACGGTCGCCGGATGCACGGGGATCCCGACGGCAGTCGCCCGACTCACCCATTCCGGGGGTGGATGTTCCCGCGCGTCGAGGACGGTGACGCGCGCTCCGGCACCGGCCAGGTCGATCGCGGCGGCGTAGGCGGCGTCGTCCGCGGTGAACACGATGATCTCGTCCCCGGCGAGGACGCCGTACCGGTGCAGGTAGTCCCGCGCGGAGGAGGCGAGCATGATCCCGGGCCGGTCGTTGTCGGAGAACACGATCGGCCGTTCCTGCGCACCGGTGGCGAGCACGGTCTTCAGCGCGCGGATCCGGTGCACCCGTTGCCGGCTGCGGTTCGGTGGTGCGGCGGCGCCGAGGTGGTCGGTGCGCCGCTCCAGGGCGAGCACGAATCCGTCGTCGTAGTGTCCGAACGCGGTGGTGCGCTGGAGGTGCTGGACGCCGAGCCGCGCCAGTTCGTCGACGACGTCGTCGACGAACTCGAGCGCGGGGCGACCGTCGATCCGCTCGGTGCCGGTCAGGCTCCCACCCGCGGCGGGGCGATCGTCGACCAGCACCACGTCCTCGCCCGCAAGCGGCCCCCCGGGGTTATAGAGCGGGTGCGCCACGTCAAGGCGGCAGAAGCGGAAGTTGGGATAGACAGGAGTGATCGTCTGCGCGCACCAGGCGATGCCCTCCCCCACCGGGTCGACGCCCTCGTAGACAGCGTCGCTGTCGAGATACTGCGTCAGCGGCACCGCCATGCGGCCGATGCCGCAGCCGATGTCGAGCACCCGGTCAGACGGCCGGAGCCCGCCGAGGCGCACGAAATGGCCGAGGAACTCGGCGCCGATGGCACGGTAGTCCCCGTCGCCCACGAAGACGCTCTCCGCCGGCGGCGCAGGCAGGAAGCGGTTCCTCTGAACCGCCTCGATGAGCCACGTCAGGCGCGCCTCCTCGGCGCCGGTGAGCGACGAGGCGTCGTGCGGGACGATGCGGTGGGCGAT
>SMEK01000700.1_pt1 | contig 11299 bp, 16 predicted proteins | sample 2456371 | NCBI WGS metagenome assembly SMEK01 (sample SAMN10132590, study PRJNA489261) | soil metagenome | isolation source: day1 antibiotic-loamy sand soil ammended with composted manure from dairy... | place: USA | collected 2015-04-01
GCGTGTCGTCGGAGACGTTGTCGTTGACGAGCCGGGCGAGCGCCGACAGCAGCGGGTGGGTGCAGGCCGGGTGGTCGCTCCACCGTTCACCGGCCAGATAGGACGCGAATTCCATGAAGCAGGCACCACGTTTGGGATTTCGATGCCTGCCTCGGGACAGAACCGGCATGTGATCAAAGTTGTCCACGGATGCTCCACTTTGCGGTGTATCGCCGTCTTTCCAGTCTGCGCTGACAACTGCCCCAAAGCCAGTGGATAACCATTCCGGCTCGGAAGGGCCCTCGGGATTGATACCCACGGAGGCCCCGGACGCGTGCGTCGCGGAGAAATCGGGCCGGGTCTCGGCGGGCGCGGGGATTTCGGCCAGCACTTCATGCGGCAGCGAGCTGCCGTTCTCCGGTGCGATCGCGTCCACCGGCGCCTTGTCGGCCGGCTGCTCGGCAGCCTTCTCGGCCGGCTTTTTCTTCCAGAACTTGAGCATGGCGACTGTGATTCGAAGACAATGGGCGGCATGCTAACACTCCAACCTTTACTGCCCGCTGAGGCTGGCGCCGGCCCGGGCGCGGCGGCATGAGCGGCGGGCGCAAATCCGCGGCCGGACGCATTCGCATCATTGGCGGCAGCCTGAGCAATTCACGGCTGGAAGTGCCTGATCTGCCGGGGTTGCGACCCACGCCCGAACGGGTGCGCGAAACCCTGTTCAACTGGCTGGCGCCGGTGATCGAGGGTGCCCGCTGCCTCGACCTGTGTGCCGGTACGGGTGCGCTCGGTATCGAGGCGCTGTCGCGCGGCGCCGCTGGCGTACGCTTCGTCGAACGCGACGCACGGGCGGCGCGGGCACTGCGCGACAACCTGGCGCGACTCAAGGCGACCGGTGGCGAGGTGACGGCGATTGATGCCGCCGTGTTCCTGCAGGGCCAGCCGCAGGCGCAAAACCTGGTGTTTCTCGATCCGCCGTTCGCGCTGGGGCTGTGGTCCGCGCTGGCGCAACAGCTGGAGCAGGGTGGCTGGCTGACAGCGCAGGCGTGGATCTACGTCGAATCGCCGCGTGGCACGTTGCCGGCCTTGCCGCCGGGCTGGCGGTTGCATCGCGAAGGCGAAGCCGGCGAGGTGCGTTTCGCGCTCTATCGGCGCGCGCTTCCGTTAAGCTAGGCCAATCTTTGGCTGCCACCTTCCCGTCCGTGAGCAAACCTTTGGGCAATCCGCGCCTGGCCGTCTATCCGGGCACGTTCGATCCGATCACCAACGGTCATGCCGACCTGGTGGCGCGCGCCGCTTCCCTGTTCGACCGGGTGGTCGTGGCGGTGGCCGACAGTTCCAGCAAGGGCCCTGCGTTCAGCATCGGCGAGCGGATCACGCTGGCGCGGCTGGCGCTGGGTGATCTGCGCAATGTGGAGGTACGCGGTTTCGATTGCCTGCTGGCCACCTTCATCGAGGATATCGGTGCCGGCGTGATCATTCGCGGCCTGCGCGCGGTGTCGGATTTCGAATACGAATTCCAGCTTGCCAGCATGAATCGGCATCTGATCCCGCAGGCGGAGACGTTGTTCCTGACGCCGGCGGAGCAATACAGTTTCATTTCCTCCTCGCTGGTGCGGGAGATCGGTCGCCTCGGCGGGGATATCTCCGGTTTCGTGCATCCAGCAGTTCAACAGGCCATGCGGCAGCGCTGGCAAAAGAGCCGGACCGGCTCCCACAAGCAACCCGAAACAGAAGGTGATAACCATGCGTAAGTTCGCTCTCATTGCCGTCATCGCGCTGACCGCCAGCGTGGCCCTGAGTGCCTGCAGCAAGCAGGAGGAAGACCAGCAGGCCAGTCAACAGACCGCCCAGCAGGTCACCAAGCCGACTGATCCGAGCGATACCCAGGCGTGGAATGCCTACCTCGGCCAGATCGTGCAGGCCAACATGCAGGGCATGAAGGCCGATCGTCCGTATCCGTACCTGGTGCCGGCGGGCGATTCCGAGGACGACGTGGCCCGTCGTGGTCGCCAGCTGTCGAACGTGCAGGACACCGTGGCGCGCGGCGTGCTGCCGGGCAACATGCTGGTGTTCGCCGGCCCGGATTCGACCAAGACCGCCGACCTGATCGGCGAGGCGTTCACGGATGCCAAGCCCGGCTCGTTCAAGGACGTGATCATCCTGTTCATCGGCGACCAGGCCGACGAGCAGCGCGTCAAGGACGTGCTGGCGCCTACCGGCGCCACGTTCCGCTTCGTCGCGATGTAATTGCGAAGCCGAAGCGGGTGGCGCGGGCGTGAGACATGCCCGTTTCACCCGCTTCTGTCTTTCCAGCCATGTCCCTGAAAATTCTCGATACCTGCGTCAACTGCGACGTCTGCGAACCCGCTTGCCCGAACCAGGCCATCTCGCTGGGCGAGGAGTTCTACGTGATCGATCCGGCGCTTTGCACCGAATGCATCGGCCATCATGACGAGCCGCAGTGCGTGGAAGTCTGCCCGGTGGAATGCATCATCATCGATCCGGAGCGCATCGAATCGCACGATCAGCTTGAGCTCAAATATCGTCACCTGATGGCCAGGGAGTCCGCGGCATGAGTTTGTCGCCGGACCCCCGGGCGACGAGGCTGTCATCCATGCCGCGCAAGGTGCAGTAAGGTCGGCGGTATGGAACTGTTCTCGATCCTCGGCAACTCCCAGCAACTCGATGGCGGCGCCATGTTCGGCAATGCGCCGAAGGCGCTGTGGTCGCGCTGGATAAACCCCGATGCGCAGAACCGGATCCCGCTGGCCTGTCGCTGCCTGCTGGTGAAGGATCTGGACGGGCGCAACGTGCTGTTCGAAACCGGCATCGGCGCGTTCTTCGAACCGGCCCTGCGCGAACGTTATGGCGTGGTCGAGCCGCGCCACGTGCTGCTCGATTCGCTGGCCGAGGTCGGCCTGGGCGATGCGGACATCGACGTGGTGGTGCTGTCGCACCTGCACTTCGATCACGCCGGTGGCCTGCTGGCCGAATGGAAGCCCGATCAACCGCTGCGCCTGCTGTTTCCGAAAGCCCGCTTCGTGGTCGGTGCCGAGCACTGGCGGCGCGCGCTGCATCCGCATCCGCGCGACCGTGCCTCGTTCGTTGCCGAACTGCAGCCGCTGCTGGAAGCCAGCGGTCGGCTGGAGCTGGTCGAGGGCGAATATTCGCAGACGCTGGGCAGCGCGGTGCGCTTCAGCTATTCGGACGGCCATACTCCGGGGCTGATGCTGGCCGAGGTTGGCGGCGTGGTGTTCTGCGCCGATCTGATCCCGGGTCGCTTCTGGGTACACCTGCCGATCACCATGGGCTACGACCGCTGGCCGGAGAAACTCATCGACGAGAAACGCGCATTCCTGGAAGACAAGCTGGCGCGTGGCGTGCAGCTTTTCTTCACCCATGACCATGATTGCGCGCTGGCGCGGGTGAGCCGCGACGAACGCGGCCGCTTCGGCTGCACCGACGAACAGCGCGTGTTGCGCGGCATGCCGACGCAGCCATCGGCGGGAACCGGCGCGTGACGGGCTGGCGCGGGATGCTTTCCATGCGGGGGTTGGTGCTGAACGTCGTCGGTGCCTTGCTGGTGCTGGCCGGGATCGGGCTGGTGGCGATGACGTCGCGTGGCCTGCTCGACTACCGCGCGGTGGCGAGCCTTCATGGTGGCGAGGTGATCGACCTGGGCAGCAATGCCCATCCCGAGGCGGGCCAGCATGGCCACATGGCACGACTGGTCGGCACACCCCGGGTGGTGGAAGCGCCGCACGATCCGGAGTTCAACCTGCGGGTGAACACCCCGGTGCTGGTGCGCCACGTGGAAATGTTCCAGTGGCGCGAAGTGCGCATCGGCGACCGCGTGCATTACGAACTGGACTGGGTGGATCGCCCGCTCGACAGCAGCCATTTCGAAGATCCGCGCGGCCATGCGAATCCGGCGAACTTTCCGCTCAGCGGCAAGCAGTTCGATGCGGGACTGGTGCAGATGGGCGGATTCAAGCTGGGTCCGGTATTGCTGCACGCGCTGCCCGGTTCGCAAAGAGTCACGCCGGATATCTCTGCGTTGCCGGAGAATCTGGCGGCCAGCTTCAGTCTTCATGAGGATTACCTGGTCACCAGCGCGCGGCCGGGCGTGCCGCGGCTCGGCGACGTGCGGGTGAGCTGGGACGAGATACCGCTGCAGCAACTGACCGTGGTCGCCCGTCTCGACGGCAACCGCCTGGTTGCTGCCGCCGATGCGTCCGATGGCAAGGGTTACGAAGTGCAGGTGGGCGACGTGCCGGTGCTCGACCTGTTCCCCGACCTGCCGGTGCCGCCGGGGTTTGTCTGGGTCCAGCGCGTGGCATCCGTGCTGCTGGCGTCGCTGGGGGCATTCCTGCTGCTGTCGGCACGGCGCGAGCGGCACGATATCTGGCTGGCACTCGGCCTGGGGATGCTGGTGGTAGGCATCGTCGACGGCGTGTTGTGGTTGGGCAACGACTGGCTGGTCGCGTGTGGATGGGCCGCGCTGGCGCTATGCGGCCTTGGCCTGGTGCTGTGGCGCTTGCACCGGCATCCGCTGCAGACGCATCGCTAACCGCGCGGGCTCGGGCGCGGGCGCCGGCTCGGGCGCTGGCAGCTATCCGAAGTCCCCGCCCTTGCGGGGCGTGACAGGGAGCGGCGGGCAATGGCCCCCTGCAATGCCGGTATCAGTTCCATGCGGACACGGCGCACTTGGGGCGGCACTTCGCGCCGGCTCGTGCTGTGGTGGAAGGTGACGGAAAGCGGCGGGCCTTGCCCGCGCTACGCGTGCGTCGTGTATTCGATGAACCACAGGCCGGCGAACAGTTTCGGGTCGATCGAATAGCCTTCGGCGGCACGGGCGAACAACCATGCGCCCGCTTCGCTGCGCGGTACTTCGTGCACCACGATGTTCTCGGTTTCATCACCGCCGCCGGGGCCGACCTTTTCCAGATCCCACGCGCGTGCGAAGGTGATCATCTCGGTGCTCATGCCCGATGACGACGGGCCGCAGTGGATGAACTCCACTCGCTGGCAGCGGTAACCGGTTTCCTCTTCCAGCTCGCGCCGGGCTGCCAGCAACGCGTCCTCGTCGGGCTGGTCGACCAGGTCGCCAACCAGGCCGGCGGGCATCTCGATGGTGTTCTGCAGGATCGATACGCGATATTGCTCGACGAACAGCACCTTGTCCTCCGGCGTTACCGCCAGGATGATCACCGCCCCACCGGGATTGTTGCGCTCGGCGTATTCCCAGCGGCCACGCTTGCGCAGGCTCAGCCAGCGGCCTTCGTAGAGGGTTTCCACCGGTGCGCTGGCGTCGGCGGGAATGCGGCTGGCGGAATCGTCCATCGTGAGCTTCGCGCAAGAAAAACCGACCACCATGTTGACCGCTGCAGGGCGCCGGGACAACCGCCACCGGTCGAGGTTGCCCACCCGTCAACATCGGGAGGCGAGGGTCTTGCGCCGTTCAATCCCGAATCCTGGCATCAGGACCATCGCCCGCGAGCGGGCTTCCGTGCTGCTTACAGCAACGCGTGCAAACGGCTGCGGGTGAGCGGGCCGAAGCGCAGGCGCTCGCACAATTCGTCCAGTTGTTCCGGGACTCCTTTCCGGCGCGCGAGGATCTCCAGCGTGCTGGCGCCGGGTGCGTCCAGTGCGATGCGGGTCAACCGGCGGTACATCCGGGCCTGTTCGGCATGCTCGCGCAGTCTGGCCGCGCAACTGGCGGCGCCGCGCAGGCGCAGGAAGGCCACTTCGTCGACGCGTTCGAGCAGGATGTCCAGGCTGCCGAAGTGGCTGAGCAAGGTCGCGGCAGTCTTGGCGCCGATGCCGGGCACGCCGGGGATGTTGTCGACGCTGTCGCCGCACAGGGCCAGGTAGTCGGCCACCTGATGCGGGTGCACGCCGATTTTCTCGTGCACGCCGGTCGGCCCCCAGCGCAGGCCGCGCGCGTAGTCCCACTGTTCGTCGTGTTCGCCCAGCAGCTGGCCGAAATCCTTGTCGGCGGACACGATCACGCTGCGCCGGCCCAGCGCGCGAAGGTTCCACACGGTGCTGCCGATCAGGTCGTCGGCCTCGAAGCTGTGGTCGATCATCATGTGCACGCCGAGCGCCTCGGTGACCGCGCGGCACAACACGAATTGCCGCTCGAGATCCGGCGGCGGCAGCTCGCGATTGGCCTTGTAGGGCGGATAGATCGCGTTGCGGAACGAGCTGGTCAACGAGGCGTCGAAGGCCACCGCGACATGCTCCGGCTGGGCACGCTCCAGCAGTTCGCACAGGAAGCGCGCGTAGCCGTGCACCGCGTTGACCGGGTGGCCGTCGGCGTCGAAGAACTCGTCCGGCATCGAATGCCAGGCGCGGAAGACATACAGGCTGCCATCGATCAGGTGGACGGCGGGAAGGGCATGGGCCGGGGCGATCACGGCGTCCATGTGCGAAGCAGGTCGGCCAGTGCCGGACGGTCGCGGTCGGGCACGTCGATCTGTGGCGTGCCCAGGTGAACGAAGCCGACCACGTGTTCGTTGGTGGCCAGGCCGAGCAGGCCGGCTACCTCGCGATCATACGCGGCCCAGCCGGTCAGCCACTGCGCGCCATGGCCCAGCGCATGGGCACCGAGCAGGATGTTGTAGGCCACGTTGCCGGCGCACAGCTTTTGCTCGATCTCCGGCACCTTGCTCCGGGTGTCCAGGCAGGCCACCACGACGATCACCACTGGCGCAAAGGTATAGCGCAGGCGTTCTTTTTCGAGTTTTGCTTCGGACATGTCCGGGTCGTTGCGAATCGCGATGCCGGCCAGTTTTTCGCCGTATTTCAGTTTGGCATCGCCCTGCAGCCGGATCAGCCGGAATGGCACCAGCTTGCCATGATCGGGCACCCGAATCGCGGCTTCCAGCAAGGCCTGCAGCGTTGCCTCATCCAGCGCGGGTTCGCCGAGCTGGCGCGACGGAATCGAGTGGCGTTGCTGGAGCAGGGTCAGGGCGTTGGACATGGGGCGATTCTTCCGGGGCGGCCCTCCATGCTAACTGGCGGCTCGGCAAGGCGCGAACCGTCGATGTCCAGTGCAGGGCGGGGCAGCGCCCGCAAGCCCGGTGGTGACGGCTACAGCAAGGAACTGGGTAACTGGCAGTGATCACGGGATTCGGGGTTCGGGATTCGGAACAGCGCGCACGCGCCGGCTGCACGCGCCGGCTCTTGCTGTTCCGAATCCCGAATCCCTAATCCCGAATCCCGTTACGTAGGATAGCCATTCCTGCGCAGTCGCTCAGGCCGGAAGCGCCAGTTTGAATGAACCCGGCAGCAGGGCGGCCACACTGGTTTCCTGACGGTCGCCACGCAGGTTGGCGAGCACGACCGGCATCGAGTCGTCACACAGTTCGGACATCACCTGGCGGCAGGCGCCGCACGGGCTCACCGGCGTATCGGTATCGGCGATCACCGCCAGGGCGGCGAAATCGCCGGGCCGGTAGCCGGCGGCGACGGCACTGAACATCGCGGTGCGTTCGGCGCAGTTGCACAGGCCGTACGCCGCGTTCTCCACGTTGCATCCGCTGAAATGGCGGCCGTCACGGGTCAGCAGGACCGCGCCGACCTGGAATCTGGAATAGGGGGCGTAAGCCAGTTCGCGGGCGCTGCGCGCCAGGGCCAGCAGTTCATTGAAAGCATTGGGCGTCACGGACATCGGGATCTCCGGCGATGACCCCGACCGCGCGTGCCGCCAGTGCCGGCGGGCCAGCTTACTCTTTTGCGTCGACCCGGATCAAAATCCCCCGGTGCCGCTAAGATGGCTGAACCATTCGAAGGGGATTGACCATGCCGATCACCGTAGCCGCCTTGCGTGAAACCGCCGCCGGGGAGCGCCGTGTGGCGATCACGCCGGAGATGGCGAAGAAACTGCGTGGCAAGGGTTTGCGCGTGTTGCTGGAGCGCGACGCGGGACGCTCCGCCGGCTTTCCCGACAGCAGCTATGCCGAGGCCGAGTTTGCCGGCGCCGCGGAAGTGCTGGCGCAGGCTGATCTGCTGGCTTGCGTGTTGCCGCCGGACGATGCGGCCTTTGCCGGCGTGCGCGAAGGCGCCATCGTGGTGGGCCAGTTGCGACCCTACGGTGCAGCCGGGCGTATCGACGCGCTGGGTGCGCGCAAGCTCACCGCGTTCTCGCTTGAACTCCTGCCGCGCACCACCCGCGCCCAGGCGATGGATGTGCTGAGCTCGCAGGCAGCCGTGGCCGGCTATCGCGCCATGCTGATCGCCGCCGAGGCGTCACCGAAATTCTTCCCGATGCTGACTACCGCGGCCGGCACGATCCGACCCTCGAAGGTGCTGGTGATCGGCGCCGGCGTGGCCGGCCTGCAGGCGATCGCCACCGCGCGCCGGCTCGGCGCGCAGATCGAGGGTTACGACGTGCGCCCGGAAACGCGCGAGCAGGTGGAGTCGCTGGGCGCGAAGTTCCTCGACCTCGGCGTCAGCGCCGCCGGCAGTGGTGGTTATGCGCGGGAGTTGTCGAGCGAAGAACGGGCCGCGCAACAGCAGGCGCTGGCCGACCATCTGAAATCGTTCGACGTGGTGGTCAGCACCGCTGCGGTGCCGGGACGACCGGCACCGAGGATCCTCAGCGCGGCGATGGTCGAAGGCATGAAGCCGGGCGCGCTGATCGTCGACCTTGCTGCCGAAAGCGGCGGCAACTGCGAACTGACCCGGCCGGGCGAACGGGTCGAGCATGGCGGCGTGGTGATCCTGGGTCCGCTGAATCTGCCGGCCGGTGCGCCGCTGCATGCGTCGGAAATGTATGCGCGCAACGTGTTCAACTTCATCGAATTGCTGGTTCACGATGGGGAGCTGAAACCGGATTTCGACGACGACCTGGTCGCGAAGAGCTGCCTCACCCACGCCGGCGAAACCCGCTTCACCGCTGCGTAGAAAATGATATCGGCCTGAAACCTGCAGGAGCACACCTGTGCGCGATGCCTTCGTTACGTGACGGAAGGCATCGCGCACAGGGTGCGCTCCTGCAGAAAATGCGGTGTCATGGGTGGTCTGGCGGTGGCGGCTGGCCGTGCCGCTCGTCCCAGTGCAGGCGATCGGCGGGAGGCAGTGCGTGCCATTCGCGGATCAGTTTGTCGCGTTGTGCCGGCGGCAGTTTCTGGAAGCGCTCGAAGGTGGCGTGCAGTTGTTCGCGCTGCTCTTTCGGCAGCTCGTGGAATTTGCGGCGGTTTTCCCGGGCCTGTTCGCGTTCGGCCGGTGTCATTTGCTGCCAGCGGGCGATGTGCTGGCGAACTTCCTCGCGCTTTTGCGGCGGCAGGGTGACCCAGTGTTCGGCCCGTTTCAGCATGTGCGCCTGCTTGCGTGGTGACAGGTTGTCCCAACGCTGTTGCAGCGGCGCCAGCACCTCGCGCTGGGCCGGATCGAGACTGCTCCACGGACGCGATGGCGCATCCTGCGCGTGCAGCGACACCGGGGCCAGGCCGCCCATCAGGGCGGCCAACAGCAGGGGCAGGAGGGTGTGAAGAAGTCGGGTCATGATTTTCAGTGGGCTGCCATGTGGCTGTTGTTGGCGGCCAGCCAGCCGTAGAAGTCGAGGTTCTGGTAGAGGTTCGGATCGGCCTTGTCGGCGTCCGGCGGCAGCTCGTTGTCGTCGACGTCGATTTCGGCCGGGATGGTGGTATGCACGGTGGTGGCGGGGTGTTGGATGGTCAGCGACGGGCGCACCATCAGCGCGGCCAGCGCGATCATCGCCAGGGCACCGGTGGGGATCAGCCAGCGCACGCCATGCGACGTGGATTTTGCCTGCAGTGCCTGGCGTCGCGCGGCGCGCAGGCGGCCGGCGGTGGCCGGGTCGATGTGCTGGATGGCCTCATGCCAGAGTTGCCGGGCGTGCTGCGCGAGGCGCTGATCCGCTTCGCTGCTGTTGCCGGGCCGATGGTGTTTGGGCGACTTCATCGCCAGTCCTCCAGTTGATCGCGCAGATGATGCATCGCGCGTGACAGATGGGTTTTCACGCTGCCCTGGGAGCAACCCATGGCCCGGGCGGTTTCAGCCACGTCCAGTCCTTCGAGCATGCGCAGCATGAAGGCTTCGCGCTGGCGCGGCGGCAGTCGCCCGACCGCGACGGCCATGTCCGCGTATGACTGTACGTCGTGCAGCCGGTCGAGCGGGCCCGGACCCTGGTCGGCCGGTTCCCATACGGGCATCTCGTCGCCATCGCCGTCGCGACCGCCACCGAACCAGCCGACCACGATCGAACGCACCTTGCGCCGACGCTGCAGATCGACGATGCGCCGGCGCAGGATGCCCCAGAACAGCGGCGCCCATTCGGCGGCGGGTTTGTCGCGGTAGTGCTTGACCAGTCGCAGCATGGCGTCCTGCACGGCGTCCATGGCGTCCTCGCGCTGGCGCAACTGCAGTTCGGCCATGCGGAACGCCCGTCGTTCGATCTGCGCGAGGAATGCATCCAGCGTGGCGGGAAGGTCACGGACATCGTCCAGCGCGCCGGCGTCGAGCGCGCCAACTGCACTGTTCATGGCCGTCGCCTGCGCATCGTCGGGTGAAACATTCTCGGGTTCCGTCGGCGGGTATTTCATGTTCAACGCGGCTGGCCCGGCCGGGTTGACCGGCATGCAGCCGATCCTGGCGCGCCCGCGGCCACCGCGATCGCGCCGGGCACGCGAAGTGCCACGGGGTTCCCGTATGATGCTGGGACAATTGAATCCTGGCGGGGTGGGGTCATGATCGACGGTTTCCTGGCGCTGTACATCTTCATGCTGGCCGCGTTTACCGGCTATGAAATCATCGCGCGGGTGCCGGTGATCTTGCACACGCCGCTGATGTCCGGGTCCAACTTCGTCCATGGCATTGTGCTGGTTGGCGCGATGATCGCGCTAGGCCGCGCACAGACGTCGTTCGAGATCGCGATCGGTTTCGTCGGTGTGTTGCTAGGCGCCGGGAACGCTGCCGGCGGCTACGTGGTGACCGAGCGGATGCTGGAGATGTTCAAGCCCAGCAAGCCGGCCGCCGACAAGGAGGGCAAGTGATGAACTGGCTGCCGACGCTGATCAAGGTCTGTTATTTCCTCGCCGCGCTGCTGTTCATCCTGGGGCTCAAGCGGATGAGTTCGCCGCGCACCGCGCGCGGCGGCATCGTGTGGGCCGGCTACGGCATGGTGCTGGCGGTACTGGCCACGTTTTTCCTGCCGGACATGCACAACCGCGGGTTGATCATTGCCGCGGTGCTGATCGGCGTGAGCGCGGCATGGTGGACGGGGCGCCGCGTGGCGATGACGGCAATGCCGCAGATGGTGGCGCTGTACAACGGCATGGGCGGCGGCGCG
>SMEK01000778.1_pt1 | contig 11294 bp, 9 predicted proteins | sample 2456371 | NCBI WGS metagenome assembly SMEK01 (sample SAMN10132590, study PRJNA489261) | soil metagenome | isolation source: day1 antibiotic-loamy sand soil ammended with composted manure from dairy... | place: USA | collected 2015-04-01
ACCGTGCGATTGTTTCCTACGGCAGCCAGAAGGCGGCGAGAGAGCGGCCAACTCGCAAAGGCGATGACCAGCGCCGCCAGGACGGGAACGAGAAAACCGTGAAAGAAATAAACGCCAGCCGCGACCACAAGCAACAGAAGCCAGCGCGCAGCCGACAGCGGAGGAACGACGGCCCGTTGTGACACCGGCGCGCCTAGAAGACGCAGTTCCTTCCGAGTGCTGGCGATTTGCGGTTTCTTCAAGCAGTCACCTCACGCCGCTTATCATGACAGCCCTGATAGGGATTGTCACAAGATAGTGCAGCAATCATGTTCATAGGAATATGAAGGGTTTTCAATCGCGCGTCGCACTGTTCTCCGGCGCGCATGCTAGGGCGACCCCGCGGGCGCCGTTTCTTCGAGCAACCTGAGCGCCGCCGCGCGTGCCTCCTCGGTGATCGTCGCGCCGGCCAGCATTCGCGCTATCTCCTCCTGCCGTCCGGCGTGGTCCATTTCGACGACGCCGGTAACCACCCGGTCGGCGCCGCCGGATTTGGAAATAAGGAAATGGGTAGTCGCCCGGGCGGCCACCTGCGGCGCATGGGTTACGGAAAGCACCTGCACCCGCTTTGCAAGGCGCGCAAGACGCTGGCCTATGGCATCGGCCACTGCACCACCCACTCCGGTATCGATCTCGTCAAAGACCAGTGTCGGGCGCAAGAAGGAAGCGCGAAAGCTCGCCACCGGAAGCCACCTTCATCATCGGCCCCGGCCGGGTGCCTGGATTTGTGCGTACCCAAAACTCGACCTGGTCTATGCCTTCCTCCAAGCGGCGGTCGGGATCGCTGGAAAGGTCCACGATGAACTCGGCGCGCTCCAGCTTGAGCGCCGGCAGTTCGGCCATCACCGCCTTGGTCAGCCCTGCCGCCGCGGCATGGCGCAAGGCCGACAGTTCCGCTGCGGCCGCGTCATATGTCTCGCGGGCAAGAACCGCCTTCCTCTGCAAAGTGGCCAGCCGCTCCTCGCCCGCGTCCAGATCGGCAAGATCGGCAGCCATGGAGTCACGCAACTGAGCCAGATCGTCCACGGGGACATTATGCTTGCGCGCTGCGGCACGTAGCGCAAACAACCGCTCTTCCGCCTTTTCCAGGCGTTGGGGGTCGTATTCCGTCGCCCTCATGGCCGCATCTATGGCCGACTGCGCTGCATCAAGCGAAATCAGCGCCTCATCCAGCGATTTCACCACATCGTCCAGCAGGCCCGGCGCCTCACTGGCCTTGCGCTCCAGGCGGCGCAGCAGGCTTGCGAGTTGTGGCAAGGGCGATGCCTGTCCCGACAAGACATCCTGGGCATCGTGGATCTCGGAGGCGATCTTCTCCGCGCGCATCATCGTCGCGCGCAGCTCTGCCAGTTCCGTCTCCTCGCCTGGCTGCGGGTCAAGATCCGACAACTCGGCAACGCAGGCGCGAAGATAATCAGCCTCGCGCGCAGCCGCCTCCACCCGGGCCCGATGGCGCGACAATTCCTGCTCTGCGGCATGCCACAGGCGCCACGCCTCCGCAGTCGATCGAACCACGCCGAGATGGCCGCCGAACGCATCGAGAAGCGCCCGATGCGCATCAGGATCAACGAGCGCCCGCTCGTCATGCTGTCCATGGATTTCCACGAGCGCGTGGCCGATCGCGCGCATCAGCCCCACGCTGGCCGGCTGGTCGTTGACGAAGACGCGGGTACGGCCATCGGCGGACTGAACGCGCCGCAGGATGATGTCGCCCTCATCCTCGATCGCATTTTCGGCCAGGAGTTCGCGGGCGGGATGGTTGCGTGGCACATCGAAAACCGCGGTGACCTGCCCCTGCGCTGCGCCGTGGCGTACGAGCGAGGCATCGCCGCGCGCACCAAGGGCCAGCGACAACGCATCGAGCAGGATCGACTTGCCGGCGCCCGTTTCTCCCGTCAGAACAGACAGCCCCGGCGCGAAGTCGATATCCAGGCGCTCTATCAGGACGATATCGCGAATCGAAAGTCTGGACAGCATCGGCGATGCTATAGCACGGCGGTGTCAGCCCGCTCCATGCGCGCGTTCAGGCTCCAACGATGAACTTGCCGGCCTTGGATATCCAGGACCCCTTGTTCTCTCGCGGCTCCAGTCCCTTGCTTTGCAGGAGCTTGTAGGAGTCCTTGTACCACTGGCTATCGGGATAGTTGTGGCCGAGCACGGCGGCCGCCGTCTGCGCCTCGTCGGTCAGCCCCATCGCATAGTAGGTTTCCGTTAGGCGAGCCAGCGCCTCCTCGACATGCCTGGTATTGGAGTAGTTTTCCACGACGGTGCGAAAGCGCTTGATCGCGGCGATATATTCGCGCCGCTCCAGATAGTAGCGGCCGATCTGCATTTCCTTTCCGGCCAATTGGTCGTGCGCAAAACGGATCTTGGCCTTGGCGTCCTCGGCATATTCGGAATCGGGCCAGCGCGTCACCAGTTCCTGCATCGTCTGGGCCGTGAGGCGCGCTTCCCTCTGATCCTGCGTAACGTCCTTGATCTGCCGATAATAGCTAAGGCCAATAATGTACTGCGCGTAAGCGGCATCTTCGGTCGACGGGTAGAGCGCGAGGTAGCGCTTGGCCGAGGCAATAGCGTCGTCATAATTGCCCTGCCGGTAATTGGCGAAGGCGCCCATCACCATCGCCTTGCGGGCGTATTCCGAATAGGGATGCTGCCGGTCGATCGCGGCAAACTTCTTGCTCGCTTCGCTAAGGCGACCGGCATTCAGATTTGCCAAAGCCTGATTGTAGAGCACATCGGCTGGCTCGGTCTGGTCGACATAGGTCGAAAGGTCGATGTCCTTCTCAGACATGCAGCCGGCCAGCACCATCGGTGCAGCAAAAAGGGAAAGTGCGATAAAAGCAGCCCTCGCCGGCGCTTTCGGTTGATCGGCCCGTTTGCAAAGCATGATCGAATTTCGCCCCTTCGGCGCTTCATTCATCGGCGACGAGCAGCCATAGACCACATTCATCGTGTGCGGCAACGCTATCGTGGTGCATTTGCGCTTTTTTGTGGCAGCTTTCATCTCGGCCCGCGTCCCCACAACAATGATGCGCCAGCAGCATTGCCGGTCTTCAAGCGGGCCGATCTCTCAAATCACCCAAGGCGCGTAGATCGGTGCGTAGGCAGCGCTCATCTCGACCGTACGGCCCCCACCCGCCCGGGTGGTCTCTACGACTTCGAAGGCGGTGCGGTCCGAAAGAAGACGCCGAAGCGCCGCCGAATTGAGCCGATGTCCGCCACGATAGGAGCGGAAACAACCGATGAAGCGCGCGCCGGCCAATGCCAGGTCGCCCATGGCGTCGAGCGTCTTGTGGCGAGCGAATTCATTCGGATAGCGCAGCCCGCCAATGTTGATGACCCGATGGTCATCGCCGATGACGAGCGAGTTGTCCAGCGATGAGCCCAACGCATAGCCCGCAGCCCAAAGCCGCTCCACATCCTTCATGAAGCCGAAAGTGCGCGCGCGGGCAATGTCACGGCGGAAAACCTCGGGGTTGATGTCGGAAGCGAAATTCTGCCGCCCGATAGCAGGACTTTCGAAATCGATCTCGATCTCGAAGCGGGTGCCCGGATAGGGCCTGAACTCCGCCCAGGAGGCACCGCTTTCGATACGCATGGGCTTCGTGATGCGAATATAGCGGCGCTTGACCGGCAGAATGTCGATGCCCGCCTGGTCGAAGGCTTCAACGAAGGGAACCGCGGTGCCATCGAGAATGGGAACCTCGTCACCCTCTATCTCGATGATCATGTTGTCGATGCCAAGGCCGAAAACAGCGGCCATCAGATGCTCGACGGTCGCGACATGCGGGCCGCTCGGGTCACCAAGCATGGTGCACAGATCCGTGGCCCCGATTTCGGTAACCAATGCGCGGAACTCGCGCGCCTCTCCATCCGGGCCCGTTCGCTGGAACACGATGCCCGTGTCGGCCTCACCTGGCATGAAATGTACAGTGACCGGGGCGCCGCTATGGACACCAAATCCGCTCAGCGACACGCGTGATTTCAGGCTTGTCTGATAGTCGTCCTGCAAATGAAACTCCAGCTGCCCGCCTCGCGTGACGCCGCTTGCGGTCTGCGGCGTTCCGATCCGGCACGACTTAACCCCAAGTAGTAGCCCGTCATCCAATCCGGCGTGAAGATAATAATCGAAGCATTGGACACCAAATCACGGTTTCTTTCCGCCTGTAACCGCCCAGCATGTCCATCTACTCGCAGAATTGTTTCGTCGAAACAATGACTTATGTAGCCACGAAAAGAACCCGGACCGTGCCGCAAAACTAAACAGGCAGGCGATTGCCCGCCTGCCTGTCCACAGTTTTCGAAGTGGTATTCGACTCAGTTGGCCTGCCTGCGCAGAAAAGCAGGTATCTCCAGCTGGTCCTCTTCATGGGTACTGCGAGGTTGAGGCGTCACTCGTCCCTGGTCATCCAGATGCCCGCGACGCGGCGCATAGAGCTGCGGGTCCTGGGGCGCCAGGCGACGGATTTCCGGCGCCGCCTGCCGCAGCTTCGGCTCGCGGGGCTGTGCCGGCTGAAGCCGCGCCGGTTCGTCTTCGCGACGGGTAAGGCCATTGGTCAGACGCTTGAGCAAGCCCATCGGACCCCGCTCTTCCTGATCGACCGGATTGGTCTTGGCCTCGACCTCGGCCTTCACGACAGGCGGAAAATCTTCGACGCGAGGCATGCGCTGCGGCGCGGCGGCAACCCGCTGAGGCTCGTTGCGGAATTCCGGCTGCGGCGCAGGGGCTGCCTGGGTGGCCCCTGCCTGAGGCTGCGGCTGTGCGGGCGGAGCCTGGAAGAGCCTGCTCTGGGGCCGGAACTCGTCGGCCTGGCTGTTGGCTGCCCGTGGCTGGGCCGCCATTGCCGCGTTCGCTTCGGCTTGTTGAATGGCTTCCGCGATCGGGTCGGCGACAGGAACCTCAGCCGCGGTCTGAGGCGCCGGCGTAGGGCGGCCATCGGTTCCGACAGGAGCCGCCGGCCGCACTGCGGGCTTGGGCGCCGCAGGACGGATCGCGATCGGCGCAGCAGCAATCTCGGCGGCCGTCTTGTCTATCCCGGTTGCAACCACGGAGACGCGGATGACGCCTTCCAGTTCCTCGTCGAAGGTGGCGCCCAGGATGATGTTGGCGTCCTGGTCGACTTCTTCGCGGATTCGCGTCGCCGCCTCGTCCACCTCAAACAGGGTAAGATCGCGGCCGCCGGTAATTGAGATCAGCAGCCCCTTGGCGCCCCTCATCGAGGTTTCGTCGAGCAGCGGATTGGAGATCGCGGCCTCGGCAGCAGCCATCGCCCTGCCCTCGCCAGATGCCTCGCCGGTACCCATCATGGCCTTGCCCATTTCGCGCATGACGGAGCGCACGTCGGCGAAGTCCAGATTGATCAGTCCTTCCTTGACCATCAGGTCGGTGATGCAGGCAACGCCCGAATAGAGCACCTGGTCAGCCATGGCGAATGCATCGGCAAAGGTGGTCTTGTCGTTTGCCAGCCGGAACAGGTTCTGGTTCGGGATCACGATGAGCGTATCAACGCATTTCTGCAGTTCCTCGATGCCCAGATCCGCCGTCTTCATGCGGCGCTGACCCTCGAAGTGGAACGGCTTGGTCACCACACCGACGGTGAGGATACCCTTTTCACGGGCCGCGCGGGCAACCACCGGGGCAGCACCAGTGCCGGTGCCGCCGCCCATGCCCGCGGTGACGAAGCACATATGGGTGTTGGAGAGGTGGTCGATGATCTCATCGATGCATTCCTCGGCGGCAGCGCGGCCGACCTCCGGCTGCGAACCCGCGCCCAGGCCTTCAGTGACATGCGCGCCAAGCTGGATCAGCCGCTCGGCCTTCGACATGGTCAGCGCCTGCGCATCGGTGTTTGCAACAACAAAATCGACGCCGCGCAAGCCTGCGGTGATCATGTTATTGACCGCATTGCCTCCGCCGCCGCCAACGCCGAACACCGTGATGCGCGGCTTCAGCTCGGTAATGTCCGGCTTTTTCAGATTGATCGTCATTGTCCTCGTCCTTTGCCTTTCCCGCCGCTGCGCCGCTGCGGCCGCCTATGGGGTGTCCCCGTCAAACTCTAGAAACTGTCCCTCAACCACTGACTCACGCGCTGCAGTTTCCCGCCTGTGCCCGTCATTTTCAGACGGGACATTCCTTGCGCAGGGCTGCTCTCGTAGCTTGCCACCTGCGGATAGATCAGAAGCCCTACGGCCGTGGAAAATGCAGGCCCCTTGGCCGCCTCCGGCAGGCCTGCCACGCCGAGCGGGCGCCCTACGCGCACATTGCGGCCCAGAACGCGCCGCGCTGCTTCGGGCAGGCCGGCAAGCTGGGAAGCGCCGCCTGTAAGCACCACGCGCCGGCCCACCACGGCCGTATGGCCGGACTTGGCGATGCGATCTCGCAACATTTCGAGCGTTTCCTCGATCCGCGCGCGTATGATGCGCGTCACCACCGAACGCGGCACATGCTGCGCAGGCTCATATTCCTCTCCGACGGGCTGGATAGTGACGAGATCGCGGTCGTCGGCGCTGCCGGGAAGCGCAGAGCCATGCATGACCTTCAGCCGCTCGGCAGCTTCGATCGAGGTCGAAAGCCCCTTGGCAAGATCCAGCGTCACATGATTGCCGCCGATGGGAATGGAATCCCCGTAGACGAAACGGCCCTCGGAAAAAACCGATATGGTGGTCGCGCCGCCGCCCATGTCGATGCAGGCTGCGCCCATTTCGAGTTCGTCGTCCACAAGGGCAGCCAGCCCGCTGGCATAGGGCGTCGCCACCATGCGCTCCACCGAAAGATGCGAGCGATTGATCGACAGTTCGAGATTGCGCGCCGGAGCCGCATCGCCGGTCATCACATGCATGTCGACGCCAAGCGCTTCACCCACCATCCCGCGCGGGTCGCGTATCCCGCGTTCCGCGTCGAGCGAGAACGCGAAAGGCAGAGAATGGAAAACCTCGCGCTCGTTTCGCAACGCCTGCTTGGCACCAGCCGCCAGGACCCTCTTGATGTCGGCCTCATCAACCTCGTGGCCGCCTAGATTGATCGTGGCGGAGAAGGTTTCGCTCTTCAGCCGCCCTGCAGTCATGTTCACGATCAATGAGTCGACGGTGAGGCCGGCCATGCGCTCGGCCGCATCCACCGCCAGCCTGATGGCGTGCTCCGCCCGGTCGAGGTCGATGACCAGTCCGGACTTTACGCCCTGCGACTTCTGGTGGCCGATGCCGATCACCTGAGCGCGATGCGAGCGCCCACGAAGAAGCTTGCCATCTTCGCGGGGCTTCAGCTTGGCAACGATGCAACACACCTTGCTCGACCCGACGTCGAGAACGGTCAATATGCCGGAGCGGCGTCCTGCATCGCCATTGCTGCCCACGCGCCAGATCATGTGCTCGCCCCCGGCTTGCGCTTCAGCGCCTGCTGCTTCAGCATGGCTTCGCGCGCCTTCTTCGCTTCAGGCGACAAACGCACGGCAACACGGTCGGCAATACGCATGTCGACGGCGAGGATATCACGGCCCAAGAGGTCGTTTTCCTGGTCCATGCGTATCAGTTCGGCAATCGCCCTGTCCTCGCCCTCCTCCGGCAGCTTCACGGTAATTCCATTCTCCAGCTTGAGATCCCAGCGCCTTCCGCCGATGCGGACATAGCCTCTCACTTTCGCCGTAAGCTGCGGGTATTGCGCGAGCCTTGCCAGAAAGTCGGGGGCAGCTTCGGGAGCGCCCGCGCCGACGATCAGCGGAAGATCGCCATTACGTGCACCGGTAAAGGGCGCAATGATCCGGCCCGACTTTTCGATCACCGAAAGCACGCTGCCCTGCTGCCATATGGCGAAGGCCTGCCGCTCCTCTATGCGCACTTCCAGGCCATGCGGATAGACCTTGCGCACCGCAACATTCTCGATCCACGGAAGCGTCTCTATGCGCTCCCGCGCCGTGTCGACGTCAAAACCTATTAGGGACGTCCAGCCGTTCAGCCCGAGTTTTTCCAGCACGTCGATCTCGGACGTCTGGCGATTGCCCACCACCCGGATCTGCTCCACGGCGAAGCCAGTGCGCGCGGTGATGCCCTGCACGAAGCCGTCAAGATGGCCTCCGAGGTAACCACCATAGAGCAGGCTCGAGCCCAGCAGAGCAGCGGAAAGCATTGTCGCGCTGTAGCGCGGTGCGGTGAATTCACCTCGGCCCAGACGACCAAGAACGCGCACGGGCCGCCGCAACCAGCGCGGCAGCACGAAATGCCCGAATGAGAACGACGAGCCAAGGAACGCTGGCCGCTGCCCGCGCATCCCGCTACCCTGTCGCCACCTCAACGCAGACACGAAGCGTCCTCCACCATCCAACTCAGCAAATCGCCGAACGAGTGCCCCGCTTGGGCGGCAATTTCGGGCACCAGCGACGTCGGCGTCATGCCTGGCTGCGTATTGATCTCCAGCCATACAACTTCGCCGTTTTCCGAATGGCGGTCGTCATACCGGAAATCGGACCGGGACACGCCGCGACAACCAATCGCTTGATGAGCCTTGAGGGCTAGTGTCTGTATTTTTTGGTAAATATTTAATGAAATTTTAGCCGGCACCTCGTGTTTTGATCCGCCGGCCACATATTTCGAATCATAATCGTAGAAGGCGTGACCCGTGGGGATGATCTCGCACACGCCAAGCGCCACGTCCCCCATGACCGCACAGGTCAGTTCGCGGCCGTGGACATAACGCTCGACCATGACCATGTCGCCATATTTCCATTCCGCGGAGGCAATGACCTGGGGCGGATGCGACTGTTCCTCCTTTACGATCACGACCCCGAAGCTCGAACCCTCATTGACCGGCTTGACCACGTAGGGCGGCTTCATCGGGTGTTCGCAGCCAATATCGAAGCGGTTGAGCACCTTCGATTCCGCGACCGGAATGCCAACCGACCTCGCAATGCGCTTGGCCTTCTCCTTGTTCATCGCAAGCGCGGAAGCAAGAACGCCGGAATGCGTGTAAGGGATGCCTAGATATTCAAGGATACCCTGCACCGTCCCGTCCTCGCCGAACGGCCCGTGCAGGGCGTTGAACACGACATCCGGCCGAAGTTCCGCAAGCACCTGACCGACATCGCGCCCGACATCGACGCGAGTAACCCGGTAGCCTTCCGCCTCCAGAGCATCAGCGCATGCCTTGCCCGACGAGAGCGACACCGGCCGCTCCGACGAAAAGCCACCCATCAGGACAGCCACATGCTTCTTCATTCGCCGATTATCCCCTCTTACGGCGCGCCCCTTGCTTCCCATGACTGAGCCAAGACGATGCCGCAGACCACACCCGCCGCCCGAGGCACCCCACGAACGCTCAACGACTCAAATCAGGAAACGCTTTAGGCCAGAGAATCAGAGAGTGGATTCGCTGGCAAGTGCCTATGATTCCGAGAGATTCACTTTTTATGAAAATCGCGGGAATTTCCCCGCCTGCGAGGCATTCGGGAACGTCAGGCGCAGATGTTTACAGCAGCAGGCCCAGGAATTCCTGGACCTCGTATCCCGGCCGGAAGTTGCCGATGCGCCTTATTTCCCATTGCAGCCTAATGCCGGACTTTTCCAGCACCCGGGCTCGCACTGTCTCGCCAAGATATTCGAGTTCGTATCCCGTCGCCGTGCCGGTGTTGATCATGAAGTTGCAATGCAGGGGTGACATCTGCGCTGCGCCGATCATGAGGCCGCGGCAGCCTGCCTTGTCGATTTCCCGCCAGGCCGAGCCGCCTTCCGGATTCTTGAAGGTCGAGCCTCCGGTTTTCTCCCGGATCGGCTGCACGGTTTCGCGGTGATGCTGGACCTCGTCCATGGCCGCCCTGATGGTGGCCTTGTCCTCGGCATAACCCTCGAACAAGGCGGAAGTGAAGATCAGGTCTGGCGGCGCTGAAGAATGGCGATATGCATAGCCCATATCCGCATTGGACAGCACATGCAGATTTCCCTTCCGATCCAGCGCCCGAACCTCCACGACGCGCTCACGCGTTTCCACCCCATTGGCGCCGGCATTCATCCTGAGCGCACCGCCAATGGCGCCGGGAATGCCGTGATAGAAATGAAATCCGCCAATACCGGCCTCCAAAGCTGCAGCGGCCACCCTTTTGTCAGGCGTGGCCGCACCTGCGCGGATACGCGTGGGCGAGATCGCTTCCACTTCCCCGAAGCCACGAGCCGAAAGGCGGATGACGAAACCCTCTATGCCGCCGTCGCGCACCAGGAGGTTCGAGCCGATACCGACCACGGTAAGCGGTATTTCCTCCGGCACTGCCCTGAGGAACATGGCCAGGTCTTCCTCGTCGGCCGGCTGGTACAACGCGTCCGCCAGACCGCCGGCCCGGAACCACGTTACCTTGTCCATTTCCGCATTGGGCGTCATGCGGCCACGCAGGCCTTTCAGCCGCTCACCAAGCGAGGAAAGCAGCCTTTCTCCTCGCGTCATGCCTCACCCTCGGCCAGTTCCTTCGGAAGCGCATACGCCCATTGCGTGATATTGCCGGCGCCAAGAAAAACGACGAAATCGCCGGGTCTTCCCAGGTCGCGGACCAGGGGCGCGAGTGCCTCCGGGCCCTCGACATAACGTGCATCACGATGGCCCGCAGCGCGGATTCGTGCCACCAGCGCCTCGGAAGTCACGCCCTCTATCGGATCTTCACCGGCTGGATAGACGGGCGCCACCATCACCGTATCTGCATCGTTGAAGCAGGTTGAGAAGTCGCCGAACAGATCATGCAAGCGTGTGAAGCGGTGCGGCTGCACGATGGCGATTACCCTGCCCGTGGCCGCCTCGCGCGCCGCCTTGAGCACCGCCTTGATTTCGACCGGGTGATGGCCGTAGTCGTCGAATACCTCTACGCCGTTCCACGAGCCGGTATGAGTGAAGCGGCGCTTGACGCCGCCAAACGACAGCAGGCCCTTCCGGATCGCATCGGCAGGAATGCCCAGCTCACGGGCAACGGCAATGGCCGCCGTGGCGTTGGAGACGTTGTGGAGTCCCGGCATGGGCAAGCGTAGCCCTTCTATGACTTCGTCCTTGCCGGTCTTGCGATTGCGGATGGCCACATCGAAGATCGAAGCGGCTCCGTCCACCTTGTGGTTGATAAAGCGCACGTCCGCTTGCGCATTGCCGCCATAGGTGATGACGCGGCGGTCCTCTATGCTGCCGACGAGCGCCTGAACCTCGGGGTGATCGGTGCACATGACACCGAAACCGTAAAACGGCACGTTCTCGACGAACATGCGAAATGCCTCCCGCACCTTGTCGAACGAGC
>SMEK01000703.1_pt1 | contig 11265 bp, 12 predicted proteins | sample 2456371 | NCBI WGS metagenome assembly SMEK01 (sample SAMN10132590, study PRJNA489261) | soil metagenome | isolation source: day1 antibiotic-loamy sand soil ammended with composted manure from dairy... | place: USA | collected 2015-04-01
GTAAAAATTTTTGTGAAAAAAAACGATTCAAATGTTACGTTGTATGTTCAAGATGAAGGAATTGGAATTCCAAAATCTGATTTATCGCGAGTGACTAACCCCTTTTTTACAGGAGAAAATGGTCGAAAAACGGGAGAGTCTACAGGTATGGGGTTATATTTGGCGAAGGAAATTTGTGAGAAGTTGGGTCACGAATTAAAGATTGAATCCGAAGTCGGTAAGGGAACAATCATTTCGGTGAATTTCTAAAACATTTCCCAATAATAATGAATCTTAAACAGAATTTGCTTAAAGAGGGAGCTTATATGGCAATTTTACAAGTCATCGATGTAACAAAAGTGTATGAAGGGAAGGTAACGAATCGAGCATTAAATCAGTTGAGTTTTGAAGTGGAGAAAGGCGAATTTTTAGCGGTCATGGGGCCTAGTGGAAGCGGCAAAACGACGTTATTAAATTTAATTTCCACAATTGATAAACCCACTTCAGGCGAAATAATTTTTAATGGGACGAAACCTCATTTATTTAATAAAACGGAACTTGCTTATTTTCGAAGACGAGAACTTGGTTTTATATTTCAAGACTTTAACTTGCTTCCAATGTTGACGGTGGAAGAAAATATTGTACTGCCTCTTACCCTTGACAATCAGCCAGTTTCTTTAATGGAAGAGCGAGTAAACACGCTTGCAGAAAAGTTGGGATTAATGGGAGTACTAACGAAAAGGCCAGATGAGTTATCGGGTGGTCAAGCACAAAGAGTAGCGATTGCAAGAGCTCTCATTCATGAGCCAGCGATTATTTTGGCAGATGAACCAACTGGAAATTTAGATTCCCACAATTCAAGAGAAGTGCTCGAACTGTTAAGTAAAATAAATAAAGAACGAAATGCAACGATTATCATGGTAACTCATGACCCGATTGCAGCTAGTTTCTGTGATCGAGTGCTTTTTATCAAAGATGGAGAATATTTTAACGAAATCTATCGAGATGATCGTAGGCAAACATTTTTCCAACGAATATTGAATGTGTTGAGCTTGTTAGGGGGAAGAGTCGGTGACCTTTCATCAATTCGCTTACCGTAACGTCATCCGTAATTTTCGAATATATGCAGCATTCTTTATGGCAAGTTTCTTCTCCGTATTTGTGTTTTTTATTTACTCGATGATTATGTTCCATCCCGAAATTGATGAAGGTTATTTAGGGAATGTGCCGATTGGCGGTTTAGTATTTGCTGAAATTATTTTAGTCGTGTTTTCATGGTTTTTTATTTTTTATTCGATGAAAGCATTTTTAGAAGCGCGTGCTAAAGAATTTGCCATTCTGCTTCATTTAGGAATGGAAAAGCGTCAGCTCAGCAGACTTATCTTTTTGGAAACAACGTTGATTGGAACTCTTTCGATTGCGTGTGGCATCCTTTTTGGATATGCTTTCACAAAATTTTTCTTTATGATTGTTCGGGAAATTTTAATGTTGGACCAACTGCCTTTATATTTTAAATGGGAGCCGTTTGTCTTAACAGCAGCCGTTTATTTTAGCGCATTCGTCATCATTTCCATTATTAGCATTAACTTTTCTCCAGAAAGAAAAATAATTGATTTATTGAAATGGTATCATTTTGTTAATATTAACGATCATTTTTCAAAAAAGAGAGCAATTTTAGCAGTCATTCTTTTAGCAATTGGATATGTATTAGCGTTATTAACAAATCGAGTGAATTTTTATCCGTTCGTTGTTTTAATACCAATTCTCATTACCATTGGGACGTATTTTTTCTTTACAGATTCTACTTCATATTTCGTTCATTACATGAAAGAGCGGAAGAGTTTTTCGTGGAAAAAATCAAGAATGTTATCCATTGCAGAGCAAACATTGATCATGAAAAACAATGGAAAAATGTTTTTTGTTGTGACAATGGTCTCAGCTGCTGCTTTTTTATGTGTAGGGTTGCTAGCGGCCCTGTCTTCGTACACTTCAAAATACGATCAACTAAATCCATTAGGTTTGATATATAAGGGACATATTGATAACCCTTATGAAAGGGCTCATATTCGATCTATTTTGAATGAGTTGGAATTGAAAGGTCTTTCATACCATTTAACAAGATTTGAAGTAAAAAAACAGACGTCCTCTTATACGAATTACGAAGTGGAAGTATTTCGAGAATCGGATATAAACAGTCTGTTGTTCTCTTATGGTTATCCGATGGTGCGATTAGATTCTGGTGAAGGAATGTTTATTCCGTACTCCGAAGAGGCAATTAAAAAACTATCGAAAAGAACTGTGCATACGGTATTGAAAGAAAATAATGTACCGATTTCGATTAATCAAGTATATCCGGAGTTGATTTTTCCAAGTTCCATTGTCAGTCCAAACGCCATTATTATTAGCGATGAAGATTTTTTACGTTTAAAAAAGCCTTATAGTGGATATCCACATGTGGAACCTGGATATCATTTGTTTGCATTTGATATTCCCCAATGGTTAGAAGCACAAGATGTTGGATTGTCCATTTACAAAGAGGTACAAAAAGAATATGAAAAAGAGCGGTATGGATTGCCTTTTTATTTTGAAAATGCTGGTTTAAATTATTCTTTTGTTTTATCAACTTACGCATTATTTACACTGGTAGGGTTATTAGTTGCAGCAGTATTTTTACTAGCTGCTGGAAGCTTTATTTACTTTAAAATTCATACCAATTTAGATTCAGAAAAGCGAAAGTTTGATGTGTTAAAGCGAATGGGCATTGCAGATAGTGAAATAAAACGCCTTGTGACAACACAATTATTTCCTCAGTTTTTCTTGCCTTGGGGTGTGGCGATGGTTCATAGTTTATTTGCCTTTTTAGCTTTGCAAAATATATTAAAGGATATTGCCAATATATCAATTGTAAAAGAAATCATCTTTGCTTTTTCTTTCATCATTTTATTGCAAGTGATTTATTTCTATTTAATTCGATGGAGATATATTGCTCACGTAAAAAATTAAGTTGGGGATGCTAGTATGAATTTAGTAAAAAAAGTTCGCGAACAGTCTTTAAACCACCCAGAAAAAATTGCTTATATTTTTGAAGGTCGTTCAACAACTTACGGTGAATTTGAAGATAAAGTAAGCAGTCTTGCTTTTTCGATGAATCAACTGGGCATTCAAAAAGGGGACCATGTAGCACTAATTTTTCAAAATTGTCCCCATTTTTTAATTGCTTATTATGCATTGATGCGTATTGGAGCAGTTTCAATTCCCATCAATCCGATGTATACGCTGGATGAAATGTCTTACATTGTTGACAATGGAGATGTAAAGTGGATTATTGCTGGAGAAGATTCGATAGGGCGAATTAATCAATTGTCCAATAAATTTTCACAAATAAAAGGTTCAATTCTTTGTGATAAAGATTCATCACATCTTTTTCATGATCGGCAAGAAGGCAAGTACCATTTTTACTCTGATTTAATAAAGCATTCATATTCTATGAAGCCGGTATCGTTGGAAGCGGACGATATCGCGATCATTTTATATACATCTGGAACGACTGGCCATCCTAAAGGTGTGATGTTGACTCACGGAAATCTATATGCTAATGCACGAGACGTTGGAGATTATTTTTTGTTTTCGGAAGAAGATCGAGTGATTGCCACCTTGCCTTTTTATCATGTATTTGCTTTAACAGTCGTGTTGAATGTTCCATTAAGCACTGGTGCAACGATATTAATTGCCCCAAGGTTTTCTCCAAAATATATTTTTCAGCTTGCAAAGGAATATCATGCGACCGTGTTTGCTGGGGTTCCTACGATGTATAGTTTTCTTCATCAATACAAAGAAGGAGAGCCTTCAAGTTTCTCTAGTTTACGATTAGCCATTTCCGGAGGTGCTCCGCTCCCAATCAAAGTACTCGAAAATTTTGAAGCAAGGTTTAACATCCCAATTTTTGAAGGGTACGGATTATCGGAAGCAGCGCCAGTTACATGTTTTAATTCTCCGACACAAAAGCCAAAACCCGGTTCAATTGGTACCTCCATTCCGAACGTAATAAATAAAGTGGTAGATGACCAGGGGAATGATGTAGCGATTGGAGAAGTTGGAGAATTGATATGTAAAGGACCGAATGTCATGAAAGGATATTATAAGTCTCCTGAGGAAACAGATAAAGCCATTCGTGATGGTTGGTTATATACTGGCGATTTGGCAAGACAAGATGAAGAAGGATATATTTATATCGTTGATCGCAAAAAAGATTTAATTATTGTTGGGGGATATAATGTATATCCGCGTGAAGTGGAAGAAGTATTATATACCCACCCTAAAGTATTGGAAGCAGCTGTAGTAGGTTTTTCTAATGAAGATTATGGAGAAGAAGTACATGCCTTTATTGTTTTAAAGGAAGAAGCCTATTATGATGAGTTACTTCAACATTGTGAAAAACATTTGGCAACTTATAAAATTCCAGAGGCTTTTCATATTATACAATCATTGCCGAAAAATTCTACTGGGAAAATTTTAAAACGCCATTTAAAAGAACGGATTGAGCGAAAAGTGACAGAATAATGGGGAAGCAGTACAATAGATGAAGTGTAACCTTAAAGATAGCGAAATATGGAAGAAAGAGGGAAGAAAAATGGAAAAAATGAATGTGGAAAGTTTTAATTTAGACCATACAAAAGTTAGTGCACCATATGTACGCCTAGCTGGTGTAATCACAGGAAAAAATGGTGATGTGGTTCGAAAATATGATATTCGTTTTAAACAGCCAAATAAAGAACATATGGAAATGGCAGCACTTCATTCAATTGAGCATTTAATGGCTGAACATATTCGTAATCATACAAATCAAGTGGTGGATTTGAGTCCGATGGGATGTCAAACAGGATTTTACCTTACAATGATTAACCATGATGACTATGAAGAAGTCTTGAATATTTTAGAAAAAACGCTTCGCGATGTATTGGAAGCGACAGAAGTACCTGCTTGCAATGAAGTGCAATGTGGCTGGGCAGCAAATCATAGTTTAGAAGGGGCCAAACAATTGGCGAAAGAAATGTTGGAAAAACGTAGTGAATGGTCGATTGTTTTTAAAGGAGAATAAATTTTATGCAGTATCATCTTTTAAGGATGATACTTTTTTGTATAATTTTCATATGTCGTATTTTTGTTCTAGTTTTATTTTTCGTTGTATTTTATCGTAAAAATTGTATATTATTGGAATTGTACATAATGAAAAAGTGGGGATATTGGTATGGAAGTGCTTGTAGGTAGGCAACCAATCTTTAATACACATGAGGAAGTGGTTGCTTATGAACTTTTATACAGAAGAAATGAATCAAATCAATTTGAACAAGTTGATTCAGATAATGCAACAATTCAAGTGTTGAAAAACTCCGTATTTACTATAGGAATGAATGAATTAACAAATGGATTACCAGGGTTCGTAAATTTTACGGAAAATTTGTTAATGACGAATAATATCATTGATTTAATTGATCCTTCTACATTTGTAATCGAAATATTAGAGGATGTGCCGATTACGGATCAATTGATTATGCGGATTGTAGAATTGAGAAATCGAGGTTTTACAATTGCGTTAGATGATTTTGTTTTAAGACAAAATATAGAATATTACAACACGTTATTTGCAAATGTAGATATTATTAAAGTCGATTTTTTAAGCACTCCTAAATCCGGAAGAGCTATTATTGAAGAGCGTGTGAAAAATTTCTTTCCCCACATTCAACTGTTGGCAGAAAAAGTAGAAAATCGTACTCAATTTGAAGAAGCAAAAGCGGCAAATTATTCACTATTTCAAGGATATTTTTTTGAACAGCCTCAAATTATTAAATCAGTGGATATACCCATGAATATGTTGCAGTATTTTGAAGTAATGAGCTTATTAAAAGAAGAAAATTCCAACGTTCAAGAAATTGCTGAAAAAATAGAACAGAACATATCTATAACTTACAAGTTACTTCAGTTAATTAATAATATTTCCAGAAAAAAATCGAAAGTGCGATCGGTAAAACAAGCGATCGTGATGTTAGGGTTAATCGAACTGCGTAAATTTCTTTATTTACTAGCAGTTGATGAAGGGCTAGCGGATGAACCATCAGATGTTTACATTGAATTAATGAGAACATCCATTTTCCGTGCCAAAATTTGTGAATTGCTTGCAAGAAAAAAGAATAAACAAAATTATTCCGAGTATTATTTAGTAGGGATGTTTTCATTAATCGATACAATTTTACAAAGACCCATTCAATTAATTGTTCAACAATTACCGTTTTCGGAAGTAGTCATCGAAACGATTTGTGGCAGGGAAACGGAGATGACTATTTATTTACAACTGAGCATTGCATTGACAAAAATGGATTTGGAAAAAGCAAATCAATTAGCGAAAGAGTTAGGCATTTCTACGGCTGATTTAGGATATATATACAGAATGGCTTTAGAATATACGAAAAGCTCCATATAAATTATGGCGAAAAAATCCTATTCAATGATTGTTGAATAGGATTTTTTTATTTGCGCACAATATTCTTACATGAACCTTCGTAAATGGATTTCAAAATTATACTAAAATAATTTATTCCTTTTTTATTTGAATGTGAACACTCTTTCACAAATAATTCACAAACCTGAAACAAATGTTAGAAGTGTTGATATTATTGCTTTTTGCGGTATTATCTAAACTTTGGATATTTGTCCAAATGTTTCTTTGTTCAACAATTTTGATATAATGAACATGTATTGCACATTTTTTATTATTTTTTTGGAGGGGTTCAGATGAAAAAAGCATGGTTGGCATTATTATTCGGATCCGCCCTTGTTCTTGGTGCTTGTGGTGACGGCGGAGACGAAGCTACTGACGGAGGTTCAACTAACGACAATACTACAGATGAACAAACAACAGATGGCGGTACAGAAGCTAACAAAGGTGAAGAACTTGTAATGAGCAGTTGTACAACTTGCCATGGCGGTAACTTGCAAGGTATGGGGAATACTCCAGCACTTTCAGATGTTGGTTCAAGATTGTCTGAAGAAGAAATTTTAGATGTCATTCTAAACGGTAGAGGTGCAATGCCTGGCGGATTACTGAAAGGTGAAGATGCTGAAGCCGCTGCTGCATGGTTGGCACAACAAAAATAATTTTGTTTAAAAAATAAAAGCGTTTACATTAGTGAGTCTTGGGAGACGTTATGAGCACGTCTCCTTTTTTATTTTGGATAAGTATACTATAATGCTAAAATAAATACATATGTGAAAAAAGGTGGGAGAGAAGAATGGCACAAGTAACAACAAAAGATGTAATGGAGAAATTTAAATTAACCCTTGTAAGTGGTCATGAAGGGATTGGTCGCCATATCACAACGAGCGATATTTCTAGACCAGGCTTAGAAATGGCAGGTTATTTTACCCATTATCCTGCGAATCGTGTGCAACTTATTGGAAGAACGGAATTATCATTCTTTGAAATGCTCCCTCCGGAATTAAGGCAAGAGCGGATGATGAAACTATGTTCGCAGGAAACACCAGCAATTATTATTTCGAGAAATATGGATGTTCCTCAAGAATTAATTGATGCCTCTAATGAAAACAATGTACCAGTATTAGTTACGTCTATGAAAACAACAAGGTTTTCAAGTAGACTTACCAATTATTTGGAAAGTAAATTAGCACCTTCTACAGCCATCCATGGTGTATTAGTCGATGTGTATGGAATAGGTGTCTTAATTATTGGAAAAAGTGGAGTAGGGAAAAGTGAGACAGCTTTAGAATTAATTAAGAAAGGACATCGACTCGTAGCGGATGATTGTGTAGAAATTCGACAAGAAGCCGAAGATATATTGATTGGGAGTCCCCCACCTTTACTAGAGCATTTATTAGAAATTCGCGGAATCGGCATTATCAATATTATGACTTTATTTGGTGCAAGTGCAGTTCGACCATATAAACGCATTACATTAATCGTGGAGTTGGAAACTTGGGATCCAAATAAAACTTACGATCGATTAGGGCTAGATGAAGAAAAAATGAAAATCATTGATACGGAAATTACAAAATTAACGATTCCGGTTCGCCCTGGACGAAATGTTTCCGTTATTATTGAAGTAGCAGCAATGAATTATCGTTTAAAAAGGATTGGCATCAATCCTGCATTGGAATTCTCAAGAAGATTAGACGAAGTTATTGCAATGCATGATGAGATTGATGAATATTAATTATTGAAAGATGATTTTAAATTTGAAAGGAGTTCATATGGATAATATTTTGTTAGCAATCGATCCGGTTGCCTTTAGCATAGGTCCATTATCTGTGCGATGGTATGGTATTATCATCGTTACTGGTATCATCATTGCTTATTTTGTCGCACAAGCGGAAGGAAAAAAACGTGGATTGCCTGAAGATTTCTTTGGAGATTTGTTGCTTTGGGCAGTGCCGATTTCCATACTTTGTGCCCGCCTATATTATGTCATCATGAAATGGGATTATTATGGTGCTAATCCAGAAAAAATTATTGAGATTTGGAACGGCGGTATTGCTATACACGGAGCGTTGATTGGGGCAATTACAACTGCATATGTTTTCTGTCGTGTGAAAAAAGTAAGCTTTTTAAAAGTTGCGGATATTGCTGCTCCAAGTATATTAATTGGCCAAATCTTAGGTCGTTGGGGAAATTTCATGAATCAAGAAGCATATGGCGGCCCCGTTTCCCGTGAATTTTTAGAAAGTTTATTTTTGCCAGATTGGATTATTGAGCAAATGTACATTCATGATTTAGGGACATATGTTCATCCAACTTTTTTATATGAATCATTATGGAATTTAGTGGGCTTAATTATTTTATTGCTATTTAGAAAAGCCAATTTACAACGAGGGGAAATTTTCTTCTCTTATTTAATTTGGTATTCAATAGGACGATTCTTTATTGAAGCGATGAGAACAGATAGCTTGTATTTAATTGGAGATTTACGTTCAGCCCAAGTCGTTTCAGTGACGTTAATCATCGTCGGATTTGCCAGCATTTTTTATCGCAGATGGAAAGTTCGTCCTGTTGTTCGATATCTTGATGAATAGATAGAAAGGAAAATGAGAATGTCAACGTTGAAAAAGGGGTTCATTGCAGGCGGTAAAACAGCCTGGTCTTTAAGTAAAGTTATTTTTCCAATTACGTTTATTGTGACAATTTTACAATTTACACCAATATTACCTTGGCTCATTGACTTGATTGAACCATTCATGGGAATTCTAGGATTAAGTGGTGAAGCCGCTATTCCCCTTGTGCTAGGGAACTTTTTAAATTTATATGCAGGGATTGCTGGAATACTTTCAGTTGAGTTGACTGTCAAAGAAGTGTTTATTCTTGCAGTTATGCTATCTTTCTCCCACAACATTTTCATTGAAACAGGTGTTGCATTAAAGGTAGGAGTAAAACTATGGGTAATTCTTACTGTTAGATTTGGTTTAGCGATTTTATCTGCTTTAGTGATTCGATTTCTTTGGAACGGTGGAGGAGAAATTGCAAAGTATGGCTTAGTTCCTGCACAAAATCCTAATCCGGACGGTTGGGGAGAAATATTATTACTTGGACTCCAAAAAGCGAGTTTAGGGATTTTGCAATTATTAATTATTGTCATTCCTTTAATGATTGTCGTGCAATATTTACGTGACTATCATTTCTTAGATAAATTATCAAATTTACTGGCTCCATTGACGAAAGTAATTGGAGTAAAACCAAATGCAGCGATGACATTAGTTGCTGGATTAGTAATTGGTTTAGCCTATGGAGCAGGTGTGATGATTCAATCAGTACAAGAAGATGGTGTGAGTAAAAAAGATGCTACATTATGCTTTATCTTTTTAGTTGCATGTCACGCGGTGATTGAGGATACGCTTATTTTTGCGCCTTTAGGAATTCCGATTTTACCTTTATTAATTATACGAGTAATTACAGCATTTGTACTGACGATTATTGTTGCATTTATTTGGAATAGAACAGAACTAAAGGCATTAAATAGGGAAGTGGTCCAGTAAGAATGAAAGCCTTATTATTTGACTTTGATGGAACGTTATTAAATACAAATGAATTAATTATCCAAACATTTATGCATGTATTAAACGACAAATTTCCTGGGCAATATTCGCCACAAGATTGCATCAACTTCATTGGTCCGTCATTAAAAGAGACTTTTGAACAAATTGCGCCAAATGAAGTCGATGAAATGATTGCAAAATATCGCCAATGGAATCATGCTTATCATGATCATTATGTGAAAGAGTTCGATGGTGTCAATGAAACTTTAGAAGAATTAAAAAAGCAAGGGCATAAATTAGCAATTGTCTCAACGAAAAAAAGGGATACGATCGAACGAGGACTTCAATTCATGAAAGCAGAACATTACTTTGATTTCTGGATAGGTTTAGAAGATGTTACGAAAGTAAAACCAGATCCGGAACCAGTTTTATTAGCATTAGAGCGTTTGAAAATGCCAAAAGAGAAAGCTTTGATGATTGGGGATAATTATCACGATATTTTAGCAGGAAAAAATGCAGGTATTAAAACAGCTGGAGTTGCTTGGTCAATTAAAGGAGAAGAATATTTACGACAATTCCAACCGGATTATATGTTGCATCATATTTCCGATTTACTAACAATCGTGAAGGGGTTGTAATATGCGGAGAACTGAAACATACAAAGTTCAAGGAGGCGCCAACTCTTTATGGCATGTATATAAAACCGTTTCTTTTTGGAAGGTTGTAAAATGTTTTATTTTTATTCAAATTGGTCGAATTACTCCGTTTATGGGATTAAAAAATTGGATTTATCGCACCTTTTTGAAAATGAAAATCGGAAAGAGAACTTCTCTTGCGCTAATGGTAATGCCTGACACGATGTTTCCAGAGCGTATTTCAATTGGTGATAACACGATTATTGGATATAATACAACGATTTTAGCTCATGAATATTTAATTGATGAATATCGATTAGGCGATGTGAAAATAGGAAATGAAGTGATGGTGGGAGCGAATTCCACCATCTTGCCTGGTGTCGAAATTGGCGATGGAGCAATCGTTTCGGCTGCTACATTAGTGAATAAAGATGTTCCAGCTGGGGCGATGGTCGGTGGAAATCCCATGCGCATCATTTTCACAGCTGAAGAAATGGCGGAACGGAGAAGAAAAAAACAGGCGAGTGGGAAAGAGGATGTTTAGAAAGATGAATCTTTCTAGGCATCTTTTTTTATAAAAATAAGAGGCAATGTTGCTTAAATTATCTGAATA
>SMEK01000705.1_pt1 | contig 11261 bp, 9 predicted proteins | sample 2456371 | NCBI WGS metagenome assembly SMEK01 (sample SAMN10132590, study PRJNA489261) | soil metagenome | isolation source: day1 antibiotic-loamy sand soil ammended with composted manure from dairy... | place: USA | collected 2015-04-01
GTGGCGGCGGCGGCGGCGGCGGCGGTTCGATGAAGTTCACCTGGACGATGCGTTCTTTTTCTTTGTGGTTCTGCTGCGGTGGTGCCATCGGCGCCACGATCAACAGAAACGCAAACGCATGCAGCCCGATGGCAACTGCCAATGCCCAGGTGCGTTTCCAACTAAACGGCTCGCGCCCGATTTCTTCGTTACTAGAGGCCATCTGTCACTATCTGAAGCTGATCGATCGGAAGAGAACGTTGCCGCAGGGACTGTTCCGAAGCCGTCTGTCTGATGCCTGGACGGACTCGGAAGAAGCTTGTCACTGGGGAGACGCAGGGGAAGGTTTTCAACGGTACAACAGCATCTGACTTTTGTATAGCACCATGGGGGCGGAGAAATGGACGTCCATCCGCCCCACTGAGTGGGACCCAAGGATCAGTTCGCACCGGCCTTCTGCAGCCATGCCTTGGCCTTGGAAGCGGTTTCGGGATCTTGTGCCGCCTGCTTCATCGCGGCGACCGCGGCCGGCTTGTTCTTGAGGCCTCGCTCGGTCTCGGCCAGCAGCATGTAAGCCGTGCCCTTGTGCTTGACGCCCTTGGCGATGCCTTGCTGGATCTGGCTCTTCGCCTGGCTGTATTTGCTTTCGCTGAGCAGCAGGCGGCCTGCGCGCAATGCCGCCTCGCCGTCGGTGGCCAACGGTTCGGCCTGCTGGTAATAGCCGATCGCCTTGCTGGCATTGTTGGCCATTTCGGCCGACTGACCCATCAGCACGTAGGTTTCGGCACTGGGCTTGACCACGCCCTTGCTGACGCCTTCCTCGAGCACCTGACCCGCCTTGGTGGCGTTCGGCGCAGGGTCGTCGCTTTCCTGGCCGGTAATCAGGTACAGCTTGGCCAGATTGATGTAATGGGTGTCCTTGGTCAGCGTGCCGCTGGCGCGGGCCTTCTCCATCAATGCGATCGCCTGCGGGTATTTCTGCGCCTGCATCAGCACGGCCACGGCGTTGTTCAGCGCATTGGGATCATTCGGACTGGAGTCGAGCTGGCTCTGTGCCAGTTCGGCGGCCTTGTCGTCCTGGCCGGACTCGGCATAGCTGGCCATGAGGATCTGATCCCAGCTTGGCTCCGACTTGCCGCCCATCGACTTGGCCTTGGTGATCGCGGCGATCGCTTCGGGATATTTCTCGAGGCGGTAATCGGCGTTGCCTTCCAGCGCGTACGATTCAGCGGTTTCCTTCTTGCCCTCGGCGCGCCACTTGGTGATGGTGTCGATTGCCGGCTGGTACTGCTCATCGGCCATCTGGAACTGCGCCAGCATGTACATCAGCTGGAAATAGGTGTCGTTCGGCATCACGCCGAGCGCCAGCGAGCGCTGCAACGCATCGATCGCGCCCTTGTAGTCGCCATCGTTGTAGTGAAGGCTCGCCATGCCCTGCAGCGCAAGCGCCTGGGCGTATTTGCTCTTGCTGTCGTTGATGATCGCCTGCAGCAACGGCTCGGCCTTGGCCTTGTCGCCTTCGTTGACCGCATCCAGACCATCGTTGAGGTTCTTCTGGTCCTTGGAGCTGGTCAGGTCGAGTTTGGGTTCGGTGCGGGTCGTGTCCGGATACTGGACTTCCTTCTTCACCTTGGCCTGATCATTGTTGCGTGCGGCCATTGCGGGGCTGGCAACAAAGCCGAGCAGCAAGGCGGCGCTCGCCAGGATGTTCAACCCTCGAGCATGCTTCATGGTGATCCTCGTAATTCGGTCTGCGCGTATCAAACAACGCGGGGAATCGTGGAGGTTACCGCGATCCGGCAAGTGATAACAAGTTGCAGTGCCGCATGAAAGATTGTTAAAAATCAATAACTTGGCGTTATACACTCACTCGGGATGCATCGGCGACCTTCCCAGGTCGCTGATTTTTTTCCAGTTCGGATGGGTCACGAGGCGCGACCAGGTACCGAAACCGCGGGAGTTATCCCGCGGCCGGGCCCATTGTCAGATATCCAGATTGGCGACCTTCAGCGCGTTCGCCTCGATGAAGTCGCGTCGCGGCTCGACCGCTTCACCCATCAACATCGAGAACATCTGATCGGCCACTACCGCGTCCTCGATGCCCACTTGCAGCATGCGCCGGGTATCCGGATTGACCGTGGTATCCCACAACTGTTCGGGGTTCATCTCGCCCAGGCCCTTGAAGCGCTGGATGCTGCGACCCTTCTTCGCTTCATCGAGCAACCAGTTGCGTGCCTCGACGAAGCTGAGCACACCGCGCGAGGCGTTGCCACGCCGCACGACAGCCTCGGGCTGGATCAGCCCGGCAATCTGCTGGCTGATCGACAGCAGCGGGCGGAACTCGTTGCTGCTGAAGAACGGCTTGGGCAGGAACCAGGTATGGGTGAGCCCGTGTTGCTCCTTCACCACCTCGATCGCCGGCGGTTGTTCGCCTTCAGCCTGACGCAGTCGCATCGTGTAATGCGGCTTGCCCAACCCGCTGGCCGCCAATCGCCGGGTGGCTCCATCCAGCCAGCCCTGCAAGGCGGCGGTGTCATCCCACAACGCCGGTTCCAGTGGAGCGTGTTCCAGCAAGGCATTCAAGACGGCGGTGTCGAAGCGGTGCGCCAGCCTGGCAATCTGGTCCAGCGCTTGCTGGTAACCGCGCAGCAGCTTTTCCAGTGCCTCGCCGGTAATCGGCGGCGCATCCGGGGTATAGGCGAGCGAGGCGTTGTCGACGGCGCTGGAGATCAGGTAGTCGTTCAAGGCCGTATCGTCCTTGATGTACAGCTCCTGCTTGCCCTGCTTCACCTTGTACAGCGGCGGCAAGCCGATATAGACGTGGCCGCGCTCGATCAGCTCGGGCATCTGCCGGTAGAAGAAGGTCAGCAGCAGGGTGCGGATATGCGAGCCGTCGACGTCCGCATCGGTCATCAGGATGATGCGGTGATAGCGCAGTTTGTCGGGGTTGTACTCGTCCTTGCCGATGCCGGTGCCCAGCGCGGTGATCAGGGTGCCGACCTCGGCCGAGGACAGCATCTTGTCGAAGCGGGCCTTTTCCACGTTGAGGATCTTGCCCTTCAACGGCAGCACGGCCTGGGTCTTGCGGTTGCGGCCCTGCTTGGCCGAGCCGCCGGCGGAGTCACCCTCGACCAGGAACAGTTCGCACAGCGCCGGATCCTTTTCCTGGCAGTCGGCCAGCTTGCCGGGCAGCCCGGCGATATCCAGCGCACCCTTGCGGCGGGTCATCTCGCGGGCTTTGCGTGCGGCTTCGCGGGCACGGGCGGCATCAACCGCCTTGGTGGCGATGGCCTTGGCCTCGTTCGGATGTTCCAGCAGGAATTCGCCGAGTTTTTCGTTGACCGCCTGCTCCACCGCGGTTTTCACCTCGGAGGAAACCAGCTTGTCCTTGGTTTGCGAGGAAAATTTCGGATCGGGCACCTTGACCGACAACACCGCGATCATGCCTTCGCGCATGTCGTCGCCGGACAGCGCCACCTTGGCGTTCTTGGCCAGGCCTTCCTTCTCGATGTAGTTCTGCAGCGAACGGGTCAACGCGGCACGAAAACCGGTGAGGTGGGTGCCGCCATCGCGCTGGGGAATGTTGTTGGTGAAACAGAACATCGTTTCCTGGTAGGAATCGGTCCACTGCATCGCCACTTCCACCACGATGCCGTCCTGCTCCGAGGTCAGGCTGATCACGTTGGGGTGCAATGCGGTTTTCATCTGGGCCAGGTGGCGTACGAACGAGGCGATGCCGCCTTCGTAGGCAAACGTGTCCTGGCGCCCTTCCCCGCGTTCGTCCTTCAGCTCGATGGTGACGCCGGAGTTGAGGAAGGCCAACTCGCGCAGGCGTTTGGCCAGGATCTCGTAATGAAACTCGATATTGTTGGTGAACGTGGCCGGGCTGGGCTGGAAACGCACCAGCGTGCCCTGCTTGTCGGTCGGGCCGACCACTTTCAGCGGATACAGCGGCTCACCCAATGAGTATTCCTGCAGGTGTTCCATGCCGTCGCGGTAGATCGTCAGCCACAGGTGGTCGCTCAACGCGTTGACCACCGAAACGCCCACGCCATGCAGGCCGCCGGACACTTTGTACGAGTTCGCATCGAACTTGCCGCCGGCGTGCAGTACCGTCATCACGACTTCGGCGGTGGAGCGGCCCTCTTCCGGATGGATGTCGACCGGGATGCCGCGGCCGTTATCGCTGACGCTGACCGAGCCGTCATCCAGAATCGTCACGACAACCTTGTCGCAATAGCCGGCGAGCGCTTCATCGATCGCGTTGTCGACCACCTCGAACACCATGTGATGCAGGCCGGTGCCGTCATCGGTATCGCCGATGTACATGCCCGGGCGTTTGCGCACCGCTTCGAGGCCCTTGAGGACCTTGATGTTGCTTGAGTCGTAGTGCGATTCGTTGATGGATTCGTTCATGCGTTGACCGTTTCCTGGCGCCATTCCACCTGCCCGACACGGCACCGTGAGAAGCCGGACAAGGATTATGCTGGGTAATGCGACCTTGAATCGTCGCAACCTTTCGATTATAGCAGGCGCGTCAGCTCGCCTTGTTCCACGTGGAACACGCGCGACGGCAAGTCCTGCAGTGCGGCAGGCAACTCAGTGCCCGTGAGCAGAACCTGGGTGTTGGAAGATGCCAGTTGCGCCACCACGGCGGACTGGTGCGCTTGATCCAGCTCGGAAGCGAGGTCGTCCAGACAAACGATCGGCCACTCACCCCGATACTCGGCGTACAACCCGGCTTGGGCCAGCAGGCAAGCCAGCGCGGTGAGCTTCTCCTGCCCCCGCGACAGGTGCTCGCGCAAGGGGGCGTGGGCAAAGGCAACCGACCAATCCGCGCGATGGGCGCCGAGCGTGGTGTGCCCCCGCGCCAGGTCGCGGCTGCGTAAGGTACGCAGCTGCCCGGCCAGGTCCTGTTCGTCCGACCACCCCCGGCGATACCGCAGTTCGAGTGCGCCAAGCTCCGGCAACAGACCGCTCATGGATTCCTGCAACTTCGGGAGAAGCAGGTCCAGGTAGCCCTGCCGCTGCTGATCGATCAGCGAACCGGATTGCGCCAGCTCGGTCTCCCAAGGCTCAAACAACGCATCTGATGGCGTCGCCGCCGATCGCAGCAGGCTGTTTCTCTGTTTCAGGGCGCGCTGGTAGCGGCGCCAGTGCGAAAGGAAGCCGTGTTCCACGTGGAACACACCCCAATCCAGGAAACGCCGACGCTCCTCGGCGCCTCCTGCGATCAGCGCATGCGAGCCGGGTTCGAAGCAGACGACGGCGCACTCACGCACGAGCTGGCCGATCGTCGCGTTGGCGCCATCGATGCGAGCTTCCCACCGCGCGCCATCGCGGCCCAGACCCAACCGGGAGACACGCTCATCGGCGTGGCGCAGCTCGGCGAATACGGATAACCCGGCGGCACCACGCTGCAACAAGGCTTCTTTTGCGCCACTACGAAACGAGCGGGCGTGCGACAGCAGGAAAGCTCCTTCGAGCATGCTGGTCTTGCCCGCACCGTTGGCACCGGCAAAAACGTTGATGCCCGGATCCAGCTCGATCGCCACGTCGGACAGGCAGCGCAGGTTGCGCAGCTGCAATCGTTCGAGCCTCATATGCCAAACGCCACAAGCAGCAACGCCGGGGCCCCTTGCGGAGACCCCGGCGTCGCGTATGTCGATGGGCCGTGCCAGGCGATGGCCGTCAGAGCCGCAGCGGCATGATCACGTGGCGGGCATGCTCGTTGTCGTGTTCCTGTACCAGGCAACTCGACTGTGCATCGCGCAGGCTCAACCGGGCCTGGTCGCCGCGCAGTGCGGCCAGCGCATCGAGCAGGTAACCGACATTGAAGCCCACCGCCAGATCCGACACGTGGGTGTCGGCCTCCACCTCTTCCACGGCTTCTTCCTGCTCCGGGTTGTGCGCCACGATGCGCAGCTTGCCCGGCGACAGTTCGAGACGAACCCCGCGGTACTTTTCGTTGGACAGAATCGCCGCGCGCTGCAATGCGCCGCGCAGCACTTCGCGATCCAGCGTGGCGGTCTTGTCCGCACCAAGCGGGATCACCGCCTCGTAATCGGGGAAACGGCCGTCGATCAGTTTGGACGTAAACATCACGTCGCCACGACGCACGCGAAGATGGTTGCGACCGAACTCCAGCTCCACTTCGCCATCGCCGGATTCCAGCAAACCGACCAGCTCGTTGACGCCCTTGCGCGGAATGATGATCTGGCGGCGGGTGCTGACCGAGCTCTGCAGCTCGGTTTCCTTCATCGCCAGGCGGTGACCATCGGTCGCCACGCAGCGCAAGGTGTGCTCCTGCAGGTCCAACAGCATGCCGTTGAGGTAATAGCGCACGTCCTGGTTGGCCATCGCGAAGGCGGTGCGCTCCATCAGGTCGCGCAGCACTTCCTCCGGCAGGCTGACTTTCTCCACCAGTTCGATTTCGTCGACGGTGGGAAATTCGCTGGCCGGCAGCGTGGTCAGGGTAAAGCGGCTGCGACCGGCGTTCAGCGCCACGCGATCGCCGTTGAGCTTGAGATCGATGCGCGCGCCATCAGGCAGGGCTCGCACGATGTCGAACAGCTTGCGTGCAGGAATGGTGATTTCGCCGTCAGCCAGTTTTTCGGCCTCGGTGGTGGCAACCATCTCCACTTCCAGATCGGTGCCGGTCATCGACAGTTTGCCGTCGCCGACCTTGACCAGAAGGTTGGCCAGCACGGGCAGGGTCTGGCGACGTTCGACCACGCCCACCACCTGTTGCAGTGGTTTGAGCAGAGCTTCTCGTTGGATGCTGAATTGCATGGCTTCGCTTCCCCTATACCTGCTGTTCTGTCTTTAAAAGAAGTTTAGTAGTTGTTGTAGGCGTTGTGGACAAAATTTTAAAGCGGCTTTTATGATTGAAATCAGACGCTTGCGTAGAAATCACCCTGTGCCTCAAAAGGCTGGCTGGCTGTGTGCCATTTGTGGATAACTTCAAAGCCCGATTCATCCACCCATTATCCACAGCTTCGACATGTATATATCCCCGGCTTTTGTGCAGGACTGCCCAATGCGCTCAACCGGTGAGTGTCCGGATGAGCTGCTCCCAGTCCTGGCGCATCCGCGGATCCGTCTCGATGAACTTGCGAATGGTCTTGCAGGCGTGCATCACGGTGGTGTGGTCGCGTCCGCCAAACGCATCGCCGATTTCCGGCAGGCTGTGTTCGGTCAGCTCCTTGGAGAGGGTCATCGCGATCTGACGCGGCCGTGCCAGCGAACGCACGCGACGCTTGGACAGCAGATCCTGCAGCCGCACGTTGAAATATTCCGCGGTGATCTTCTGGATGTTGGGGATGGTGACCGCCTGAGCATGCGTGGCCAGCAGGTCGCGCAGGGTCTCCTCGGCGAAGTCGGTGGTGATCGGTTTGCCGTAGAAATTCGCCCGCGCGGCCAGCGTGTTCAACGCACCCTCGAGGTCACGCACGTTGGAGCGGATGCGCTTGGCCAGCAGCATCGCCACGCTCTCATCCACCGCCACGCCCTTGTCGTGCGCCTTGGCCAGCAGGATCGCCGCGCGGGTCTCGAAATCCGGTGGCTCGATCGCCACCGACAGGCCCCAACCCAGGCGCGATTTCAGTCGCGGCTCGAGCTTGTCCACTTCCTTTGGATAACGGTCGCAGGTCAGGATGATCTGTTGCTTGGATTCAAACAACGCATTGAATGTATGGAAAAATTCTTCCTGCGTGGTGTCCTTGCCGGCGAAGAACTGGATGTCGTCGATGAGCAGCGCGTCAACCGAGCGGAAGCGCCGCTTGAACTCGTCCATGCTCTTGGCGCGCAGGGCCTCGATCATCGAACCGACGAACTGCTCCGAGCGCAGGTACATCACCTTGCAGTCCGGGTTGTGCTCGCGCATCAGGTTGCCCGCGGCATGCATCAGGTGTGTCTTGCCCAGCCCGGTGCCGCCGTACAGCAGCAGCGGGTTGTAGGCGCGGCCGGGGTTGGTCGCCACCTGCATCGCGGCGGCCTTGCCGAGCTGGTTCGACTTGCCTTCGACAAAGGTCTCGAAGGTGTAGTGCGGGTCCAGGTTATGCGCGAACGCCGGTGTCGGCGCGGCAGTGGCACGGGTCGCCGGCGTACTGGCCGGTTTGGCGGGAGCCGGAGCAGGCCGGGCCGAGCTGCCCACTTCCAGGCGGATCGGGCAGGTTTTGCCCCCGAGCAGCTGGGACAGCACTGTTTCGATCTGCTCCAGGTAGCGCTCGCGCACGGTCTCGCGGGTATAGGAATTGGGTGCGAACAACTGCAGGCCGTCGGCATCGTCGCGCGCCTGCAGGGGCATCAGCCAGGTATGCAGGTCTTCGGCGCTCAAATCGCCTTCGAGGCGCTCCAGACAGCGCCGCCACAGATCACTCATGAATAAAATCAACCACAGCTTCGGGCGCTTGCGCGCGTAGGGATGGACTAGTCTAGCAGCAGCCTCCGCGCCGCCGCCCTGCATTTATCCACATGGCTGTCCACAAGCTGATACCTGGCACGATTTGACAGCAATGACAATTACCCGACATACTTTCCAACCTTTTTATCAACATTCCCTTCGGAGCAAACCATGAAGCGGACCTTCCAGCCCAGCAAGCTCAAGCGCGCTCGCACCCACGGCTTTCGTGCCCGCATGGCTACCGCCGACGGTCGCAAGATCATCAACGCCCGCCGCGCCAAGGGCCGCAAGCGCCTGATCCCGTAAGTACCGATCAAGCATCGAGGGAAGGCGACATGGCCACAGCCGGGCTGCCGCGCGATGCGCGGTTACGTCGGCCCAGTGACTTCGCCGCCCTGCGGACAAGCAGCGGACGCGCAGGCGGCCGCTGTTTTCATATGCGTTATCGCGACAACGAACTCGGGCACGCCAGGCTCGGGCTGGCGATTTCCAAGCGCGTGTCCAAGCGCGCGGTCGAGCGCAACCGGATCAAGCGGTTGCTGCGCGAATCGTTCCGGCGCGTGCGCCACCAGCTCCCCGCAGTCGACATGATGGTGATGGCGCGCGAACAGGCCGCCGGTGTTCCCGGGCCGCAGTTGCTGGCCGAGCTCGACGGCTTGTGGAAAAAACTGCTGGCCGGTCGACCGGCATCCAGCGAACCATTGAAGCGCGTCGACGACACCACCACAATCGAGCGTTGACCTTTTTCCTTTCTGTCTCCGCGGCGTTGGCATGTGTCGTGGCGTTACCCGGATTTGCTACGCGATGAATCAAACGCGCACCTTCCTCATGTTCGCCCTGCTGGCTGTGGCGTACCTCCTGTTTCTGGCTTGGGAGAAGGACTACGCGCCGCCGCCGCAAACCGCTGCCGCCAGTGCATCGAGTGCGGCCACGCCGCCGGTCGATGCCAGCGTGCCGGGTGCGATTCCCGTTGCCACGCCAGTCACGGCGACACCGGCGATTGCCACTGAAGGGGGCGCGGCCACACGCGCAGCGACGCAGTCGCAGTTGATCACCGTCCAGACCGACGTGCTGAAGCTGAGCGTGGACACCCGCGGCGGCAGCCTGGTGCATGCCGACCTGCTGGCTTATCCGCAGGCGCCGCGCACGCACAAGGCTCCCAACCCGCCGCCGGTGGTGTTGTTGACCAGCGACCCCGAGCGCTACTCGGTGGTCCAGAACGGCTTGGTCAGCAGCGATGCGGCCACCGCCGACCAGCCCAATCACCTGGCGCTGTTCCACAGCGAAAAGAGCTCGTACACGCTGGCCGATGGCCAGGACGAATTGAAGGTCGACCTCACCTGGCAGGATGCCACCGGCCTCAAGGTCACCAAGACCTACACGTTCAAGCGTGGCAGCTACGTCATCGGCGTCAGCCAGCGCATCGACAACGAGACGGCCGCGGCCTGGCACGGCAACGCCTACCGCCAGGTGCTGTGGGTCGAGCCGCCCAAGGCAGGCAACTGGCTGCAGAACTACTCCAAGCCGGAGCACCGCACCTTCCAGGGCGCGGCCTGGTACACCGGCGAGAAGTTCGAGAAACTGGCGTTCAAGGATTTCGCCGAACCCAAGGACAACCTCGACGCCAGCTTCAAGGGCGGCTGGGCGGCGATGCTGCGGCTGTACTTCGTCACCGCATGGATTCCGCCGGCTGACCAGACCGACCACTACGTCACCCAGACGATCAACCCCGACACCACACACCCGCGTTATCTGATCCGCACCGTCGGCCCCGCGCTCAGCGTGGCACCGGGGCAGAACATCACCAGCCAGTCGCGCCTGTACCTGGGCCCGAACAAGCAAGGTGAGATGGAGGCGATCGCGCCCGGGCTGGATCTCACCATCGACTACGGCATGTTCAAGATCATCGCCGTGCCGATGCATTGGGTGTTGTCGCAATTCCACGCCATCTCGAAAAACTGGGGTGTGGCGATCATCCTGCTGGTACTGCTGATCAAGGGTCTGAGCTGGAAGCTCACCGCCGTGCAATACCGCTCCAGCGCCCGCATGCGCAAGCTGCAGCCGCGCGTCCAGGCGCTCAAGGAGCGCTACGGCGACGACAAGCAGAAAATGCAGATGGCGATGATGGAGCTGTACAAGAAGGAGAAGGTCAACCCGATGGGTGGCTGCCTTCCCGTGCTGATCACCATGCCGGTGTTCTACGGCCTGTTCTTCGTGCTGGAGTACAGCCTCGAACTGCGCCATGCATCGTTCCTGTGGATCCCCGATCTCAGCGCGCCTGACCCGTACTACATCCTGCCGGTCATCTACGCGATCGTGATGCTGGGCACGCAATGGCTGAACCCCGTCGCCGCGGGCATGGACCCGACCCAGGCGAAGATGATGAAGGTGATGCCGCTGCTGTTCACCGTGATGTTCGCCTTCTTCCCCGCCGGCCTGTGCCTGTACTACGCCGTCAACGGCATCGTCGGCCTGGGCCAGCAGTGGTGGATCACCCACCACATCGACCGCGAGGATACGCCGGCAGCCAAAGCCGCCTGATTTCGTCCGCGGGTTGATGCGAAAGCAGCCGTGACCGGCAGACGGCACGGCTGTTTTCGTTGGTGAAGTACGCGGATCTTCCAAGCCATTCCCGCGAACGCGGGAATGCGCGTGAACTTGTCCATACCGCCACGTTTCCCGCATGAGCAGCCGTTCGAGCCTAGGCCGCGGGCGCCGACCAGGAAAACCGGAACGGCACTTCGGCCATCCCTTCCGATCGGCATGTCACCATGGGTCCGCCCGCAACAAAAGCCGTAAAGTCCCTGCCATGACCGCCCCCACCACCGACCCCATCGCAGCCATCGCCAGCGCTCCCGGAGCAGCCGGCGTGGGCGTG
>SMEK01000706.1_pt1 | contig 11246 bp, 8 predicted proteins | sample 2456371 | NCBI WGS metagenome assembly SMEK01 (sample SAMN10132590, study PRJNA489261) | soil metagenome | isolation source: day1 antibiotic-loamy sand soil ammended with composted manure from dairy... | place: USA | collected 2015-04-01
CCTGATCGAGGAGGGTGCCGCGCACGGGATTGACCTGAGCGATCTCGTGCTGGCGCGGCCGGTTCGCGCGGCTGTTCGGCGGGCTGGGAGGGCGCCCCGCGAGCAACGGCGTCGAGCACGTCTCCCTTCATCACCTGCCCGCGCTTGCCCGTTCCCTGGATCTGGTCGGCGGAAAGGTTATGTTCGGCCAGCAGCTTGGCGGCCGAGGGAGCAGGCGGCACGGCGCGGGGCTCCACCGGGCCCGCATCGCCGGCGATCTTCGCCGTCTGGGCTGCAGCTTCGCCGGTGGAACTGGCCGCCGTGGGTGAAGAGGCCTGGGCGACGGCCACATCCTGCTTGGGCTCTGGCGCCGCCTTTTGCGCGCTGGCGCCCCCCGCGGCACCCTCGGAGATCGAGCCAAGCAGGGCGCCGACATTGACCGTATCGCCTTCCTTCACCACGATCTCGGCCAGAGAGCCGGCACTCGGCGCGGGAACTTCGATGGTGACCTTGTCCGTTTCCAGTTCGACCAGCGGCTCGTCGACGGCGACGGCGTCACCTACCTTCTTGAACCACTTGCCGACGGTCGCTTCGGTGACCGATTCGCCCAATGTCGGGACTTTGATTTCAATGGCCATGATCCGTTCCCGTTATTCGAGGTTTCCCTGCCAGTCCGCTCACCCGCCCAGTGCGTCTTCAAGGAAGGCGGCGAGCTGCTCCAGATGCTTCGACATCAGTCCTGTCGCAGGTGAGGCTGCGGCTGGCCTGCCAGTGTAGCGCACGCGCTGGTGCTTGGCATCGATATGTGCGAGCACCCATTCCAGGTAAGGATCGATGAACGACCACGCCCCCATGTTCTTGGGCTCTTCCTGGCACCACACCATTTCGGCATTGCGGAATCGTGACAGCTCCGTGATCAGCGCCTTGGCGGGGAAAGGATAGAGCTGCTCGACGCGCAGCAGGTAGATGTCGTTGATTCCGCGCTTCTCGCGCTCCTCGTAAAGATCGTAATAGACCTTGCCCGAGCACAGCACGACGCGGCGAATCTTGGAATCCTTGACCAGCTTGATGGGCTCGTTGCCGAGATATTGCGCATCGTCCCACAGCAGCCGGTGGAACGAGCTTTCGCCTGACAGTTCCGCGATGGTGGAAACCGCCCGCTTGTGCCGCAGCAGCGATTTCGGCGTCATCAGGATCAGCGGCTTGCGGAAGTCGCGCTTGAGCTGCCGGCGCAGTATGTGGAAATAGTTGGCCGGCGTGGTGCAGTTCGCGACCTGCATGTTGTCTTCGGCGCAGAGCTGCAGGAATCGCTCCAGGCGCGCGGAGGAGTGCTCCGGTCCCTGGCCTTCGTAGCCATGCGGCAGCAGGCAGACCAGGCCGGACATTCTCAGCCATTTGCGTTCGCCGGAAGAAATGAACTGGTCGAACAGGACCTGCGCGCCATTGGCGAAATCGCCAAACTGCGCCTCCCACAGCGTCAGAGCCCGCGGATCGGCAAGGCTGTAACCATACTCGAAGCCGAGCACCGCTTCTTCCGACAGCATGGAATTGATGACCTCATAGCCTGCCTGCGCGGCAGAGAGGTTGTTCAGCGGAATGTAGCGCCGCTCGTCGCGCTGATCGTAAAGCACCGAATGGCGCTGGCTGAAGGTGCCGCGCTCCGAATCCTGGCCCGAAAGCCTGACCGGGTTGCCCTCGAGCAGGATCGACCCGAAGGCCAGCGCTTCGGCGGTCGCCCAGTCGATGCCCTCGCCGGCTTCGATGGCGTGGCGGCGATTGTCGAGAAATCGCTGGATGGTGCGATGTACCTCGAAATCCTTCGGTACTTCGGTCAGCTTCCTGCCGATTTCCTTCAGGGTCTTTACCGGCACGGCCGTCTTGCCGCGGCGAAGTTCGTCCTGGCTGTCGGCGATGCGCAGCCCGGTCCAGGCGCCGTCCAGCCAGTCCGCCTTGTTGGGCTTGTACTGCTGGCCGACTTCCCATTCGGTTTGAAGGTGCGCGCGCCAGTCGGCCTTCATCCTGTCGACATCGGCCTGGGTGACCAGGCCTTCGGCGATCAGCTTTTCGGCGTAGAGCTGCACCGTCGTCTTGTGGGACCGGATGGCGCGATACATGATCGGCTGCGTGAAGGCGGGTTCGTCACCCTCATTGTGGCCGAAGCGCCGGTAGCAGAACATGTCGATGACGACCGGCTTGTGGAACTTCATCCGGTATTCGGTCGCGATCTTGGCGGCGTAGACCACTGCTTCCGGATCGTCGCCATTGACGTGGAAGATCGGTGCCTCGACCATCTTCGCCACGTCCGACGGATAGGGCGAGGAGCGCGAGAAGCGCGGATTGGTGGTGAAGCCAATCTGGTTGTTGATGATGAAATGCAGCGTGCCGGCAACGCGATGCCCGCGCAGGCCCGACAGGCCGAAGCACTCCGCGACCACGCCCTGGCCAGCAAAGGCTGCATCGCCATGGATGAGCAACGGCAGGACCTTGGCGCGCTCGACCAGCGGGACGATCTCCTCGCGGCTGCGGCCATAGAGCTGGTCCTGCTTGGCGCGGGCCTTGCCCATGACAACCGGGTCGACGATTTCCAGGTGGGACGGGTTCGCGGTCAGCGACAGATGCACCTTGTTGCCGTCGAATTCGCGGTCAGACGAGGCGCCCAGATGATACTTCACGTCGCCCGAGCCTTCCACGTCGTCGGGCGTGAAGGAACCGCCCTTGAATTCGTGGAAAATGGCCCTGTGCGGCTTGCCCATCACCTGGGAAAGCACGTTCAGGCGGCCGCGATGAGCCATGCCCAGCACGATCTCCTTCATGCCAAGCTGGCCGCCGCGCTTGATGATCTGCTCCAGCGCCGGAATCAGAGACTCGCCGCCGTCAAGCCCGAACCGCTTGGTGCCCTTGTATTTTACGTCGATGAACTGCTCGAAGCCTTCGGCCTCGATAAGCTTCTGCAGGATCGACCTCTTGCCCTCGGGAGTAAAGGAAATCTCCTTGTCGACGCCCTCGATGCGGGCCTGGATCCAGGCTTTCTCCTCAGGGTCGGAAATATGCATGAACTCGACGCCAAGCGTCGAGCAATAGGTCCGCTTGAGAATGTCCAGCATCTGCCGGATGGTGGCGAACTCCAGCCCCAGGACATTGTCGATGAAGATGGGCCTGTCGTAGTCGGCCTCGGTGAAGCCATAGTTTTCCGGGGACAGCTCGTTGTAGTCCTCGGGCGGGGTGGCAATGCCAAGCGGGTCCAGGTTTGCATGGAGATGCCCGCGCATGCGGAAGGCGCGGATCATCATGATGGCACGCACGGAGTCCCGCGTTGCCCGATGGACTTCCTCCTGGGACAGCGTTGCGCCCCCGGCCGCCGCCTTGTCCTTGATCTTCTTCTCGACCGCCTTTTCGACAAGCGCCCAATTGCCGTCCAGAGCGGACACGAGCTCGCCATTGGCCGTGGGCGGCCAGGAGGGCCGCGCCCATGAAGGGCCGGCCACGCTCTTCTTCACATCCGCCGCATCGTCCTTCAGGGACGCGAAGAATTCACGCCACTCGGGATCGACCGAGGCGGGATCCTCCTGATAGCTCGCATAGAGCGCCTCGATATAGTCTGCATTGCCTCCGTAGAGGAAAGACGTGAGGGAAAACCGGTCGTTTGCCTGATCTTGCCGTACCATCGCCTTGTTCGCGGAGCCGCGCTCCGTCTCCTGTTGGCGGGGAGCAGGACTACGGGCCGGCGGGACGATATGGCTTTCGACCCGTCTGACCCGTTGCCCTGCCGCCTGCTTCCTTGTTGCCTGCTCCGGCAATTGCCTTTGGCCTTTGCCGTTCGAAAACTTCGGTCGGAGGAGCCGTATGCCCGTTCCTTACCCTTTGATAGCTTCCACAAGTGTGGTGCCCAGGCGAGCCGGTGAGGGCGAAACCTTGATCCCGGCCGATTCCATGGCCGCGATCTTGTCTTCCGCGCCGCCCTTGCCACCGGAGATGACGGCACCAGCGTGCCCCATGGTGCGGCCGGGCGGGGCTGTGCGTCCAGCGATGAAGCCTGCCATCGGCTTCCTGCGGCCGCGCCTGGCCTCGTCCTTGAGGAACTGCGCGGCATCCTCTTCGGCGGAACCGCCGATTTCGCCAATCATGATGATGGATTCCGTTTCAGGGTCTGCCAGGAACATCTCGAGCACGTCTATGAACTCGGTGCCCTTGACCGGGTCGCCGCCGATGCCAACGGCCGTTGTCTGGCCGAGACCGACATTGGTGGTCTGGAACACCGCCTCATAGGTAAGCGTTCCGGAACGGGAAACAACGCCTACCGAGCCCTTGCGGAAGATGTTGCCGGGCATGATGCCGATCTTGCACTGCTCGGGCGTCAAAATGCCCGGGCAGTTAGGGCCGAGCAATCGCGACCTGGAACGCTCAAGCCGGGCCTTGACCCTGACCATGTCGAGGACGGGAATACCCTCGGTAATGCAGACTATGAAAGGAATCTCGGCATCGATCGCCTCGATGATGGCGTCCGCCGCCCCGGCCGGCGGCACATAGACAACCGAGGCCGTGGCGCCGGTCCTTTCCTTGCCTTCGGCCACCGAGGCGAAGATCGGCAGATCGACCTGCTTGCCGCCGACATTGCCATGCCAGGTCTCTCCGCCCTTTTTCGGGTGGATGCCGCCGACCATCCGGGTGCCGTAATAGGCCAGCGCCTGCTCCGTGTGGAAGGTGCCTGTCTTGCCGGTCAGGCCCTGGACGAGGATCTTGGTGTTCTTGTCAACGAGAATGGACATGCGGCCAGCGCCCCCGTTTCGGTCAGCGTTCTAGGAAAGGTTCGGCAGTACGGACAGGGCCGTAAACCCGGTTTCGGTCAATGTCGTGCGTGCCCCGCGGCCGGACCAGGCGGTCCTTTTGCCGGGCGCCCGCGAAGCGTGCAGCGGCGCATGGCGTGTCGACGGCACTGCAATCCCTGCAGGATGCCTGTCATCGATCATTGACGTCCGGCCCTTCATGATCGCCTCCACACGGCCACGCGGGCAGCATGCTTGTTCATGGTGGGGCCTCAACCCTTCACCGCGGCTACGATCTTCTTGGCTGCATCGTCCAGGTCGTCGGCCGGAATGACGTTCAGGCCGCTCTCGCGCAGGATCTTCTTGCCCAATTCGACATTGGTGCCTTCCAGCCGCACCACAAGAGGAACCTTGAGGCCAACCTCCTTCACCGCCGCAACCACGCCTTCGGCGATCACGTCGCACTTCATGATGCCGCCGAAGATGTTGACCAGGATGCCCTTGACGGCCGGATCTGCGGTGATGATCTTGAAGGCAGCCGTGACCTTCTCCTTCGATGCACCGCCGCCCACATCGAGAAAGTTCGCCGGCTCGGCGCCGTAGAGCTTGATGATATCCATCGTCGCCATGGCGAGGCCGGCGCCGTTGACCATGCAGCCGATATTCCCGTCAAGCGCGACATAAGCGAGATCGTATTTGGAGGCTTCGATCTCCTTCTCGTCCTCCTCGGTCACGTCGCGGAGGTCCACAATGTCGGGATGGCGGAAAAGCGCATTGTTGTCGAACGACACCTTGGCGTCGAGCAGCCTCAGCCGACCGTTCTTCATGACGATGAGCGGATTGACTTCGAGCAGGCTCATGTCTTTTTCCACGAACGCCTTGTAGAGCGCCGGAAATACAAGCGCGCCGTCCTCGGCCGCCCCGCCGGTCAGATTCAGCGCCGTGTTGAGCTTCGCGATGTCGGACTCGGTGACGCCCGTTTCCGGATCGATTGCGACGGTGATGATCTTTTCCGGCGTGTCCTGCGCGACCTGTTCTATGTCCATGCCGCCCTCGGTCGATACGACGAAGGCGACGCGGCCGACCGAACGATCCACCAACAGCGACAGGTAAAGCTCGCGGTCTATGTCGGCGCCGTCCTCGATGTAGAGGCGGTTGACCTGCTTGCCGGCGGGCCCGGTCTGCTTGGTCACCAGCGTGTTGCCAAGCATTTCATTGACGTTGGCGACCACCTCGGCAACGGACTTCGCCAGACGCACGCCGCCCTTGGCGTCGGGCCCGAGTTCCTTGAACTTGCCCTTGCCGCGGCCGCCGGCGTGGATCTGGCTCTTTACCACATAAAGGGGACCAGGCAGCTGCTTCGCCGCGGCTTCCGCTTCTTCCTTGTTCATGATGGCGACGCCGTCGGCCACTGGCAGCCCGTAGCCCTTGAGCACCTGCTTGGCCTGATATTCGTGTATGTTCATGACTGTCGCCCTCTGCTGGCCCCGGAACTGCGCTTACTTCTTGCCGAGTTGCGGCGCGATGCCGATGCAGGCCTCGGTCAGGCTCTGCACCGCGGCTACCGACTTGTCGAACATCTTCTGTTCGGCCTTGTTGAAATCGAGCTCCAGGACCCGCTCCACGCCGCCGGCCCCGATCACGACCGGGACGCCGACATAGGTGTCCTTCACGCCATACTGGCCACTAAGATAGGCCGCGCAGGGCAGCACCCTCTTCTTGTCCTTCAGATAGCTCTCGGCCATGGCAACGGCGGACGAAGCCGGCGCGTAGTAGGCGGAACCGGTCTTCAGCAGGCCGACGATCTCGCCGCCCCCCTTGCGGGTGCGCTCGACAATGGCGTCGAGCCTCTCTTTCGACGTCCAGCCCATCTTGACCAGATCGGGCAGCGGAATGCCGGCGACGGTCGAGTAGCGCACCATCGGAACCATGTCGTCGCCGTGCCCGCCGAGCGTCAGGGCCGACACGTCCTCGACCGAGACCTTGAACTCTTCAGCCAGGAAGTAGCGGAAGCGAGCAGAGTCGAGCACCCCGGCCATGCCGACCACATGGGTGTGGGGCAGGCCGGAGAATTTCTGCAGCGCCCACACCATCGCATCGAGCGGATTGGTGATGCAGATGACGAAGGACTTCGGTGCATATTTGCGGATGCCTGCCCCAACCTGCTCCATCACCTTGAGGTTGATGCCAAGGAGATCGTCGCGGCTCATGCCCGGCTTGCGCGGCACGCCTGCGGTGACGATGCAGACATCCGCCCCCTCGATGCCAGCATAGTCGTTGACGCCGGCATAATGGGCGTCAAAACCCTCGACCGGGGAGGATTCGGCGATGTCGAGGCCCTTGCCCTGGGGCAGACCCTCGGCGATGTCGAACAGAACGACGTCACCGAGCTCCTTCAGGCCAATCAGATGGGCGAGCGTGCCGCCGATCATGCCAGAGCCGATAAGCGCTATCTTCTTGCGTGCCATGTCAGGATGGTTTCCCCTGGAAAACGGCGCCGGAGTGACGCCAGCGAAAGACCGGAGCGGCGCTGCCGCGAATTTTCGTCGCAGCCATAGCCCCAAGCAGGCAAAAATTCAAACGGTTATTTCTCGCCCATTTATTTCAATCGGTTAGACCCTTTTTGATTTACGTAAACGTCAAAGTTTCCGCCGGCGCGGACACCCTACGCCATACGCTCCCGCTTATAAAGGCGGCCGGGGGCCGATGACGCGGTTGTGAAGGAGCCATGCGGGACAGGTCAATGCCTCATGGACCGCTCGCGGCCGCCTCGACATCTCTCGAAGGGGCATCGCCGAAGCGCCCGACCCACCCGTCAAGCCAGTCCTTGCTCTGCATTTCCATCAGCCGCGAGGCCGTCCGGTCGAACTCGAAGGCCTCCACAACTCCGGCCCTGCCGGCATAGAGGTTGTCCGGCATTGCCGCGGCGCTCATGAACAGGCGCTTCTTCCTGTCATAAAGCGTATCGATGAGCAGGATGAAGCGCTTGGTTGCGTTTCGCCGCGTCTGGTCGAGTATCGGCACATGCTCGACAAATATCGTGTCGTAGCGCTCCGCAAGCGCCAGAAAGTCCCGCGCGCCAAGCGGCGCATCGCAAAGCTCGGAAAAGGAAAATCTCGCGGCCCGGCCCGATGCACGCCGAACGGTTATCGTGCGGCCCTTGAGGGCGATCTCCTGACTGTTCTCCCGACCCTGCGAGATGGCGGCCCATGCCTCGTCCATCGCCCGGGTCGCGGCCTCGTCGTCAGGGGTAAGGTAAACCGGGATCCGGGCGATCTTTTCCTGCCGGTAATCCGTCTCCGAGTCGAGCGCCACGATCTCGGCATTGCGAGCCAGGAGATCGACAAAAGGCAGGAAGAGCTGGCGATTCAGGCCGTCCCGATAAAGATCCCTCGGTGCCACGTTGGATGTGGCCACCAGCACGACCCCATTGGCGAACAGGGCGGAGAACAGTCGCGACAGGATCATTGCATCGGCAATGTCCGTGACCGAGAATTCGTCAAAACAGAGCACCCAGGCCTCCTCGGCCAGTTGGCGTGCCACGGGAGGGATGGGATCGTCCTCCTTGACGGCGCCAGCCTTGCGGGCAGCGCGATGCTTCTGGATGCGATCATGCACGTCGGCCATGAAATCGTTGAAATGGACGCGCCGCTTGCGCTTCGCGGGCACAAGCTCGAAGAACATGTCCATGAGCATGGTCTTGCCACGGCCGACTCCGCCATGCACGTAAAGGCCCCTGATGGCAGCCTGCTTCTCCCGTCTTTTTGCGAACAGCCAGCCCAACGCGCTGGATTTGCGCGCGACCCGCTTTTCGCCAAGTTCACGGATCAGCCGGTCAAGCCGCTCGACGACACGTTCCTGGGCGGCGTCACGGGCGACCGCACCGCCGGCGACCATATGGTCGTAGCGTTGCCGGACGGTCGCATGCGGTTCAAGGCCGTCGCGAAGGTGCATTCAGGTCGCCATGCAGGGCAGGTTTCTAAGACCCCTACCTTGTAAGCGAGATCGGCTGGCCGTTGGAAGTCTGTCCGTCGAATTTCTCGGCGCCCGAGGAATAGAGGCGCGCGAGCGTTCCGCCATCCTGATCATACAGGGTCAACTGCTTGCCCGACACGTTCCAGGACTTGATGCCGTCGATCGGAGGAGGGCACTGCAGTGGGCCGGCGCGAAAGCCGGAACCGAACTTGGTCTGCGGCGTCGCCACCTTGCAACTCTGGCCGGCAACGGTGACGTTCCAGACGCCGGCCACGCGCGAAGGCGTCAGGTCGACCGCTCCGGCGGGCACCTGGCCCTCAGGCGGCAGGGATGCCATCTGGGTGTCCTGTCCTGGCGCGGCAGGGAACTGGGCAGGGTCGCTGATGCTTCCCGGCTGGGCAGGAGGCGGCAACTGGCTGGACGAGACGGTGCCCGAGGGCGCGGCCTGGAGCGGCTCGGGACGCGTGGAATCCAGCGATGAAAAGCGCGTACTCGAGCAGCCCGCCACCGTGAGGGCCAGGGAAACGGCAAGCAGGCCAAGTCTCGAAACCATCATTGCAACCTCCGCGGCCGTGCCATGGCCGTTCTTGTTCAGCATCGTCCCCACAAGATGGAGAGGATGGCAGAATTTCAACCGGATATGGTTAAAATAGGGTTTTCGGCCGTTTTCGCGGCAAAATCCGTCCAAATGCCCCTTTTGTCCTGCTTTCGAAGCTGCGCCGGCGGGGAACCCCAGCCATCGCGGTGCGTTGACGCAACAGTAATTCACTTCAGCCTGCTTGAGGGTTCCCCATGTTAAAATGGATCGTCATCCTTCTGATCGTGGCTGCAGCGGCCAGCCTTCTGGGCATGCCGGCGCTGGCCGGTGCCGCCGCCACTGGCGCACGTATCCTGATCGGAATCGTGCTGATCATCTTCCTTCTCGTAGTGCTCGGCGTTTTTGCCATAACCTGAACGCAGCCGTCATACTGGTAATTTCTGGCCGTTTCCGCCATATAGCGCCCAAGGAAGATGGAAATTGCGGTGCGATGGCTGCGAAGGCCCCTTTCGCCAAGATGAACGGCGCCGGCAACGAGATCATCGTTGCCGATATGCGCGGCCGTGCCGACCGCGTGTCGGCCACCGCTGCCCTTGCGCTGAATGCGTCGCCTTCCACTCGCTTCGACCAGATCATGGCGATCCACGATGCACGGACGCCGGGCACTGCCTATTTCATCGACATCCTGAATTCGGACGGCTCGCCGGCCCAGGCCTGCGGAAACGGAACGCGTTGCGTCGTGCAGGCGCTCGCCGCAGAGACCGGCCAAAAGACCTTCACCTTCGAAACCGTAGCCGGCATCCTCAACGCCGTCGAACATGAGAACGGGCTGATTTCGGTCGACATGGGCCGCCCGCGCTTCGACTGGCAGGAAATACCGTTAGCCGAGGAATTTCGCGACACGCGCATGATCGAGCTTCAGATCGGCCCGATCGACGATCCGGTTCTGCATTCGCCCTCGGTGGTGTCGATGGGCAATCCGCACGCCATCTTCTGGGTCGAGCAGGATGTCTGGTCCTATGAACTCGACCGCTTCGGACCGATGCTCGAGAACCACCCGATTTTTCCGGAGCGTGCCAACATCACCATCGCCCAGGTCACCTCGCCCGCCTCGATGGTGAGGTCAACATTCTCCAGCGCCCGGATCGCGCCGAAGCTTTTGGAAATCTGCCTCAATTCGAGAACCGCCATTGCGGTGCTCCTCCCATTCGCGGCTGTCCCGCCGCTTACTCGAATTGTAGCTTAGAAATACATTCCCGCGCTACCCTGTTCAAAAAGCCTCCAAACCAGCCTTTCAACGCGGCTGCTCCACGCCGCGCACGGCCATCACCTGACGCATGCGAAAGACCGCAAGATCGGGGTCGATCAGAACGCGCGCAGCATCGGCGAGCCGGAAAAGCTCCGCCAGATGCAGCGTCGAGCGGGCCGACTCCTGCCCGCCGATCATGGTGAAATGGTCCTGCAGGCCGTTGAGATAAGCGAGGAAGACGACGCCGGTCTTGTAAAAGCGCGTTGGCGCCCGAAAGATGTGACGCGAGAGCGGGACGGTGGGGTCGAGCAGGTCGAAGAACTTGTTCTCCTCACCCGTGCCGAGGGCGGCGAGCGCCGCCGAAGCGGTGGGCGCGATGGCATCGAAGATGCCGAGAAGCGCATCGGAATGGCCCTGATCGTCGCCGGCGATCAGTTCCGCATAGTTGAAATCGTCGCCCGTATACATGCGCACGCCAGCAGGCAGGCGGCGGCGCATGACGATCTCCTTCTCCTTCGACAGGAGGGAAATCTTGATGCCGTCCACCTTGTCCGCATGGGTGGCGATGATCTCGAGCGCCACCTCCATCGCTTCCATGTGGTCCGCGGCACCCCAATAGCCTTCGAGCGCCGGGTCGAACATCGGGCCCAGCCAGTGCAGGACGACGGGGACGGTCGCCGACTGCAGCACGGCGCGGTACACACGGCGGTAGTCGTCCGGTCCGGTCGCGACGCGGGCGAGG
>SMEK01000708.1_pt1 | contig 11232 bp, 11 predicted proteins | sample 2456371 | NCBI WGS metagenome assembly SMEK01 (sample SAMN10132590, study PRJNA489261) | soil metagenome | isolation source: day1 antibiotic-loamy sand soil ammended with composted manure from dairy... | place: USA | collected 2015-04-01
TTGTTCTTTAATATGTGGATTTGTAACAATCACAAGGGATTGACAATGTTTTTCTAATGCTCTAATCGAATATTCGAAAAAAGGAATTCCATCTTTTTTTGCAAATGCTTTCGGACGACCAAACCTTTTCGATTGTCCACCAGCTAGTACAACTCCTTGAAATTTCAATTTCACTCCCTCATTTCTTAACAAAACATCCATAAATTTGTCAGAAGCTTTAACGTGTTACGTAAATAATTAATGTTACAATGTAATTAAAATTGTATTTCCCAAAGCCGAGAGGGGGCGAGCCTTTTGCAAAGTTTTTATGCTTCAAATAAAAAAACACGGTTGCAACTTTCAGATGAACTTAGGAGCTTATTAGAATCGATGGCGACGAAAAAAAAGATTTATAAAGATTCCTTCCTTTTTTATCATGGACAAGATGCGAAAGAGATTTATCTTATAAAATCAGGCATCGTACAAATTATTATGAATTCTTCAGAAGGAGAAGAAATGGTACTACGAATTTGTACAACCGATGATATTATAGGTGAGCTGACACTTTATACAGATGATCCAAAATATTTACTTAATGCCTATGTCATGGAATCTGGTGAAGTATTAGTAATCAATATAAAGAAATTACAAAAAGAATTAATGTGTAATCAAAATCTTGCAATTGAAATGATGAAATGGATTAATAATCATATGCGCAGACTTCAAACTAAAATGCGCGATTTATTATTAAATGGTAAAAGAGGAGCATTATACTCCACTCTAATTCGACTATGCAATAGTTATGGTGTTAAACAAAATGATGGAATTTTAATTGATTTACAATTAACAAATCAAGAAATTGCACGTTTTTGTGGTGCAACCCGAGAATATGTAAACCGACTTCTAAACGAACTTAAACAAAAAGGCGTCCTATCGGTGGATTCTACTAAAAAGATTTTAATTAAAGACCTAGATTATTTAAAAAGAGAAAATCAATGTGAAAATTGCCCGATTGAAATTTGCAATATGGATTAATCAATTAAAAATTCTCTTTTAATAACCTAGCAAGTTACAATACCACTGAATAAGCTCAGTGGTATTGTTTCTATGGAATATCACTGCATCTATTCCATCAATGTTTTGGGATAAAGTCGTTAATACCGCCTGAACATTAGATAACTGTTTGAGCAATGGTAGATCTTTTTCTTCTGTAATTAAAACAATTTTCGGAAAATCTTCATGTTTAAATCCTTCCAAAATTAACACATCAATATGCATTATTTCATAAATTTTAATTATTTGTGCTAGCTGCCAGTCATCGGACGATAATTGAAGCATATGTTCTCCAAAAACTCCAGAAATAACCGAGCCAGCTTGTCGATGCTTTTCACTGTCTGTATTCTGTATGCCTAAAGGTAGCCCACCATGACCATGATGTTTTAAAGATGCAACGCGCAAATTTCGCTTCGAAAGTTCTTTTATAAATTGACTTGTTAACGTTGTCTTTCCACTATTTTTGTAACCGACAATTTGGAATATTTTCACCAATATTCACCACTTTCTTATCCGCCACTGACTGGTGGAATAAAAGCAACTGTATCGCCAGATTGTATAACGTCTTGATCCATCGCATATTCCTCATTTATGGCGACCATTACATTGTCTAAGTTCGCAAATTTAAATTTTACTTTTAACATTTCTTTCAACTGTTGGACCGTAATTTCCTTCACTTCAATTTCGATATGTTTTTGTCCTATTTCTTCTTGAAGCTGGGCAAACAGTAAAATTTTTATCATTTCATATCACCTACTTCTATATTTGGTTTTCCATCTGGATATGGTACTTTTTCTAATTGATCACCAATCCATGCTTCTCCATTTTCCCAATGCTCTTTTTTCCAGATTGGCACCATCTGCTTTATTCGCTCAATTGCATATTCATTCGCTTCATAGGCTGCTTTCCGATGTGGTGATGATACAGCAATGACAACCGCAATATCAGATATATCCAGTCGACCTACTCGATGACTAATAGCAACGATTGTATTGGGCCATTTTGTTTGAATTTCGTCTCCGATGTTTGCTAGCATCTTTTCAGCCATCGGAATATATGCATCATATTCAAGATAGAGAGTTCGTTTGCCCTTTGTCCATTCCCGAACTACTCCGATAAACGTTGTGATGGCCCCAGCCTTTCTACTTTCCACCTTTTTAATTACTTGGTCAACTTGTATCGGCGTGTCAACAATTTCAAATAACTTCATCGGAATCGCCTCGATTTAAGTTTTTAAATCCAGCTAAAAATGTATCCAATGGGGCTCCTTCTTGATCTTCCAAAAGAAGCACATCAACTTTCATACCCTTCTTAAATCCTCTCGTTCCACCAGGTAAAACTAGTAATACATTGGCACCTGCTAAAGAAGACACAATATTTGATTTATCAAGTCCAACTGGATAAACATATAATTGACTTCCATCAAAGTTTAAATAGCTTCTTACAAACCGGTCAAACGGATTTGCTTTTGGAAAATCTTGTCCGAGAACAGCTTGTGCCCGTTTTAATACCGGATTACGATTATGTAAAAATTTACGAATAATCGGTTTCACAAATAATTCACATCCAACATAACAAGCAGAAGGATTTCCAGATAAACCAAATAATAATTTTTCGTCTTTTACCGCTACAGTCGTAACACTACCTGGTCGCATGGCAATTTTATTAAATAAAACGTCGGCGCCAAGCTTTTCATATATCTCTGGTAAGTAATCATAATCTCCGACAGAAACACCGCCTGTAGTAATTAAGAAATCGACTTGTTCTAACGTATTTTTCACCTGTTCAAAACAAGTTTGAAAATCGTCCTCAAATTGTCCGAAGTAAATCGGTTCACCCCCAGCACGTTTAACTTGCGCCATGATCATATACGTGTTACTGTTACGAATTTTTCCGGGTTCAAGGGGTTGATCAACATCTAATAATTCACTACCAGTTGCAATAATTCCGATTTTTGGTTTGGAACTTACAGGGACTTGTTTATAGCCAAAAGTAGCTAATAGTGCGACGTCCCCAGGATTTACATACGTCCCTTTCGGTGCAAGTACAGTCCCTTTTTTCGTATCCTCACCAATAAAAGAAATATTTTCACCTTGCTTTACTTTCCGTTTAATTTCAATCATATGCTGTCCAATTTCCGTAACTAACTCCAACATTATTACGCAATCCGCTCCATCCGGTATTTGGGCACCAGTCATAATTCGTACCGCTTCATGTTCACCAACCACACCATCGAATACACTTCCAGCCCCAATTTCACCGATTACCTTAAACTCAATTGGATGATCTCTTGAAGCATTAACGGTATCACAAGCTCTAATTGCATAACCATCATAAGGTGAACGATTAAAAAACGGGACATCGTGGGTAGCAACTAAATCTTCACCAAGATAACGTCCATAACTGTCTTCAATTGATACATATTCAATGGAACCATATCTTGCATAGTCAAAGACACGTTTTAACGCTTGTTCTACCTTTATCGGTTTTCGTTTTTCTATCATTTCCTCTCCTCCTATCCGATTAATTGATGATATATTTTTTTCGCAATCTCTTTAGAATTTGTACCGTGTATTAGGACTCTACCATCTCGGAAAATAACTGCTCGATATGACTGATAATCAATAGAAAGTAAATATGGATTTACCCTCAGCTGTCCAACCTTTTTCAGTCGCTTTGCTAATCGATCGATTGGAATTTTTTTGCCTGTCCGAATTTGTACTGTATTTCTACCACATAACAATTCGGTTTTCGTTTGACTGTCATATTGTAAATAAGGATATGACGGCTGTTTCCCACAGGTAGGGCAATGTTCTTTCTTCGCTCGTTCTACACGAATCGTTTGAAAATAATTACTCCAAAGATCAAATGTTACTAGTGTTGTTCGTAGTGAATAGTAATCTTCTACTAAAATTTTTAATGCTTCTGTACTTTGGAAAGCAGTAACCATTTGAACAGCTGGAGAAACAATTCCTACAGAATCACATGTCGCACCTGATACTGGGAGAGAATCAAGTAGACATTGTAAACAAGGGGTTTGTCCCGGTAAAATGGTAAAACTCATCCCCATACTTCCCACACAGGACCCCATAATCCATGGAATATTATATTTGAGACTAATATCATTAATAAGAAAACGTGTATCAAAGTTATCCGTTGCATCGATAATTAAATCAATCGAACTTCGTTCAATAATCGGACACAAAGTTTCAAAGTTCGCATCTAAAACGTGAGGGACAATACAAACCGATGAATTAATCTCCTCGAGTCGTTTTTTAGCAGCAATCACTTTCGGTAACTGTTCATCACAGTCTTTTTCCGTAAATAAATTTTGCCTTTGCAAGTTGGTGATTTCTACATAGTCGCGATCGATGATCGTTAACTTACCAATGCCAGCACGAACTAAGTTTTCTGCATTCGCTGAACCTAATGCGCCACACCCGATGATGAGAACATGTTTTTGACCAATTTTTTCTTGCCCCATTTCTCCAATATGTTTAAACATTATTTGCCGAGAATAACGATCCGTCAATACAATCATCCTCCGATATAAGACATCTCTATCTTCTTTCTGTTTTTTGCTGTTTGAACTGTTCTTTCATCCGAATAACGATCCGTACGATTTCCCCATATTTTTTGTATTACTTCTAAAATCTCTTCATCACTTTTACCACTGCGTAACATTTGTTTCATATCAAAACCACCGGAGGCAAACAAACAAGTAAATATTTTTCCATCAGCAGAAAGTCTTGCCCGTGTACACGTTGAACAAAAAGACTCAGATACAGAAGTAATAAAACCAACTTCTGCCTTTGTTCCTTTATATCGGTATCGTTTTGCTACTTCACCAATATACGAAGGATCAATGGGTTCTAATTCAAAATGGTTCAAAAGCGTATGGAATATTTCCTTTTTTGTAACCACCTTTTTCATATCCCAACCATTTGTCTCACCAACATCCATAAATTCGATATACCGTAATGGAATCTCATGTTCTTTAAAATAACGGGCCATTGGAATGACTTCTTGCTCATTCATCCCCTTTTTTACGACCATATTGACCTTTACTTCTAAGCCGATTTCTTTTGCCTTATGAATTGCCTTCAATATATGCTTCGTACTCACACCGCTATCATTAATTGATTTAAATATCTCATCTTTCAAAGCATCTAAACTTACATTTACTCGTTTCAATCCAGCATCTTTTAATTTTTGTGCCTGTTTTTCTAATAGAACACCATTCGTAGTTAAACCAATATCTTCTAAACCATCGATGTGAACAAGCCGATTAATTAATAAATGTAAATCTTTCCGAAGTAAAGGTTCTCCACCCGTAAGACGTATTTTTTTTACACCTTGGCTGATGAAAATTCGTGCTAGACGCTCAATTTCCTCAAAGGATAATAATTGTTCCTTCGGCATAAAGGCAAAATCCCGCCCAAAGATTTCCTTCGGCATACAATACCGGCAACGAAAATTGCAACGGTCGGTAACTGAAATACGAAGATCGTGCATTGGTCTTCCAAATTTATCAGTAATCATCGGTTCGTTCTCCTTAATCGTTAATCGTTCTTTTGTTATATTTATATTACTGTTTTTTTTAATAAAAAGTTGTTAACTACATCACAATGTAAAACTGTCATCTATTTCTCTTAAAAAATACACTATCATTTACCAAATGCTTATTTCATAATTATGTATTGGTAGCAACGAATATGTTAACATGCTAATCAACTCCTGGTTCAATGTTTAAATATCCTTTTCAATACAAATAATAAGATCAACTTGAATACAATAGTTAAGCTCTATGAATTGATCGCTATACATTTGATATGGTTAGTTGATTTAAAAAAACGAAAATAAAGGTATGATAAATAATGAAAAAACCAGGAATTCAACTCTCATTACAAACAACGAGCTTAATCGTCGGTTTTATGGTATGGGTGCTTATCTCTTCTCTAATGCCCTACATACAAAAAGATATTCTACTAACACCTGGGCAAGCTTCTATCGTTACAGCTATTCCTGTCATATTAGGTTCACTATTAAGAGTACCCATTGGTTTTTATACAGATCGATATGGTGCAAGAGCCATTTTCCTCATAAGTTTTATCATTTTGTTATTCCCTATTTTTTTCATTAGCATAGCGAATTCTTTTACAGATCTAGTTATTGGAGGGCTTGTATTAGGTATTGGCGGGGCAACATTTTCTATTGGTGTTACATCTTTACCAAAATATTTTCCAAAGGAAAAGCATGGCTTAGTAAACGGCATCTATGGTGTAGGTAATATCGGAACTGCTTTTACAACTTTCAGTGCTCCGATGTTTGCAGAAGCAATTGGATGGCAGAATACTGTTCGCCTCTATTTAATTTTAATAATCGTTTTCAGTATATTCATTTTTATTCTTGGTGATCGAAAAGAATCGAAAAAGAAAAAGTCCATGTTGTTAGAAATTAAAAGCGTTTATAAAAATGCTACCTTATGGATTTTAAGCTTATTTTATTTCATCACCTTCGGGGCTTTTGTAGCCTTTACGGTCTTTTTACCAAGTTTCCTCGTCAGTTACTTTGAACTTACTCCCATTGATGCTGGTATTCGTACAGCTATTTTCATTATCATTGCCACATTATTACGCCCAATTGGTGGATATTTAGCGGATAAATTTAACGCCTTTATCATTTTGTTGTTTGTATTTATTGGTATTACATTATCTGGAATATTACTTTCATTTTCACCAAACATTGGTTGGTACACGGTCGGTGCCTTAACGGTAGCCGTAACAGCAGGTATTGGAAATGGGACCATTTTTAAGCTTGTCCCCCTTTACTTTTCCAAACAAGCTGGTATCGTCAATGGGATTATATCAGCCATGGGCGGACTAGGAGGTTTCTTCCCACCATTGCTACTTACAACAGTCAACAATATGACAGGACAATATGCGATTGCCTTTATGCTCATGTCAGAATTTGCTTTAGTCAGTTTTGTCATTGTTATTTTCATGTACTATCAGGATAAGCTTTTTATTAGTGAGCTAATCATAAAAGGGACTGCAGAAGGAGTAATGGTAACCGATACAGACGGAAAAATTATTGACGTAAATCCAGCTTTTGAAAAAATTACGGGATATGTAAAGGAAGAAGTTGTAGGAAAAAATCCAAGCATCTTAAGTTCGGGTAAACATGATGCAAACTTTTATAAAATGATGTGGAAAAATATTAAAACTAAGGGACATTGGCAAGGAGAAATATGGAATAAACGGAAAGATGGGCAAATCTACCAAGAACTACTAACAATCAGTGCCATACGAAACAATACTGGTGACATTCAATATTATGTTGGTATATTTAACGATGTATCAAACAAAGGATGAAACTATTACGGAGCAGTTTAGCAAACTGCTCCTTTTTTTATAATGGGGTAAACAGCGAGGATACCCTCTTTGAAAAATATTGAAGAAATCTAATCAAAAAAAAGAGATAGATGTAAATTTCTTCATTACTCTATCCCTCTAAACACTACAATTTGGTCATTACGCTTACGTTCTTTCTTTTCGAAAATTTATCCTCGAACGGTATTGAATTGGCGGTCGATTTACATAGCGAATCGGAAAACTAAAAATATGAACAAGACGTGTGAAAGGGATGGAAGCAAATAAAGCAAAGGCTGAAAGTACATGAACTTTAAAGATAAATGGAACATCGACCATTAAATCATACCTAGGTTGAAGAAAAAATAAACTGCGAAACCATGGTCCAATGGTTGTCCGATATTCATAAGCTACAACGGTTAAATTATAAACGATCGTCATATATGTTCCCGTAACAGCGACAAATAGAACCGCTAACACTGAAAAATAGTCAGCAAAGGTAGCTTTTATACGAACGGGATCAATCGTCATTTTCCGAATAAGTAAAATGACGAGACCGACAACAACCATCATCCCTGCCAAACCTCCACCAAAGATGGCACCGTAATGATACAGATGGTCACTAATTCCTAACGCTTCATACACACCAATTGGAATGAGGATTCCCATTATATGGCCAATAAAGGCAAAAATAATCCCATAATGAAATAAAGGAGAGCCAATTCGCAACCATTTTTTTTCTAAAAAGTTTGTTGAAGGGGCTGCCCAAGTCAACTGTCGAAAAGCATAACGATAAAGTAGTCCAACGACCATAATGGTTAATGTAACATAAGGAAATACAACCCACCAAAAAACTTCTGCCATACACATCGCTCCTTCATTTGAGAATCCGTGCTGCCAAAAATTTACTTATACATAATCGGATATGGTAACTCTTCTAAGTCTGCTTCTTCTCTTCCTAGTTCCAACTGTTTAACCTCTTCTGCTGTAGGGGTTGTAAAAACATACTTCATCAACATTTTAAAAATCCCAGCATACGGATTGTTTTTATTTAAGTTTTCCAAAATATAGGTTAGGACTACCGACAGTCTTCTTTTTAATCGTTCCAATTCTACATGTTTTGGAGCAACAGTTAAAAACTCTAATAACATCGGGATATAATCGACTAACTCATCAGTATTTCTTTCAAATCCTGCTTGATTAATCATTTTTTGCAGCTTTACTAAGGCTGCCCCTCGGCGATTACTATCACCGAGTTCATGGGCAGTTAAATATAGGTTAATTTTTGATTTTAAATCAAATGTCTCCACATATAGTTCTTGAATCTCTCGAATGGTAAATCGGAATAAGGGTAAGAATGCTTCTTTTATTTCGTTATCCCCTTCAAAAACATTTTCAATGATCTCTTGAAAGTCTGGTTTCATGTTTAAAAGTTCAACAGTCGGATAATCTAAACAGCGCGAAGCCATAACCAAAATGGCTTTTTGTTTTTTATTCATAGTTTTCTCTCACCTTCATCATGCCAAATCGAGGATTCATTCCTTCTTGAGGTGCTAATTCCTCTAGGCTACAAGCCCCCTGTTGATAGTCGAGATCATCATGCATGTCTCTACGCCCCGTTGGAATCACATACCGTTCATGATATTTAGCTACACCTAGAAGTCTTGCCATTTCTACCACTTCCTCTGGTGTTGTTTCTGCTTGTTTCAACAGTTCACTTTGACGAAATTCGTCTACACCCCCAACCGTTTTCCCCCGCATAAACACACGCATTGCTGATAATTTTAATAATACTTTTCTAACTACTTTCGTATCATCCGCAGCAAGTAGCGATGCTAAATATTCAATCGGTATGCGCATTTGATCTACAGCAGGGATATAACCATCCGTATTTAATTCGTCTTCATTTGTAATATGATTCATGATAGGGCTTAGTGGCGGCACATACCAAACCATTGGTAATGTCCGATATTCTGGATGCAATGGTAACGCAATTTTCCACTTCATTGCTAATTTATATACTGGAGACTCCATTGCAGCCTTTAACCATGCCTCGTTAATGTCTGCATTCCTTGCTTTTTCTTGTACTTCCGGATCAAATGGATCTAAAAAACAAGAGAGTTGTGCTTCATATAAGTCTTTTGGATCCTCAACAGATGCTGCTTCTTTTACCTTATCTGCATCATATAATACGACTCCAATATAACGAATTCTTCCAACACATGTTTCTGAACAAATGGTTGGTAATCCAGCCTCTGTTCGCGGATAACAAAAATTACATTTTTCCGCTTTATGAGTGTTCCAGTTATAATACACTTTATGATATGGACAACCGTTTTGACAGAAGCGCCAGCCTCGACATGCGTCATGGTCAACCAACACAATCCCATCTTCATCACGCTTATACAATGCCCCTGTTGGACATGATGCAACACAAGATGGATTTAAACAATGTTCACAAATCCGTGGCAAATACATCATGAACGTTTTTTCATATTCCAATTTAATATGTTCTTGTATTTTTTCTACATTGGGGTCCTTGGACACAATAGCACTACCACCTGCCAAATCATCATCCCAGTTAGACCCCCATTCAGGTTTATCAATATATTTCCCAGTCACTTGAGATACAGGTCTTGCGACAGGCAAATGATCTGTTTTTGGACTATGGATTAAATGATCGTAGTCATAAGTCCACGGCTCATAAAAATCTTCCATTTCTGCCATATCCGGATTGTAAAAGATTTTCGCTAGTTTTGAAATTGGACCACCAGCGCGTAGCTTCAATTTTCCATCTTCTAATATCCAACCACCTTTATAGCGGCTCGTATCTTCCCATCGTTTTGGGTACCCAACACCTGGCCGTGTTTCAACATTATTAAACCACATATATTCTGTTCCCGGCCTATTCGTCCATGTGTTTTTACAAGTAACCGAACAAGTATGACAGCCGATACATTTATCAAGATGCATTACCATTGCAACTTGCGCTTTAATTCTCAAGCCAATCAACCTCCTCCAATGGTCTAATGACAGCAAATGTATCCCGTTGATGACCCGTTGGACCATAGTAATTAAAACCATACGTGAGTTGTGCATAGCCGCCGATCATATGGGTTGGCTTTAGCGTTATACGTGTCATACTGTTATGAGTACCACCACGTTTTTTGTTTATCGCTGTTCCAGGCACCCCCATCGTTCGGTCTTGTGCATGATACATATAGACCATTCCTTTTGGTATTCGATAGGTTAAAACGGCTCGAGCTGCAACAACACCATTTCGGTTATACACTTCAATAAAGTCGTTATCTTTTATGCCTATTGCTGCGCCGTCTTCTTCATTCATCCAAACAACTTGCCAACCTCGAAATAGTTGGACCATTGGTGTCGCTTCAGTAAACATTGTATGAATTCCCCATTTTTGATGAGGGGTTAAGTAACGAACAATAATCGATTTTCCCGTGTTCTTGACTCCTATTTCTTTCTTTAAAAACGGCAACTTTGTAAGTGGCGGTATATACAATGGTAATCCTTCACCAAAATCTAATATCATCTCATGGTCCAAATAAAAACTTTGACGACCTGTAAGCGTATGCCACGGAAGTTTATACTCGGTATTTACCGTAAATGGTGAATATCGTCTTCCATCCTTTTCCATTCCACTCCAAACAGGTGTGGAAATGGAAGTACGTGGTTGAACTGTAATCGCATCTAATGTGTAATCTTCTTCTTCACGAGGAGCTGCGATTTCCGTTAATTTTTTCCCAGTTTTTTCTTCTAAGGACTTCCAACCTTCCACTGCCCGTTTTCCATTTGTTGCACCAGACAT
>SMEK01000709.1_pt1 | contig 11210 bp, 8 predicted proteins | sample 2456371 | NCBI WGS metagenome assembly SMEK01 (sample SAMN10132590, study PRJNA489261) | soil metagenome | isolation source: day1 antibiotic-loamy sand soil ammended with composted manure from dairy... | place: USA | collected 2015-04-01
CTGGCATTTTCATTTGCCTAAAATGGGCCTCAAACTGTCGAACTCGGGATATTGAATTCCTCCATAAATCTTTATTATTTATACAATAACATTAACATAAGATATCGACTATTTAAATACATTATTAATTTTATTGAACGTGTTACAAAACACATAATAGATGTATTCTAGACCAAACAATTCTAAGTAATGCCACGACAGAATGGATTTATTCCAAATTCACCTTTTAGCTGACCATTCCACAATGTCATTGATCATTTCATAGCTTCAAATTACTCTTCTCTGTTCTTCTCAGAAACGTCAAAGTAAGCTGGGGAAACATATTTAAAAAATAAAATCCCATCATATTGTTGTGCAGGTACAAAGGAAGTAGGCATTCCTCCGCCCTCATAGGCCCGCCACTTTTTCTGTGCCCAGTTTCCATTGCACTGAATAAAACTATTTTGATAAGGGGAATGGTCAAGAAGGCTTTCCAAATGTTTTTTATTCATTTTTTTTATTGGATATTCCTTACCTGTATAATCCAACATTTTGCCTTCCTTTGCATACAACCCCAATACAAAACTTTTCTCCTTAATCGTTTGGGAGAGGTTTTCCACAAACGATTTATAGGCAGACAGGCGCTTGGCGGAAGTATTTTTGCTAATATGCATGTTATGTGCCCAAATGATAAATTTTTCATTTGGGTATATTTCCTGTGCTAAAAATTCTAGGTTTTTTGCCATTAATGCATCCCGATACTCAAAAAGTTTCGAGAAACTTTTTTCTAAAGTTGCTTTCAAGTAATTTACTCTATTTTCCATCGTACGGAGGACAATTTTATAAATCTTGCTGTCCGGAAAACAATGCTGTTTGAGTTCCTCAATCAATTCCATGCCCTTACTTTCCATCTCTTCCCTTATATTTTGGCGCATTGAACGCTTGATTTTCCGTTTATCGGCTGCAATCAAAACCTCGATCGCCCGCTTTTCAAAATCGACAAACTTCTGTTTGGTCGGACCCGTTAAATAAGACTCGAGGAATTCCGAAAACAAATTCTCCTTTTTTCCTTGATAAACATCCACACCAGTAAAATACAGCGGCCGCTCCTGCTTCATTTTTTTCATATAGTCAAATAATCCAAGGACAAATTCATTTTGCCACACACGCCCAATGGTACCCGCCATAAAACGTTTAGAATCAAGTTGATCAGACAGATAATCGCCGATCATACATGGCCCCAATTCGCTTTCAAAGGCAAGTACATGAAACCCCAATTCTTCATGAAGATATTTAATCAGGCTTACTTTTGCTAGACTGTATTCTTTGACGCAATGGCTGCTCTCCCCAAGGAAGACAAAGCGTTTATGTTCCAAAATCGGCTGAAGAAACTCAAAATGATAGCGGTCCATATCCCCTATATCGATACTTTGATTTTTGACTTCGTTTACAAATAAAGTAGTCATTTAAATTTCACCTTCCAAAACGGCGTCTAATTCCTCATTATTACTCTTTGAATAATAAAGATTGTAATAGAAGCCTTTCTTTTTCATTAACTCGTAGTGAGTCCCCGATTCAACTATTTTTCCATCATTCAGAACAATAATGCAATCCGCATCTTTAATTGTGCTTAAACGGTGCGCTATTATAATACGAGTACAATTCATTTCATTTAAATGTTTATCAATATTTTTCTCATTAATATTATCCAATGAACTTGTTGCCTCATCTAATATCAAAATAGCAGGTTTTTGTAGAATGGCTCTTGCTAACATAATTCTTTGTTTTTGGCCACCTGATATATTCATCGACATTTCAGAGACAGGTGTGTAGTAACCCATTGGCATAGCCATTATTTCGTCATGTATTTGGGCAATTTTCGCAGCTTCAATTACATCATCCATAGAAGGATTTTCCTCGTAAACTGAAATATTGTGAAGAATGGATTTGTTAAAAAGAGTGGCATCTGGAGGGACAACTCCAATTTTTCTCCGTAACCACTGCTTATCTATATCTTTTAAATTAACATTATCATAAAATATTTCACCTACATTTGGTTCATATAAACCTAATAACATCCGGGCCAGTGTACTTTTACCTGATCCTGATGGTCCAACAATCGCAACTTTTTGCCCTGCTTTTATTTCAAGACTGATATTTTTAAGTACGGGGCGACTATATTTTGTATAAGAAAAGCTAACATTTTCTAGTCTAATATTGCCTGAAAGTTTTTCTAGTTTTATAGCTTTCTCCGGTATTTTTTCTGTTGGAGCTTCCATTACATCATTTATCCTATGTAAATAAGTGTCCATCATTATCATGCTTTGTACTGTATCAACTAAAGAAGATACCAGTCCGAAAAAAGTCCCTGTTAATGAATAGAATGCCACCATTGTCCCAACAGTAATGTTTCCAAGTTGAACTTGGTGTAATGATAAAGCTAAAATTATTAAAGGAGCAGCCAGCTCCAAACTCACTATGCAAGCATTTATTTTATTAGAATAATATTCTTTTTTCTTAAATGCACTTAATAGATTTTTTAACAAGCGCTCCCACTGATTAAAAACTTGTCGTTCTACACCGGCCATTTTGATTCCAAAAATACCATATAATGTTTCAACTTGTGCATCTTGAAATTTAGCTTGTTCAGATAATTCCTCTTCGGAGCGCTGCTTAATCGCATTTTGTGTTAAGGTTAATAATAATACATTCAATAACCCAAATAAAATTACCCATCCTGTTAACCAAGGTGAATTTATTGCCATATATCCAAGTATGATAAGAATTAAAGTAGAATCTAAAAAACTCATGATGGTCTGTTGAGAAAAAAGTTCACGTATCATTATATGGGCATTTGCCCTGTATAGTATATCTCCAAATGATCTCATTTGAAAGTACTGAAAAGGTAAATTAATTAAATGTTTAAAGAACCTGCTCATTAATTTCCAATCAAGATGAACCCTTAAATTGGCTAAAAAACGGCCGCGTAAAAAATGGATTACTCCATTAATTAAAACCAGAAAAATAATACTGAGAAGAAAATTGTAAAAAAACTCGTAATGATTTAAGCCAACAATCTCATCTATTGCAAATTTTGTAAGTAAAGGCATTATTATAGTCAGTAATTGAATAAACATTGACCCAATTAATACTGAAAATAATAATTTAGGTTTCTCAAAGGCTATTTTTAGATATGGTAGCCAAACATTGTTCGGTTTCTTCCTTTTAAAATTATTGTTGGGTTTTAATTCCAAATAATAACCTGTGAAATGTTTATGAAACTCCTCTTTAGAATAAATGCATCGACCAATAGCAGGATCCAACACATGGTATCCCCTTTTATTTATTTTCTCTAATACCACATAATGAAAGTGATCCCAATAAACAATCACTGGCGAATCAACTTCAAATAAATCTTTTCTTTTGTAAACTTGTGTGTTAAACCCAATATTGGAAGCTATTTCGGAAAGGGCATGCAACGAAACTCCATCACGACCGCCACCCATTCTCTCTTGTAATTCATGAAAGCTGACATAGCTCTTATAATAAGCAACAATCATCGACAAGCAACAAAAGGCACAATCAGTTTGTGCAATTTGTCTTTTAAGCGGTACTCTTCTTTTTGTTTTCATTAATATATTCCTCCATATAATTCCTCCTATTAATGATTTAACTGAAGAGTTAAAACTGATGGAACAATTTCCGGGTAAGCAAGCCTTAAAAAACCATAACCTATTCCTGCTTGTCCAAGCATTAAGCCCAGATTTTTTGTACCGGAGGGAGTTCCATACTTTAAGTTTCCATATGTTATATCTGAAGCAATATATTCTCCGATTTTTAATGCCGTCTCTTTCATTTCTTCATTTTTGAACTTGCTAGATGCTAATAGGAACAAATCTAAATTACCTAAATCCCCATGACATAGACAATGGGTACCCCCGAAACCACTTTTTAATGTTTGCCTAATTGCAATTTCAATATCATTTTTTAAATCATGGCTATTATAATATTCACTCATCATAATTCTGCTCATTCCAATGCCAGCAGCTCCATGGCACCACATCGAATTACCATAATAATCTCCATCATCACTCAAAACTAACCAATTTTCTTCCTTTTTATTAAATAGAGATTTTTCATACTCAAAAGATTGTAAAAATGTTTCCTTGTAATTATAATTTTTAGTAAACTTATAGAGTGCCATTAGCGCCCAAGTAAATCCTGAAGATCCATGTGCAAGTCCAGCTAAAGGTTTATTAACTTGATTAGGCCGCCATCCAATCCCCATTGCTTGTTTTTCTTTTTTTCTTAACAATAACTCTCCACACTTATTTGCAATGTCTAATAAATATTGTTCGCCTGTTTTTTTATAAAGATGAATGCACACTATAATTAACCCTGCTGCCCCTCCTAGAAAGTCCAATAATTGATCATCTTCAATCGTATTTGCTGCCTTATTTAAAACTTTTTTTACATAAGTAAGATACTCGGAATTATTAAAAATAATTGAAAAATTCCCTAATACATATGCATAGGCACCATAACCATAAAAAGCAGATAACGGTAATTTTGCTGGGTAATATTCCAGATAATTCAAAGCTGTTTGTACAGTTTTTTCAGCTAAAATTTTGTATTCTTTTCTCTTATTTAAATTATATAAGTTGGCATAGAACAAACCTATTCCAAGCACGCCATCATACAAATCAAAGTCAAGGGGTTTAAATGTCCATTTATCCTCAATGGTCAAATTTAACCCCAGCCATGTAACATCATTCTCTTTTCCAAATATCGCATTTTCTTTAATGTTGTCAGCGATTTTTTCGGAAACTTCCAAAAAACTTTCCCGTCGGAAATTGCCAGATATTTTATCAAGATTATAAACTCTATTTGAAACATTTGCATGACTATGAGTTTTATTTGAGTATTGCGCTAATAGCGAATTCGTTAAAATCTCTATTTGAAAATTCAAATCTTCTTCATTTATCATTTTTACTTTTTCAAGCAAACTGTTAAAACTGGATTCATAAAAAAAATTATGCTTGACTATTCCAATTGGATGATATAAGTCGCTCGAATCAGTATAGCAATAGAAATATGGTATGTCACCATTCAATATATCTCTACATTCATACATTATTGCATCTTGGTATTCAGGATGATTTTCTTTACCAATCCATAAGAAATTTATAAGACGCTCTCTTTCATAACCATCTTTTAGATAATCCGGATGAAAACTCGAATCTAAAAATGTTGAGTATACCTGTGTACTTCTTAAAATTATCCTTACTTTGTCGCCTTTAAATAAATATATTGGACCATTTTGCGATAATAGTTCTTTTTTATTATGGAGCAATAACGTGTACATTTCTCTGAATCCTTTGATGATTTCGGAGGAATAGTCTGTAACTGCTATTTCTTTTTCTTCTTTTAGATAAGGTTTATTTTTACTACTTTGTGAAAATGCTGGAACTTTAATTACCCTCATTTCATCAGTTAGAGGGTTTTCAATTGTAAACGTTTCAAGACCAGTCGGCTGTCCTTCATCTCCTCCTAAACCACTTAAATCGAAATCATAAATATTTGCTTGCATGAATGTTGCCGGAAGCATACCTGTTGATAAGACTGAATCAGTTAATTTACTAAATGCAATATCATAGGCGGAAGATGCTTTTCGAGGTAATTTAACAGTGTTCTGCACTAATCCTTCAAGATCAATTAACACCGGATGCTCTCCGTTTGCAATTAAATTCTCAAAATGGAAATCTGTAGCGTTCAATATGTAAAGGATAGCAATATAATTACCTTGCCGTTCATAAAAACGAGATAATTCATTATTAGAAGAGCAAGGCTTGTATTCAACAAATTCCTGCCATCCATATTGATCCTTATTTAAAATTGTTATTGTTTTTAATTGCAAAGAAGGTTTCTTACCATTTATCCATTCTAAAAATTGCTGAAAGTGCAAATCGATAGATAGAGACCTAGGCTTATAAACTATTTTTTTTTTCGAAGAAAACTGAAAAATAATCACACTCCTTCCATTATTATGAGAATCTCCTGATTGTAAAGTTAAAGAGGTTAATATATCATCATCTGATAAATGGAATATATGTACAAGTTCACTTCTATCCTTTAAAAAACGATAAATTGATTCTACAATACTATCAATTTTATTTAAAATAAATTCAATTAAAATTCTTACTAAAACAGGGTATTTTTTAATGAGTTCAAACTTTTTGTCTGGAGATGATAATATTTGATCCACATAAAAATTATATCTCTCCTTCGGCGTATCCCCAATTAGATTACCTTTCTCTCTTTCTTCATTTAAATCTTGAATAAGGGTTCTAATACTTACATAAACCAAATTTTCATGAATAAATTTCATAATATCATTTTTAATACTAGTTAAGTTACATATCCTAGATAAATCATCATAATTATTAACTTGACTTTTTAGACTAGAATCCAAATATCTTGATGCTATTTCTAAAAATTCTTTAAAAAAAGAAGAAAAAGGATTTGATAAATTTTCTTCGTTTGAATACAATTGATCTACTTCTATATTATTTTTACAAACATTTAAATATTGGTAAAATAAATCTATCCATTTATTAGTTTTTTTTTGAAAAAGTAATTCATTTATTGGAACATTATTTTCTATCTCCTTTTTCTTTTCAGAGGGATATAATAATTTATTTTTAATTATTTCCATGAGGTTATTTTCTACTATTTCGTTCATTTATTACCAACCCTCCTTAAAAAAATCAACTAACCAACCCAAAGAGTTACTTCAACTCTTTGGATTGGCCAAAAATAGCAATTGCTACATCGGACATTTTACTTTGAAACTAGGACAAAATCTTAAGCTCCAATTGCATATTCTTAAGCTAACGCAAACAATCGTACTTTGAGGGCTAACCTCTGTGTAACCGCCTGCTAATTTCTTTAATTCTTCTTCAGAAATTTTGCTTACAAAGGTTTGTTCTTGTTTTTCCATTTGTATCCCTCCCTTCATTTCAAACGTATTGTCAAAAATTTTATATTAAATAGGTTATAAAATACCTTGATAGAGGGCTTTACAAGCAAAAAAATTGCCACCCCCTGGATTTTAAGGTTAATTTGAGGTTACTACAACTCAAAACCTAAAACAGGAAGTGACAATCTTGTACCCTCAAATTATAACCTATTTATTAACTTATATAAACTATTTAGAACAGATCATTCGAACATTACTTACTCTACTTATCGGAAAAAACATGTTTGAAAAGCCTAAACTTAATGAACAACCAGTTAATATGCCTTATCGAAAACTTCAGGTAGACAATCTTCCGATTGTTGAAGTCCCTGAAAAACTTGATTATAAAATTCTGCTCGCTGAGCATTTTGAAAAGAACGGGAAACCATTGAAACCTGTTCAGAGACGAAAGAACACGAAAGTCTCAGTACCTAAATCCATGATCTGTCCAAAGTGTGGTGCTCCATCAGAATATCTTTATGCCAATAATGGAGATAAAGGGCAGTATCAATGTAAGGTGTGCTCTTGTCTTTTCAGTGATAAAAATCGTTTTTCAAAAGAGGCGATTCTCAAGTGTCCTCATTGTTCCAAGACACTTGAAAAGATCAAAGAAAGAAAAGACTTTCACGTGTTTAAGTGTAAAAACAACGGCTGTCCCTATTATCAAAAGAAACTGAATGGGATGTCATCAAAAGAGAAAAAACAGTTTAAAAAGAATCCACAAGCCTTTAAATTAAGGTACATCTTCAGACAATTTCACATTGATTTTAAGCCGTTATCTAAGGAATCACCGGAGTTACCAGTAGTCGATTTGTCTAAGATTTATGCGTCGCCACATACATTAGGTTTGATATTAACCTACCATGTTAATTATGGGCTTTCAGCCCGTAGAACAGCTGCCATCATGCAGGATGTCCATGGTGTATCTATTTCCCGTCAGACGATACTGAATTACGGAAACAGCGTGGCTATTTTGCTTAAACCTTACGTAGATCACTACCCTTACGAACTTTCTGACCAATTCTGCGGAGACGAAACTTACATCAGAGTAAATGGGCGCTGGCATTACTTGTTCTTCTTCTTTGATGCCGTGAAAAAGATTATTCTTTCTTATCCGGTGTCGCCTAATCGAGATACCTTGTCAGCCATTCGTGCCATAGACGAAGTCTTACTAAAGATGAAAGAGGTTCCTGAGAACCTTACCTTTGTAGTAGACGGAAATCCAATCTATCTTCTAGCTCAACATTTCTTCGCTCAGCACGGTATCTCATTTGATGTGAAACAAGTGATTGGTCTTACGAACGAAGACCCAGTATCAACGGAATTTAGGCACTTAAAACAAATTATTGAGAGACTGAATCGAACCTTTAAAGGTAATTATCGCTCGACACATGGCTTCGGTTCTGAAAAAGGCTCCGTATCGTATGTCACGCTCTTTGTAGCTTACTTTAACTTTTTACGTCCTCATGCAAGCTTAGAAGGAAATGTCCCGGTAGTGAATCCAGAATTACTCGGACTTCCCACGATGCCAGCACGCTGGACAAAATTGATTGATTTAGCCCAACAATGGATTCAAGAAAAACGAACCGCCTAAATTTTGCTTTAGCTGAGCCCTTATAGATGTGAAGCTCAAAATAAGCCGTTTGGCGAAGCGAACCCTTGACAAACCAAACAGCCAATGGTTTAAAATTTTCGGAAAACAAGGGCGTATTTGTTATGCCTAAATTTTGTTCCCTTCGCCCTTGTTACACCTGACATAAACCATTGGCGTGTTTGTCAAGGGCAAATGGCGGAGCCTTTCCACAACTTTACGGAAGAAAATTCTTATCTCGACCGTTTTTTCATAGAACTTTTGACACTACCGAACTAAGTTTTATTTTAGTAAGCGTTTTCGCTTACTAGTAAAAATTTTAGTAATTTTTTTTATTTTAGTCAATAAAAATTTTATGAAAAAAGAGAAAAAACCGACTCTGTTCGAGTCGGCTCCTGTTAATCAAACGTAATTTCTTTCACTTTTTCTTCATCGAGACGCTTAATGACTTCGACTAGTAGTTTTACTGTCTGTTCGTAGTCATCGCGGTGAAGAAGGGCAGCGTGAGAGTGAATGTAGCGCGTTGGGATGGAAATGATGAGCGCTGGAACGCCGCGCATCGTCATATGGATCGCACCAGCGTCTGTTCCACCGCCTGGCATCGCGTCAAAGCGGTACGGGATGTTCATTTCCTCCGCAACGTTAACGACAAATTCTCGCAATCCTTTGTGAGAAACGAGCGTTGCATCGTATAAAACGATATGCGGTCCACCTCCGAGTTTTCCCATCGCATCTTTTTCTGATACACCTGGTGTATCACCAGCAATGCCAACATCAACCGCAAATGCAATATCTGGTTCGATCGCAAAAGCAGATGTTCGCGCACCGCGCAAGCCCACTTCTTCTTGCACTGTACCAACGCCATACACGACGTTTGGATGCTCCACATCTTTTAATTGTTTCAACACATCGATAGCAACAGCGCAACCGATGCGGTTATCCCATGCTTTCGCAAGCAACATTTTTTCATTGTTCATCACCGTAAATTCAAAATACGGCACGATTGCATCGCCCAGGCGCACGCCCCATTCGATCGCTTCATCTCGGCTAGAAGCCCCGATGTCAATAAACATATCTTTTATTTCAACAGGCTTTCTTCTTGCTTCAGCAGGTAAAATGTGCGGCGGTTTCGACCCGATAACACCTGTAATGTCGCCTTCTTTCGTCACAATCGTCACACGTTGAGCGAGCATGACTTGGCCCCACCAGCCGCCAAGCGGTTGGAAACGAATAAAGCCTTTTTCATCAATTTGCGTCACCATAAAACCAACTTCATCTAAATGACCTGCAATCATCACTTTCGGACCGTTCTCTTTTCCTACTTTCTTTGCAATTAAGCTGCCGAGACGATCCGTCGTCACTTCATCCGCATACGGAGCGATATACGATCTCATCACTTCGCGCACTTCTCGTTCATTTCCTGGAACGCCTTTTGCATCCGTTAACGCTTTCAACATCGTTAACGTTTCATCGAGCTTTTTCACATCTGTCACTCCTCTCTATGTACAACATTCATTATACTAAACATTTCGACAGTTGTTAATAATTGTGGCTTTGTCGTTCATGATTTACTTCGTTTTTCGCGACATACGCTCGTTCGATTTGTTCAGCAGTAAACTGAAGCGCATGAGCAAGCTGAGCGTACGCATACACTAGTTGATTGTATGCTTCTTCATTTAGCTGTCCACGAAACGCGTGAACCGCCTCAAATACGCGTAAAAATTGATCAACAAGCGATTGGCTTTCTTGTACGTTTGGCCATTGTACACCCTCATGTAAAGAAAGGTCGAGCCCGAGCGATAAAATAAAGTGAAGACCGTCAACATATTCTTCTAAAATCGTTTCGACTGCTGCTGGTGGCTTCGAACTCCAAAACTTGAAGCAACGCGTATCATTCGCAAGTTCCCCGATTTCAACAAGAAGAGCTAACAATTTCCGTTCAACTAAACGTTCACCGCGCAATCCGCGCTCCGTCTCAATTCGTTCGTCCAATTGCCGCTGCATAGCGAATAATTTTCTTATATCCATTTTTTCTCCCCCTCTTACAAAAAATGACCATCCCCTCAAGGGAGAATGGTCATTTCCTTTATTACTTGTTTAAATTTTCTTTTGCGATGTTCGCAAGTTGTGTGAACGCTGCTGCATCGTTTACTGCTAAATCAGCAAGCATTTTGCGGTTTACTTCGATTCCTGCAAGCTTTAATCCGTGCATTAAACGGCTGTAAGAAAGACCGTTCATGCGCGCTGCAGCGTTAATGCGCGTAATCCAAAGTTTACGGAAATCGCGTTTGCGTTGGCGACGATCGCGATACGCGTACATTAACGATTTCATCACTTGTTGGTTTGCTACTTTATATAAACGATGTTTTGAACCGAAATATCCTTTTGCTAGTTTAAGAATTTTTTTACGACGTCTGCGTGTGACTGTACCGCCTTTTACACGTGGCATAACATTTCCCTCCTAAAATTATTTTACGTTATCTAACAATTGACGAATGCGTTTGAAATCGCCTTTTGATACAAGTGTTGCTTTGCGAAGTTTACGTTTTTGTTTTTGTGTTTTATTTGCGAATAAGTGGCTTGTATAAGCATGAGAACGTTTCAATTTACCAGTTCCTGTTC
>SMEK01000724.1_pt1 | contig 11209 bp, 11 predicted proteins | sample 2456371 | NCBI WGS metagenome assembly SMEK01 (sample SAMN10132590, study PRJNA489261) | soil metagenome | isolation source: day1 antibiotic-loamy sand soil ammended with composted manure from dairy... | place: USA | collected 2015-04-01
CCGCAGTACAACTAAAGAAACACTACAAAAGAAAAAGCATATATAACATTTAATTTCAATAAAAAAGAGAAGATACAGTGTACGAGCACCGGACTGCGGAAGCTGACACAGAAATTCACTGGTCAACGTGCTTCGGAGTTAGCGCCGATGGTAGAAAGGGGCCCTCCTTGTGAGAGTAGGACGTTGTTTTTTAATATGCCACTGTAAAATGCCAATTTCACAAGTGAAAACCCAACGGTTTAAAAAAACAATAAATAGTTAATATTTACAGCATTTAATTGAAAATAACAACAAGGACAAAAAGTCCACTCGAGTTCACTGCCGAAGCTGACACAGAAATTCGCCGGTCAACGTGCTTCGGAGTTAGTGCCGATGGTAGAAAGGGGTCCCCTTGCGAGAGTAGGACATTGCTTTTCCATAATATCACGCAAAGTGGTGCTTATTTCACAAGTGAAAATCTAACGGTTTAAAAGTTGAAATCAAATGTGACGATGAATTTGAACCATAATTTGTAATACATTACAGTAGCTTTTTTGTAAAGCCCCCTCTATTTTATTGCTAGAAATTGTTATTGCAAGCCGCATATTTTACACATATAAATAAAAATACACTCCACCTAATCTGATTCGAAACAAACGGTCATGACATCATCGAATCAACACCATGTCATAAAAGCAAGTAAAGAATAAATATATTAGTAATATCCCTTTTTGAGGTGGAAAAATGAGACGGTTAAGAAGAAATATAATGGTGATAATTTTTATATTAATTGCAAGTCTTATTCATTTTATCTTTCATTATTTTCTTCAATAAGTGGATAGGGAAACGCATCTCTCTATAAAATGAAAACAATTTATTTCTAGATAAGAAATGAATGAGTTACTATATAGAGAGATGTTTTTTTTTGGATTTATAAATGATACATTTTGAATTAATGAATTCTTTTAGATAAACTATTGTTAATGTTAGGGTGAGAGGATACGTGAAGACGATGTACGAAAAGGAAGTGCATTCTTTAGAAGAAACAAATCAACTTGGAATTCGTTTAGCGAATTTACTTGAGCCGGGAGATAATCTAACATTTGAAGGGGATTTAGGTGCCGGGAAAACAACATTTATTCAAGCTTTAGCGAAAGGACTTGGTATTTCCCGAACAGTGAATAGCCCTACTTTTACAATCATGAAACAATATGAAGGGAAGTTGCCGCTTAATCACTTAGATGTGTATCGTTTAGAAAATAGTGATGAAGATTTAGGATGGGATGAAATATTTTATGGTGATGCGGTAACGGTAATTGAATGGGCACATTTAATTGAGGAAAATCTACCGGATGAAAGATTAGATATTGAAATTCAACGAATTGATGAAAATAAAAGAAAATTTATATTTAGACCAATAGGAAAACGGTATGAACGATTATGTGAGGAGTTATTTACATGATTTGGTTAGGAATTGAAACATCAAACGCTCCACTTTCCGTCGCTATCGTAAGAGACGGAGAAGTGCTTTCAGAAATAGTACAAAATACAAAATCAACACATTCTGTTACTTGTATGCCAACAATAGAAGAGGTATTTCGAAAAACTAACTTAAAACCTGTTGATATTGATGCCGTAGCGGTTTCCGAAGGTCCTGGTTCGTATACTGGGCTAAGAATCGGGGTAACGATTGCAAAAACGTTATCTTGGACTTTAAAGAAACCATTAGTTGGCATATCAAGTCTAAAAGTGCTTGCAAGTAATGTTGAATTGTTTGATGGCATTATTTGCACGATGTTTGATGCTAGAAGAAAGAATGTATACGCTGCAGTATATAAAGGGAAAGAATTGAAAACGATTATTCCAGAACATCATGGATCTTTGGAAGAACTGTTGCAACAGTTAAAAGAGTATCAAGAAACAATTATGTTTGTTGGTTCAGATGTGAAAAAATTTAAGGAAGAGATTCAATCCGTTTTAGGTGAACAGGCTAAATTTGCACCGCCTTCACTTAACTTACCGAGAGCTTCAAAATTAATCGAATTAGCTGAAAAAGAACCATTGCCAACATTAGAAATGGTTCATTCCTTTGTGCCAAAATATCATCGTTTAGCTGAAGCAGAGGCAAATTGGTTAAAAGCACATCAAAAGGAGCAAAAAGGATGATTCACTATCGAAAAATGACGGCACAAGATGTGGAGGCAGTGCATGCGATAGAGGTTGAATCGTTTCCAACTCCTTGGACCGAGGATTCTTTTCATTACGAAATGAGAGAAAATCCCTTTGCTCATTACATTGTAGCAGAAGATGACCATGGAACAATTGTTGGATATTGCGGTATCTGGATTGTCGTTGATTCTGCTCAAATTACCAATGTGGCGGTTACTGAAAAATCAAGAGGACAAGGCATTGGTGAAGGGCTTATGCGAGAGGCAATGAGAGTAGCGAAAGAACACAATGCGGAAACGATGAGTTTAGAAGTACGTGTATCAAACATAGTGGCACAAAATTTATACCGAAAGCTCGGATTCCAAGATGGCGGAATTCGGAAAGGATATTATACAGATAACCAGGAAGATGCTCTAGTAATGTGGGTGAATTTATAATGGAAAACTTAATTTTAGCAATTGAAACAAGCTGTGATGAGACAGCTGCTAGCGTAATTAGAAATGGAAATGAAATTCTTTCAAACGTAGTAGCTTCACAAATCGATAGTCAAAAAAGATTTGGGGGGGTCGTACCAGAAATTGCGTCTCGCCACCATGTTGAACAAATAACGGTTGTAATTGAAGAAGCATTGGAAAAGGCAAGCATTGTACCATCAGATTTAGACGCAGTGGCAGTGACGGAAGGCCCAGGACTAGTTGGTGCATTGCTTATCGGCATTAATGCAGCAAAAGCCTTTGCCTTTGCTCACGGATTACCGATTATTGGGGTGCACCATATTGCCGGTCACATATATGCAAGTGCGCTTGTTGAACCAATGAAATTTCCTTTATTAGCACTTGTTGTATCTGGAGGGCATACGGAATTAATCTATATGAAAGAACATGGATCTTTTGAAGTCATTGGAGAAACTCGCGATGATGCGGCCGGGGAAGCTTATGATAAAGTAGCGCGGGTGTTAAATTTACCTTATCCCGGTGGTCCGCATATTGATCGAATGGCTCATGAAGCTGAAAAAGGTGTCGATTTTCCACGAGCGTGGTTAGAAGATACGTATGATTTTAGTTTTAGTGGATTAAAATCAGCTGTTATTAATTATAAACATAATTTGGAGCAAAGAGGACAATCAATTGTGCCTGAAGAAGTCGCAAAAGGCTTCCAAGACAGTGTTGTAGAAGTATTGACAACTAAAACGATAAAAGCAGCTAAGGAATTAGGGGTTAAACAAGTAATAGTAGCTGGTGGTGTTTCTGCAAATCGTGGATTGCGAGAAAGTTTAAGTAAAGCGCTTGAACAGGAAGGGATACCATTTACGGCTCCACCACTTTCTTTATGCACAGATAATGCAGCAATGATTGGCGCCTGTGCGGCTTACATGTTTGAAGCGGGAGTAAGATCCGATTTATCGATGAATGGTTTGCCAGGGAAAGAATTGAAAAGTTGGAGTAATACAGACGACAAACTTCGATAAAAGTATAATATTTTCTTCAGAAAAAGATGGGGTATGACATGAGGTCATATCCTTTTATTTATACACAAAGTTATGTACAGAATTAAAATTTTGAATATTTTTCTTAAACCTTATCCGCAAGTTTGTGAATAGTTTTCTTTTTTGTCAAGACGAACATTCGTACTTATGCACAATCTGTGTATAACTTGTGGATAACCTGTGATAAAGCTGTGAAAAATCAATATATTGTGTGTATTTTTCCAGAACGAAGTGTGGATTTTTTTTCTGGTGATGTGGATAATGTGGAAAAGGCTGTTGATATGTTGATATCACTGAGTTTTTATTGTGAATAAAACTGTGGGGAAAATTTATCGAAATTTGTCTATTGACCAAGATATATGTAATATTCGAAAACAAGATTCATGTTTTCCATATATAAATGAAAAGCTACCTGAATATTATTCAGGTAGCTTAAATTTTCAGGTTTTCCAATTCTTCTTGTAGTTCAAGCCATTGAGTTTCGAGCTCGCTGTGAGATTGCTTTAACGAATCCAGTTTATTTTGGAGCTCTAATGCCTTTTCGTAATCACTAAAAATCTCTGGTTCACAAAGCTTCAGTTCGATATTGTTAATTTCCTCTTCATAATTGGACATTTCTTTTTCAAGCTCTTCAATTTTTCTTCGAATTTGACGCTCTCGTTTTTTGACTTCTTTGTTTACTGAAGATGGATGCTGGATTTTGATTTCTTCCTGTTTTGCTTCATGCTTTGTTTCATTCAGTTCAGCTAATTCCATTAATTCTTGTTTTTTCTCTACATAATAATCATAATCACCTAAATACTCAAATGTGCCTGTGGCGGATAGTTCAACGACTTTTGTAGCAATTTTATTCATGAAATAACGGTCATGGGAAACGAATAGTATCGTTCCTGGATAGTCCATCAACGCATTCTCTAAGACCTCTTTACTGTCTAAATCAAGATGGTTCGTTGGTTCGTCTAATACGAGGAAATTTGCTTTTTGCAACATGAGTTTTGCTAAGGCAAGGCGTGCTTTTTCCCCACCGGATAATGTATTAACAAGTTTTAGTACATCATCGCCACTAAATAAAAATTGACCTAAAACGGAACGAATTTCTTTTTCATTCATTAACGGCCATTCATCCCAAAGTTCATTTAAAACGGTTTTATTACTATCAAGTTTTGCTTGTTCTTGATCGTAATAGCCAATTTTAACGTTCGTTCCATAACGAATGCTTCCAGACAGTGGAGATAAATCTTTGACAATGGTTTTTAATAGAGTGGATTTTCCGACTCCATTCGGTCCTACTATCGCAACCCGATCTTGTCGGAAGATGCGCAAATAGATATTTTCAGAAATCATTTGATTTTGCTCATATCCAATTGATAAATCATCGATTGATAGTACATCATTTCCGCTTTGTCTTTCGATATCAAATCCAAATTTTGCTGATTTTTCATCACCAATTGGGGCATCCATCCATTGGGTACGTTCCAACATTTTTCTTCGGCTTTTTGCAAGCTTTGCTGTAGAAGCACGTGCGATATTTTTTTGAATAAAAGCTTCAAGTTTCGCTTTTTCATCTTGCTGTTGCTCATACATTTTTAAATCGCGTTCATATTGTTTTGCTTTTTGGTCCAAATAATCGCTATAATTTCCTATATACTTTGTTACGCGAGTTCTTGATACTTCATAAACGATATTGACGATTTGATCGAGAAAATAACGGTCGTGAGAAACGATTAAAATGGCACCTGTATAAGCTTTTAAATAATTTTCAAGCCAACTTAATGTTTCGATATCTAAATGGTTCGTAGGCTCGTCTAAAATCAGTAAATCCGGTTTGCTTAGTAGCAATTTTGCAAGGGCAAGTCGTGTTCGTTGACCACCCGATAAGGAAGAAACAGGTTTATCATACATGTCGGGGAAGAATTTCATACCATGAAGTACGGAACGTGTATCTGCTTCATATTGATAGCCACCGGATTCTTTAAAAGAATGTTGTAGTTGATCATATTCTGCCATAATACGAGAGTAATTAGTTGGACTCTCATACACGGATGGGTCAGCCATTTGTTGTTCTAATTCGCGAAGTCGCATTTCTTGTTTTTTTAACGGTTCAAACACCGTCATCATTTCTTCCCAAATTGTACGTTTGGATTCAAGACCAGCATGTTGTTCTAAATACCCAATTGTTATATCTTTAGGAATAATGATTTCGCCAGAATCGTAAGACAATTGTCCAGCAATGATTTTTAATAACGTAGATTTACCCGCACCGTTGCGACCTACTAATGCGACACGGTCACGGTGTTGAACTTCTAATTTTACATCCTTTAATATTTCATCAGATAAGAATGATTTTGTTAATTGATTTACTTGAAGTATGATCATGTTTACACCTCTGTTCACTACTATTAGTGTAATAGAAGACAGGAATTCAAGCAATGTGAACGCTTTACTTATTTAGCTATGTTTAGTAATATAAAATCAATTTCGAGTTGAAGTTAACAGGGGGATTATTGTGAAAAGAGATATAAAAATTCCACAGGCGACAACAAAAAGACTTCCTCTTTATTATCGGTTTTTACAGAACTTCGCAAATGATGGAAAACAGAGAGTTTCATCTCAAGAATTAAGTGAGGCAATGAAGATTGACTCCGCTACAATTCGAAGAGATTTTTCTTATTTTGGCGCCTTAGGTAAAAAAGGATATGGATATGATGTTTTGTATTTGTTGGAATTTTTTAGACAAATTCTAGATCAAGATGAAGGCGCGAATGTCGCTCTTATTGGCGTGGGGAATTTAGGAAATGCCCTTTTGAAATATAATTTCCAAAAAAATCATAATACGAGAATCGTTGTTGCGTTCGATACAAAGGCGCCAATGGAAGGGCATGAAGTAAATGGAATCCCAGTTTATCATCCCGATCGATTAGAAGAAATGTATCAAAAATATAATGCAGAACTTGCAATATTAACTGTATCTTCACGCTCTGCCCAAGCCATTGCTGATCGCTTATCAGCAATCAACGCAAAAGGAATATTGAATTTTACTCCTGTTCGTTTAAATGTTCCGGAAACGATGAAAGTAATGAATATCGATTTAGCAGTTGAACTAGAGGCTTTAATTTATTTAATTCGCAATAGTGATTGATAAAAAGTTTTCACAATCTATTTCCGTTATGTAATGCAAAATATGTCGAATTGGGGTAAAATAAATACATAAACTGAGGAGGTGTCATCGATGGTTGTGCATTTAAGTGCAATTACACCAACTGCCCTTATTATTATCGGGATTGTTGCATTGATTATTTTCGGACCGAAAAAATTACCTGAATTTGGACGAGCAATGGGAACGACTTTGCGTGAGTTCAAAAAGGGTACACAAGGTTTAATAGATGATAGCGATGTTACTGATAAAAAGAACATCATCGAGATAGATCAGCAACAAAAATCCATTGAGAAAGTTGAAACGAAAGAACAAGAACACAATAAGTAATAATAAGGATGTCTAAAAGAAAAATGGATCCAAAAGAACTTCCTATTATAGAACATATAGAGGAATTAAGAAAGCGCTTAATTATTTGTGCTGTTTTTTTCGTTATCGCATTAATAGCTGGATTCTATGTTGCAGAACCAATCATTAAATTCATTCAGCATGATAATGAAGAATTAGAGGCATTAACATTAAATGCATTCAAAGTAAGCGACCCGCTTACTGTATATTTAGAAGTATCCTTCTTTGTAGCATTAATTTTGACATCTCCGGTGATTTTGTACCAACTTTGGGCATTTATTGCACCGGGCTTGTATGAATCTGAGAGGAAAGCAACATTAAAATATATACCGTATTCCTTTGTTTTGTTTTTAGTTGGATTATTGTTTTCTTACTTTATTCTTTTCCCAAACGTTATGAATTTCATGATGAACTTGTCGGAGCGGTTAGATATTCAGCAAACAATCGGCATTAACGAATATTTCTCTTTTTTATTTAAATTAGTGATTCCATTTGGTTTTTTATTTCAACTTCCAGTCATTACATTGTTTTTATCCCGTCTCGGGGTATTGAATCCAAACTTAATGTCAAAGTTTAGAAAGTATTCTTACTTTGTATTATTTGTTATTGCCGTATTAATTTCGCCACCTGACTTAATTTCATATATTCTAATGTCCATTCCGTTATTTGTTTTGTATGAAATTAGCATTGCTATTGCAAAAATCGGATATAAGAAATATTTAAAAGCAGAAGAACAGCGTATGCAAGAAGAAAAGGAAGCGGAACAAAGACAACAAGTGGAAGCTGCGTTAGCAGAACAAAGACGTCTAATTGAACAAATGAAGGAACAAAATTAAAGCCTATTTTCTATGAAATTCATGGAAAATAGGCTTTTTCTTTATTCATGCTTATAAAGCAGGCTATGCTTAATGAAAAAATTGTTGAATTTTTTCAATGTTCAATTGTAAGTATGTAACAAAACCATTTAGCATCATGTGCGCAATGATTGGAGTGATTAAACGTTTTGTCTTATTATATAGGAAGGCAAAAATAAAACCAGTTATGGTATAAAGAATGATATGACTAAAATCTAAATGAATAATCGCAAAGACGATTGCACTTATGAAGGCAGCTAACCAAAAGTTATTTTGTGCTTGCATAATCGATCCAAATATTACGCGGCGAAACACAAGTTCTTCTAAAATTGGTCCAAAAATAACGGAAGCTAGAATCATGATTGGTGCGATTTTTGTAATGTTTATAATGGCTTCAGTATTTTCAGAGCCAAGCTCAATGCCTAATGCCGATTCAATTTGAATACCAATCACTTGACCTAAATAAATCATGAAAAAACCGATAATTCCCCAACCAATTGCTACCGCCAATGGCATTTTTTCTCCTTTTAAACAATTCCAAAAGTTTTTATTTTTGGAGATTAAGATAAAAGAAATAATTAATGCTATTCCTGCGGTAATGGATGACCACCAGCCTGCTAATGCAATATACGCTGAACGCCCCTCTAAATCAATAAAGCCTAAAAAGAAACTTTTTAGCGGGGGAATCCATAGTAAAAAAGAAGAAAGTTGAAAACAGATATAAGTGATTAATACATAAAAAGCGGTCTTTTGAGTTTGAATATTTTGCGAATTAGCCAATCGTATATTTCCCTCTTTCTTATGCAAATTCATTAAAATGTAATCATAATATTAATCTTTCCGATCCAAATTAAGGAATGGTGTTTTTACTAATCATATTCTATTGTAGAGGAAGATAGAAAGAAAAGAAATTTTTTATACTTCTCACTTGCAAAAAAAGGGATGATTCATTATTATATAATTGTGTTAGCACTCAGGTGATAAGAGTGCTAATAATGGTAGATAAAATACGAAATGTAGGAGGTTGTTTCACTTGCTAAGACCATTAGGAGATCGCGTGATTATCGAATTAGTTGAGGTAGAAGAAAAAACTGCTTCTGGACTTGTACTACCTGATTCAGCAAAAGAAAAACCACAAGAAGGTAAAGTGGTTGCTGTAGGTTCTGGTCGTGTATTAGATAACGGCACTCGCGTTGAGCCTGAAGTAAAAGAAGGCGATGTGATTATCTTCTCTAAATATGCCGGAACAGAAGTGAAATATGAAGGTAAAGAATATTTAATTTTAAGAGAAAGCGATATTTTAGCTGTTTTATAATCATATAGAAATCAAAATTGCGCCTCTTCCATTGTATGAAATGTCAGGCGTATTTATACCGATTTTGATTACCTATAGATAAAAATAAATGGAGGTAAGGCAAAATGGCAAAAGATATTAAATTTGCAGAAGAAGCTCGTTCGTTAATGTTACAAGGTGTAGATAAATTAGCAAACGCTGTAAAAGTAACATTAGGTCCTAAAGGTCGTAACGTTGTACTTGAAAAGAAATTTGGTTCACCTTTAATTACTAATGACGGTGTAACAATTGCGAAAGAAATCGAACTTGAAAATCCTTATGAAAACATGGGTGCAAAATTAGTTGCAGAAGTTGCTTCTAAAACAAACGAAGTAGCAGGTGACGGTACAACAACTGCAACAGTTTTAGCACAAGCAATGATTCGTGAAGGTTTGAAAAACGTAACAAGCGGTGCAAACCCTGTAGGAATTCGCAAAGGTATTGATAAAGCAGTAGCCGCTGCAATTGAAGAATTGAAAAACATTTCTCGTCAAGTTCAAAATAAAGAAGAAATCGCACAAGTTGCTTCTATCTCTGCAGCCGATGAAGAAGTAGGTAAATTCATCTCTGAAGCGATGGAACGTGTTGGAACTGACGGTGTAATCACAATCGAAGAATCAAAAGGTTTCAATACTGAATTAGATGTAGTAGAAGGTATGCAATTTGACCGCGGTTACGTATCTCACTACATGGTAACAGATACTGATAAAATGGAAGCAGTGCTCGAAAATCCTTACATTTTAATTACTGATAAGAAAATCTCTAGCATTCAAGATATTCTTCCATTATTAGAGCAAGTAGTACAACAAGGCAAACCATTATTAATTATCGCTGAAGATATCGAAGGTGAAGCTCTTGCAACATTAGTATTGAACAAATTACGCGGTACATTCCAAGTAGTTGCTGTAAAAGCACCTGGATTCGGTGACCGCCGTAAAGCAATGCTTGAAGATATTGCCATTTTAACAGGTGGACAAGTTATCACTTCTGACCTTGGCTTAGACTTAAAAACAGCTGATATCACATCTTTAGGACGCGCTGGTAAAGTAGTTGTAAATAAAGAAAACACTACTATCGTTGAAGGTGCTGGAGATCAAGCTGCTATTGAATCACGTGTAAATCAAATCCGTGCTCAAATTGAAGAAACAACTTCAGAATTTGATAAAGAAAAATTACAAGAACGCTTAGCAAAATTAGCTGGCGGTGTAGCAGTAATTAAAGTAGGTGCTGCTACTGAAACAGAATTAAAAGAGCGTAAACTTCGCATCGAAGACGCATTAAACGCTACTCGTGCAGCGGTTGAAGAAGGAATCGTTGCAGGTGGTGGTACTGCATTAGTAAATGTTTATAAAGCAGTAGAAAAAGTATTAGATGAAGTAGATGGCGATGTAGCAACTGGTGTGAAAATTGTGTTACGTGCTCTAGAAGAACCAGTTCGTCAAATCGCAGAAAATGCTGGTTTAGAAGGATCAATCATTGTTGATCGCTTAAAACGTGAAGAAGTTGGCGTTGGTTTCAATGCTGCAACTGGTGAATGGGTAAACATGATTGATGCAGGTATTGTTGACCCAGCTAAAGTAACTCGTTCAGCATTACAAAATGCTGCTAGTGTAGCTGCATTATTCTTAACAACTGAAGCAGTGGTAGCTGATATCCCAGAGCCACCAGCTCAAAATCCAGGAATGCCAGATATGGGCATGATGTAATAACGTTATAAATAAAGACGCCATCCTTTTGGCAGTGTTGAATAGAAAAGGGTTCTTTCCGAAGCAATGGAAAGAACCCTTTTTCTTTGTGTAAAAAAGAAAACCCCCTGCTAGGCAGGGGGTTCCGTATAGCTTACAGCGAGGTATTAAAAAAGATCCCACTTGATGCTAAAATAAATT
>SMEK01000960.1_pt1 | contig 11164 bp, 10 predicted proteins | sample 2456371 | NCBI WGS metagenome assembly SMEK01 (sample SAMN10132590, study PRJNA489261) | soil metagenome | isolation source: day1 antibiotic-loamy sand soil ammended with composted manure from dairy... | place: USA | collected 2015-04-01
CCCACCCACCGCCCCGCCCCGCGGGTGCCCCTTCGCACCGCGCTGCCCCATCGCACTCCCCGCATGCACGGCTGAACCCCCCGCCCTGCAACCGGTGGACCCCACCGCACCCGCCGGCCACCGTGCAGCCTGCCACCGCCTTGCCGACATCACCGCCCACCAGTGGACCGCGGCCGACCTCTACCCCCAGCCCGCACCCGCGTCCCCGACCCGGCCGCCCCGAGACCAGCGGTCCACCGTGCTCGCTGTCGACAGCCTCGTCAAACACCACCCGCTGTACCGGGGCAGCCTTTTCCGCCGCCGGGCCGGGGCGATCCACGCCCTCGACGGGGTCAGCTTCGACCTCCGCGAACACGAAACCCTGGCCCTCGTCGGCGAGTCAGGAGCAGGAAAATCCACCCTTCTCACGGAAATCCTCGAACTCGCCCGCCCCGCCCACGGCCGGATCACCGTCCTCGGCCACGACACGGCCACCCTCACCCCGCAACAGCGGTTCGCGCTCCGCCGCGACCTCCAAGTGGTCTTCCAAGACTCCTCGTCCGCCCTCGACCCGCGGATGACCGTCGCCCAAATCGTGGCGGAACCCTTGCAGATCCACCGCTACCCGCGCCGCGACATCCCCCACCGCGTGCGCGAAGTCCTCTCCCTCGTCGGCCTCGACAGCTCCTTCACCCAGCGCCGCCCCGCCCAGCTTTCCGGTGGCGAACGCCAACGAGTCGGCATCGCCCGAGCCCTCGCCCTCAACCCGAAACTGCTGCTGCTGGACGAACCCGTATCAGCGCTCGACGTCTCCGTGCAGGCAGGCATCCTCGCCCTGCTCACAGAACTCCAAGCCCGCCTGGGACTGTCCTGCCTGCTCGTCACCCACGACCTGGCGGTCGTCCGCCACGTCGCCGACCGGGTCGCCGTCATGCACCTGGGGGTGATCGTCGAAATCGGCGCCACCGAACCGGTCCTCACCGCGCCCCGCCACCCCTACACCCAGGCGCTCCTGTCTGCCCTTCCCGTCCCCGACCCGGACGCGGCACACCGCAACCGCACCGTGCTCTCCGGAGACCTGCCCAGCCCTGCCGACCCGCCGGTGGGCTGCCGGTTCCAGACCCGCTGCCCCAAATTCCGCACCCTCACCGACGCGGAGCGGCGTATCTGCACCAGCCAGCCGCCCCCGCTGCGGCCACTCGGCGACACCGACCACCAGGTCGCCTGCCACCACGGTTAACCGCCAAGACGCGATCCAGGGGAAGGCCGCAGCGCCCGCCCCAACTGCCACCCGGCTACCGCACCGGCCAGCGACAACACCGTGGTGACCAGGAAGCCACCCCAGTCGGTAGCAGGCTGGAGCCCCGCAAGCACAGCATTAGCGACAAGAGCAGCCACCGGCCCGCCCAGGGACGCCACAGCATCCCGGCCCCAACGGTCCCGGTGCGGACCACGGTGCGCCAGCGCCGCCACCGCGGCAGCGAGCAGCGCGCACAAGAAACCGGAAGAGCCGTACCACAGCACCACCCCGTCGAACGAGGACAACTGTTCAACCGAGGCAGTGTGCACGATCACGCCCGCCGCCACCGTGGTGCAGACCAGCCACGCCACCACACCGACCAGCCAACAGACCACCATGACCACACATCTCCTTCAGGAACAGGCTTCGTAGGGGATATAGGAGCGGACGCCGTCCGTGGGAGCGCCCAGATATTCGGCGCCGGTGACGTGCAACGATTCGTCACCCCACGTGCCGCCCAACCCCAGGCTCACCCCGAGCTTGACGCTGCCGCTCACCTCGTGGATGTTGTCGGAGCTGCCGTAATGCACCCGCGACGTGCGCCCCTCGGTGAAAAGCCACCGTTCGAACGGACCCGCATCGTCCGCCAGCTCGGTGGGGGCCAGAGCATCCCACGTCAGCGGAAGCACCCGGCCGTAGGCGAGCCAGCCCATCCACTCCTCGGCCATGGCGCGCTCCGCCGCGGTCTCCACTGCCAGCTCGGTAGTGGTCACCGTGACCCGGTCCCCGCTCGCCGCGACCTGGGTCAGCGTGAGCTGCGTGATCTGCCCCGCGCGGTCTCTCGTGACCGTCAAGGTGCCTGAGCGCTCCCCGCTCGGTGTCCAGCCACCGACCACCCAGTCCGCGCCGATGCTCGCCGTACCGCCGAGCGAATACGTGGTGGAGACACTGCCATCCCGTCGGTCCGTGGACTGGCTGAGCGCCGCCGTCACCCCGATCGCGCCCTCCACTTGGAGCTTCGGGTTGATCCCCCACTCCTCAACGCCACCGTGGCCTCCGTCTCCGCCCTTCTGGCGTTCGTTGCCGAAACCAGCCCCGGCGGAGCCGTCCACACCGAGCTCGCCTTCCCACCCCTCCCGCACAATGTCCGGCTCGGGAATGTCAGGACCCCACACCAACTCAGCCACCCACCCGGCGAGCGGGCTGACGCTTCTGGTGAAGTCGATCCGCTGCCGGGTCCGCAGGTCGTCCATGAACTGTGCGGCCTCTTCCGGGCTGCTGAACACCCAGGTGCTGCCGTTAGGCAGGCTCAAACCGGCCCCCACGTTGATCTCCGCGCCGAGCTGGAACGCTTTCGTCACGTTGAGACTGGCGCCCGCCCCCAGCGAAGCCTCCAGTTTCTCGGTGTCCACCAGCGTCACATGGGTTTCCCCGGTGGAGAACGACTCTTGGATGAACGAGAACTGGGTGCCGAAGGTGATCACCACCTCAACCTGGTATCCCGCAATGTCCGTCTGCCGACTGAGCAGGCAGCGCTCGGGTTCGTACTCGGCGTCAGCAGCCTCCTCGACACTCCCGGACAGTCCGTCACAGTCATCGAGCTGCAGGATCACGCAGACAGCACGGGCAGCTCCGTCAGCGACCGGCTGGGGGAGCACGAACGCCACCACGACGGCCACGGCGGCGCAGACAAGCACCAGAACGGCGACGTATTCGACAAAAGCGCCGCCGCGGTCACTTCGAGGCCAGCAGCACATGGCAGCGCACTGTAGGAAACAGTGCACCGGGGCGGATAGCAGCCCAGGCCCTAATTTCCCGTGGGCCCGCAGGCCCACCGCCCGGGGAGCGGTCAGCGGAAGACCGCGGCAACCTCAGCAGCCAATTCCAGATAGGCCAGGTGGGTGGCGGGACGCAGCCGGGCAAGGTCAACCGGCCCGCCCTCCTCCAAATGGGGGTCCTCGGGGATGCGCAGCACCCGCCGGCAGCGGTCCGAAAAATGCCGCTCCAACTGGTCGAGGTCGATACTGGGGGACTTCGCCACCCGGGACAGCACGGTGACACAGGAGCGGGCAAGCGCCGCATACCCGTTGGTTTCCAACCAGTCCACCGTGGCCAAGGCGGAACGTGCCCCGTCCACCGAAGTGGGGCAGACCACGATGACCTGGTCGGCCAGGTCCAAAATCGCCCGCATCGCGGGATGCAGCATGCCAGTGCCGCAGTCGGTGATGCAGATGGAGTAGAAGCGCTCCACAATCCGGGCGAGATGACGGTAGTCGCCGTCGCTCAGAGCCGGATACCCCTCCGGATCAGTCCCCGAAGCGAGAAACTCCAACCGGGACGGCGCCTGCCCCGTAAAAGCGCGCACATCCGAGTACCTTTTCACGGTTTCCCGGCGAGCCAGCAGGTCACGGGCATGGCGCTGCGGGCGCAGGGGAGTGGGCAGCCGGTCCAGCAGCGTGCCCCCATGGGGGGCAGCATCCACCGCGATCACCCGGTCACCACGCTCTTCAGCGAGCACAGCACCGAGTCCGACCGCTGTCGTGGTCTTGCCGACCCCGCCCTTCATGCTGAGTACGACGATCCGGTGGTGGTCGCTCACCGCAGGACCGCGCACAAGGGCGCACAACTCCCGGCGGTGCCGCTCCGCCCGGGACTCACCCGGATTGATGAGGCCCCGGCTCACGGTGAACAAGGCACGCCGCCACCCTTCGCGGGGCGGACGCCGCACAGGGCGCAGCAGCGACTCAGAAGTCAGATCCGCGGACGTTCCCGGGCGCGGCACATCCGCGGGATGCTGGCGGGCGTGGGCGTACCGGTGGCCGTCGGCTGGCTCCGGTCGGGATGAAAAAGCAGGAGGCACGGTGCAGCGCTTTCTGCCACCGCGGCTCACGGCCGCGAACCTTAGTTAAGGGAACGCGCTCGCATTTTACGCATTCCGATCGTTGAAGCACAGATCTGCAGTGGCCGTAAGAGTTGGGCCCTCGGTCCTAGCCGCCCTCGGGATCCCCGGGAATTACTTAGGACCAGCCGGGAAGGAATTGATGCCTGGGGCTCTAGCTGCCCGACCATTTTCCTGCCTACGATCTCGCCGTTCCACGAACCTGTGCCGCAGGCAGGATTGGGCCGTTCCGATAACGCGAGGTGATCGCACCGTGCGCTTGAGACCGCCGCCTCCGCAAGAGGACACCGGCGCTGGATATGTAGAGTACGGCGGGGTCGTGGCGCTGATCGCGGTGATTGCCACCGTGCTCTTTTTTGCGTGGGGAGGAATTGCGGCCACGGTCCGCGACGGAGCAACCGGGGCAGTGTGCCGGATCCTTGATTCAGCGGACTGCGAGACCGAGACAGCGGGACACACGACGTCCGGAAGTGAGGCGCCGCTCTACTCAACGGTTCAAGCCAACGGTCCCGGCGCGGGCATCACCCCGCTCCAGGATTCCCCGCCACAGGACTGCGCCCCCGGCGGACTGGGGGTAGACCACGACCGCCGGGACACGGCTCGGGACGCCCGGAGGGCGGACAACGACCGCGAGCGGCGCAACGGCAGTCCAGAGGAAACCACAGGCACCTGCGGGCCTTCCCCCCACCAGCCCAGCGGTTTAGGCGACCCAGTACCGGGCGAACAGGCCCCGGTCCCTGAGCCTCCCGCCTGGGAGCCAGTCGATGAAGGAGCCGGGGAATGGGGGTCGGAAGACTCCCTCGCCAGCCAAGCAAAGGCGCGCTTGATGCGCGCACTGGCGGAGAGCGCCGCCAATGCGATGGCCGGAAAGTGGCCGAACGCCTCCCGCAACCTGCTGCATTTCCTTAGCAACAGCGGCGAACCCTTGGAACAGGACGTGGACCAGATGCTGAATGACGTCCCACAATTCCGTGATGAGGTCGACACCACGCTAGAGAACCTCGCGGCTACCGCTATCGCCCAGGCCCAAGCCGAAGGGGTTGACGGTCCCGTCACTTTTCCTGTCAACACCGCGTGGACAGGTTTCTACATCTCCCCCTCGTACTCGCGAGACTGGTTCTTTGCGCTGGGGGGAATCCAGTACAACGTCACAGGACAGATCACCGTCTATCCTCCGAGTGAACCCGGCGGTGAATGGCGTTACGAGAGCAGGACCCGGGTCAATATCCGCGACCAGTACAACTGGGATGGCGGAAAAAGCACCCAGATCGGACCCTTTACCGTGAGCGACGAGACTTTGGCTGAGATGCACCGGGTCGGGATTGCCCGGGAGTACCTGGCCTACGGGCAGTCCCAGGAAGAGATTCGGGAAGGAACCTTCTGATGAAACGCACGGTCCTGCAGGCGACGCTTGCCGCCTGCGTCGTGCTCGCCGCCACCGCCTGCGGAAGTGACGAGGGCAGCGGAGCAACGGACAGGGGAGGGCAGGTGGAGCAGAGCCCGACCAGTACCCCGGAGGCCTCCGCGGAGGCGTTCCACGAGTTCTCCGGAGTGCATCTGCCTGACGGAGCCGAAAACCCGGAGATCACGGTGGAACTCGACGACCGGGGAAGCCCGGTCTACTGGGTCTCCTTCGGCGGCCCGCGAGCCGCAGCTGACCAGCTCTGCGAACAGGTCGGCAACTACCTGATCCAAGCGCGAGGAGTGAGCGACGAACAGGCAGAAACGTTGCGTATCCCCGAATCCGACCTTGCAGCCGCCAACGAACCCGTCTGGGGATGCTCTGCCGTCATCCAGTCCACCGGAGCCGACATCGAAGCCGTGGTCTTGCCGATGGACGACGACACTGCCCGGGTCTACCTGCGCGCCGAGGCGTTCCGCACATGAGGGGAGGCCCCGTGGCCGCTCGTGGTGTCTTCCGCTCAGCCCTCCTGTTGCCGCTCTCCGCGCTGCTGCTGGCCACGGCCTGTGCCGGGGAGGGCGGTGAACTCCCGGAAGTAACCGGGGATTTCGGGAGCGAGCCCCGCGTCGTGTTCACTGGGCCGCTCCCCGCAGAACCGCAATACCAGACCATCCTGCCCGGCAAAGGACTGCCAGCAGGCAAGGATGCGCTGCTCGTGGTGCGGATGGCGCAGTACGTGTGGAACGGCTCCCAGGGGGTCGGCGAACCGGTCTTCTCCAACTTCTCGGACGGGGCGGACGTGCTGCTCACCGTCGACGACCTCGGTGCAGGCGAACTTTTCGACGATGCCGGACCAGGATGGGAGCAAGGCAGCCGGACCGTGCTGTCCCTGCCGGAGGATCCGTCGGCAGGCCAGGAGACTGCAGCGGCCACCGCTTATGTCATCGACGTCGTCGACCACTATGTGGCAGGCGAAACAGTTCCCGGAGAGCAGGAGGAAACCACCGAGCCGCCACTGGGAATCGACGTCTCCAACCACCGGCATCCGCGGGTCGTATCGCCGACTACCCCTCCCCCGGAACAACTGGAGAAAATCACCTTGATCGAAGGTGAAGGTGATCCGGTCCAGGAAGGCGACCGGGTGGTGATCCAGTTCGCGGGAGTGGCCTGGCACAGCGGCGAAGTGTTCGACAGCACGTGGGAGTGGAACGGCCGTCCCAGCGCCTACACCGTCGGTATCGGCCAGCTCATCCCCGGATTAGATGAGGCTCTTCCCGGCACTCCCACCGGGAGTCGGATCCTTGTCGTGGTCCCACCGCAGCTCGCCTTCGGCAGCAGAGGAAACCCGGAGATCGGCATCCCTGAAGAAGAGACCGTCATCTACACCATCGACATTCTGGGCCGCCACTGAACAGGTTGCTCCGCAAGATGCGGGAAACCCGCCCGGCTGACGCTGCAGAGGGGTGGGGCGGTGAACTACCCCTCTGCTTCCCAAGGCAGCTCTCCACTGCTGAATTCGTAGCAGGGGGCCTCGTGCATGGGCACCGGCTCCGGATAGGTGACGCCTCCGTCAGTGCTTTCAGCACAGCGCCACGGATAGTAGGCTCCGCTGTCCGGGTCGAACCGGTGGAAGAATTTCACGTATCTTTCAGCCCAATCAGGGTTGTCATCTCCGAGATAGCCCACGATTTCTACGGATCCGTCACCGTCGAGGTCCGCGGTTTCCACGTCGCGCTGTCCAGCGGTGAGCGGGCCGGTGAGGCTGAACTGGGTGACGCTTTCCGGAAGGTCGGGGCGCATCCAGGAGATCTGCTGGAGCCCGGCCACCCCGCGGTATTTGGTCAGCAGCAGGAACGTGCCGTCTTCTGCGATAGTCCAACTGTCGTCGAAGTCAGCGGGAGGCAGTGGGACGAACCCGGTGGGGGGTTCGTTCAGGTTGCTGGCGACGAGTTCGTCGTCCTCGTCTAGCAGGAAGATCCGAGTGGTGTGGGTTGCCCCGGTCACCGGGTGCGGCTCCAGTTCTGCTGCGGCGATCAGCGCACGCACGGGCGTGTCCTGGTAGGTCAGCCCAGAAACCGTGTGAACGTCGGGCGAACAGCTAGTGCAGCCCAGCTCCTGGACGAGCTGCGCCTCGGCGGAAAGGGGCTCGCTGGAGGGTGCTGCAGCCGGGGCGCTGGAAGAAACACACCCGGTCCCAGAGATGAGCAGCACCGCGGCAGCGGCAACAGCGGTGCGGCGCTGAAGGGAGAACATCACCGTCCCTGACCGTGCGGGTGGGCTGTTGCAGGAAACGCGCCACACAAACCGGATAGTGGGCGCGGCGTACCGAGAAGCCTGAGAAGAGGCATGATCACCCGGACCGCTGGGGGACCCGTGCTGCGCTCACCCAGCGGGACTCCCAGTAAGGGTTGCCGAATACCTGGGTGACGTTGACCGGGTTTCCAGCGTGCACCATTTTGCCGTCGCCAATGTACATGCCGACGTGGGTCGGGGGCGGGTAGTTGCTCATGGTGTGGAAGAAGATCAGGTCACCCGGTTGAAGCTGGTCTCTGCTCACCGGCGGTAGAGCAGCCCGCTGTTCCCAGGTGGTCCGGGGGATTTGTACGCCTGCGGCTCGCCAGGCTCCTTGAACCAGCCCGGAACAGTCGTATCCGTGCGGTCCGGTGCCGCCCCACACATACGGCAGACCCTGTTTGGACAGGGCCCATTCGATAGCGACCCGGGCGTCTCCTTCACCGATGACGGGGCCGTTGTAGTAGCCGATGGGGAAGGTGAAGACGTACTCTTCGGGTTCTTCCGGCCGCTGGATCTCCGTCCACGTCTCACCCCCGCACTCGGGTCCGTCAACGAGACAGACCATTTCGCGAACGTTGTCGTGGAGCACTTCCCCGACCGGGGATTGGAGGACAGCGGTGATGACCCCCACCGCGACCAGGGTGACCACCCCCATCTCCACGAAGGAGGAGCCGCGGTCGTCTCTGGCCGAGGAACGGGGAGGAGTGGCAGGTGATCTCACCACCGGAGAGCTCCTTTAGCAGCAGGATTCAGCGGAAATCAGCTAATAGGAACGTCTTTGACCGGATGGAAACCGGGGATTTCGATAGTGACCTTCTTGGTTTCTTTGGGGATTTGATAAGAGGCCCAGTAGGTGTTGTGTCTGTTCCAGCGCAAAGACACCCTCCCTCTGAATCGATATAAGTGTTGAACCGGATTCCTCTCTCTTCATCGATGAGAACTAGGCCGTTACCAGATGCTCCTGAGGGGTAGAGATAAACTGAGTTTTTGAATTGGTGGATCATAATTACTTCGTTACTGTTGTTATAAAGGGTCCATGTGAGTGAGGTGTACTGGCCAGTGGTAGAGCGTTTAAGCTCATTGATTTCGATTCGAGCGCCTTCCCAGGCTGAGTGTGCAGCGGTGGTGGAACCGATGGAGGGGAGGGCTTGCGACGAAGAGGGGGCAGTCTCGGTAGAGTTCTGAGCGTGAGCAGTGGGTGTAACCAGTACTAGCGCGATAGCGAGTAAACCAGAACTCAGAAGGGGAAGAGAGCGTAGTCTGGGCAGTTTCTTCACGTTTTCCTCACTATTTGGCGAAGGTGATCGTGACGCGCCGGTTTTTCGCCCGGCCCTCTTCAGTATCGTTGTCAGCGACTGGCTCAGAGGAGCCATGCCCAGCCACCTCGAAGGTAATTCCACCCCGTGTAATGAGCTCTTTGAGTCTCTTCTCCACTGCCTTAGCGCGATCCAAGGAAAGAGGATTGTTGATGGCGTCGTTACCCGTGTTATCGGTGTGACCGTCGATCTGCACGATGGTGGCAGAAGAAGCGTCGATCTCTTCAGCGACTGCCCTCAGAGTCTCATCAGCAGCATCAGTGAGAGCGGACTCGTTTAGTTCGAAGAGCACATCAGAGGAGAGCATGATGCTGGTCGTGTCGCCTGTCTCGCTTCGAGAGCTACCTCCGTCAATATCGTCCTGGAAGGCCCAGAAGTCGAGAACGCGTGGCTCAGCAACGGGGGTGTCTACGATAGCGGGGTCAGGAGACTCCGCATCAGTAATGGGAATGTCTAGGAAGTCGGGCGTGACCGGTGTCATCACTGCCATGAGCTCAACATCTCTAGGAGGAGCAGGATAGGCTGCCCAGATCTCAATGCTTTCTCCAGGAGGGAGATTTTCCTGTCCTTTCCAGTTGGAGCAGTGACAGGTTTTCTCATCGGTCAGTTTAAGCGGCATATACCGCTTGTGGTTTTGCATGTCGATGAGAGAAACTCCATTAGGAGTAGTGGGTTCTCCTCCCTTATCTCCAAACTCAGAGAGTGTGTAGTTAAGCTTTGTGCTCTCCTGGCCGATATTGGTGACGCCCATCGTCAATACGAGGACTTCCGAACTATGGCGCTCCAATGAGTAAATGTCGAATCTGAGATTTCTTCCTCCCGCTGCTGCATTCGTGAGTGCAGTAGCGATGGGAGAGCGGCCGTCCCGGTTTTCAGAAGTTCCGTTTCCTCCGTTGGGCTCTGTGTCTCCTGCGTTCTGCTCAGAGCTGCCAGAACTGTTCGGTGTAGAGACACAAGAAGAAAGCAGAACCGTGCTTAGCGCTGCTACCAGTAGCAAGCGGGATGCTCGGAGGAGGCTAGATGCGGTGATTGGTCGGTTCACGGAACGACCTTCCAGTCGGGAGCGGAGCGATCGACCAGATTATCTAACAAAGACGAAGGCAAGGCTATGTGAATAGAAGAACGTAGAAAGACTGCTGTGAGCACCAATCACAAGAAGAATTTTACGGTTGGGACTCTTCCTCCTCACCATCCTCTAGGGAAGGCACGCCGAACGGCTTGTAGAGATACTGTCCCTCCTTGGACACAAGACGGATGTCAATGAGCTGTCGGGCGTGCTGCTCACTCTGGATTATCTGTCCTTCACAGGAGACACCGATGATCTGGTGGTTGATCCCAAAGATGTAGTTGCAGTTGGGAATGACCATTTCAGCGATGGCTGCGGCGTTGCCGATATGGACAAGCCCTTCCTCATCCTCTGGTTCGGTACCGTCGCAGACGGAGTCTGACCAGCCGCGGCTCCGGTCTTCTAACAGTTCCTTACGGCAGTTCGCACCCCGGATCTCGACTCGGACGAAGTTGCCAACCTGGCCCATATGGTTGTCACTAGCCCGGATATCCTCCAGGATTGCTCCGTTCTTCTGGGCGTATTTCTCCGCCTGGGCCCGGCCACGGGAGGGATCATAGAGCCGGTAGTACGGAATCTGACCCCTGGCCAGCATGGCAGCTGCATTGTCGCGCGCAACCGTGACGGCGGCCAGTGCAGCGGCATCCGCCGCAGTCTGCGCTCGGCTGCGCAATTGGTTAGCGTCACCGAGACGGATGAAGAGCAGCATTAGTGCCAGGAGAGACAGCATCAGGCCGACAAGCAGGAGCAGGCTGGCCTGCCCTTGCTCATCGGCCGATGGAGACCTGTAGACGAGTCTCATGGGGTCTCGGTCGGGATAGGGGTTCCCCCGTCTCCGCCACCAAAGATGTCAGTCAACGCATTGTTAACAGCCGTCTGGACCGCGTTGCCGATGGGGTTGTTGGTGATCAGAAGGGTCGCGATCGCGGCCACCAGGACGAGGACACCCGCGTACTCCACGAATCCG
>SMEK01000715.1_pt1 | contig 11155 bp, 13 predicted proteins | sample 2456371 | NCBI WGS metagenome assembly SMEK01 (sample SAMN10132590, study PRJNA489261) | soil metagenome | isolation source: day1 antibiotic-loamy sand soil ammended with composted manure from dairy... | place: USA | collected 2015-04-01
AGCAGCAGCAGCCGCTTTCCCGACTTTGGCAAGCCCGCCGTGGACCTTGTCGATGGCGCGGTTCGCAACGCCCAAAGCGCTGGCCGTGGATACGCCCAGTGATCCAACGGACTTCCCAATGCGTCCGGCGGTCGCACTGATCCCATCCTTGGCCTTGAACAGAGCTTCGAGGGTGAACTTAGCCATGGCGCTTGGGCGTTCGAGCCTTAGGGGCGGGACCCTGTTGGTTCTTGCGCGTTGCTCGCTTCAGTTCGGCGCGGAGTCCGTCGTAGAAGAAGACGATCTCGTTCAACCGCAGCGTTCTAGGATCAGGCAATCCGGGATAGTCCCGGCACACCTGCCTAAGCATCTCGACGTATACGTTTCTTGCCGTGTGCGCGCCGGCGCCGTGCTTGTAGTCGGCGCCGTTGCGCACGATTGGGTCGACGACTACTGCTCCAAAAAAAAGCTGCCGACCCTCATCACCGCACGGAAGTCCCACACGGAAAGCTTGGAGAGCTCCCCCGCGGCAGACCGGGTCATCTCCGTAACGGCGGCAACGGTGTTCGAGACCTGCTTCGTCGGCGCATGGCTCTCCATCGCCATGAACGTTGCGCCGGTCGGGATATGAAACGTGAACGTCTTCCCGCCGTCCGCGGCGTACGTCGGTGTTCCGTCTTCGGCGACGGTGAGAAGCCCGCGACGGATCAGAGCCACGATTTCATTGCGTACCTCTTCAAATTTCTCCTTCTCCTGGTCCGTCCACTCCGAGTCATCGAGGTCGATTCGGCGGGATTCGCACATGCGCGCGAACTCCTGCTCGGCTACATCCCGGGCAACCGGGTACTTGCTGGTCTTCATTTGCTGGTCTCCTGTCCTTCAGCAGTCGATTACTGCTGCGTCATCTCGCCGGGACCCTGGAGCGCGATCGTTGCCGTCGCCGACTGGGTGCTCATCTCGAGCTCTTCGACAAGGGTGCCGCGGGCCTGGTAGGTCGTTCCGGACGCGAACGTGATCGTGATGGCCACGAACTCGTTGCCGTTCTGGATCTCCTGCAAGAACTCCTGGTCGGCTCGGTCGTCGTTGATCTCGACCACGACGCCGCCAAGGGCCCAGGGCTTGCGCGTCTTCAAGATGCGCGCGTTGCCGTCGCCGTTGCTCTGAACTTCGACGGTGAAGCCACCCAGGTCCCGCGTTGCGTCCGCGTCTGCGGCAACGGGGAACAGGCGACCACGGATGGAAATGGACTCGATGGATCCGCCAACTGCAGCCATTGTGCTGTGCCTCTCTCGTGAAAAGGGCGGACCCCGGCCTTCCCGATTGCGCAGCTAGGCGCTCAGGTTGCTCGGGGTCCTGGGTATGGTGTTCAGGCCGCGGTCGGTGAGCCGAAGAAAAAGCCCCACCGAAGATCGATGGCCTTGATGTTCGTGTTCCCCGAGACCTGCACGGGGATCGTGATGTCGAGCCGCTTGGCGTTCTGGCTGTTGATCTCGGCCGAAATGTTCGCCTTGGCCTGCTCGCGGTTCACGACGATCGCCTGGTCTGCGAGACCATCGACGATGGCCGCAGCCGCACCCTTGGCCATCTTCGGCTTCTTTGCCGTGGGGTTCACGGTGGGCTCATCGTCGGGAATCAGAGGAGCGCCGTCCCACTCCGTCGACTCGAACTCCAGCGCGATGTTGTAGAGGACGTTCATCACTTTCACGATGTCGACGACGAACCGATACGCCGGGAACGGCTCGCCCTCCGGGGCGTAGAACGTCACCACGTCCGACAGGCTCACGACTCCACCCTTGACCTGCGTGGTGGAGCTCCCGGCCTTCACGGCCTGGTCGCGCTGCAGGTAGTCCCACTGCTCGGCGTCGTCCCCGGGAATGAGGCCGGTGAGCCGCTGGCTGCCGTAGTCGTGGGGCGGGTTGTTGTTCGCCAGACGCGCAATCCGTGCAACCGCCCGGGCAGCAATGACGCAGGGGAGGTTGGGGGAGCCCGGCGCGACGATCTGTGAATTGACCAGGTCTCCGGTGCGCGTGCTGGGGATCGCCGTGGCAGCGGCCACGTCGCTCTCGTTGCTGCCAACGAATGCGACCAGCGGCTTTTTCACCAGCGGATCCCATCGCCCGGTCAGCGTGCCGTCGGCGTTCTCCGTGCCCCCAAAGGTCTGGATTGCGTCCAGCGCGTCGGTGTCTTCGGGGTTGAGGCCGTTGATCACCATCGTGATCCAGCGCTCACCGATCTTGTCGAGTGCCGCCTGGACATCGGGGTTCACAAGGCCGCCGGCGGGCTGCGTGATCGTGAACGTGGTACCCAAGTCCTCGCCGAGAACCTCGAGCTTGATGCCGTTGCCGGACTCGCCCTTCCACTTCGCGGTGAAGTTCACTGCGAGGGCCGGAACCTCGATGGTGAACGTGTCGCCCTCGCCGAAGTCGGACGAACCATCGGTGATGGTAAATTGCAGGCCCGCGACGTTGAAAACGGTCGAACCGCCGACGATCGCGAGGTCGTCTGCTACGACTCGACCGGTCGGGTCTGTCAGGGAGAACGTGCCACCATCCGATGCGGTCCCCACGCACACAAGGAGCCAGTCCCCGGGCATCGGGTTGTCTGTTGCCGACAAGCTCGTGACCGTACCGTCACCAGTGTTCCCGCCGTCCGGTGTCGCGGTGATGACGTCGTACTCGTAGCTGGGAATGAGCGGAAAACTCAGGTTCCCAAGCGCGGCTTCGTACATCGCGATCAACGTCTGATGAAGCGTTGCGCTCTTCGGAATCACGAACGGTGGAGACTGCACGCCACCTGCTCGGAGTCGGTACACACCGGCCTCGGTTTGCGTGCCGGTCGGGGTGATGTCTCCCTCTGCCGCTACGCCGTTGCCAGCGTCCTGGAGCGGGTAGACGTGCACCGGCACGGTGCCAATGCCGTCCCCGTTCACCGGGAACAACTGCTCGGCGATCAGGTGGATCGGCGAACCGAAACCGTAACGACGACCAGCCTGGACGGCGCTGGTGATCTGGTAACGGTCGTCCGGGTATGTGACCGCGCTGGACCCTTGGGCGATGATGGCTACCTGCTGCGGAAGGAATGCCGCGGCGCCACCGCGCATGTCCTGGTACTGCGTGCTGATGCCGGTAACTCGAGCAACGGCGGATGCGTCAACTGCCATGATTTTCTCCTGAAAGCGGGCGCACCCCTGCCGCTCCGGCTCGCGCATCGAGGCGCGCCGAGGACAGTCAGAGCCCGTGAATGTTTCGGTTTCAGCCCCTCGAGGGGAAGTCTGCGTTGAACAGGATCTCTCCGTCGGGAGCCTGGATTACGCTCACTGAAAGAAGGTCCATCGCCTCGCCCTCGAACTGCTGGGACGTCTCGATGAAGTCGACGGCAAGACCGACCCGAATCCCCACCACGCGCTGGATCGGACGGCTATCGATGACCGGCTGAAACTCGGTCACGCTCTGGATGCTGCGCTTCCCGACAAGCCCGCGAAGTCGCAGGTACTTGTAGTACCCGGACATGAGCATCTCCCGAACAAGCCGGAACGCTCGATGCGCCTCCTTCGCCGCTTCTTCATCGCCTGGGTCGTGGCCCTCGTCCGTGTCGACGCTGACACCGAACCCGTAGCAGTCGATGTTGTAGACCCCGGTGCAGCGCTGGAGGTTGGTCTCGCTAGCCGCCATCCCGTCGTAGCTCATGTTGTCGAGCGCGACGTTGATGACCGGAACAGCGAAGCTGTCGCAGTCCTGGTCTCTCGCCCCCTCCCACGGGTTGGACCTCTCCTTGAAGACCCGCAGCTTCCAAAAGCTCGGGTTCAGGTGCGCCTCTTCTGCAAGCCGCTGCTGATTCGCGCTTTCGACCGCAAGGATCGCAGCAATCTGGTCCAGGATGACCTGAAACCCAGTCGGTTGATCAACGCGAATCAGCTGTTGGATGTGCGCGGTCACGTCCCAATGAGTCGGTAGGTCTCCAGCATGCACGTCACGATCCCGATGGCGCGGTCGGGCATGGCCTCGGAGACCTTGAACGTGTGGGAGTGACCGTTGATGTCGTCGAACATCACAAGCCACGGCTTGCGGCTGTTCTCCGGGACTGCTGTCGGAATCCCGAGTCCAGCCTCAGACAGTGAGGCAAGAGACAGCGCGATCGACGCTTGCCGATCGCTGACCGCTTGCCCTGTCTCCGGATCGATCGACGTGTGAATGTCCGTCGCAAGCCCCGTCAAGTCTGCCTGCTGCCCATACGGATCCCTGACCGTGATGGGCCAACCGAACTCCTCGGTGTTCGTGAGGATTCTGCGGGCGTCGATCTCTGCTTGCCGCCGAAGGCTCATGACTTGACCACGTGACCCTTGGTCACCAGCTCCTCGAGGTTCGGTTCTCCGCCCGCGAAGTCACGAGCGAACACCACCGTTCCCGGGCCCAGGATGCCCCGTAGGCTCGTCAGGGCCTTGCCTGGCGCAACCTTGTGGACGGGCTCCCCGGGAGTCTCCTGCGGGGCAGGGGACGCCGGGGCGGGCGGTTCCTCGGTGGCCGCGACGGGCGCAGGCTCCGGATCGGCTTCTGGGGCCGGCTCGGAGACGGGCTCCAGGTCCACTGGTGGAACGCCCTCGACTTCGGCGGGCTCGCTACCCACCCGCGCGCGCAGGCCCTCGACCAGCTCGGTGAGCTGCGCGTGGTTCTTTCGTTCCACGTCCACCTCGACCCCGAGCTCAGCGCCCAGGGCCAAGGCTTCCGCGGCCAGCTCGCGCTTGGTGGCCATCACGCGGTCACATCGAGGCGAGCGAACGTGTCGATCGCCGTGGGGATGGTGAGCGGTCGGGTACCGGCGGAGACGAACAGGTTCGTGCCCTCGGGCGACACCCAAGCGTTCGTGGTGAGGTCGAGGCCGCGCTCGCCGTCGCTCATGCGACCAGGGAGGAACGAGGCGACACGCGGATCGGGCGCCACGATGCGAGGGATCGCGCCATAGCTGAGATCCAGCCGCCCGGACTCGGACAGCATGATCACGTTGTCGGGAGACACGTACGGCGTGGGGTTGCCGGTCTGCGGGTGCTTGTAGAACCCGCTGTACATCCACATGCGGTACTCGTAGTGGTCGATCCAGATCGTCCCGCGGTACGAAGCGCCCTGGCCACGCGCCGCGGGGCGAACGCCGCCGATCTCCATGCGCCGGTTGTCGAGCTGGGCCTGGACCTTGGGGTTCGCAATGAAGCGCTGCCAGGCGCTCTTGCCGAAGATCAGATCGGTCGGATCGTGCTTGCCGTCTTGACGAACGGTATCGCCGAGAGTCGACAGGTCTGAGAGCGGATCGCCGGTCGTCCCGTCGAGCGCCCAAGTGGTCCCCACCGTTGCCATGTGCGAGACCTTCGGCTGGAAGTCCAGCGTGTAGAGCGCGTTGCCGCCCTCGTCGGTGAGGGTCACTGCGCCGGTCTGGAGGACTTGGGCCGCCATCAGCTCGATGCTTCGGCGGATCTTGCGCTCCAGCTTGCGGAACAGCTCAAACGACTCATCCGCAGCGTTCGCCAGGAAGTTCGGATCCTGGAAGGGATCCTGGCCGGCGCGTCGCTTGATCGTCTCGAACGCGCTGATGGCTCCGACTTCCTTGAAGATCGGAGGGACGAACTTCTTGTTGGTATACTTCGTGGCCTCGTTCAGGCGCCCGCCCGCGGACAGGTCCTGGATCACGATCGCGACGTCCTCGTCCTCGCGAACGATGTCGATCTCGATCTCCTCCGAGTTGTGGAAGTTGCGAGGCGGGCTGCGGAAGAATCCCGAGAGGAACATGGGGGCAGAAGCCTCCTCCATGTACATCTCGATCATGCGAGTGGTGCTTGCGTCAGACATAGTTTTCTCCTGGCGAGGACGCACCGTCGCACCCCCGGCCTGCGCAACGAGGCGCCCAGGGACGTCTTGGTGACCCTCAGATGATCGTTTGGTGGAGCCGCAGCGTCGCTATTCGGAGCGCTGCGGCACCGTGGTCGTTACTGGTTGTCGAGTTGTGAGAGCTGCTTGCGAGGGGTGGCGACAATGCCGACCCCGCGGAGCGCGTCGCGGATGACCGGCGTGACGTTGGAACCGTCTCCGTCCTCGTGGATCACGAGGCGTTCGCGAGCAACCTCGCCGCTCTGCAATACGCGAACGCTCTTGATCGCGAGCCTCTCCTGGACCAGCAGAACGAATTCATCATCACTCGCGAAGTCGACGTCTCCGTCCGTGATGACGATCCGGAACCCCGCAACATGGAAGACGGTGCTGCTCCCGGCTCCGGCGTCCAGCTCCAGATCATCAGCCAGTTCCTCGCCATCCGGTGCGTACAGCGAGAACGTGCCGCCGTTGGTCTCCTGACCGGTGCAAACCAGCCGGTAGGCCCCGAGCGACTCCAGCGTCTCCGTCAGGGTCGCAGTGACCGTGCCGTCTCCGGTGTTGCCGCTGGCCGCCTCGACCGAGACGTTTTGCTCGGTGCTGCTGGGCACGTCGTACGGAAGCACATACTTGGGGACGTTGTCCCCGTTAGCGCCACCCGGAGCGAAGGGAACGAGCAGATCGTCTCTCGTATCCCCAGTGGTCTCCACTTCGAGCGTGAACGTGTCGTCCTCGTCGAAGTCTTCGTCGCCATCGGTGATGGTGATCTGCAAGCCGCCAACCGTGAACACGGTCGAGGCGCCGGCGCCAGCATCCATCACCAGCGTACCGATCAGAGTGCCGTCAGGATTGCGGAGCTCGAATGTTCCGCCATTGGCAGCCTCGCCCGTGCACGTGAGCGTGTACTCGCCCACCACGGCTTCGGCGGTGCTGACCACGATCGCGCTGACGAGTCCGTCTCCGGTGTTGCCACCATCCGCAGTCACCGTCACCTCGGTGTCTACTTCCGCAACTTCGGTGGCACGCGCGAGGATCGTCCCGGCCTTCACTTCACCAGGCGCATCGAACCAAAGTCGAGCGTCGGCAAAATGCCCGCCTCTGATCTCGACTTGGCCGACGTCGATATTGGTTACGTTCATTCGCTACCTCACTGGGGGTTGTCGATGTTGGTCAACTGATCGACGGGAGAGCAGACGATTGCCTGAGCGCGGAGAAGGTCGAGAACCACTTCGTCCACGTTGCTCGCATCTCCGTCCGCATGGATGACGAGCCGCTCACGGTTCACATGCCCGGCCACCAGCACGCGCGCGTACTCGTCACCGGCGGCGCTGCGGGTGAGTTCGTACGTAAGCACTGCGCGCGGAACGCCGTCCCCGTTGGTGTTCCCTCCCTTGACGTAGGGGATGAGCTTGTCCGTCACGGTGTCGCGCGCGAGGATGGTCCCCTTCTTGTACGTGTCGCCACCAGCGAAGTTCACGATCTCGTCATGGCAGATCGCACCATCGATCTCGACCGCGCCATTGTCCACGTTGGTGATGGTCACGTTGGCCATTACGACACCTTCTTCCCGCGACGCTGCTCCATGAGCGCGACCACCTCGTCTCCGAGATCCTTCGCGTCGGGCTCGGTGGCGTCCGCGTTGCTCAGGACCTTCTCGGCGCTGCTCGACTCGCTCTGGCGCTCCTCACGGTCGCGCCTGTTCATGCCGGCCGCCATGTACTTGGCTTGCAGCGTAGAGGTCATCACCTCGCCCGACTTGATGGCCTCGAAGGCGGTTTTCAGGTCGCCACTGGCCTCGCCGAGTGTCAGGTGCGCGCAGACGCGGTCGCGCTCGCTGGCTTCGCCCTGCTTCACGCCCTCGGCTACCAGCTCCTTGCAAAGTTCCGGGTGCTGGGCTTTCAGCTCTTCCAAAGTCATGTGCTTTTTCTCCTGTTGAGCCCCACCGGGAGCGGGGGGAATGTTGTCTTTTGCCTGGAGCTCCGGCGTCTCTTGCACCTCGGCTCGCACCGACGCCTTGCGGGCCGGCTTGGAAATGCTGTCGATCATCCCTTTTCGCTTGGCCTCCGCTGCGAGCACGGTTCTGCCGCGCCCAAACTCTCTGGAGACGACTGACGCCGAAACGCCACGACCGCGAGCGATCGCGTCAACGAACAGTTCGTTGATCGCGTCCAGGAACTGGACGATGACCGCGCGCCCTTCCTCCGTGCGCGGGTCGGGGCGCTTGTCTGGGCTATCGGTATTCGTCAGGGTGACGACCTCGTCGTCGACGAAGAGGGAAACCGCCGTGCCGATGCTACCGAACATCGCCGCTGGATTGACCGCAGCGATCTTCCCCGCCGCTGCCGCAATGGCGTATGCCGCGGATTGCGCCTGGACTGCGCGCACCTTGATCGGTTTCTGGAACACCTCGATGGCAGCCAGCGTTTCGAACAGGCCGTCGACGTTGCCCCCGGGGCTATCGATGAACAGCGATACGTCTTTGATGCCCGGATCGCTGGCGGCCAGAGCAAGCGCGGCCTGGATGTCCGTATACGTCGTGTTCCCGCCGCCGAACCACATCGCAAATAGATCGGGCTTCTTGGTCAGGACGCCTTCAACCCGAATCTCTGCCGTGCTGCCAGCAACGCGCATGTTCCGAGGCGCTCCATCACGCGCCTCGATTTGAGCCTGAAACTCTGCCCGCTGCTGTGCAGTGGGAGCGAGCCCAGACGCCTCTGCCCGCTGCATTGCGCGGAACGTCTCTTCATTCAGAAGCCACATTACTGTGCCGCTCCTTCTTCTTCGATGTCGCCAATGCGATCTTCCAAATCGGTCAAGCGCTCGTATACGAGACGGATCCCCGATTCGGCTTGCGCGCGATCGGTGTCCTGCGGAGGAGCCTTGGAGAGTCCCTCCAGCTCCTGCAGTGGGCGCATCGCCTCCAGCAACATTTCGTTCTCGCGCTTCAGCTTCTTGATGTTCTTCGAGTATTTCGTCCCGGTCGTTTCGCGCGATGCGCGGTCACGCGACATGAACCCGTTGTTCACCAAGATCTGATACCCGCGCCCCTGTTTCACCAGGTCGATGCTCGGCTTGATCGCTCCGCACCAGTCGGCCGACACCCACGCAGCGAACTCGTCGAACCGCCGTGGATCGCGCCATGACTCGAGCAGCCCCGGAGCGTTCACGCGCTGCATGAGCACTTCCGACAAGAGCCACTCGGTGTAAATGGGCTGGCAGAACTCCTCGCCCCAAAGCATGCGCACTGGGTTGAGGAAGTTCTTGAACTCGTTGGTGGCCGCCTGGCTCGCGCTGTAGTTGTTCTGGAACGTGAGCGTCAGAGACTCCGGAGGTACACGCAAACACCACGCAATTGCGTAGACAATCGCTGCCTCGAACTCCGAGAACTTCTCGTCGGTGCCAGTCGGCGGGAAGCCCTTGACCTTCTCACCGGGGGCCAACCGGTCGATGACGCCGCCCGGGACTTGGTCAACGAAGTTGAAGGACTTGCTTCCCTCTCCGCCGTTTGACCCGACGATAGACGTCCTGAGCTGGGCCCCCCCGCCAGCGGTCAAGGCACGGCTTGGGGCCCCCTCGTTCTCACGTTCCACCACCATCGCGAAGATGGCGTTGATCGTGGCCTTGCGCTGGACGCTGTCTCTGTAGCGGTCGATCTCGTTTAGCGACTGCAGCACGATCGAGAGAAGCGGCTCACCACGGACATCATCGAGCCGCTTGTCGGTTCCGTACACAAGCCAGGCGATGCGCCGACCCGATGGACCCCGCGCTGGAAGACGCTCGAACTTGTCGTTGTCCTTGCGGATCCAGTAGCCGACATGGCGACCAGACGGGTCAAGCTCCACGCCGTGGACGATCTTGTGACCCTTTAGAAGGTCGACTCGGCCCAACGGTGTCTGGACCGCCGAGCCGCCAACAAGTCGCACTTGCGGCAGCCCGGTTGCCTTGTTCTGGTGCAGAACGACGAGAACGTCGCCCGCGATGAACGCCTCCGTTTTGGCAGCGATTTGAAGAGCTCCGAAGCTTTGCTGCCCCTGGTAATCGCAGACACTCGGAGACCGACTCCAGAGATCGAAGCGATTCTCGATCTGCTCGGACCAATCGGCTAGCTCATCCTCGCTCAGTCCCAAGATCGACTCATCCGGAACAGCTTCGAGGTGAAGCCCAACGTTGATGATGTTGGTGACGAGACAGCGCACGATGCCGCGCGCGTAGATGTTCGTCTTGAACAACTGCGCCGAGCGGGCGCGCAGCGTCCAGTAGTCAGTCAGGAGCAGATTCGTGAACCCGAACCCACCTGGGAACTTCTCGCCGTCGTGGTAGGCGTAGCGAACCGGCGCGTTCCCGAGCTGCGAAACGGCGACGACAGGCGGCCCCTCTAGCTCTCGCTCTTTCGGCGGCCGATAAATCGCCCGATAGATCGCGTTGAATACAGGGTGTTTCGCGAACATCGGTCTACCAGGCTGGGCGGATGTGGGCTCGACCGCAGCCAAGCTGCGAAAGGTATACTTCTCGGCGGGCCTCGAGTTTTGCCAGTGTGCCCTGGAGCTGACTCAGGTGCATCTTCGTGACGCTTTGCCGAGTCTGCCCAGTGTCTAGGTGGTACGTCTGGACGGCGCCTGTCGAGATAGCGAGGATCGCGTCCTCGTACTTCTCGATGAGCTCTTCGGTCTTGGCGATGCGCGCCTTGATCCATGCGGTGTCATCGCAGTGGCTCATCATCCAGTCTCGAAGTAGGCGCCCTGTTCGCAGTGTTCCCAGAACGCGGTCCAGTTCACGAACTCGAGTTCTAGAGCGTTCCGGCAGTAGTCTTGTGCGATGATGTCCAGCGCGGCGGCGTTGTAGACGAGCAGGTCCCACAGCTCGTTTGCGGCTCCAGACGGGCGATGCCACTCGAAGCCGATGCGCTTGCCGGTGCTCTTCTCGACCTTCTCGCGCTTGGTCTCTACCGTCAGCTCTTTCAGCTGCTTGTCGGTGATGTTGATGGGGGCGTTGAAGAACCCAGCCGGCTGCAGCCCCATCGTATCCCAGGGTTTCCTGAGCGCTGCGCTCAGCCGGTCCTTGTACATGTCGACGGTGATTCCGTATGCACGCGTCCCCATCGGAGTCACGAACTCGGAGAACTCTTTGATCGCTGCTGACTTTGGTGGCAACTCGCGACCCTTCACCGGGAAGACCCCGGACGTGAAGAGCTCCGAGAACTGGTAGACCTGGTCTGCTCGATACCCGGAATCAATGAGCGTGAGCTGTAGCCGGTACAGCTTGCCGTCGTCGGCAACGTACGTCTTGGCCAGGATCAGTTCCTGGAGCCGCCCCCACGTGGCCTG
>SMEK01000717.1_pt1 | contig 11131 bp, 2 predicted proteins | sample 2456371 | NCBI WGS metagenome assembly SMEK01 (sample SAMN10132590, study PRJNA489261) | soil metagenome | isolation source: day1 antibiotic-loamy sand soil ammended with composted manure from dairy... | place: USA | collected 2015-04-01
GCGATGATTGGCGTCGGGGAATGTTTCACTCCGCATGGCCGTGTTCCGGCCAAGGTCGCCTTCGTTTCGCATGGGCTGGAGCCTGTAACGCTCGGAGCCAAGGAAGGGCTGGCACTGCTCAACGGAACGCAGTTCTCCACGGCTTATGCGCTCGCTGCCCTGTTCGAAGCCGAGACGCTTTATCAGTCGGCACTGGTGACAGGCGCCCTTTCCACGGATGCCGCGCGAGGTTCCGACGCGCCATTCGACCATCGCATCCATCTCCTCAGAAGACACAGGGGCCAGATCGAGACGGCCGAGGCCCTGCGCAAGCTTATGGCGGGCAGCGCCATACGCGAGTCGCACCGGGTCGGCGACGAGCGCGTTCAGGACCCCTATTGCCTGCGCTGCCAGCCACAGGTGATGGGCGCCTCACTCGACCTTCTGCGCAAGGCGGCCGACACACTGGCTACCGAGGCAAATGGCGTCACCGACAATCCGCTGATCTTTGCCGAGGACGACACGGCGCTTTCTGGCGGCAATTTCCATGCCGAACCTGTGGCCTTTGCAGCCGACATGATCGCTTTGGCGGTCTGTGAGATCGGTTCCTTGTCGGAGCGCCGCATCGCCATGCTGGTCGACCCGGCGCTGTCTGGAATGCCGGCCTTTCTTACGCCCAAGCCGGGCCTCAACTCCGGTTTCATGATTCCCCAGGTCACGGCCGCAGCGCTTGTTTCCGAAAACAAGCAGAAGGCCTATCCCGCGTCCGTGGACTCGATTCCCACCTCGGCCAACCAGGAGGATCATGTCTCCATGGCGGCGCACGGCGCCCGCCGTCTGCTCGGTATGGTAGAAAATGCCAGTGCCGTGATCGGCATCGAGCTTCTGGCGGCAGCTCAGGGGTGCGATTTCCATGCGCCGCTGGAATCGAGCCCCCCGCTTGAGGCTGTGCGGCAGGTCGTGCGCAGGGAGGTGCCGCCTCTGGATGACGATCGACATTTCCACCCCGACATGGAAAGGGCCATAGCCCTGGTGCGCTCGGGCAAGGTGGTGAGGGCGGTGGAACCCGTCGCGCTACCGGCAATCGAAGGCGCAATCGCATGACCTGGCCGTCCTGGTTAACCGTTGTTCGGGGAACCACGCCATTGGTCGTGTCCATTCCGCACACCGGAACCGACCTGGCGGATATCGAACCGCAACTGGTTTCCCCATGGCTGGGCCGCTGCGACACGGACTGGTGGATCGAGAAACTGTATGACTTCGCGGCGGATTTGGGCGCAACAGTCGTGCGAACAGGGATTTCACGCACGGTCATTGATGTGAATCGCGATCCGTCCGGAGCCTCGCTCTATCCCGGTCAGACGACCACCACGCTTTGCCCTACCGAAACGTTCGAGGGAGTGGCGCTCTACAGGGAGGGCGCAGAGCCGGACGCGGAGGAAGTTGAGAGGCGGCGCGAGACGTGGTTCAGACCCTATCATGCGGCGCTGCAGGCCGAGATCGACCGCCTGCGCGGTCTGCACGAACGGATCGTGCTCTATGACTGCCACTCGATCCGCTCGGTGCTTCCCCGCCTGTTCGAGGGCACGTTGCCCGTGTTCAACCTTGGCACCAATGATGGTGCGAGCGCGGACGCGGCACTCCAGCGCCTGGTGACGGAGATCCTGGTCGAAACCGGCGAAAGCTTCGTGGTCGACGGTCGGTTCAAGGGCGGCTGGATCACGCGCCATTATGGGCAGCCCTCCGCAGGTGTTCACGCCCTTCAGATGGAGCTTGCTTGCCGCGGCTATCTTCGCGAGCCGGCTGAAGCGAGCACGCCGGAAAACTGGCCCGTGCCTTATGACGCCGCCTATGCGGCCCCGATCCAGTCCACGCTGAGGAAGATTCTCGAAACCGCATTGGCATGGGCGACGACCCAGTCGCCTTCTTCCAGGGGATGACCGCCATGACCGATCCGCGCCACAACATCCGTGAGATTCGCGCTCCTCGCGGCGACCGGCTGAACGCCCGGTTCTGGACTACTGAAGCGCCGCTGCGGATGCTGATGAACAATCTTGATCCTGATGTAGCCGAAAATCCGAACGAGTTGGTGGTCTATGGCGGTATCGGACGGGCTGCGCGGACCTGGAATGATTTTGACCGCATCGTAGCTTCCCTCAAGGCACTGGACGAGGATGAGACGCTGCTCGTGCAGTCGGGCAAGCCTGTAGGCGTGTTCCGCACCCACAAGGATGCCCCTCGCGTCCTGATTGCGAATTCAAACCTGGTGCCGCATTGGGCGAATTGGGAGAAATTCCATGAGCTCGATCGAAAGGGCCTGATAATGTACGGCCAGATGACGGCCGGCTCCTGGATCTATATCGGCTCGCAGGGCATTGTGCAGGGCACCTACGAGACGTTTGTCGAGGCGGGGCGCCAGCACTACCACGGCGATCTCAAGGGCAGATGGATTCTTACCGCGGGTCTCGGCGGGATGGGTGGCGCGCAGCCGCTGGCGGCGGTGATGGCCGGGGCCTGCTGCCTCGCCATCGAATGCAATCCCGACTCGATCGATTTCCGCCTGCGTACTCGCTATCTCGACGAAAGGGCGGACACGCTGGACGAGGCGATGGCAATGATCGAGCGTTGGACCAAGGCTGGCGAAGCCAGGTCGGTAGGCCTGCTCGGCAATGCGGCGGAGATCGTTCCGGAGATGTTTCGCCGTGGCATCCGACCGGACATCGTCACCGACCAGACCTCAGCGCACGATCCCGTCAACGGCTATCTGCCGAAGGGTTGGACACTCGCCGAATGGCGCGAGAAACGGGCTAGTGATCCAAAGGCCGTGGAAAAGGCTGCACGCGCCTCTATGCGCGAGCATGTCGAGGCGATGGTGGCATTCTGGAACGCCGGCGTGCCGACGCTCGACTATGGCAACAACATCCGACAGGTCGCCAAGGAGGAGGGGCTGGAGAATGCCTTCGCCTTCCCGGGCTTCGTGCCGGCCTATATCCGCCCGCTCTTTTGCCGAGGCATCGGCCCGTTCCGCTGGGCGGCGCTCTCTGGCGATCCGGAAGATATCTACAGAACCGACGCGAAGGTGAAGGAACTGACGCCGGGCAATCACCATCTGCATAAATGGCTCGACATGGCGCGAGAACGCATCGCGTTCCAGGGTCTTCCGGCTCGTATCTGCTGGGTCGGTCTGGGCGACCGCCATCGTCTCGGCCTCGCCTTCAACGAGATGGTGGCCAAGGGAGAGCTGAAGGCGCCTGTAGTGATCGGCCGGGATCATCTCGATTCGGGCTCGGTTGCTTCGCCCAACCGCGAGACGGAAGCGATGCAGGACGGCTCCGATGCCGTATCCGACTGGCCGCTGCTCAACGCGCTGCTGAACACGGCTTCCGGAGCTACCTGGGTTTCGCTGCACCATGGCGGCGGGGTTGGGATGGGCTTCTCGCAGCATGCCGGCATGGTGATTGTATGCGACGGCAGCGAGGATGCGGCGCGCCGTATCGAGCGCGTGTTGTGGAATGACCCCGCAACCGGCGTCATGCGTCATGCCGATGCCGGCTACGAGATTGCCGTTCAGTGCGCAAAGGAGCATCAGCTCAATCTGCCTGGCATTCTAGGGTGAGCCGACCTAAGAGGCAGCAGCGTCTTTCGTGTTACTGCCACGGCGCACCCAGCCGGCGCGATGACCTGACTTTCGCCGGGACTGAGTATCCTGCGCCCATTTGCGCGACTGGACGGCTGTCCAGCGTTGTCGCAGGCCGTTGAAAAACGCCATGACGGTCCCCATACCGTCATGACAAAACCCGAATTGTGCCCTTCGACCGCCCGGTGCTTGCGCCGCTATCCGAGCTTGTCGGAAAGGGCTTGGCTGCTATTGTTTATTGAGAGATGGATCGCTTCTTGCAACCAGTCCCCACCAATGCAGATACAATCAGCTCGGACTCCGAACCGGGTTACAGCTTCCATGCTGCTGCCCACTCCTCCCGCATGGATAGTTCCGGTATGGGGCGCCAATGAACATTCAAGTCAGCCCCCGTATTACTGAAGACGCCACCGCAGCCAGGTCGGTTGGAATGCAGGAGCCCATTCGCGCCGCTTACCTGTCGGAAGACAGGCTGCGGGCGCTTGGCGAAAGCCTGGCACGCGGTGACGTGCGCGAACTGCATGGATTGCAGTCCCTCGATTTCAAGAAACGTATCCTGGAAAATGGGAGGAAGATCAGGGAGGTCTACCGCTCGATCAACGCCGCACAGGGCAAGGGGGAGGCGATAACCCCGGCGGCACAATGGCTCCTGGACAACAACTACGTCGTCGAGGAAGCGATCTACCAGATCAAGCGCGATTTGCCGCGCCGCTTCTACGGTCAACTACCGACCATGCAGCTGGTGGACGGAACCCGTGTGCCTCGGGCGCTGGCACTTGCGTGGGCCTATGTGGCGCATTGCGACAGCTCGATTTCTGCCGGCATGTTCAAGGCCATCGTCGAAGGCTTTCAGTCGGTCGAGCCGCTGAAGATCGGCGAACTCTGGGCATTGCCTTCACTCTTGCGCTTCGTCCTGGTCGAGAATCTGCGACGACTGGCGGTTCGCGTTGCCGGTTCGCGCGACATGCGCATGATCGCCAACGAAGTCGCTGACAAGGTGCTGGCCGAACGCAAGGACGATGATGCGGCCATTCTCGCGTCCTATGCCGAACACGCCAGGGACACGACCTTCGCAACGCAGCTTCTCTACCGGCTGCGCGACGGTTCGCACAATGCCGGGAAGGCCCTCGAATGGCTTGAAATGGAACTCGAGCGTGCCGGTACCGATGCGGAAGAAATCATCCTCGCCGAGCACCGGACGTTGTCGAGCGGCAACGTCACGACCGGTAACATCATCCGTGGGCTCCGCCTCATCGACGACATCGACTGGACGGTGTGGTTCGAGGAAGTCAGCCGCATCGACTCTCTGCTACGCGAGCGGACCAATTTTGCGGCCCTGGATTTTGCGTCGCGCGATCAGTATCGCACCGAAATCGAGGAATTGGCCAAACGGTCGGGCCAGACTGAATACGCCGTAGCCGAAAAGGCGATGGAACTGGCCGGCAGCGCGGCGCGCGCAGACGCCCATCCGGGCGAACAGGCGCAAGGGCCAGCGGCCGAGGCCGTTGACGTCGGGTTCTTCCTCGTCGGCCCGCGTCGTCCCGAACTGGAAAAGGCAATCGGCTACAAGCCGGGCATTGCCGTGCGCGCCAAGAGAGCCTTCCGCAATACGGGCTGGCTGGGCATCGTGCTGCCAGTCTTTGCCTTGACCGCACTGCTTCTGTGGATGGCTGGCAACGCTCTCATGGCGCTCGGGCTTTCAGGCTCCGCCATTGCGCTCATGCTGCTGCTGTTTTCCGTTCCGGCAAGCGAGGGTGCGCTGGGCTTCTTCAACACGGTCGTGCTGCTATTTCTCAAGCCGACACGACTGGTGGGCTATGAATACAAGGATGGCCTTCCCGCCTCCGCCCGGACATTGGTGGTGGTCCCTTCGCTGATCGGCTCGCGCGACGACGTCGAGGAGAATATCCGCAACATCGAGGTGCACTACCTCGCCAATACGTCGGAGGAACTCTATTTCGCCCTGCTGTCGGACTGGCCCGACAGCAAGGTGGAAATCGATGCAAACGATACGGAGATACTGGAATACGCGCGTGAGCAGATCGCCAGGCTGAACGAGCGTTATCCGTCGGGAGGTCCCGTTCCGCGTTTCCACCTGCTGCACCGTCACCGGCTCTACAATCCTGCGCAGGGTTGCTGGATGGGCTGGGAGCGCAAGCGCGGAAAGCTGCACGAGCTCAATCTCCTCCTGCGCGGCGACAGCGACACCACCTTCCTGCCGCTTGATGCTCCACTGCCGGAGAATGTCGTTCACGTGATGACTCTCGATGCCGACACGCGCACCACTCGTGACGCGATCACGCGGCTGGTCGGCAAGATGATGCATCCCCTGAACCGGCCGCAATTCGATCGCACCAAGGGCAGGGTTACGAGCGGTTACGCGATCCTTCAGCCCCGCATAACGCCTTCGCTTACGACCGGCGACGAAGCGTCGTTCTTCCAACGGGTCTTTTCGGCCAATCGGGGGCTCGATCCCTATGTCTTCGCCGTATCGGATCTCTATCAGGACGTGTTTGGTGACGGCTCCTTCACAGGCAAGGGCCTTTATCACATCGATGCCTTCGAGACGGCGCTGAAGGGTCGCATCGAGGAAAATGCGGTGCTGAGCCATGATCTGCTGGAAGGCGCGTTGGCTCGCTCGGCCCTCGTCACGGACGTGGAACTGGTTGAAGACTACCCCACCCGCTACGCCGTGGATGCATCCCGGCAGCACCGCTGGGCGCGCGGCGACTGGCAGTTGCTTCCCTTCATCCTCGATCCGCGCTCGGGCGTTCCGGCGCTGTCGCGCTGGAAAATGGTCGACAATCTGCGACGTTCGCTGACCCCGATTTTCTGGGTGATGGCGTCGGTCGCAGGCTGGACCCTGCTGCCCTTCACGCAGGCCGCGCAATGGCAGGCGCTGCTGATCCTCTCCCTTTTCATGGCACCGACCTTCGACGTGGTGAACGCCATCATCCCCAAGAATTTGGAGGCGACGGCACGGGGTCATTTTTCCGCCTTCGCGCGCGATGCCGTGTTCGGGAGCGCTATGGTTGCGCTGAAGGTGGTGCTGATGGCGCATGTGGCATGGATGATGGCGGATGCCATCGGGCGCACGCTCTACCGCCTGCTCATCAGCCGCAAGAACCTTCTGGAATGGCGAACCGCCTCGCAGGCGCAAAAGGGCAGCAGCAACGATCTGTCCTTCTACTACCGCCTGATGTACGGCGCGCTCCTGATAGCAATCGTGGGATTGGCGATCCCGGTCATGGTCGATTCAACCGGGGCGTTCGTTGCCTTCTTCTTCGCCCTTTTCTGGATCGGATCGCCGGCCTTCGCCTGGCTCATAAGCCGCTCCGCCGAGACTGAGGACCGGCTGCATCTGTCGCCGCAGGACATGCGGGCCCTTCGGATTGCGGCGCGCAGGACCTGGCACTACTTCGAAACCTTCGTCACCGAGGAACATCACCATCTGCCGCCGGACAACTTTCAGGAAACCCCGGCGCCGGTCGTAGCTCCGCGCACGTCTCCGACGAATGTCGGCGTCTACCTGCTTTCGGTCGTCTCGGCGCGGGACTTCGGGTGGATCAGCCTGGCGGAAGCCGTCCAGCGGATCGAGGCGACCTTATCGACGATCGAAACCCTGCCACGCGAACGCGGGCATATGTTCAACTGGTATGACACGAAGACCCTGAAGCCGCTCCATCCGCGCTACATTTCGGCAGTAGACAGCGGCAACCTCGCTGGCCATCTTGTCACCGTGGCGGCGGCTTGCGCGGAGTGGGCCGAGGCACCTTCCGTTCATCTGCAGGGAGACTTCGAAGGGATTCTCGACGCCGTCTCGGTGCTGGACGAGTGCCTCGATGAGTTGCCTGACGATCGCCGCCAGTTGCGGCCGCTGAGGCAAAGGTTGTCGGACCGGTTGGACGGAATGCGGCGCGCCGTCCGCACCATTCGCGCGCAGCCGGAAATGGCCTCCATCCGCACCATCAACCTTACCGTTCTTGCTGCGGAAATCCGCAAGCTCGCGGCTGCCATCCATACGGAAGTAGGCTCGGTGCGAAGCGAGGTGATTGTCGACTGGGCCGACCGGATAGAGGCTACCTGCGAGGCGCATATGCAGGACGCCCACAGCGACCACCAGGCTCTCCACGCATTGCGCTCGCGCCTGCTGGAACTGCGCGAGCGCGCGCGCAAATTCGCCTTCGAGATGGATTTTTCCTTTCTCATGCGGCCGGAAAGAAAGTTGCTGTCGATCGGCTACAGGGTGGAAGAACACCAGCTCGACGAGGCCTGCTACGACCTGCTTGCCTCCGAGGCCCGGCTCACCAGTCTCTTCGCCATTGCCAAGGGCGACCTGCCCACGGAGCATTGGTTCAAGCTTGGCCGGCCGATCGTCGAGATCGGCTTTCGCGGCGCACTCATGTCGTGGTCCGGCTCGATGTTCGAGTATCTGATGCCTCCTTTGGTCATGAAGGAGCCACATGGCTCGATACTCAACCAGACGAGCAATCTCGTCATCAAGCGGCAGATTCAGTATGGCCGCGAAAAGCGTGTCCCCTGGGGCATATCGGAGGCCGCCTACAATGCCCGGGACCGCGAGCTGACCTACCAGTACACCAATTTCGGCGTGCCGGGGCTCGGCCTGAAGCGTGGTCTTGGACAAAATATCGTTGTGGCGCCTTACGCCACCATTCTCGCGGCGCAATTCATGCCCCGGGAGGCGGTAGCCAACCTTCAGCGCCTTCGCGAGATTGGCGCGCTGGGGCGCTATGGCTATTACGATGCCGTTGACTTCACACCTCAGCGCGTGCCGGAAGGCGCCAACCATGCCGTCGTGGAGAGTTACTTCGCGCACCATTCCGGCATGTCGATTGCGGCCGTGGCTGACGCCGTGTTCGAGGGTCGGTTACGTGACCGGTTCCACAGCGATCCCGTGATCGAGTCGGCCGAATTGCTTTTGCAGGAGAAGGCCCCGCGGGAAATCCCGGCCGACACCGTCCGGACCGAGGCGGAAGACAGGACTTCCAAGGACGACACGGAAATTCTCAATCCCGATACCCGGGTCATTCTCGATCCGCTTCGTGCGCTCCGCTCCACCAGTGTCATGTCGAACGGCCATTATTCGATAATGGTGACGGCGACAGGTTCGGGGTACAGCCGCTGGGGGGAGATTGCCATCACCCGCTGGCAGCCCGATCCGACAGAAGACCGCATGGGCACCTTCATCTTCCTCCGCGATACGGAGACGGGTGAATGGTGGTCGGCTACGGCAGAGCCGCGCAGGATGCCCGGGGAAGTGACCCATACCCTGTTTTCCGACGACAAGGCGAGCTTCATCAAGACCGTCGGCAAATTACGATCCGAGGTCGAGTGCATCGTGGTGTCGGAGGGCAATGGCGAAGGCCGCCGCATCACCCTGTTCAATGATGGCGCGACGGATCGGCATATCGAGGTGACCTCTTTTGCCGAACTCGTTCTCGGGTCGGAGGCGGCGGACAACGCTCATCCGGCGTTTTCGAAGATGTTCGTGGAGACGGAAATCGCTCCCGACAACAGCGCCATCTTCGCGACTCGGCGCAAGCGCAGTGCCGGGGAGCCAGACGTGGCTCTCGCTCATTTCGTGACCGATCCTTCCAGCCTCGCCCGCGACACGGAAGCCGAAACCGACCGGCGGGCGTTCATTGGCCGGGGACGCGATATTTCACAGGCGGCTGCTTTCGATCCGGGCGCCCGGCTCGGCGGGCATGCTGGCTTCACGCTCGATCCCATCATCTCGCTGCGACGGCGGGTGCGCGTGCCGGCCAACAAGAAAATATCGCTCGTGTTCTGGACGGTCGTGGGCGCCAACCGGGTCGAAGTGGAAGAAACCATGTCGCGACTCGACCATGCCGAAAGCTTCGCACGTCAGGCGATGCTTGCATGGACGCGCTCGCAGGTGCAGACGCGGCATATGGGCCTGAGCCTGACAGACGCTGCCAATGTGCAAAAGCTGGCTCGATATCTGATCTATCCCGATCCGTTCATGCGTCCGCCAGCCGAAACCATTGCTGCCGGGCTTGGCAAGCAGTCCAGCCTGTGGCCCACTTCCATTTCCGGCGACTATCCGATCTTCGTCGTTCGCATCGCCGACGTCGCGGATCTTGAGATCGTTGCCCAGTCGCTGCGCTTCCAGGAATATATGCGCGCACGCGGGATGATGGTCGACCTGGTCATCGTCAATGAGCAGGCTTCTTCCTACGTTCAGGACCTGCAGCATGCCATCGAGGCGCTTTGCGAGAACAGCCGGTTGCGTGGCAAGGAACTCGGCCCTCGCCAACATATATTCGCGGTGCGGCGCGACCTCATGGACGAGCCGACTTACCGTACGCTGCTGGCCGTGGCCAGGGTTGTGCTGCATACCCGAAACGGCACGATATTCGATCAGATCGAGCGTGCCGAGGCCGCCGCACTGCAGGCGCGGGATGAATTCACGCCCCATGATGCGACGACCCTCCCAGAGGACGACACGACTCAAGAGGTTTCCGCCTTCCTTTCGGAAGGCATTGCCACGGACGGCCAGGGGCTTGAATACTGGAACGGGTTCGGCGGCTTCGAAGGCGACGGCCGGCATTATGTCGTACGTCTCTCCGGGCGACGAGTGACTCCACAGCCGTGGATCAACGTCATCGCCAATGAGGGCTTCGGATTCCATGTGTCGGCAGAAGGCGCCGCTTTTACATGGAGCCGCAACAGTCGCGACTACCAGATCACGCCCTGGTCGAACGACCCGGTCACCAACCGGCCGGGCGAGGGCATCTACATCCATGATCTCGACAGCGGGGCGGCATTCTCGCCTATTGCCGCCGTCTTGCGCGATCCGGCAATGGCATACGAGACGTGGCACGGGCAGGGTTTTTCGACCTTCCGGACCAGGCGCGGCCCGCTTTCCATGGACCTTACCCACGTGGTCGACCCGGTCGATCCGGTGCGCATTTCCCGGCTGCGCATACAGAACGCCGGGTCTTCTTCAGTACGGCTGCGCGTATACGCCTATGCCGAGTGGGTGCTCGGCGGCCATCGCTCCCAGACGGCGGCCACCATAGTGCCTTCGCGCGATCCTGAAACGGGCGCGCTTCTGGCGCGCAACCCCTATCATCTCGATTTCGGCGACCGTGTAGCCTTCATGGCCAGTGACCAGGAGCCTCAGTCCGTGACGGCGGATCGCCAGGAATTCCTGGGCCGCCACGGCTCCAGCACCGCGCCATACGCTGCGGTGAAAGGCCTCTCATTGTCAGGACGTGTTGAGGCCGGCGATGATCCCTGCGCTGCGCTTGCCCGGGATGTAGAGATCCCAGCGGGCGGCGATGTCACGCTGCTTTGGCTGCTGGGTGACGCCGCTTCGGCCGAGGAGGCGAACGCGCTGGTGAAGAAGCATCGCGAGATGGATTTCGACCAGCGTCTCGCTCAAAACCATCAGGAGTGGCGGGCCTTTCTGGACACCATCCAGGTCGAAACCCCAGACAAGGCGCTCAACGCCCTGGTCAATCATTGGCT
>SMEK01000719.1_pt1 | contig 11124 bp, 5 predicted proteins | sample 2456371 | NCBI WGS metagenome assembly SMEK01 (sample SAMN10132590, study PRJNA489261) | soil metagenome | isolation source: day1 antibiotic-loamy sand soil ammended with composted manure from dairy... | place: USA | collected 2015-04-01
AAGTAGATAAGAATGACAAAAATTCTGATTCATATTGTAACCAATCCTTCATCGGAGGTAACATCCGACAAAGGATTGGCAATTTCGTTAGGCAGGAGCTACCTTGCACTACTTAAATAACAGCGGAGCAAAGGTGTAAATATCATGTCTCCATACGGGCCAAGTATGCCCGCCAGCATATTCGCTATATTGATATTTAATGCCCATTTCGTCAAATTTCTTCATCATCACTTTACAGTTGTTATAGGCAATGTCCTCTTCTCCTCCCATAGTGATGTAGAAGGACTTGAGATTTTTATTGATCAGGTCTGCATTTTCTTTCATAAATGCATACTCAGGATCTGAAAGCTCGGAATTGTTGGCAAACCAGCCAGAACTGAATACACCCAAGTAGGCAAACATGTCCGTATTGCGAAGACCGGCATAAAGCGTTTGGAGACCACCCATAGAAAGACCGGCCAACGCCCTATTGTTGGCTCCCTCTGCAACACGATAATTGCTCTCAACAAAGGGGATGATAGCTTGCTTTAACTCTTGCTCAAAGAAGCGCAAAGATTGGTCGAAGCCTCCTCCAGCACCTACGTTGCCATCTGGCATAACGATTAACATAGGTTTTGCTTTGTTTTCTGCTATCAAGTTATCCAATATCAGATCGGTACGGCCCTGGGTGGCCCAGCCTCTTTCGTCTTCCCCGCCACCATGCATCAAGTAAAGCACAGGATATCTATCATTGGACGAATCATAGCCTGGAGGGGCATATATATACATTCTGCGCCAAGAATTGGTAACAGAAGAAAAATAACGCTTGATACGAATATCGCCATGTGGCACATTCTTCTCTGCATAGAAATCGCCATTTTCGTAAGGAATTTCAATCCCGCTGGCCATCCTTCCCATGCCATAGAAAGTTTCACTTGCCGGATCTGCCACTGCTACTCCGTCTATGATTAAAGAATAGTAATGAAACCCTCTGCTTATCGAATCGGTAGTAACTGTCCAGACACCATTACTGTCTTTTGTCATGTCATATTTTTTGCCCAAGTCAATCTGTACCTTCTGTGCCTCAGGGGCATTAACGCGGAAAATGACGCGGTTATCAGGTAATACTTGAGGGTATGAGGCCGATCTTACATTGGTCGCAGCCCGTGTTCCTAGAACACTCATTTTAGTAAAGGTAGACTTGTCAAGTTTCTTGAAAAGAAGCTGACTGAATACGTATAAGTCGTTTTTCCATACATTAAAATCGTGCCCACCTGGTTCTAGATAATAAACGTGTGGCACTCCATGCTTGTAGAGATAATCGTGGGTTCGTTTGGTTACTCCCATCAGATTATCTTCATCTCCGCAAGAGATAAAAAGAAGATTGAGTTTGGTTTTGGCTTCTTCTGGATTTGGGAGTAACGCTTCGGGGGCTTTGGTATTAGGAGCGGAGGAGAAACCTCCTACCCATGCAAATTTATCCATATTGCCCAATCCAAAATTCAAAGATTGCCCCCCTCCCATCGAAAGTCCTGCGATAGCGCGGTTCTCCCGATTTTTAAGGGCAGGATAGTTCTTCTCAACATATGGGATCAAATCGTCAAGCAAATCCCTTTCAAAGCGGGCAAAAGCCTCTACTTTGTCAGGAGCAAAGATATTGCCTGTTGCTCGGTCATCGGCCATGGCACGTCCATTGGGCATCACCACAATCATAGGCTGAAGTTTCTTATCAGCATACAAGTTGTCGAGGATGACTTGAGGATTGGCGCCATTCAACCATTCCTTTTCATCCCCACCTATACCATGCAATAGATACAGCACGGGGTATTTCTTTCTCTTCGAATATCCTGGAGGCGTATAAATTAAGGCCCTACGTTCTGTTCCAACAGTTTTGGAGGCATAAGTAATGGTGTCTATTTTCCCCTTATCGATGCCCCTTCGCTCTTGGTCGAAACCTTCAGGGGCTAAGTTTTCATAATTTTGTGAGGACGCCGCAAACCCTATTATTAAGAGTGCGGCAAGAAATGCAAACAGTTTTTTCATGGTTAGTTAGTGTTTAATTGTAGACATAAATATATAAAAAGATAGATAAGTAGAATGCCCCAATTGATGTGCATTTATACCTATCCATCTAGCTTCATACCTATTTTATGCTTGTATAGTCCATCGATATTCTTGTTATATCCTAATCACTCTACCACCAGCTTGACTACAGAGGAATGTTTTTCACCCACTATTCGCAATAAATATATCCCTTTTTGAAGGTGACCTATAGACAGCTCCGCCGCTGTGGTTTCATGGCTCAAGTGAGCTTCTCCCATTTGAGCCCCGCTCAAAGTGTATATGTATAGCCTGCTAAATGGATGGTTGCTCTCTACATTGACGATCGATTTTGCAGGATTGGGGAATATGGTGATGCTATTATTGGCATTAGTCACATCAGGTGCAATGCCTGTTATCGATTCGCAATTTTCCGCTCCTTCGCCTATGTCAGCAGGTATTTTACCAGTATTGGTGATATAAAACTTGTCGATTGCGGCGCCGTCCTCTCTATATGATACCGTAAGTGTATGGTTACCGCTTTCAAGTGCAAATAATATTGCCTCTCCAGTGCCACCATGAACATAGTCCCATTGCCAAGCATTACCGCCCCGAATGCCATTCCAGTTTATCCAATCACCATCATTGACTCGTACCCAAAACGAGTCATCATCTGCTGACGGCACCCGGGTCCTTCCCCATATCTTATAATTGCCCCCTTCAGGGACGTGAAAATGGTACACTAAATGATCAGCGATAGGTGATGGCTCGCTAGTAGCCTGAACGCCATCTTTTACCATTAAAAACTCCCCGTTTGAACTACCGGGCACTTTATGAGTTACCCAATTTCCACCTACTGCTGTACATTCCGCCTCTAACCATACTTCTGTATTCAGCAAGCTGACGACAGAAACATTGATCGTTTTTTTATGTGTTGCACCATCATTGTCGGTTACTGTGAGCAAAAAAGTATGATCGCCCACATTTAGAGGCAACTCGAGGTCAGGCACCCATGCGATCTGTTGGCCATCTTTAGACCAAGAATAATTAACAATCTCCCCATCAGGATCATAACTTTCAGAACCACGGAGTGTCACTGTCACTACTCCTATCCCATCCTCATCTATCCACTCCAAATCGTCTCCTGCTGAAGCCACTGGAATAAGATTCCCATGCTTTCCGCCACTTGCAGGGTGACTAGTGAAGGTAGTGATGCTCCTTCCATCGACAGTAGTAGTAAAGGAGCCGCTAGCAATAGCTATTTCGCCATCATTGACAACTTTTTTGCTTGAAGAAGTAGTAAACTGGGTCAATGTTTCAAAGTCGATTCCTGGGATATCAAAAGTCAAGCTGGTATTTCCAAGGCCTTTATTCACTATCACCATCGTAAAAGATGTATCCGTTTTATATGCAGTTGCGGTAATAAATTCACTCACTTTGAAATTATCAACGCCTACCCGAACAGCCCCTGAAGGAATGAATTTTGAAAACTGTGACATTACATACCCTTTGTCTGTAATGTTGCCCTCATCATCTATAAGCCCATAGAACCTTCGAATATACCAATAGACATAAGCACTCATATTAGCATCCATACAAAGGTTAATCTCTTCCGCCATATCCAAGGCCATGCTCCAATCATTTATCTCTGGCCTGTCGCTTCCATAGATGTGTTCTGTCATCCATATTTCCTTACCTTTCTCGTAAGCAAGGGGATAGTAAAAATTAGACTTGGGTGTGCCGTAAAGATGCGTACCCAAAATATCAAAATTTCCGTTGGCAACAGGATCGTTCAACAGCGGATCCGACATTTCTCTTCTATACTGAAGGGATTCGGGGGCGATTACACGAGCATTGATGTCCTGTGCATTTTCCCTAACGAACTTTAGCATCTGTTGTGGCGTCCATGCCGTCCAAGAGTGCCAATCAGGTTCATTCTGTACAGAAACAGCATATAAGGGCACTCCATTATCTTCCATATAATCGATATAGTCGTTAAGATGGTTTACATAGTCGTCGTAATATTCCTCAAGAAGCACGTAGTCCGTTCCATGTTCTGTTTCACGCAAGACTTCGCGCATATGGGCAGGCGGATTCCACGGAGAAGCGAAAACGATTGCGCCATTATTGTGAGCGTACTGTGCTATAGGTAATTCAGACGCCCAGCCATTCTTATCTGGGTCAATTCTCAATCTAAACATTGATAAACCAATCCTACCAGGTGTATTATCAAAAGCTTTTTGTTGTAGATCTTCATTGAAGGTTGTTCCTTGCCAGCTATTGATATGTATTCCCCCAAACCCTCTAATTACTTGATTGGTAGCGCTTAGATCTATATGAACGGTCTGGCTATAGGCACCTTCTATCGGGCAAATGTATATTGAAACAACTAATAAATAAAAGTAGATTTTTCGCATAGGGGTTAGATTTTAGACACAAGATATTAGACAAGGGATTTTAGACAGGAGACAATAACATTAGTCATTAGAACAGATGGCAAATGGAAATTGGCAAAAACCATGAAGATGGCCAACTTAACACGATTCTTGCGTCGTTTTTCGTCATTCCTGAATTTACGTAGCTTTGAAGTCAATATCAGGAATCCCTTCGTTGTTGCCCGAACTGGGGGATTCCTGATAATCCTCCTAACGTTGGATTTCAGGAATGGCGTTAATCTTCCCCACTTCCTTCTTCCAACTTCCTTCTTCCAACTTCTTTTATTTCACTAAGACAATTCCACCTTCTGATTGGATCGTCACTTTCACTTCTCCTTTCTTGTTAATTTTCAGGTTTTTGGCAAAGCTGGATTTGTCTTTTCCATCTCCATAGTACTTCACCTCTTCTCCAGCCACCATAGGTACTTTTAGCGTTACGGTAATCGGATCTTTTTGGGCGTTCACACCTGCGATGTACCATTTGTCCCCGTGCCTTCTTGCTACCACAGCATATTTGCCCGGATAACCGTCGACAAATCTGGTCTCATCCCATGTGGTTGGCACTTCCTTCATAAAGTCAATCGCAAATGCGGGTGCATCTTCCAAGTTGTTGGGAGTAATCGCAAAGAACTGAACTGGGCTTTGGAATAGCACAGCAGTAGCCAATTGAAATACATCAGTTGTCCTTCTGTAGTTTCCTCCATCATTGGTTCTATTATACCTCTTGTTCAATACTACTCCGCCAAACTCCATGCTAGCCACAGCATTTCTAATAAAAGGATGCAAGGTTGCGCTGAAGGCCTCCCTATCATTGGCATATTGACTAAACATCAGATTCTCAGATGCTAACACCGCTTCACTTCCAACGAAGTTCGGGAACATGCGCTCCCAACCACGAGGCAATGTGGCACCATGGAATACTACCATTAGCTCGTGGTCATTGGCATCAGACAACAAGTCTTCATACAGCCTCAAGGTTTCCTGTTTATCACCTCCAAAAAAGTCAACCTTAATTCCTTTCACTCCATTCTCCTTCAACCACTTCATTTCCTTCTTTCTAGCTATAGCGGTATTCATCTTATTTCTAGGCGTTTGATGAGCATCGTTGGCTACCCCGTTAGAATTGTACCATAGGAAAGCCCCAACCCCTTTGGATTTGGCATAAGCCAACAATTCTTCCATACGCTCGTAACCAATGTTTCTATCCCACCAAGCATCGATTAGAATAAACTCATAACCAAGCTCAGCTGCAAGGTCTATGTAGGTCACCTGGTCCTTGTAGTTCATACTATTGTCCTGCCACATGATCCAACTCCACGTTCCTTTTCCAAGCTTATAGTCTGTAGAAGGTTCGTATAAAGGATCTACAACATCTAGCGCAACAGTTGTTTCTACAACAGCCTTAAGCCCGTTGCCCACAGTAATTGTACGCCAAGGTGTAACTCCGGGCATACCTATCGCAGCTCCTGTACTACCAAAACCATTGTTTTCAGTCATATCAGGAAAAGCGATTGAGTACACGCCATCTGATGTTGGGTCGCTCAACTTAGAACCACAATAAAGCCCTCTTACGCCGGTTTCGGAGATAAGCGTCCAAGTTTCACCATTCCGGAAAAGTGCGGGGAAAGTATATCCCAACTTATTGGCAGACTTAGCGGCAATATCCTGTTCAATATAATACCCCTCTTCATAGCTTGGCTTGGTTCTTTTGAAACCGACCATCGATGTTGACTGAGGAGATAAGAACCCCTTAGCTTCTTGAGGAAAATTGAATCCTGTAAGCTCCCTTTCTACCACAAGTGCCGTAGGTTCTTCTACTTCAGGAAGCTGGTATCTAAAAGCAATATCATTATTGCTTACCCAAAAGACCACTTCTAATATATGGCCGTCTTTAGTAGAAAGCTTACATATCAATTCATTGGCATGATAGCTATTCTGAGATTGCTTGAATTTTTTCTCAGTGTATGAACGCTTCACCTCGTTAGTTGTGGATCCAACCCATGTCAAATCTTTGGAGTAGTCAATCAGGTTGGTAAATAAACCTAAAGGCGACTCTTCCAACACAGTCGTGCCTTCATATATTACTTGATAATATGCTTGGCCGTCTTTAAGGTAAACTTCCGCCTGCAATTGATTATTGGGACTATTGACTTTTGCACTTTGAGCCTGCAAGAGAAAGGGCATTAAGATCAATAGGCCAACAAAACATCTAAACATCTTCTTCATAGTATTACTTAATATCAACTAATTTAATTGCTTTACTTTGCTGCCTTTATAATTTCATTTATTACTGGTTTCGGATTGTTTTCTCTATCGAAAAGCAATGGGTAATCTGTTCTTCCCCTGATGGGCCAATTATTTTTCCAAGAGTGGCCATCGTTTACACCCCACAAGGTTACCCTTTCAATCTTATCTTGATGCTTCATAAACAATTTGAAAAAGCTCAAATAACGATCTGAAAACTCCTTCTCTGCTTCGGCGGTCATGCCACTTGTGTATGGATCCATTTCGGGTCTATATTCAAACATATTCGTCAATTCAGCCCCAGCATCTTCCCATGGAGATGGAAGCACTGTTAGATCCAATTCCGTGATCATCACTTTCACGCCTAAACTCGAAAAGGCCAAGATACTTTTTTCAAACTCCTTAATTGTAGGAGATCGCAAACCTACATGTCCCTGCATGCCAATCCCATCAATTCGTACTCCCTGTTCTTGAAGCTTTTTGACCATAGCCACCACACCTTCTCTTTTCTTGGGAATGGCCATAGAATAATCGTTATAGAATAATTTTGCATCAGGATCAGCTTCATGCGCAAATTGAAAGGCTAACTTAATAAAATCTTCTCCTATAATTTCATAAAATTTGCTTTTGCGGAAAGAGCCATCGTCCAGTATGGCTTCATTTACCACATCCCAGCTTTGTATCCTACCTTTATATCGCTTTACTACCGTATAGATATGATCTTTCATCCTTTGAATGAGGACTTCACGGGACACATCATTTCCGGCGTCATCTCTGAAAAACCATCGGGGTGCCTGAGAATGCCAGATCAAGGTATGGCCATGAATCGCCATGTTGTTTGCTTCACCAAACTCCACAAAGCTATCGGCCAGTTCAAATAAAAATTCGCCCTGTGTAGGTTGCATCCTTCCACTTTTCATACAGTTCTCAGCCACAATCGCATTAAAATGTTCTTTTACCACTTCCATAGCTTCTGCATCTCTACCCATGATTTGAGAATCACTGAGTGCCACACCAATTCCAAATCTGTTCTCAAAAGCATCTTTCAGCCCTTTGCCATCTGTTTGCGTCAGCTCATCTTTGTTTCCATTGCCTATTGCTATTAACGGCACCAAAAACAATTGTAACGCGACTAAAATCCACCCTTTGTTTTTCATGTTTGTTTATTTAAAGTTTAATATAACTATTATGCTCTCAGCACTTTATCCTCTATATGGTTAACAAAACAATGAGAGCATTTAAACCCGAGGAAAGTTAATTATACTGATTGTTAAATAAGATAAACTTTGTCTTTTACTATCAAATTGTAGCCAGTGATTCATCTCATTTCAGAAGCCATGAAACAATTAAACACTCTCTTGACTAAAGGGGATTGAAAGATTCATAAACAACCAATATTAATTGAGTCAAAAGAATACTTTATGTAATCGTTTTGAGTGAAAGCCATAGATAAATAGTGGGTATTGACACTAAACTTAAAAAATCCTTATATGATGGATACATATATTGTGGATAAAAACTCAGGCTCTATTTATAGTATTTAAATGCTTGATGAATGATGTTAGTAGCTTACAATATAACCAACCTTTTGTTAGTAAATGTTAGCAACTCGGGCTGAATTAACACCAGCCTTTGTTGCTAACACATTACAAACTAACCAAATAAACTAACTAAACGAACTAAACTATTACTGCTCTGCTTCTTCCAGTCCATCAGCTACTGCTGTGTAAGCTGGTTTTCTTACCAAGCCTTCTGTCCATAAGCCAATTGGTAATTTATTCTTCAGCACCCAAACCTATAGCAAAACCAGCATACGGATATCTCCTGTTAAAGCCCGAATCCCATAAACCAACATTGTCACTAGCAGGAGTAGAAAGTGAAATTCCATATTGTTGCGCCGCAGGAATAACACTAAGGTATTCTTGTACTACAAACTGGTACATTTCAGATTGAGCCATATAACTAGCTTCGGCACTGGACTCTGTCTCTTCATCAATAATAACATTCAGGTCCGAAATTCTAATCAATTTACCGGTGCTGGCCAACAGCTCAAGCATTTGAGTGATTTTTTCTTTATCGGAAACTGTTGAAATATGCATTTGTGTGCTAATGCCATCCACACGTGCTCCTTGGGCTTCGATATATTCTACATAAGCAATCAACCCTTCGCATTTTTCTATATTTGATTCCAAATTATTGTCACTGATAAACAGTTTGTCATCGCTATTTCCATGCTGTGCTGCTAAATTGAACGCTTCAACTGCATAATCCTTCCCAATATGATCCTGCCAATAAAAAACACCCTCAGGTAATGTTTGGCCAATACCAGTTTTCAGTTCTGTTGGGTTGTTATCATCCATAGGTTCATTAACAACGGTCCAAACCTTAACATGCTCTTTGGCTACTTCCATCATGCCTTCAATCCACTTATTCAGTTCTCCAATATATATTTCCTTAATTTCCTCAGGAGATTTTATAATAGTTTCATCACCGGCGATTCTCCACTCTATTCCAACATTATCTATATAATAATCTCCGGAACCAGTTTCTGAACCAACTGCAATATCAAAACTGGTCAGCTCTTTTTGTTCTTCGGTCAAGTTCAAGTTTGTCAGTGGCAATCGAATTCCTCCCCTTAACCAAACATTATCAGTTGCTCCAAACGTAGCTGGACCGCCATACTCTGCAAAAGCACCTCCATTCAAGCTCAGTCTCATTCCAGCTCCATACATGCCGGTAGCTCCCGTACCTAAAAAATCCAATATCACGGCAGTACAATTACCAAGTTTTACGCCTGGTGGCAACGTTACTGTAAATATGGGGTGTGTTTGAGCACCAACAACATTAAGTACCTTACCAGCACCTTGAGGATCTGTAACAACAGTGCCACTTCCACCATTGGTCATGGAGTAAGTAGCTCCCAAATCATCAGATTCGAAATCACTCATAGTTTCAATATCAATCACTTCACCAGCAGTTTCCCAATCGACAGTCAAATTATCTATAAAATAATCTCCAGAACCAGTAGCTGAACCAACTGCAATATCGAAGCTGGTTAGTTGACGTTGTTCTTGAGTCAAGTTTAGATTTTCCACTGATAGTTTAATACCTCCCCTCAACCATACACCGTCAGCAGCTCCAAACGTAGCAGGACTATCATACTGAGCAAGAGCACCACCATTTAGGCTCATTCTCATGCCCTGCCCGTACATACCGGTAGCTCCTGTACCCAAAAAGTCAAGGGTTATGATTTTGCAGTCTCCCAAAGTTACATCAGGGGGTAGATTTACAGTGAATACTGGGTGTGTCTGTGCGCCAACAACATGAAGCACTTTACCTGTGCCTTGAGGGTCTGTAACAACAGTGCTATTTCCGCCATTCGTCATCGGAAAGGTAGTACCCAAATCATCTGATTCAAAATTAGCTATAACAGTAGTTCCAGACTCCGCAGGAGGGGCAGGAATTATGATAGGATCTGATAAAGGGTTCAAATATGCAGGATTTTGATTTTCATGCCATACAAGTGCACGCCCATAAACCGACATTTTGGCACCTTCTACCTCATTTATAAAACTAGTTACGCCAGAGAAATCCATTGATCCATCATTACCTACAATAGTACCATAATTCATTTCATTAACAGGTGTAATCTCATCGAAGTTAGTAGATAAAAGGGTTTTCATGCTTGATTTGGAAAGATCCTGTAAGGATACTTCTGCTCCTAATATAATCCCATTAAAATAAGATTTGAGAACATCGTAACTACTCAACTTTTCATCAACAATCACGCTATGTGGCTTCTCCAGTTCAAGCTTTGGCTTAACTACTTCGTCTAAATCAGCACATGAAACCAAAGTCGCTGCACAAGTCAATAAGGTTATAAGTTTTGTATTGAATATTTTCATGATTATCATTTTTATAAATCGAATAATATGTACAAACCTATCTTACTCAGTTACAATGTTAAAGTACTCAGGAGATATTCCTCTATCTCTTGATACCAATGTATCTTTTGTAGAATAAGTATAACCTAAATCAGTTAGCTCTACTGAATAGTCTAAGTACAAAGCATCTCTATCCAGGCCACCGATGCTGTTTTTCTCGCCGTTAGTAACAAATACACCTGTACCTGACGCAGTATATGAAGAAGAATTGCTGGATATAGTACATTTATTGTTATCGTCAAATGTCAAAAGCAACTCGATATCGGCTCGTGTGGTCAAATTATCGTCTTCATATATTTTGACAGGAATCGAGCATTCTTTATATGAAACAGTAGAAACTCTTACAAGCTCGTTATACTCAACATACTCTTCATGCCGAACATCCGTAATAGTAGTAGTTCCATCAAAAATCTGATCAACTCCTCTTCTTAGATAATTTGCATGCCACGGATTAATATACTTAATGCCGTATAGCACATAAT
>SMEK01000723.1_pt1 | contig 11096 bp, 10 predicted proteins | sample 2456371 | NCBI WGS metagenome assembly SMEK01 (sample SAMN10132590, study PRJNA489261) | soil metagenome | isolation source: day1 antibiotic-loamy sand soil ammended with composted manure from dairy... | place: USA | collected 2015-04-01
CGGTGCAGGTGGCCGCGCTGCGCGAGCTGATCCGCGAACAGGCCGCCGCCGGCACCGCGGTGATCCTGTCCACCCACCTGCTGGCCGAGGTGACGGCAGTGTGCGATCGCGTGGCGATCCTGCACGAGGGCACCTTGCGCCACGACGGCCCGGTGCACGCGAACGATCATGCCGCGCTGGAGAAAACCTTCTTCGGCATCGCCATGCATGGCGGCCAGCCTGCGGCGCAAGCGGCATGACGGTGCTGGCGGTGACACGGCTCGAATGGCGCCGGCTGATGGTGCGCCCGCTGGCCTGGGTACTGGCCGCACTGACCCTGGCTTGGCTGGCGTGGAACTTCACCCTGTTGCTGGGCAGCTTCCTGTCCACGCAGATCCAGCGCGCCGCGCTGCCCGACGGCCCCGGTTTCACCGACCTGGTCGCCGTGCCGCTGTTGGGCCAACTCGCCCAACTGGCCTTTCTGGTGGTGCCGCTGCTGGGCATGTCGACGATCGCCGGCGAACGCCGCAACGGCACCCTGCCGTTGCTGTTTGCCGATGGCGTGGCGGCCTCGCGCATCGTGCTGGGCAAGTACCTGGCGCTGCTGGGCTGGCTGCTGTTGTGGCTGTTGCTGACCCTGGCGATGCCGCTGGTGCTGGCCGGCACCACCCATCTCGACTGGGGCAAGCTGGCCGCCGCCACACTGGGCCTGGCGCTGATGCTGGCCACGCTGGCGGCGATCATCACGGCCTGTTCGAGTTTTGCCTCGCATCCGGCGATCGCCGCGGCCGCCGCGCTGATCATCACGCTGGCGTTGTGGAGCGTGAACCTCGGCGCGCAGATGGCCGGCGTCAATGGCGGCGCCATCAACTGGATGGCGATGAGCACGCATCTGCAACCGATGCTGCGCGGACTGGTTTCCAGCGTCGATATCCTGTGGTTCGCGCTGATGGTGCTGCTGGCCCTGGCCCTGGCTACCCGCCGACTGGCCTCCGACAAGGAGCGTGGCTGATGCGCAACCTGTTCAGACGTCTGGACGGCTGGCTGTTCGCCGCGATCCTGCTGTTGGGCGTTGCCGCGCTCGGCTATCTCGGCACGCGCCATGTGTACCAGTCCGACTGGACGGCGCACGGCCGCAGCAGCTTGTCCACGGAGAGCCGGGCGGTGCTGGCGAAGCTCGACGGCCCGGTGGAGATCGTCAGCTACGCAAGCCCGCAGGGCAATCTTCGCCAGAGCGTGGCCGGCTTCCTGCAGCGGTACCAGGCAGCCAAACCCGATCTGCGACTGCGCTTCGTCGATCCGCAACTCGACCCGGCGAAGATGCGCGAACTGGGCATCACCGTCGACGGCGCGTTGATCCTTCATTACAAGGATCACCAGCAACGCTTGGACGAATTGTCCGAGCGCAGCCTCACCAACGCACTGGAACGACTGGTGCGCGGCAGCGACCGCATGGTGGCGTTCGTCACCGGTGACGGCGAGCGACGCGCCGACGGCCAGGCCAACGCCGACCTCGGCACCTTCATGGCACAGCTCGAAGGTCGCGGCATGCGCGCGGTGCCGCTGAATTTTGCCCAGGTCGGCGCCGTGCCCGAGCACACTGACCTGGTGGTGCTGGCCAGCCCCAGCCTGGCGCTGCCGCCGGGCGCGGTGCAGGCACTGATTGCCTACGCGCAGGGCGGCGGCAACCTGCTGTGGCTGAGCGAGCCGGCAAACGACAACCTCGGCCTCAAGCCACTGGCCGACCTGCTCGGCGTGCATATCCTGCCGGGCGTGCTGGTCGATGGCTCGGGCACCGCGCTGGGCCTGCGCGACCCGCGCCTGATCGCGCTGGGCGACTACCCGGCCCAGGCGATCACCCGCGGTTTCGCGCTGACCACCCTGTTCCCGCAAGCCTCGGCGCTGGCGCTGCTCAGCCCGAGTGACTGGGCTGCCAAGCCTTTCCTGCGCTCCGGCGCGCAGAGCTGGACCGAGTTCCAGCCGATCGACAACGCGAAGCCGTCGGACATCCGCTTCGACGCCGACGCCGGCGAGCTGAAGGGTCCGCTGGACTTCGGCTACGCCCTGAGCCGGTTGTCGCCCAGCCCGGAGAAAAGCGAGCAGCGCGCGGTGGTGATCGGCGACGGTGATTTCCTCTCCAACACCTTCCTCGGCAACGGCGGCAACCGCGCGCTGGGCGAGCGCGTGTTCGACTGGCTGCTGGGCGACGACAAGCTGGTCGACCTGCCGCCACGCGGGGCGCCGGACCAGCTGCTGGAGATCTCGCAAACCGGGCTGAACGCGCTGAGCTTCGGCTTCCTGATCGCGCTGCCATTGTTGTTGCTGGTCATCGGCGGCCTGATTGCCTGGCGCCGGCGGCGTCGCTGAGGTGAAACGCAGCATGCGCCAGCGCTTCGCCCTGCTGTTCGTCGTGCTGGTTTTGGCCGGCGCGGCACTGTGGCAGTGGCAACGGGATGCGCGCAATGACCCCGGCACGCTGACCGCGCTGGACCCGACCAGCATCAGCCAGATCGCCCTGAGCCTGCCCGGCGCACCGACCATGCATTACCAGAAGCGTGACGGCCACTGGTGGCGTACCGACGGCACGCCATCCCGCGCCATCGATGCGCGACTCGACGATCTGGCCAGCACGGCCGCCGCCAGCGTGACGCGCTGGCGAATGGCCGACGATTTCGACCCCGCGAAGATCGGACTGGCGCCGCCACGTGCCGTGCTCGAGTTGGACGGGCAACGCCTGGAGTTCGGCGAGGCATCAGTCACCGGCCCCCAGCATTACGTGCGCGCGGGCCAGCGCATCGCGCTGGTATCGTCGCGTTACATGCCACGTTCGCCGGCGATCCGAACCACCGAACTGCGGTGAGGCCGTGAAGTCTCCAAGGGCGCCTGCATGAGCGTAAAACCCCGCTACCGTCATTCCTGCGAAGCGCTTCTCAACGGCCGAAGGGTCGGTCAAGCAGGAATGGCGAGCTGATTCACCACTACCCTCCTTTTCGCCATGCCTGAACTGCCCGAAGTTGAAACCACCCGCCGCGGCATCGCGCCGTACCTGATCGGGCGGCGGGTCACCGGCGTCGTCCTGCGCCGGCCCGACCTGCGCTGGCCGATTCCGCCGCAGATCAGCGAGCGGCTGCCCGGGCAACGCATCGACGCGGTGGAGCGCCGCGCGAAATACCTGCTGCTGCATACGGAAATCGGCAGCGCGCTGCTGCACCTGGGCATGAGCGGGGTGCTTCGCGTGCTGCCCCCGGATGCGCCGGTGGGCAAGCACGATCACGTCGACATCGCGCTGGAACGCACCAGCGCGCAAGCGCCGCGTATCCTGCGTTTCACCGACCCGCGCCGCTTTGGTTGCCTGTTGTGGCAACCACCTGGCGAAACCCATGCCCTGCTGGCGAAGCTCGGGCCGGAACCGCTCACCGACGCCTTCGATGGCGATCTGCTATGGCATCTTTCACGCGGCCGCACGGCGGCGATCAAGCTGTTCCTGATGGACAACGCGGTCGTCGTCGGCGTGGGCAACATCTACGCCAGCGAGGCACTGTTCCGCGCCGGCATCGACCCGCGCAAACCCGCTGGCGGCATTTCGCGGGCACGCTACACGCGGCTGGCCGCCGAAGTGAAACGCCTGCTGGCCTGGGCGATCGAACGCGGCGGCACCACGTTGCGCGATTTCATCAGCCCCGATGGGGCACCGGGCTATTTCTTCCGTGAGCTGATGGTCTACGGCCGCACCGGCGAACCGTGTCATGTCTGCGGCACGCCGATCCGGCAGGCGGTGCTGGGGCAGCGTTCGACGTTCTGGTGTCCGCGCTGCCAGCGCTGATATCTCCGCTCGCAGGAGCGCACCCTGTGCGCGAGCCTTTCGTTACGTGACGAAGAGCTCGCGCACTGGGTGCGCTCCTACAAAATCGGGGGCGGTGGGGAGGCCGGCGTCAATCGGGCCAGTGGAAGGCGACGTGGGTGTTGTTGAACTGCGGGTCGTCCATGCTGCCGCCGGGCTGGGGCACGAAGCTTTGGGGGAGGCCGTCGATACTGAGCGGCTGGCCGGCCTCGAAATGCGCGCCCAGCGCCTGCAGTTCGGCCAGTTGTTCGCACAGCATGCCCGCGCGATCGACGGCGTTGCCCGGCACGTTGCGGATGCTGATGTCCGGGCGGCCGAACTTGCGCAGGCCGCGGGTATGGATCCATGAACGATCCGAGCCGGGCTCGTCATCGCACAGGATCAGCAGGTGGTTGCGAATGGGTGCGCCGTCGCGGATCAGGTATTTCGCCCGCCAGGCGCTGGCGTCCATCAGGCTGAGAATCTGCGGGTCGAGAATGGCGGTGCCGCCGATGTCGAGCAAGCCGGCCAACACGCCCAGCGTGTCGCGCAGATAGCCGGTGGCCTGGCTGTCCTTCAGCGTGCCGCGCACGACGATGACCTCGGGGGCATCCAGCGCGAGCTTGTACGCCTCTGGGGCATCCTCCTTGAACATGCGCCCCAGCGCGCCCTTCAGCGGGTAGCCGTCCCACTGGCGCAGCGCCTGGTGGTAATGGCTGACCGATTCGACGCCGACCGGCAAACCGGGGCTGCCGTAATCGGCGCAGGGCACGCGCACCGTGTCGAATTTGCCGAACACGTAGAACTGCAGAACGATTTCCTCGTCACTGGCATGCCAGTGCGGGCGCTGCCAGGCGGGGAGGGTGATCGGGGGAGTCATGGCATTCCTTGGTGAGGGATCAGCGGCAATCAGGGCGTGCCCAAGGGCAGCACGGACTGCTGCAATTCGATACGCCCGTTGCCCTCGCTGATCTTCTTGAATTCGGCGCGGCTCACCGAGACATAGCGGTCGTTGCCGCCGATCTCAACCTGCGGGCCTTCGGTCACGGCACGGCCTTGTTCATCTACGCGCACCACCATGGTGGCCTTGCGGCCGGTATGGCAGATCGTCTTGATCTCCTCCAGGTTGTCGGCCCAGGCCAGCAGGTAGCGGCTGCCCTCGAACAATTCACCGCGGAAATCGGTACGCAAGCCGAACGCCAGCACCGGCACATTGAGCTTGTCGACCACGTCGCTGATCTGCCACACCTGCGCCTTGGCAAGGAACTGCGCCTCGTCGACGAACACGCAATGCAGCGGGCCGCGCGATGCGATGTCGGCCTCGACCAGGGCCAGCAGGTCTTCATCGCCACCGAAACGACGCGCGGTCGCCTTCAGGCCGATGCGCGAGGCAACCACGCCATCGCCGTAACGGTTGTCCAGTGCCGGCGTGAGGATCAGCGTGCGCATACCGCGCTCGTGATAGTTGTACGCGCTCTGCAACAGCGTGGTGGTCTTGCCGGCATTCATTGCCGAATAATAAAAATAGAGCTTGGCCATGGGGATTCTTCGGATCGCGAGCGTGCATGGTACCGCCGTCTCCCAGCCTCGTCGGCATCCCGGTCAAAACGCTGGCACCGCATGCGTCGCGTCTTGACGGCACTCGACCGTGCCGACCGCCGCGACCATGAAGTCGCGATGGCGTTGGTCCGAGCAGCCATAGCGGTGGAAGAACTCGTCGCTTCACATGACAACGACCGCCGCCCCGCGATCACAACGCCACCCGGAAACGTCCCCGCCCGCCGGCGCGGAATTCCAGTGCCACTGCGCGCCGGAGATCCAGATCAGCGGCGTCTCGGCGTCGAGTGGTGGCGAACTGTTCAAATTGCACGACACGACGAAGTAGCGCCGCGTGGTTACGCGTCGGCGCCGGAGAGGACGCCCGCCGCGACTCGTCCATGTCGAATTGCGACGTGGATGATGGTGGGACGACAGAATGAAGGTATTCGCCGACATACAACGCCATGACCGGCGGCGTGGAAGCAGCGGCAGCCGCTGCCGGGCGCAAGCTACGCTACGACGTCCTGCACTTCGGCTGATGCGCAACGGCGGTTCCGGTTCATTTGTCGGCTTTTTGCAATACGTGACCCAACCCGCAGCAGGCACGCGGATTCCCCACCCCACGCGATCCTCGATTCCCATGGCCAATCATCCCAATCCTGCCCTGATCGTGGCCGCCGTCCTCAGCACCCTGGCGGCCCTCATGCACTTCTGCGTCATCGCCGGCGGCGCGCCGTGGTACCGGTTCTTCGGCGCCGGCGAGCACATGGCGCGCGCAGCCAGCGCAGGGCGGGCCTACCCGGTAATCGTCACCAGCGCCATCGCCCTGGTGCTGCTGGGCTGGGCAGCCTATGCGCTTTCCGGTGCGGGTGCCCTCGCGCCCCTGCCCCTGCTCAAGCCGGTGCTCTGCGTGATCACCACGATCTATCTGCTGCGCGGATTGATCATCCTGCCCATCGTTTTGCTGGCACCGCGCAAGGCGAACAGGTTCGTGCTATGGAGTTCGGCGATCTGCCTGGTTGTCGGCGGCGCGCATCTGCTCGGGCTGTGGCAAGTCTGGGCGAACCTGTAACGGTCGCGACCACCCACCCGGCCGTCAAGCCTTGTCCAGCGGTGTATTGCCACCGGTGAACTGCGCGCGTGCCTGGGCCAGCCGGTATTTGTGTTCGGCCCGGCTGCGACGCCAGTCGCGCAGCACGCAGATGGCGTAGACCAGTTTGAACAGGCGCAGTTTGCGCAGCACGATCGCGGTGTCGAACAGGTCGCCGGCCAGCATCGAGATCACGCCCTGCTCCAGTTGCCACTGGTTGCTTGGCTGGCGAAACATCTGCTGCATCACCGGGCCGTTGAAGCGGTAGATGAAGAACGAGAAACGCGCCATCGCGGCGCGCTGGCGCTTCTCCAGCTTGCGCATCAGCGCCATTTCCCGACGCGGCTCGCGCAAGGCCTGGTCAACCACCTCGATCGCCTGTTCCGCGCCGCTCATCGCCAGGTACACGCCGGAGGAGAACACCGGGTCGAGGAAGGCAAACGCATCGCCGACCAGGATCCAGCCGGGGCCGCCCATGCAGCGGGAGTCGTAGGAATAATTGCCGGTGACACGTACTTCCTCATCGATCAGCTCGGCATGCTGCACGCGTTGCCAGAGCGCCGGGCTCAACTTCAGCGTGTCGCGCAGGAATTCGACGGTGCGCCCCTTGCGCTGCTTGAAGTAGTCCGGCCGGCATACCGCGCCGACGCTCATCACGCCGTCGGGCAGCGGGATCATCCACATCCAGCCGTGCTCGAAGCTGTAGATGCTGATATTGCCGGCGTCCTCACCCGCGCGGCTTTCCGCACCACGGAAGTGTCCGAAGATGGCCGCGCTCTGGTGTTGCCCGTTCTTGCGCCGCAGTTTCTTTTTCGAGGAAAGCAAGGCGTCACGGCCGCTGGCATCGACCACGTAGCGCGCCTGGATGACGTAATCGCGGCCTTCGTCGGTATGCACGTGCAACCGCGTCTCGCGCGGGCCGGCCTGATCAACCCTCACCACCTCGTGCCCTTCGCGCGCATCGGCGCCGCATTCGCGCGCGTGCTCGTAGAGCATCTTGTCGAAATCCTGCCGCCATACCTGCCAGGCGTGCGGCGGGCTTTGCCCGATCGCGCGGGCAAACGAATAGGTGTTGTAGCCACGCTCGTTGTCCGCCTCGAAATCCGCGCCGGGCTTGAACACGCCGATCGCGCGTACTTTCTCGAGCACGCCAAGCCGTTCGAACACCGGCAGGTTCATCGGCAACAACGATTCGCCGATGTGGAAACGCGGGTGACGCGCCTTCTCCAGCGCGATCACCTTGTAACCGCGTCGCGCCAGCAACGCCGCCGCGGTACTGCCGCCCGGGCCGCCGCCAATCACCGCCACGTCGCACGTCTCGATCGTGATCTCCCCCTGCTCCGCCATGCACTCCTCCCCGTTTTTTGTGCCGCCGATTATGGCCGAACCCGACGAGTGCGCCAGCGGCTCTCTGCTAACATCGACCGCCGCCTCACGCATCGCCCCGATCCATGCTCAATCCGCAACAACAGGCCGCGGTCGAACACTGCGACAGCCCACTGCTGGTACTCGCCGGCGCCGGCTCGGGCAAGACCAGCGTGATCACGCAGAAAATCGCGTACCTGATCCAGCGCCGCAAACTCAGCCCGTCGAAGATCGCCGCGATCACCTTCACCAACAAGGCCGCGAAAGAAATGCGCGAGCGCGTGGCCAAGCTGGTCAGCAGCGAGGACGCTGCCGCGCTCACGGTCAGCACCTTCCACGCGCTGGGCCTGAAATTCCTGCAGATGGAACACGAGCGCGCCGGCCTGCGCCGCGGCTTCTCGGTGCTGGACGCGGACGACAGCGGCGGCATCGTCAAGGAACTGGCGCCCAAGGGCGTCAAGAACGACGTGTTGTTCGGCATCCGCAACCTGCTCAGCCGCGCCAAAAACGGCGGCCTGTCGCCGCAGGAGGCACTGGCCGCCGCGCGCAGCCCGCGCGAGCTGGAGGCGGCCACCATCTATGACATGTACCAGCAGCGCCTGGCCGCATTCAACGCGGTCGATTTCGACGACCTGATCCGGCTGCCGCTGCGCATCCTTGAAAGCGACGCCGAATGTCGCGATGCGTGGCGCGAGCGCCTGCGCTACCTGCTGGTGGACGAATACCAGGACACCAACGACGCGCAATACCGCCTGCTGAAAGTACTCACCGGCGAGCGCGGCGGCATCACCTGCGTGGGCGACGACGACCAGTCGATCTACGCCTGGCGCGGCGCCAACCCCGAGAACATCGACCAGCTCGGCCGTGACTGGCCGAACCTGCGCGTGATCAAGCTGGAGCAGAACTACCGCTGCGGCAAGCGCATCCTGCGCGCGGCCAACCAGCTCATCGCCAATAACCCGCACCTGCACGAAAAAAAGCTGTGGAGTGACCACCCGGAAGGCGCGCCGATCCGCGTACTGGAATGCAAGGAGGCCGAGCACGAGGCCGAACGCGTCGCCGCCATCGCCACCACGCTGGCCGAGCGGCACAAGGCGCGCTGGCACGACATGGCAATCCTGTATCGCGGCAATTTCCAGGCACGACCGCTGGAGAAAGCGCTGCGGCTGGCCCAGGTGCCCTATCACCTCACCGGCGCGCTGAGTTTCCTCGACCGCGCCGAGGTGAAGGACATCCTGTGCTACCTGCGCCTGCTGACCAATCCCAGCGATGACGCCGCCTTCCTGCGAGTGGTGAACGTGCCGAAACGCGAAATCGGCGCCACCACGCTAGAGAAGCTGGGCCAGATGGCACAATCGCGCCACTGTTCGCTGCTCGACGCCACCCGCAGCGACAGCGTGCTGCGCCAGCTCACGCCGCGCCCAGCCGCGGCGCTGGCGAGTTTCTCCGACTTGCTCGATGAACTGCGCAGCGCCTCGCTGCACGAGAGCGCGGCGGATCTCGTCGAGCGCATCCTGAAGCGTACCGGCTACGCCGCGCAGATCGTCGCCGGCACGCCCGACGCCAGCGTGCGCGAGCGCAAGCTGGGCAACCTGCAGGAACTGGCCGACTGGTTCCGCGCCATGCAGAAGGGCGGCAACACCGCCGGCGACCTCGCCTCCCAGCTAGCGCTCCTGAGCCACGCCGATCGCGATGAACCCGGCAATGCCGTGCGCATGATGACGCTGCACGCGGCCAAGGGGCTGGAGTTCCGCTTCGTCTTCATCGTCGGCTGCGAAGACGGCACCCTGCCGCACGAGGGTGCCATCGACGAGGGCCGCATCGACGAGGAACGCCGCCTGATGTACGTCGGCATCACCCGCGCCAAGGAATGGCTGACCCTGTCCTGGTCGGCGCGCACCAAACGCTACGGCGAGATCCACAACAACCAGCCCAGCCGCTTCCTGCACGAGCTGCCCCAAGCCGACCTGCACTGGCAGGGCAAAGACCCTGAAGCGGACAAGGAAGTGGTGCGTGAGACCGCCGAATCACACATGGCGCGCATCAAGGCGATGCTGGCCGGCGTGTGAGTTCCGACGGGACCCCAACACCCGCGCCTTTTTGCAGGAGCGCACCCTGTGCGCGAGCTTTCCGTGACGTGACCAGAAGCATCGCGCACAAGATGCGCTCCTACAGCAGGTTCTCCGCTTCGAGCTCGCTTTTCAGGTAGGCGTAATAGATCGGCGCGGCGATCACGCCGGGCAGGCCGAACGCCGCTTCCATCAGCAGCATCGCCACCAGCAGCTCCCAGGCGCGGGCACGGATCTGGGTGCCGACGATCCGCGCGTTGAGGAAGTACTCCAGCTTGTGGATCAGGATCAGGAACACCAGCGCGGAGATACCCACGCCCAGCGACACCGACAGGCCGGCCACGGCAATCGCGGTGTTGGAAATCAGGTTGCCGATCACCGGCAGCAGGCCGACCACGAAGGTCACCACCACCAGCGTCTTGGCCAGCGGCACGTGGATGCCCATCAACGGCAGCACGCCGAGCAGGAAGATCGCGGTGAACACGGTGTTGATCAGCGAGATCTTGATCTGCGCGAACACGATGTTGTGGAACGCCTCGGCCAGGCGCTGGCAACGCAGGCTGAGTTCGGCGGACAGCGGGCCCATCTGGTGCGCCGGACGGGTGCGGCTGAGCGCCACGATCGCGCCCAGCACCAGGCCGATGATGATGTGCACGAACACCCGCACCGCGCCCTTGCCGGCCAGTTGCAGGGTGCCGGCATGCTTGCGCATGAATTCGATCGCGCCGACCCGCAGGTCATCGACGCTGTCGGGCAGGTTGTTCACCAGCATCGCCGGCAACTGTTGGCGGGCCTTCTCCACCAGCGGCATCAGCTGCTGCTGCCACAACAGCTGCGGGTTGCCGATCTCGGTACGGAACAGGCTGATCGCGCCCAGGATCAGCACAAGCAGCAACCCCACCACCACCGCTCCCAGCAGCGCCACCACCACCACCCGCGCGCGTTCGCCGGAAATGCGCCGGCCCAGCAGCGGCACCATCGCCTGCACCAGTTCGAACACCAGCAACCCGGCCAGCAGGGCCGGCAGCAGGTGAATGTCGATCACCAGCAACAACGCCACGGCAGCCAGCAGGTAACTGGCGTAACGGATCACCGGCGAGGGCGGACGAGGGACGGGTGGGGAGGGATCCATGCGAAAAACCGGGCACTGTGGGGGCCGACAGTCTGTCACGGCCGGCACGCGCCCGGAACTGCCGCATGGCTGTCGTAAACTTCGGCGATCATCCCGCATCAC
>SMEK01000725.1_pt1 | contig 11072 bp, 9 predicted proteins | sample 2456371 | NCBI WGS metagenome assembly SMEK01 (sample SAMN10132590, study PRJNA489261) | soil metagenome | isolation source: day1 antibiotic-loamy sand soil ammended with composted manure from dairy... | place: USA | collected 2015-04-01
GGGCGAGGCCACCGCTGCGGGCTGCGGAGCGGCATGGTCGCCCGGCTTGTAGTCCTTGTAGGTTCTGATCCAGGTGGTGCAGTCCTTGTCCGTGCCAGTCAGCACATTGGCGCCGCGCACGGCCTCCATCTCCTGCGGGCGGCACGGGTTCATGATCGCCGAGGTCATTCCCGCGCCGATCACCATCGGGATGAAGGCCGCGTTGATGCCGTGCCTGTGCGGCAGGCCGAAGGAAATGTTGGACAGGCCGCAGGTCGTATTGACCTTCAGTTCCTCCCGCAGCCGCCGCAGCAGCGCAAAGACCTGCCGGCCTGCATCACCCAGCGCGCCGATCGGCATGACCAGCGGATCGACAATCACGTCATGCGGCTTGATGCCGTGGTCCTGCGCCCGCTCGACGATTTTCTTCGCCACCGCGAAGCGCACGTCCGGATCCATCGAAATGCCGGTCTCGTCATTGGAAATAGCCACCACCGGCACGTCGTACTTCTTAACCAGCGGCAGGATTGCTTCCAGCTTTTCTTCCTCGCCGGTGACGGAATTGACCAGCGGTCGTCCCTTCGTAACCTTGAGGCCAGCCTCGATCGCAGCCGTCACCGAAGAGTCGATCGAAAGCGGGAGATCAACGATCTCCTGCACGATCTGCAAGGTCTGGACGAGCAGGTCCGGTTCGGTGGCGTTGGGGTCAACGGCCGTCACACCGGCATTGACGTCGAGCATGGTTGCGCCGGCAGCCGCCTGCTCCAGCGCATCCTTCTTCACCGTCTCGAAATTGCCCGCGATCATTTCGGCGGCGAGCTTCTTGCGGCCGGTCGGGTTGATGCGCTCGCCAATCACGCAGAACGGCTGGTCAAAGCCGATGACGATTTCGCGGGTCGCCGACGCAACGATGGTGCGGGTCATGAAGTTCTCCTAGGGATATAAAGAGTTCTTTATATCGTTATCTGGTCTCGTTCAAGCAGGTGTCACGGCTCATGTGCGGACTTGACCATGTCCACCTGGGTTTCTGTGATGTTGTCGTGGAGAAGCCGGTCGAGCCGCTCCGCCACCAGGGCGTCGTCGGGGCGAACCTCCCGCTTCCAGGGACGGCGACCCTTCAATACGCCGGACTCGTCGACGATTTCGGCGACGTACTCCTCCTGGCGGTAAGCCATCACGTGGATGCCTGACACGCCGGGGATTTCCTTGACCTCATTGATGATGTCGATGCAGATCTTCTTGCCTTCGGCCTTCTGATCCTGCGCGCCTTCCAGCCGCTTGATGACCGAATCAGGAATATGGATGCCCGGCACATTGGAGCGGATCCACTTGGCTGTCTTGGCCGACGCAAGGGGGCCCACCCCGACAAGCAGGAACACCTTTTCGAGATGGCCGAGATCGCGGGCCTTGTCCATGAAGGTCTTGAACATCGGCACGTCGAAACAGTACTGCGTCTGCACAAACTGCGCGCCGGCTGCGATCTTCTTTCCGAGGTGGATCGGGCGGAAATCATAGGGTGGGGCGAAGGGGTTGACGGCTGCGCCAAGGAAAAGCTGCGGAGGGGTGGTCAGCTTGCGACCCGACAGGAACTTGCCGTTGTCGCGCATGACGCGGATGGTTTCCAGCAGCGAGATCGAATCCAGGTCGAACACCGGCTTGGCGCCGGGTTGATCGCCCGCCTGCACACCGTCGCCGGTCAGGCACAAAATATTGGCAACCCCCATGGCGGCCGCACCCAGAACATCGCCCTGTATGGCTATGCGGTTCTTGTCGCGGCAGGCGATCTGCATGATCGGGGCATAGCCCATGCGGGTAAGCAGGGCGCATATGCCTACCGACGACATGTGGCAGTTGGCGCCGGAGGCATCGACGGCATTGATGCCATCCACCCATCCATCGAAGATCTTCGCCCGGTTATAGACGTCCTCAGGATCCGCGCTGTCCGGCGGATTGAGTTCGGTCGTCACGGCAAATTCACCGCGACGAAGGATGCGCTCCAGGCGTCCGCGCGAAGTGTGGCCGGGCAGGGGTTCCAGCGGAAGATGAACGCCGGCCGGGTTTTCATCGCGCTGCGGGGGCCGTGCGGAGGTCATTTCGAGGCTCCAGCCTTGGCGGCCTCGCGTTCGGCTGCAGCCTGCGCCGTCACGCGCAGCCACGCCGAAGTTTCGCGAAGTGACTGATCAACTGGCTTCTGAATGTCGAGTATCTTGTCTCCGTGGACCATATTGCGCGACCCTTCCCACGCCTTGACCCATACGCAGGGCATGTTGGGCTCGACCTCGCAATTGCCATTGGCGCGAACGCCGCCGCAGGGGCCGTTGCGCAATTGTTTGGGACAGTTCATCGGGCAGGACATGCCGGTGGACGAAAGGATGCACTGGCCGCACATGCGGCAGTCGAACATGAAGCCCTTGACGCGCTTTTCCACGAATTTCACCGGCGCCTCGACGCGGCCGTAACCGATGCTTTTCCACAATGGATGCAGCATCAGGAACATGTCGGCGAAGCGGGCATAGAACCATTCGAGAAAACGCGAGTGGCGAACCGACCACAGCCGCACGGAATAAGATCGCTGCACGCGCCGCTGCGGCGAGACATCGGCGGGCTTGTAGTCGCTTTTCGGGGCGGCCTTCCTTACCAGGGTCGCCTGCGTCACGACACCCTCGGACGCCGGCGGCAAAGTCGGCGAAGCCGCGCTTGCAGCGCCCGTTGCAGCGGTGGTCTTCGGCTGGACCTCAGGCATTTTCTTCCTTGCCACCCGCCTTGGCGAGCGCGACAAGCCGCTCGCGGGGATATGCCGCTTCGAGCTCATTGGCCGCCTTTTCGGCTTCAGCTTCCAGGTCGTCGCCCACCGGAACGGGATCGGCACGGCGCCATTCCGACAGGTAATCGTCCGTGGCGGCGGCTCCGGAGCGCATTGCCGCCATGTCGATGGCCTCGGTGAAGCGTTGCGAAAGCTCCCGCTTGGCAGTCAACCGGCCCTTCTTGACGGTGACCTGAGCGGGAATGTCACGCCAGTATACGACGATCAAATCGGCCATTGTGCGTAGGCTCCTGTGTGGCTGGAGCATTGCCGCAACCACGGAGCACCCGCTTCTCATGGGGCGACGCGCGCGCCTTCAAAAACGACGCGTGCCATGTCGCGGGATTTCGCCGGCTGATCTGCGATCATTCCCGGCCGATCAGATCAGCCTCGCGCGCCGCGAGGCTCGTCAGCTTTTGCGGAATCTCGGGTGGAGCTGCATCCAGATGCGGTCAATCCCTGGCGATGGACCCGACCGCAACTGAATCGACGCGTTTCAGGTTCATGCCGATCACCGGCACCATCTGCTCCGCCACCCGCACCGAGACGGTCACAATCATGGAATTGTCGTCCGGGACGCGGGCCTGCATCACGCCGTTGAGCTGGTTCCGGTTGATCGAAAAGACGACTTTGCGGGCGTCAATGACACTACCGCCTATGATGTCGAGGCCGGAGCCGGCAGAGCCGCCCATGAAGGTGCCACGATAGTTGCGGCGCCCCTTGCGCTCTACCGTAGCCGACATGGGCTGGGTGAAGACGCCGACACGGCAGCCGCCGTCCAGTGTCATTCCGACCTTGCCGCTGGGAGTCGAGCCGGTGAAGTTGCAGGTGAACTTCGTACCCTTGTATTTGCCGGCCACGATCTCGCCCGGTCCCGCCCATTTGCCTTCCAGAGAGCGAAAGAATTCCACATCGCGCTCGGCTGCTGCGGCCTTTGCCAGGGGCACTGTGGATGCTGCCGCCGAGATGGCGAGCGGCAGGACGGCGGACACAAGTACGCTTTTCATGAACGACACCCGGCAACAAGAAACGCTGGAAGAAGCCCTTTCGACAATGAACAGCAATGGTTAATGCTTCGTCACCCGTAAGGCCAGGGAAATGCATTGTCGCTAACTTCCTCGAGGAGGGCGCCCTTTCGCCGTGGCAAAGGAAGTCAGGGCAGAGAGAAAATCACCCATGCCGGGACGCTTCTCGGCCAGGAAGGGCAGGGGGCGGGCGGTTTCCATGGCCGCGATACCTATCCGGGCCGTCATCATGCCGTTGACGATTCCCTCGCCAAGCTTGGCTGAGAGCCGGGCGGCCAGGCCGTGCCCCACGATCTGCTGAACGAAACTGTCACCGACGGCGATGGAGCCCGTCACGGCGAGATGCGCCAGTACTCCGCGCGCGAGCCGGAAGAACCCCAGCGTGCCGGGCCGCCCGCCATAAAGTTCTGCAAGGCGCCGAATCAGCCGGCCGGCCTCGAACACCACATAGGCGATATCCACCAATGCACGGGGGCTGACTGCGGTGACAAGTGACACCCGCTTGGCTGCGTCGAGAATCAGCACTTTTGCCTCTGCGTCGAGGGGAGCGAGTATCTCCGTCTCGGCCAGCCTGACCAGGTTGGCCCCGTCGATGATTTCGCCGCGCAGATCCGCAAGAGTTTTGCGACCCGCCGCCGTCTGGGGCTTGCCGGCCACGAAGGCAGCCAATTCATCCACCACGGCGCGGGCTGCTTGCGGGTCATCCCTGCCAACCGCATCGAGCGCGCGCCTCTGCATCTTCTCCACTTCGGCCAGCCGCGCGATGGCAATGAACTCGCGCACAAGGATGATGAGAAGCGCCAGCGCCGCGATGGCGGCAAGGGCAGCGGCCAGCCAGCCCAGCCATTCGGCACGCTCGAACAGGGTTCGGATCAACGCGTCCGTCCACAATCCTATGGCGAGCGCGGCAAGTACGCCCAATGAGCCGATGAGGAGGCGGCCAAGTATTGAGCGTCGACGCGGCGCGGTGGCGGGCGGTGGTTCGGCAGCGATGGTGTCCGGCTCGTCAAATATGTCGATTTCGGCAGGCATGACGACGGCCGTGTCCAACGCGCGGGGTTTGCGATCCGGCCGAGAAGTGTTGTCGCCCTCTCTGGGGCTCCCCGCGGAGGCAGCCGGTTGAGGCTCAACCCTGAATGCGGCCGGTTTTCGCGATCCGGTCATGCCAGACGATCTCCGATCAGAAACTGCAGCGCTCGGTCAAGGCGGATATGCGGCAAGGAAAGCGTCACGCCTTCCGCGGTCCGTTCCAGTTTCGGCGGGCGGAAGCGCACGAAACGAAGCGAAGCGGACGTTTCCGCCGCTCCTCCTTTTTCGAAGACCTTGCCTGGCCTTTCGGGCAAATCCCCAGGAAAGATCGCTGTCTCGGTATTGCCGTCAAAAATTTCGTTGTTGATGCGTTCGCCCTTTATCGGCGTGCCGATGATGACGGGTAGCGTCTCACGCCCCTGCCTTACGGTGCCTTCGCGCGTTGCCCGAACCGCAGCCATGGCAACAACATCAACATCGGCGCCGCTGAAATTGGCGCGGGCGATGGCCCGGTCCGCCAATCGGCGCACGATCGCCTGCAGCCGGTCATGGCTTTCGTGATGCAGGTGATCCGCCTTTGTGGCGGCCACGAGGATGCGGTCTATCCGGCGGGAAAACAGGTCTGTCAGCAAATTGCCGCGACCCGGGCGAAAGCAGGCCAGGATTTCGGTCACGGCCCGTTCCATGTCGGCCATTGCCTCCGGGCCGGCATTGAGCGCCTGCAAGACATCGATCAGGACGATCTGGCGGTCCAGCCGGGCGACATGCTCGCGAAAGAAAGGCTTTATGACATGCGTCCTGTAGGCCTCGTAGCGCCGCTCCATCATGGCCTGCAAGGAACCCGGCCTTGCCTTGCCTTCACGCAGATGCACAAGCGGCGAGAATGTCAGCGCAGGTGACCCTTCGAGGTCGCCGGGCATGAGAAATCGCCCCGGCGGCAGGGTTGAAAGCGCCTTCTCGTCCGACTTGCAGGCCCTGAGATAGGCGGTGAAGCTCTCCGCCAGCCGTCGGGCCGTCATTTCGTCGGCATCGCTGTCCGGGTCGAGCCCTGCCGAGAGCCTGCGCCACTCTCCCGAAAGCCCTTCACGGACTGGCGATTGGGCCATCTCGACCGCCTCGCGGGAGAAATCGGCGAAGGACTTGGCGAGCAGGGGCAGGTCCAGCAGCCACTCGCCGGGATAGTCCACAATATCGACGGAAAGCTTTCCGGCCGAGAACATGCGGTTCCAGGCGGAGGCCGACTCATACTCTATGGTGAGCCTCAGTTCCGAAATGGCGCGCGTCGATTCCGGCCAGCTGCGCTCTTCCACGAGCGCAGCGATATGGTCTTCATACTGGAAGCGCGGAACGGCATCGTCCGGCTGGTGTTCCAGAAAGGCGCGGGCGATGCGCCCCGATTTCTGAGCCTCGAACAGCGGCAGCCTGCCGCCATGGACCAGATTGTGGATCAGCGCCGAGATGAAGACGGTTTTACCCGCCCTTGAGAGGCCGGTGACGCCAAGACGCAGAGAGGGGGAGAACAGGCCGGAAGCACGCCCGGTTAGCGTGTCGAACGCAATGCGGGCCTCGTCCGAAAATGTGGTAAGTGATGCTGCCAAGCGCTTCTGACCTGTGACGAACCGACAATCGCTCCCGATATAGGCTTTGGCGAAAGGCTTTGAAATGCATCACAGCTGAGCAGGTGTCAGGAAGGCCTCAAGATACCCGCTACCCGGCACGGCCTCGTGAAGCCCCGCATCAAAGCGAATGGTGGCCAACGCCGCAGTCGGAAAGCCATGCGCCAGACTTTCCTGGGCCTCCGGTTCGCCATCGCCGGAAAGCGCCATGGCAAGGACCTCCATCATGGGATTGTGGCCGATGACGAGTAATGATGATGCGCGGCCATGAGCATGGATAAGGGCAAGGTATCGGACAGCATCCTCGGAATAGAGCTCGTCCAGAAACAGCACTTCGCCAGTGCCAATTCCGGATCCCAGAGCCTGCAAGGTTTCCTGGCAGCGACGAGCGGTCGAACACAGGGTCAGTTCAGCAAGCAAGGCTTGGGCCCGCATTGCGGCGCCCATGGCCTGCGCATCTGCCAGGCCGACGGAGTCGAGCGGTCGGTCGAAATCCCGCATGCCGGGGCGCGCCCAGCCTGCCCTGGCATGCCTGAGGAGATAGAGTTTGCTCACCACCGCCCTGTTCCGCCCGCCGTCCGCGCAGACTTAGACACGGAACATTCTTTTGTGCAACGAGGAGGCGAGATCGGCGTGACCATCATAAATGCGCACAGGAAAAGACCTTTTGGCCGTTCCCCTCGCTTAACAAATGCGTGACCGCTCTGCCGATTGAGCTTGTGCGGCCCTTGAGCGGCGAATATATAGGCGCCAATTTTGGGGTTGTTCGGGTGAGTCGCATGAACGATACGGTTACCACCGACTACGTACCCTCCGAAGATGAGCCGTTCATGAACGAGCGGCAAAAATCCTACTTCCGCCAGAAGCTGCTCGCCTGGAAAAACGAAATACTGCGTGAAGCGCGCGAGACGCTGGAACTTCTTCAACAGGAAAACGCCAACCATCCTGATCTGGCCGACAGGGCTTCTTCGGAGACCGATCGTGCTATCGAATTGCGGGCGCGGGATCGCCAACGCAAGCTGATCGCCAAGATCGATTCGGCGCTGCAGCGCCTTGATGAAGGAACATATGGCTATTGCGAAGAAACCGGCGAGCCGATTTCGCTCAAGCGGCTTGACGCAAGGCCGATCGCTACACTTTCGATCGAGGCGCAGGAGCGCCATGAGCGCCGCGAGAAGGTTTACCGAGACGATTGACGGCAAATCAGCGGTGGGCAGATGACATTGTGGCCGGGTCTCCGGCCGTTTTTTTTGCCGAGGGTTTTGCCCGCGTTTCCTACCTCTTATGGACGGAAAGCTCGCCCAACAGCTTGGCCATCTCGTCATCCAAAGACTGCGAACGGGACGCGGATTTGGCGGTCGATGAGGAATCGGCCTCCAGGGACACCTCCAATTCGTTGAGCAAGGCAGCATCGATAGGGTCCGCCGTGGATTGCGGCGCAGCCGATGCCGGGGCGGCTGTATTGGCCGGCGTGTAACGTGGGGCAGGCTTCGGGGCGGGCGGATGTTGCGCAGGGGCTGGCGGATGTTGCGCACTGGCCGTCACGGTGTTGGCCGCCACCGGGCGGACAGGTCCGTGAACCGGTCGCGCATCGGAGGGCGGTGGTGGCTTTGCCTGCGGGTTGGGCGTCTGCTCTCCGGCAACAAGGGCAGGGCGCCGCGCGGGGGCCACGCGGCGTATGTCGCGTTCCACCACTACATCCGTCGGCCCTCCGATCAGCAACAGATGCTCGACGTCGTCTCGCCGCACCAAAACCAGGCGCCGGTGGCTGTCGACGGCGGTTGCGTCCATGACTGAAAGGCGTGTCTTGCGCGAACGTCCGCCGGCCACGTAAGCACCAGACGTAAGGCTGCGGGAAAGCTTGATGATGAGAAGAACAACCAGCAACAGCACCAGGGCGGCGAGAGTCCACAGAATGGCGCGCGTGTAGTGCGGGCCACCTAAGCCGTCCAGCCAGTCCAGCATGTCGCTCCCCCAAAATGTCACGATGTGATCGGCAGGAGACTAGACCGTTGGAGGTAGCTGCCGCAAGTTTTCCTCACGATTTGTGAACAGGCGTAAGCAGCAGGATTTACGGTGCCTCTTGTTTTGCCGGGACAAGTGCGGCCAAGGTCTTTTCCCGGTATGGAGAATGTGATTCAAACGGTTGCCGGCAGCGTCGGGGCAGATATTTCGTGGACAGGGGCGATATGGCCAGGGAAAAGAGCGGCGATTTCTATCCCGTTCCGATTGTCGATCAGAATACGCGGCCGGGCGCCATAGCGCGGCTGGTCATCTTCATTGCTGTTCTGACTGTCGCCTCGATCATTTTCGGAATTTTCCGCGAGCGGTTCGGCGATCCGTTCCTTCTCGGCATGCTGGGCGTACTTGCGATGATCGGCGTCGGGTTCCTGTTCGCCGCAGCCATCGGCTTCATCCAGATAGCGCCGCGTTCATCGGGCGATGAACTCGCCAAGGCCTTTGTCGATTCCCTGGCTCAGGGGCTTCTCGTCACTGACGCAAAGGGCAGGGTCATCTACGCCAACCGCGCCTACGCCGACATGACCGGGGCGACGTCAGCGGCTGATCTCAAGACGGTCGAGGCGCTGCTTTCGGACGTGCCGGAAGCTTCGGCCATTGTCTACCGACTGGCTTCCGGGCTTCGCGACGGCAAGGCGGGAGACGGCGAATTCCGCCTTTCCTACGCAATTCGGCCAGGTGCCGAACCGCGCGCGCACTGGTACCGCGTGGCGGCACGCACCTTCGCCGTGCCCGGCCAGCGTCAGCCACTGCTTGCGTGGCAGCTTGCCGACATATCCGAGGAACGCGCAGAGCAGGAACGCTTCTTCCTCGATCTTCAGAAGGCGATCGACCATCTCGACCATGCACCGGCTGGCTTCTTTTCGGCAGATCAGGACGGGCGCGTAACCTACGTCAACGCGACCTTGGCGGAGTGGCTGGGCATAGACCTTGCCTCCTTCACTCCGGGGTCCGTGCGGCTGCCGGATATCGTCGCCGGGGATGGAATGGCGTTGATCCAATCCGTGAAGGCCGATCCGGGGACCACACGCAACGCGGTCATCGATCTGGATCTCACCACCATGAAGGGAGAGGTGCTTCCGGTTCGCTTCATGCACCGCGTCAGCGCCAGCCGCGACGGGCTGCATGGGCCGACGCGGACCATTGTGCTCAACCGCACCCAGGGCGAGGACTCGTCCGCCGATCTGCGCGCTGCCGAGGTCCGGTTCACGCGCTTCTTCAACTCCACTCCAATGGCGATTGCAGGGGTCGATCAGGACGGCCGTATCCTTCGCACCAACGCGCCGTTCCTGTCGCTGTTTGCATCCGTCGTCGATCGTGACGCTTTGGACAGGCGGATTCGGCTCGATACCGTCATCCATGAGCGCGACCGGCCGGCTTTTGCCGCGGCGCTGGAAAAGGCCAGGCAAAAGCAGGCCGACATAGCACCTATCGACACCGTGTTGCCGGACAATGAGGAGCGCCACATCCGCTTTTACGTCAATGCGATAGCCGATGGCGCCAGCGGTGACGGGGCAGAAGAGTCTGCGATCGTCTACGCGGTCGACACGACCGAGCAGAAGGCCCTTGAAAGCAGCATGGCCCAGAGCCAGAAAATGCAGGCGGTGGGCCAACTTGCGGGCGGCATAGCGCACGATTTCAACAATGTGTTGACTGCCATAATCATGGCATCGGACCTGTTGTTGACCAACCATCGTCCGTCCGATCCGTCCTTCCCGGACATCATGAACATAAAGCAGAATGCCAATCGCGCGGCTTCGCTGGTGAGGCAGCTGCTGGCCTTTTCCCGCAAGCAGACACTCAGGCCGGAAGTGCTCAACCTTACGGACGTCCTTGCGGACCTCAGAATGCTTCTGGCCAGGCTGGTGGGTAACGACATCAAGCTGAAAGTCGAGCATGGCCGTGATCTCTGGCCGGTGCGCGTGGATATCGGTCAGTTCGAGCAGGTGGTGGTAAACCTCGCCGTTAACGCTCGCGACGCCATGCCTGAAGGTGGCGAACTGACGGTAAGGACCCGCAATATTACCGCGGAAGAATGCTCGACCCTGAACTACCGCGAGCTTCCGCCGGGCGATTATGTGCTTGTGGACATCGAGGACACCGGCACCGGGATTCCGCCCGATGTTCTGGACAAGATATTCGAGCCATTCTTCACCACCAAGGAGGTCGGCAAGGGAACGGGTCTCGGACTTTCCATGGTCTACGGCATCGTCAAGCAGACCGGTGGTTTCATTTTCTGCGATTCGGAAGTGGGCAAAGGAACCACGTTCCGCATCTTCCTGCCGCGGCACGTGGCCGTCTCGGCACAGGCGGCCGATGAGCCGGCAACCGCCATGGCCGCAGGCGAGGGCTCCTCGCCTTCACCAACGCCAGGCGGTGTTCCCGAAAAGCCGGCGCTGGAGCAGGCAAAGGATCTCTCCGGCTCCGCCACCGTCCTGCTTGTCGAGGACGAGGATGCAGTGCGCATGGGCGGGGTGCGGGCGCTTACCTCGCGCGGCTATTCAGTTCATGAAGCCTCCTCCGGTGTCGAGGCGCTCGAAGTGTTCGATTCGCTCGATGGCAAGGTGGACATTGTCGTATCCGACGTGGTCATGCCCGAGA
>SMEK01001290.1_pt1 | contig 11043 bp, 8 predicted proteins | sample 2456371 | NCBI WGS metagenome assembly SMEK01 (sample SAMN10132590, study PRJNA489261) | soil metagenome | isolation source: day1 antibiotic-loamy sand soil ammended with composted manure from dairy... | place: USA | collected 2015-04-01
TCCTTAAAAACAAACACATCCATTAATGGACCTATTATTAAATAGATAATCCCAAGGAACAAACTTTGTACCGTTATTTGCAACCGAATCATATATAGCATTTCGTCATCTTCTTTGTATTTAGAATAAATCATAAAAAACAATCCTAAACACATTATTGACTGAAACAACATTTTAATAAAATCTGCTGTGTAGATATTAGATTCGAAACTTACAGCCTTTAAAAATATTGCTGTTAAAAAAGGTATTACAACTAAGAAAATACCTACTACCTTAAATTTTGAAGGAAATAAAAAATTTGTTTTCATTTTTAGTTAAGTTTATTTGCTACAAATATAAACAAACTTTTCAAATTGTTAAGTTTACTTTACAAAAAAAACGATAAAAAAACAGCACATTAAAAAACGTGCTGCTTTACAAATATATAGTTGGTTAATTAATTTAAGCTGTTGCGGGCAAATCGCGGGTTAACCAACCTCTGCGGCTTGCGGTTGCAATGGCATACGGTGTAATCCAAAATAAGGTAAATAAATAAAACACACTGTAGGTATAAGCTAAAAATGCTTCTGCCAGATTGTATTTTTTAGCGTAGAAAAACATTTGAATGCTTGAGAATACAAAAATGCCTACCAAACTGCTACATACAAACAATATAGGATGCGTTGCCAGAAAGAATACTAATAATAGCAATAACGGATATGCCATTAACACTTTAATCCATTGCATACTTAACAATATACGTGAACCTGTGGTAGATTCTTTGCGGAATTTTTTAAAGGCAAACTTGCTCATCATGATATTTTCACGCACGTTACTTCGTTCCCAGCGTATAAACATTTTGTACAAACTCTTATATTTTTCGGGAATGTTGGTATATACATAGGCGTTTTTCTGAAAAAGCACATGCAATCCCTGTTTTAAAATCATATTAGTCATTGCACGGTCTTCGCCAATATCACTCGGTTGCCCGTTAAAAGTTTGGTTGATCCAGTTTTCTAAACAGTTCATCACGGCATCACGGCGGTATGCAGCCAATGCTCCGGGTGTACATAAAACAGACCCTATGGCACTTTGTGCCGAACGAACAAACTCAAAACTAAAAACAAAACTTACATTAAGCATTTTAGGAATCAATCCTTTTTCTTTGTTTAAAACACGTACATTTCCTGCTACTGCACCACATTCTTTATTTACAACAAACGGACTTACCAGGTTGCGCAATGTATCTTCTTTTACAATAGAATCACTGTCAACGGTTACAAAAACATCACCTGTTCCTTGTTTAAAGCCACGGTACAAAGCGTGGCGTTTACCCCTATTTTTCGGTTGTTGATAAATGGTCAAACGGTCACCTAATTTATCTTTTGCTTTTAACATCCACTGCCAGGTATCGTCTTTACTGCCATCGTCAATGGACAAAATCTGTAATTTATTTTGCGGATAATCGCTTTCTGACAAACTTAAAAGGGTCTCGTAAACCAATTTTCCTTCGTTATATGCCGGTACGATAACGGTACAAGTTGGTAAAAAATCATCTGAAACCGATTTCACTACTTTATATCTGGTATATAAAACGATAAGATATGTTAGAAAAAACAACTGTATTGCCAGTAATCCAACAGCGATATAATTGATTGATGCACCCCACCAGGTACTCATTCGTTCAAAATGCAATTTTTCTAATTCGGGCTGAAATTTGATAAAAAACCCAATGGATAACAACATTAACAGAAAAGTAGCTGCAATAACCAAATAATCCTTTTTTTGTAAAGAATTTAATGAGAGTGCATTTAAGTAGAGTGATCGCTCTGCTTTTTGCGTTTCTAAATCGTTCCGAACCACTTTGAGTGTTGGAATGCTGTTTTTTTGTTCCGAAAATTTTTCTTTTTTCAGAGGTGTTATTGAGGTTGTGGACATATAATTGAATATTATTAATCGGGTTTCTTTTTACTTTTAATTAACATTTAAAAGTTTATGCATCTAATTAAAGTCAATATTTATACCACCTGTTATTTTAACAAAAAAGGACCTTTATTTAAGAAAACAAAAATGCAATACGTGGAACGCACTCACATTATGTGGTATCTATCCCGTGCCATAAAAACCTTGAATTAAAATATTTAACAAAATTTTAATTATCCTTATTTCTCTGAATATCAATTTGTATTAGGGATTGCCACGGTATCCTTTTGTTTTTCAAACAAAATATTTAGGGAAAAGACTGGTTCTTGCGCAACACCCAAACACAAAAAAATCCGTTACAAAACGATAACGGATTTTGAAATTATTTTTTATAATTCACAAAGAATTCATGTAAGGTACGAATTCCGGTGCCGGTTCCACCATGACCTTTATAATTTTCAGGTGCTTCGGTAAATGCCGGTCCGGCAATGTCGATGTGTACAAACGGAGCTTTGGCAAAATGTTCTAAAAACTTCCCTGCAGTGATGGTTCCTGCCATGCGTCCGCCAATGTTTTTTAAATCGGCACAACTCGATTTCAACTGTTCTTTATAATCGTCCCACAAAGGCAAATGCACCATGCGTTCATATACTTTTGTTCCTGCGTTTAACAACGACTGATTCACTTCTTCAGAAGCGTTACTCATCATACAAGCGGCACGCGAGCCTGCGGCAATTAAAGCGGCTCCGGTCAGTGTTGCCGAGTTGATGATTAATTCGGGAGTGTATTTAGTGGCATAACTAATGGCATCGGCTAAAATCATTCGTCCTTCAGCATCGGTATTCAACACCTCAACCGTTGTTCCGTCCATCATGGTAACAATATCACCCGGCGCATACGCATCGCCCCCCGGACGGTTATCTGTTGCCGGAATTAATCCAATAATGTGAAGATTTAACTTATTCAATGCGGCTGCGTAGATTGTTCCTGCCATCATGGCGGCACCACCCATATCCGATTTCATTAAATCCATAGAGTTTGGTGTGGGCTTTAACGACAATCCACCCGTATCATAAACCACTCCTTTACCTACTAAAACAATTGGTTTTTCGTTGATAGGATTTGTTGGTTTATATTCTATTACGGTAAATGTTGGCGGTTGAACAGATCCTTTGTTTACAGCTAATAGTCCGCCCATTTTTAAGGCTTCGATTTCTGCTTTGCGGAATACTTCTACATGAAACTGAGCTTCGTCGGCAATTTCCTGAATTTCTTTTGACAGTTGGGTTGCCGTTAAAAACGAATTGGGTTCGTTGACCATATCGCGTGCCCAAAAAACCGCTTTGATCACATTATTCATACGCTGAATTTCTTCGGCAGAAAGATCTCCCAGCATAAAAATGTTTTCTAACGTATATTCACGTTCGTCGGCATCTTTAAAATATTTTAAAAACTGATAGTTTGACAATGCCAAACCTTCTGCCAATGCCAATGTTATTTCACCGTTACCAACAATGGTAATATCGGTTGTTTTTTTGTCTAATTTCTGACGGATGTGGAAACCCGCCACACGCATTTTTTCCAAATCGGTAGTTTCTTTTACAAAAAAGTAAAACTGACTGCCTATTTTTATAAAATCTTCTTTGGTTTCAGCTGCTTGAAATGTTTTAAAAGCTTCTTGAATATACGCCGGCGTTTCCGGATTAATAGTTGTTTGCCCATTTACAACATAAACAAAAGCGTTTCCTTTAAATTGTTCGGTTAATTGTAACATTGTTTTTTATTTTGATTTTCAAAAGTACAAAAACGAACAGACAATAAAAAAATGAGTTTAACATATTTGCTAAACTCATTTTTTTTAATTTGTAGTTGCTGGTAAGTAAGAATATGACCTTTGGTACACACCGTTCTCATAAAACAAAAGTCCTCCTTCATAAGGTCCTTTAAATTTCCTGTCTCTTCCCTTTAGTTCATTTTTAAAATCTTCTACATATCCTCTAACAAATTTATTTCCATAATAATCGCTATCTATAACAAGTAACGGCTCGGTTCTGGGGTCGGTTAATGCAATATCTAAATCCATATAACTTACCAAAACAAAAAATACTTTATATCCATTTTTTTTTGCGTAATCTTCATAAACAGGTAAAGGCTTACAAGCATCACCCGTACAACCAACAGCGAAAACATATACAAACGCTTTGGGATACTCTTTTAAAGCATCTAACAAGGTTGCAGCATTGGTTTTATACACACGGCTTTTTAATAGCTTTATATCTTTATTAAAAGGTTCTACCAAGCTTTTTTCAAAAGGCGTAAGATACTTATAGTCATCACCTAAACCACGTACTTGTACACACGATGAAACAGAAAAACAAATTAACAGACAAGCTACTAATTTTCTCATAATAAATTAATTACTTATTGTAATAGTATAGCCACCATAAGTACCCAACGCAGAGTTGTACTCATAATTACCCATAGGCAATGTGAATGTTACTCCTTCAATATCAACTGATAAACTTTCTTCAACCATTAATGGGGCTGGCGTTGAAGTTGGTGCTTGGGCTAATTTAATATCTAATTGCAATTGCTTCCAATTCTTTATCTCTTTGAGCTTTATCTTCTTGAGCTTCATCATAATCTTTCATAGTACATACCCCTAAACCACTTTCACACCATTGGCTTCTTCTTGCCACATTAAATCGAAGAAAGCGATCCCAAAACCCATTAGTTGAAGTTGTTGACAAAACAGTTACATTTTCTTGTGAGTTAGATTCTGAAGTGGGAAGATTAAGTAGAATCTTCCGTAGAACAAGCTAATAGGCTTAAAGAACAACCTAAAAGCAATAAAAATACATTTTTCATTTTTTTAAATACTTTAAATTGATACTTTAAAAGTATTTGTTAAAAATAATATTAAAAAAATAATTAACTTTTACTTAACAAAAAAAACATTTAAATACCACAAATTTACCAATCTTACCACAACGTAAATACCTATTTCCCTAATAGTTTAAAATAATCTTTTATCTTTGATTCTATCTAAAATCTCATCATGCAAAAGACTTTCTTTATAAAACTGCTTCTATTGTTTGCTACCGTGAACATCGGTTGTTTTTCAATAGCAATGTATGCACAGCAAAAAACAACGGCGATTTCAGCCAAAAACCAAATTACCGAAAAAGTTTTACAGGAAATTTTACAGCAAAACAAGCAATACGCTTCACAGGGAAAAGTTGCTGATTACATTCCCGAATTAGGAAAAATGGACCCAGATGCCATAGCATTTTCGGTAGTTGATACAAACGGGAATGTGATAAGCGTTGGAGATGTTTCTAAAAAATTTACCATACAAAGTATTTCAAAAATCGTGGCTTTAATGGTGGCTGTTCGGGAAAAAGGCGAAGCAGCTGTTTTTGAAAATATGGGTTATTATGGATCTGACAAACCTTTTAATCATTTTGGAAATCTGGAAATTACAGGTAAACCATTGAACCCCATGATGAATGCAGGTGCCATTTTAACGACATCAATGATTGAGGGCGATGGGGAAATTCCGTTTCAAAAAATCCTTAAAATGATTCGGTACATCACCAATAACAACACAATTGATTACAGCAAAATGGTCTATCTTTCCGAAAAAGAAACGGGACACCGCAACCGTGGAATGTTTTACCTGATGAAAAACAACGGATTGATTAACGGAACCGAAGACCAATTAGACAACTATTTTAAACAATGCTCTATCGAAGTTACCGCTGAGGATCTGGCAAAAATAGGCTACTTTTTCGCGAACGAATGCGTGCGGTTTGATGGCGATGCTACTTATAAAAATGCTGATTTGTCTAAACTAATCCAATCGCAAATGCTGATTGCCGGTATGTACGAATTCAGCGGCGAATATGCACGAAGAATTGGACTACCAAGTAAATCAGGCGTTGGCGGCGGAATTGCCGTTTGTGTTCCCGGTAAAATGGGCATTGGCGTTTTTAGTGCACCTTTAGATACTCACGGAAATTCGGTAGCTGGCTATCAAATGATTCTTGATCTGGCAACACAGTTTGGATTGAATGTTTTTTTACCTTAAAATAGATTTGTCGCAGATCCTGTAGCGCTTACTTCATCTGTCTGAAAGTTAAACTGATTCTTGGGGCGGTTACTTTTTTGGTTGGAGCGATTCTGTGCAACCAATGCTTTTGTGTTTCGCCTTTCATTTCTATTAACGAGCCATTTGCTAGTTCAAAACCTTTTTTATCGCCCGATTGTTTGTGTTTAAAGTCGAATCTTCGTTGAGCTCCCAAACTTAAACAAGCTATGGATCCGTTATCAACCAAATCTTTTTCGCCATCACTGTGCCACGCCATACCTTCTTCTCCACTATGATATAGGTTCAATAGACATGAATTATACATACTGTCAGTGTACAATTCTACCAATTGTTTTAAGGTCAGCAATTCTTCAATCCACGGAGTTGCAACGCGGGTAAATCCGGAATAAGTGTACGAAAAATCTTTAGATCCGTACCACGCAACTTTGCGTTTGGTAATGATTTCTTTTCCGTAAATAACCGATCTGTCATTATACCAATCAATCTTTTCCATTAAAACATTAAAGAAACGTTCAGATTCATTGGCATCTAACAAAATTCCGTGATAGATCACTTCGCCGTCAAAAGGTAAAAGATTTTGGTCTGATTGCGGGCTTGAGAATAAATCCATAGTACAGTCTTATTTCACAAATATAGATATTTCTATCTGCACAAAGAAAAACAATAAGTTCTCCGCTTTTTTAAAATCTAAAAGACATTATAAGCAACAACCAAAAAATGGGTACACTTTCAACCCAGAACAATGTGTAATATTTTGATCGTTTTGAAGAAGCAAAATAAGTAAAGAAAGTAATTGTTATAACCAATATTAAATTGATAATCCATTGATTGGGGTAATAATTCACTTTTAAAAATTCAAGAAAAAAGAACGGAATAAGCAGGCAGTAAATAAAGAATTTGGTTTTTGTTACCCCAATGGTTTGCGGAACGGTTCTTAAACGGGCATCATCATACTTTAAATCGTTAATTTCAAAAATAAGAATAAGAATCAATGTTAGTAGAAATCGTTGTAGAAATTTATAAATGACATCTATTTCTATAGGCAAGTTGGCATTTATAATTGGAATTAACGTGGTAACACCAGCCCAGCAAAGAGATACAATATAAATTTTGATTCCGGCGAAATTGCGCAAATTGGTTTTTGATTTTGTTACGGGAATTACGTATAAAACACATAAAACACCAAATAAAATACTAACCAGCTGCGTTTTTAACTCTAAACAAAAAAAGCAATAAACGGTTATTATTAAACTTAAAATGCTTAAAACAATGATGCTTTTTAATGAGGGACTGAATGTTTTTTGCTTTGCGACAAACGAAGCATATTTTATAAAATTATAACTAAAAACAGTGCCAAAAAAAACAAATGCTGTTACTGTTGCATCAAACGGAAGCCTGCAAAAATAAAAGGTCATCTGTACTAATGCTGCTGTTGCAACCGCAACGTGGATGCTTGCATTTAAGTAAAAATCGAATATTTTTTTCAATAATAACATGTAGCTGCTTTTTTTGAAGATAAGCACTTTTAAGTTTGTGATAAAAAACTAACCTAAAAAAGTATTACAAATTTAACAGAATATCTTTAATCAGTTAAAATAGTACTTTAAATAAAAAGCGGTCTTTTATAAAAGACCGCTTTAGAAATATTAAAATTAGCACGCATTATTTCACATCCCACCAAACACGGGTATTTGCATCATCAGAACCTCCCATATTGTTTACGGCATCTTGATAATTCTCGGTATTTTGACGTTTAACATCTTGCGGATACGGGTAACGAACCGGCATTTTACCATCGTTATACAACCCGGGTTGCAACGGTAATTCAGGATAACCTGTTCTGCGGAATTCTAACCACTGCTGGTTATCTGTAAAATACAAAGCAAAATATTTTTGAAGCATGATTTGTTCTAACGTATTTTTATACGCTGTTTTTTCGTTATCGAAATAATTGGTTGGCATGGCAATGTTCCAAATATCCATAGCGGCTTCTGTACCTTGTTTAAAATGCGTTTCAGCATCTCCTGTAATCAATCCTTTAAATGATAATTCTGCCTTGATAAATTCAATTTCAGCATACGTCATAATAATGTTTTTCATTGGAGCAACTGCCGTGTTATTATTTGGTGCAGAAGGATTGTAATCAATAGCGCCTTCGTTGAAGGAATAGCCAGACGGAATCCCTTTGTAACCAATATCGTTTTTGTCTTTATCGGTTGCTTTTGTTGCCCAGAACGGTAAACGCGGATCGTTCCATTCCATTAACTGGTCTACAAAAAAGGTAGAAAGTTTTTTATCGGCTGCATAATCCTGAATACGAGGCCAAGGCGTGGTATTAGGCGAAACACCGGTATTGATCAAAATGGCATCATCGGCAGATGAGCTGAACACCGGATATGTTGCCGGATCATTTAAAATGGTATTTATTTTTGCAATTGATTCAGCAGGTTGCACATCGCTTAAACGCAACAGCATGCGTAAATGCAATGAATTGGTCAGTTTTTGCCAGCTTGCAACGGTTGATGCTCCTCTGTCTCCATACAATAAATCGGGAGCATAAATTAAGGATTTCGATGTATCGTACAAACTGTTTGCTTGTTCCAGATATTCTAAAACCGCCTGGTAAATTACCTGTTGGCGTTGAAATTTTGGCTTTACAATACCTTCGTCACCTTTTAATGCTTCTTCAAACGGAATGTCACCAAAAACATCGGTAAGATTGGCAAAACTCCACGCTTTTAAAGTAAGGGCAATTGCCTGATAATTTACATCGCCTGCTTCAATAGAAGCTTTTTCCATTTCATCGATGTTTTTTAACCAGCGGTAGTGGTTGTTCCACATGGTTTGACCAATGGCATCACTAATCCAGTAACGGTGATAACCCAACGCGTCGTTAGATGGATAAGGTACAATACCCTGCATAAAGTGCGCCGTACGGTTATGCCATGCCGAATAAGAGTTGTGATTGGTCAATCCGTATAAAATAGGGTTAAGCAACGATGCCGGACTAATGGTTTCTAATCGGTTGGGATCGGTGTTGATTTCTTCAAATTCAGCAGTACAGTTATATAATGTTGTAGCTGCAATGAATGCTAATATGCTGTATTTTATTTTTCTCATGATATTATAAACTTACTTTTAAATTAAAGCCATAAGTTGCAGGCGATGGCAATTGCCCCATTTCAACTCCGGGAACCATATTTGCCCCGTTTAAGGCTGCTGTTTCAGGATCATAAATTGGGAAATCGCTCCATGTGTAAAGGTTTCTACCAAATGCACTTACCGTTAATCCTTTTAATTTATGGCGTTCTAAAAACGATTTAGGGAAGCTGTAAGAAATACTGATTTCACGAAGTTTTACCCAGGTGGCATCAAACGTATTGGCTTCTACATTGGCACGGCGGTAATATTCTGAATAATAATCGGGTACTGCTACTTTTTTGGTATTTGGCGAGTAAGAACCATCGGCGTTTTGTACCACGCCATCACCAATAATGTAACCGTCTTCACGACCTGGTAATGATCCGTTTAAGTGCCCGTGCTCCATCATTTTGTGGTATGATTGCGAATATAATTTTCCGCCAAAAGATCCGTCTAAAGTAACACCTAAACTCCAGCCTTTATAAGTAAAGTTGTTCATCCATCCGCCTTTCCAATCGGCATATGCGTTTCCTTGATAGGTCTCTTCTTCTGGACGCACAGGTAAACCTGTATTGGCATCATAAATGATTTTTCCTTCTTCGTTACGAACAAATCCGTAACCGTACATATCTCCGGTAGAACCACCTACTTTACCAATAATTGACACGGTACCCGATGTTGCCAATACCTGCTCTTCTCCTCCTTCAATACCCGCTGCCAGTTCTAAGATTTCGTTTTTGTTTTTAGCGTACGTAAAAGTGGTTTTCCACTGAAAGTTTTTAGTTTTAATGGGTGAAAGGTATAACATTGCTTCGATACCGCGGTTTTGAACTTTACCTGCATTGATGTACTGACTTGAATATCCTGTGGCATAATCTAACGGTACACTCAAAATCTGGTTGTCTGATACGGTATTGTAGTAAGCAACATCAAACCCTAAACGATCTCCAAACAAACGGGCATCGATACCAAATTCTGTTGAAGTAGTTTCTTCTGGTTTTAAATCAGCATTAAACAATTGATTATCTGTAATGGCTGATCCCACAAACGGACTGTTGTCGTAATACTTGCTTATAATGTAAGGTTGTGAATCGTTACCTACCTGTGCCCAAGATGCACGCAATTTGGTAAAATCAATCCAAAGAGGCATTGCCACGGCATCGCTTAAAATAAAACTCAAGTTTGCCGAAGGGTAGAAATAACTATTGTTTCCTTGTGGCAAGGTAGATGACCAGTCATTACGCGCAGTAAGATCCAAGAATAACAAATTACGGTAAGAGAATGATCCTAAAGCATATATACTGTTCACCTTTTTATTTGCATCTGCCGATTCTGTATAAACATTACTACTGGCGTTTGATAATTTATACACATCAGGCACTGCTAAACCGTTTGCAGAGGCGTCCATACGGCGGTATTTATTGCTCATGATGTTTCCTCCGGCAGATAAGCTGTAATTAAAATGATCGGTTTCATTGCCTTTATAAGTCAATAAGAAATCGGTGTTGATTTCCTGAGATTTAATCATTTGACGCTCATAATATCCCGTAGCAAATTTCACTAAATCGTACGGACGTTTTAATTCTCTGAATTCGTTTTGAGAGTTGATTCCCGAGCGCATCATTAATTTTAAATTCTTAGAAAAATCTATGTCTAAACTTAAATTCCCTGTAAAAGTGTCACTGTTGGTACTGTTAATTACCTCGTTTACCAAAGCAAAAGGGTTGTCCAAATACGTACTAAACGGACTGTTTAATTGGGTTTTTCCTTCATCTAACCACATTTTTCGATACCAGTCTATATTGTTATTGGCATTGGTAAGAATCATAAAGTATGATATAGTGTGGTTGTTATATCCTGTTGAAGGCAGATTACCGCTGCTGCGGTTG